>Ga0194047_10001194_pt1 | contig 16307 bp, 10 predicted proteins | sample JunL225m_MetaG_2_FD_160070 | JGI IMG/M metagenome (GOLD analysis project Ga0194047, IMG submission 160070) | Anoxic zone freshwater microbial communities from boreal shield lake in IISD Experimental Lakes Area, Ontario, Canada - Jun2016-L221-5m | ecosystem: Environmental > Aquatic > Freshwater... | reverse complement strand
TCCCAGGTCCGCGTCCTTTTGATGTAAAGTCAACTTCTGGTCAAGCATATGGAGCAATTTTGCAAAATATTCCTACTGGTAATACTCGAATAATTAATGCTCAATTTTTGAATGACAAAATTGGTTTACCTGTATTCCCAAACCACAAGGTTGGTTCAATTCTAAATGTTACAAAAATTGTAAAAGCAGTTACAGATAGATACTTTACTGCTGTTAATTTCCTCTATCATGATCGAGGTCCAGATGGTGCAAAGCCTATTGTCGAAGACTTGATACCAGAAGCTGCAGATAGTGTAAAATATTATGCAAAATTGGGATATTACCAACAAACAATCGCTGACAATGAAGCAAAATTAAATCTCATAAATGCAACAGTTGGACAACTCAACAACATGCAGGCTAAATTATCAAATCTTCAAACTGAAGATTCGGCCAATGGTAAGGATTTAAAGACCGATTATCGATTTATTAATTTGCAGAATGCGTTCAACGTAATGATACCTGATCTCGATGTATCACCTTATTCAACATCTCAATAATATTTTATGATGAGCAGCCGCAAAAAAATTATTTTAATATCAGTAGCCGTAATTTTGATTCTTGCGGTTGTTTGGTTTTTGTATCAAAAAAATCAGCAGTCAAAAAATGTGCAATCGGGCACAGGGAACGTAAGTTCATTGTTTCCATTTACTGGAACGAATACAACTAATTTTCAGAAAGAACCAAACTCTGGATTGCCTCAAAAAAATAATTCAGGAAGTGTTTCTAGTAATAACGGCAGTGGTAATGGAACTGGTAACGGAACTGGAGGTGATGGTTATGATATGGGGAACGTTTTAAATTTGAATGATCTCACTGTGGGTAATAACAATCTTCATTTGGGTTTACCTACTGATAATTGTACAGGATCTGGTTGTGGTGGAAGTGGCGGTAATGGAACTGGTGGCGGAGGTGGTTGTCCTCCGAGTGGATGTAGTCCCTACGCAGGTGAGATATCTTTAACTGCGAATGGATCAGTTTCTGCTGGTGTAACATCTGATGGTGGAAATGTTGAGCTTGTTTGGGTTGTCGCAAAAGGACAAATAGTAGATACAACGTGTATTGCAAATAGTTCGAATAGCGATTGGATTGGAACTAAGAGTTCTACAGGAGGAACTGAAAAAATCATCATTCCTGCAAATACTGGAGCAACAGTACTTTCGCGTACATATTCAATAAATTGTATAAATATTGGACAATCATCGGTTACAGTAAATATACCCCCCGTAAGTCTTACAGATATTATCAAAGGTTCGTCAGTAACAATTACCGCAAATAGAAGTCAATCAGCAGATCTTTCTTCGGCTGGCGGAAATGTAAGATTGGACTGGAGTGTAAAACTTCCTATGACAGGAAATATTGGAAAATTATACACAGCAGCAGATTATGCAGCTATGGGTATTTCTTGTACAGCACAAAGTTCTGCAAGTGATTGGACTGGATCAAAAGCTGTGGTTGGTTCTGATTCAGTTTCTGAATCACAAAATACAGGAAGCGATATCATATCAAACACGTACACAATTTCTTGTACTCGAGTTGGAGAGGCGACCGCAACTGTGAATATTGGTCCATTAAGTGGAACTATCAAAGGTTCGTCAGTAACAATTACCGCAAATAGAAGTCAATCAGCAGATCTTTCTTCGGCTGGCGGAAATGTAAGATTGGACTGGAGTGTAAAACTTCCTATGACAGGAAATATTGGAAAATTATACACAGCAGCAGATTATGCAGCTATGGGTATTTCTTGTACAGCACAAAGTTCTGCAAGTGATTGGACTGGATCAAAAGCTGTGGTTGGTTCTGATTCAGTTTCTGAATCACAAAATACAGGAAGCGATATCATATCAAACACGTACACAATTTCTTGTACTCGAGTTGGAGAGGCGACCGCAACTGTGAATATTGGTCCATTAAATGAAAAAATGACGGGTGTTATAAATGGTGCTGTTAATCTCACTGTTGATGGTTCCTCTTCGTCACTTGTAGATGCATCAGGAGGGACTGCTAGTTTAGCATGGACTGTTGATACAGGTGGGAAAAGCGGTGTTACTTGTAAGGCGCAAAGTTCAGCAGGTGATTGGACCGGTATAAAAAATGCAACGAGTGGAGTTGAAATAATAACCATTCCTCCAAATACAGGTACATCAACATTATCACAATCGTATACAATGGTTTGTGATACTATTGGTTCTTCTATTGTTACGGTAAATAGAAATATGCCTGTAGATGCATTTGCAGATAAAACTCCAGAGTTTTTGTTTACTGCAAATGGTGGAACAAATGTCACAGTGGCTCCTGGTACTCCGGTTGAGTTGGACTGGGAAACTAGAAATATAAATGGTAATTCTTGTGTTGCCACAAGTGATGGATCATATGCTGGATGGGGTACAGAATATGTATTATCATCAAATCCTTTGTCAGCCAAAGACCAAACAGATCTCGCAACATATCAAGGTCAATTGCTTGCTGATCAAACAAATCTCGCGGCTCTTACTGCTACAAATACTGGTACACAAACAGTTTCACTAGCTGATCTTGCAAGTAATATTGCAACAAATAAAACTCTTTTGAATACGACCGTAAGTAACATTACTCAAGCAACTTCAAATATTTCAAATACAAATGCAATACTGCAGACTACTACAAATACTATTTCTACTATTACTAATCAATTAAATGATCAAAAAAATACACTTACGTTATTAAACAATCAACAAAATAGTGTTTCAGGTACACCAACACTTGGAGGCTTGGTCCTCGATGCGACAACAATCGGTACTTTGAGTCCTAGTGAAATAACTTCAGACATTGCAATCGTTTCAAATACAATCACAACACTTCAAACTCAATTAAATACTGGTGTAAGTACAAAAAATACATTAACCAGTCAATTGACAGCACAACAATCAACACTCAGTACTCTTTCTACTCAAAAACAAACACTGCAAAATCAAATTACAAATTTACAAACACAATACAATCAAGCACAAACTGTTTCTCAAATTACAAAAGATTTGACTGTTGCGCAACAAATAAAAAATTTACAATACCAAATACAAGTATTGCAAGGTAAGATCGCTGATATTAATGCAAAATTAATTACGAAACATCTTTCGGTAAAGTCTCGAGGTAAAACAATCAAACAACCTTATACAGATGTAGGTCCAACATCAGCATCATTTAGTGAAGTTGCTGGAATTCAAAATGTGATTGTCACAGGAACAGACAATAATGGAAAGAAAATTTCTGGGGGAGATGGAAGTGGGGGTGGAATTATTGGAGATACTCCTATAACAACAAAGCGAGTATATACGCTTACATGTAGTGGTATAAACGGAGTAATACTTACTCCACAAACTGTCACAATCAATGTAGACAACAATCAGAGTACTCAAGTTGGTCAATTAAGTACTGATCCTGCACTTACATTTTTGGTAAATGGAAGTACTACGGCAAATGTTAATGTGGGTGATTCAGTTAAATTAACATGGCAAGTAGCAAATCTACCTGCAAATAGTTGTCGTGCGACAAGTGATGGATCATATGATGGATGGGGAGCAACATATCAAAAAGTTATGCATATTCGTACTGCAAACGGAACGATTATTGATAATACAAAAGGCTATGCAAAAAAACCTGGAGATTTTATTTTTTACACAAATGATTTGCTTACTGATCCAGGTGGTACAGTAAAGGCCCCAACTGCAAATGTTGGAACAAACGCACAAACATTTACAGAAACAATTGGCGCAGATAATTCAATTACTACAACACGAACATATACGCTTACATGTGGAGATATCCCTCCTCAGACTGTCACAGTAAATGTTTCAAATAGTCCAAATCTCACACTTTTGATTGATGGATCATCTTCAGAAAACATTCCAGCTGGTGGTACTGGTACACTTACATGGTCAGTACAAAATATAAAAGGTGGTAGTTGTCGTGGGACGAGTAACGGAAACACAGACCCATCAAGTGGAGGTAATTTTTATGGATGGGGAGCTGCGTATGGTACTGCACCACTTATAACTTCTATAACAGGGAGAACAAGTAATCAAATATCAACACTTATTTCTGTGCCAGGGGGTACGAGCAAGGCTCCATCAACAGATGTTAATTCAGTTCCAAAAATATTTACTGAAAAAATCGGGCAAGATGGTTCATTTACTACTGCAGAGAGAACATACACACTTACATGTACTGGTTTGGATGGATCGACACTTACTCAAACTGTTGATATTAATGGACCAAGCACAGGATCTAGTGTAAGCAGCGGAGGTGGTACGTTTGGAAATGAAAACGATCCATGTGCAAGTGATATGGATATCAATATGGCAAAAATAAATTTGCAGAACTTTATTACTGAGTACAAAACAATTACAGGAAACGATATTGATCCAAACCCCGCATCCTTTGATAGTAAAGGAAATCCAATTGAGTTTGATAAACAGGGGAATCGTATAAATCTTATTCACGACGATTCAGCAAATAGTTCAATTGATTCATGTGTTGCTGACTTAAACAACGCAAAAAATGATCCAAGTAATCCTAATTACTATAAGGGTCCAATGAACTTTTTGCCATACGCTAAAAATTTATTTAACGTAGATACTGACATGGCTAATTTGCCATCAGACGTTAATCGAGGTGCGAGTATTCTCTACGGACGAAGTCCGAGTTTCTTGCCAGATTGGGTTTGGGTAGACCAAGACAGTGTTTTGCATCCAGAACATGATGGAGAAGAAAAGTATCGTGGTGCAACATGGACATGGAATGATCAGACAAACATTGCAACAGCATGTATGAATGGGGGAAGTTCTGGTCCAGGATTGGCTACATGTAGTTATGGTGATTCAAATTTCGTCGGTTATGGAATATATGTCGGAGATTTGGTTGATCTCTCACATATTGCCTACGATGGTGATGGAGAAGGTAGTTGTCCAAAAGGACAGGCGTGCATATACACGCATTTTGATAGCGATACAAGCGCGGATGCATATAATGGACAAGCATTTACAATACCTCATTCAAAATATGATAGTGTTAATGATATATACACTGGCTCAGATGGAACTCAAAAAGATGAGAAATTAGGATTCTGTTTTAAGATTGGAACGAATTTTGGAAAGGGTAGTGGAGGATATCCTTTAATAAATACGGTTACAGGGGGCATTGCTCCAGTTTCTCTAGAATCAAATCCAAATACGTTCAATATTTGGACACAAGCAAACAATGCAGGCGCACTCAGTAAAAAAACTCTCAACTACGGTGCTGTAGAAATTTCGGAAGGTAACAGTTGTGAAAACTTATTGTTCTATCAAAACGATGATCTCGGACTTTGGGGGCAGGGTATTGGATACAAAATTGAACAAGAGGCTGGATTTTATTAATTTTTGTCCTCAATAATTGAGTGCAAAAAAATAAAATATGTGCGAAAATAGATGTATTCGTTCATGAAAAGAATCATCACTACACTTTTTGTTTTTGTTATCGCCATTGGTGTTTTTGCACCGGTAACTTTTTCTCTGGCTCCACAAAATAATTTTGTACAAACGCAAGTTGCTCATGCGCAACAAGCGACAACGACTGCCCTACAGGAAGTTTCTAATGGATGTGGAGTTTTTTCTGGTACGATAGGAAACTGTATTTCATATATATTTTATTTTATTCCATATGCTGTTGGTGGAACGGTTCTTACTGCGTCAGCTTATTTTTTAGATATTACTGCTTCACTCACTCTTTCGAGTTCTTTGTTTACAAGTTCTTCGTTTATTCAGATAGGTTGGGCGCTCATGCGTGATATTGCGAATGTGTTTTTTATTTTGATGCTTTTGTATATTGCATTACTTATCATGATTGATGAGCCAATGCAGGGTGGTGGAAGTCCAAAGAAAATGATTTGGTCAGTAATTTTGATGGCAATTGTTATTAATTTCAGTATGTTTATTACAGGTATTGTTATCGATACATCAAACACATTGGCGCTTGTTTTTTATAATCAAATCAGCGTCAAAAGTGAAAAGCTGAGTACTATCCCAAATAATCCAGCCGAACAAGCTGCTGCTAGTAAACTTGTTGGAAGTAATATTAAAACAGTTGAACCAAAACAAATTTCACTTTCACTTGCGTCCGCATTTCATCCTCAAGCATTTGAGGATCCAGCTTTTTGGAAAAAATTACAGAACCCAGGTGATAATTATGTAGGTGCGGGTACAATGATACCACTCCTCCTTATGATGGGTACACTTTTCTTTGTTGTCGCATGGAGTTTCTTTGTTGCTGGATTTTCTTTTTTGGGACGCATGGTAGAACTTTTTATTATTGTTATTTTTTCTCCGATTGCCTTTGTTTCATATATTGTTCCTGGTCTAAAGGGGATGGAGCGTCTGGGGTGGACTGATTGGTGGAAGCGACTTTCTGATGTTGCTTTTTCTGCACCACTCTATTTCATGATGTTGTATTTGATTGCACTTATTTTGGATCAAGGTTTGTTTGGTGGACAAAATCATACAGTTTCATCAAATATTTCAGCAGGTACGTGGCTGATGACTATTGTGACCGACGTCATGATTCCAGCAATCTTTCTATTTATCATGCTTTCAATGGCAACCAAATTTGTCATGAAGGCCTCTGGTGCAATTGGTTCAGCACTTGGCGGTGCTGCAAATTTGGGAGCAAAGGCACTCGGTGGCGCAGCACTTGGCGCGGCGCTCGGTGGTGGAGCAGCACTTGGACGTACTGCTGGCGGACGTTTGGGTGAGCGATTAGAAAAATCTAATTGGGTTCAAAACAATAAAACAAATACAGGTATTTCTGGATGGGTTGCACGGCAGGGACTCAAAACAGGAAAGGGAATGCAAACTGCAAGTTATGATGTGCGTCAAACTGCAGCAGGAAGAGGATTTTCAAATTTTACAGGAATGTCACTTGAAAGTTATGGAACACTTTCAACCAAAGCTGCAGCAGGTGGTCGTGTAAACCAAAAAGCTCGTCAACAACTTAAACAAGAAAAGCTTGCCGCGCTTATTGGTCATGATGAAAAGGGTAAGAAAAAAATCGATCACGAAATTGAACACAAACAAGCTGATGCTGATAAAAAGAAAATTGAAGTTGATGAAAATAAAGAAAGATTCGAAGCTGTTGAAAAAGAACAAACAGCGGCTAAGGCTGTGTTAGAACAAGCAAATAAAGACTTAAGAGCTGCAAAAAATTTATTGGTTCAAGCTCAGGCAAGTGGAAACCTCACTGCAATTGCAGAAGCTCAGACAATGTACAATACAGCTTTGGCTGATGTAGGTGTTGCTTCTGCTCCAGCAAGACCTGCTGTTATTGGACAAAATGGTCAAATTATTACTCCGGCACAACCTGCACAAAGAGCAACTGGAAAAAATTTGGCATTAGAAGAGGCAAAATCTCGTCTGGCTCCAGTTAAAATCGCGTACGAAGATTCAAAAGCTGAATTGAAACAATTAGAAACTGGACGTGCTCCAGAAAGATATTCTTCTGATCGAAATCATAATGATTATAATCCTGCAAATCCAAATTCGGTTCCATTTGATCCAGCTAAAGTTGGAAAAGTTATGCGAAGAAATGGTATCGGAAAAATAACCGATGATGGTAGTGGAAAAGTTAATTACACTGCACCACTTTCTACTCATACTGTAATTACTGATCCCGTTACTCACCAAAAAACTCGAGTTGCAAATATTAATCCTGCAACTGGAAATCCTGTGACTCGTGACGAGGTGATTAAATCGCAGGGTATTGAAGGTCTCAAGAAATTGTCTGAACAAACCAAAACTGCACAAAGTAAGGAGTATTTATTTAAGCGTATGGCAAAGCGATACAATGTCGATGAAGCAAAAGATGTGATTCGAAATGCAGCGGGTGATGTTACTGCAGTTCATTTTGATCCCAAAAAAGAACTTCGACAGGATAAAACCAAGGGTTGGCAGGCTGTTCAAAATGTTGCATCTACAATATCTACAAGTACTGTGGGCCTCACTGTATCAGCTGCACTTACCCTTATACCTGTGGTTGGAATTCCACTTGCTGTAGCTGCACTTGCTGCTACTGGTGCTGCTGTAGGATCAAATGTAAAAAGTGGACTCAAGACTACTGGTACGGTTGCTGATACACAAATTGAGGCACTTACAGGCGCCGCTCATAATGTAGATGGTGGTCACCAAACACATGTTGCCGAAAGTACTGCTCCAGGAAAACAGTTACATGAAAATATTGGTGAAGCGATTGGTTCTGTTCCTGGTGAAATTGGAAAAGGATTTGGTGCAGGTGGTGGAGGCGGTGGAGGAGCCAAACCTGCAAAAGCTGCTGCAAGTGCTGATCATGGACATCACTAATGCTTATCTAGAATTTATCAATCAAGTCGCGTATAATTAAAAGAGAAATTTTATGGATACTCAAGTAAAAACAAATAACATAAACAACGAAACTGGTTTGTCGCCAGAAACAGAAAACCAAATGAAACTTCGGTATTTGCTTTTGCCGGAAAATATCCAAAACATGATTAAGGATGCGACGTATAATACTGCACTGATTGAAATCACTCGAGAAAACAAATTAACCTATGAGGATTTGGAAACTCTCCAGTTGGAAACTGCGATGGCACTTTTTGGACTCAGTACTCTCGATGAATATACGGATGCTGTAACCGATGCACTCAAAAAACCTGCAGAACAAATGAATGTGATTATTAAATCACTCATGGAAAAGATTTTTGATCCAATCAAAGATTCTTTGCAAAAATTTTATCAAACAGTCGATGAAGAAATTGCAAAAACTGAAACAGAAGATGTTGAGTCAGGGGATATACAAGAAGATGTGCTTTCTGACGAAATTCCGTCCGAAGCGCTACAAAATGCAAATCCATTTACAGGTACACTCAATACAATGCCTGCCCCTGAAGTTTCTGCTGGTACAGTGATTCCAATAAAAACTAGCCCTGTCGTTTTACCAGTTCAAACTCAACCAGTCTCATCATCTCCTCAGTTTGTATCAAATATTGCAACAAATAATATTCCTTCAGGGCGTGTACTTTCACCAAATGAAAAACGAGTATTGGGTAGTACTGGTATTGAATTGAGTGATTCTCAAAATAAAATGAATGTACCCGAAATAGAGGAATCAATGCTTCCAAATCGAAATGATTTAATGGCGGGAATAGAAAATCCTGTAAAGGTTGCACCTGCGTCAAATCCAACACCTGCTCCTGTATCTCCTACGATTGTGGCAAATAAACTCACTATGTCGACAACACTCATGCCAAACAAAACAACTGATTATTCTATTTCAAAATCCACACCTCAAAATCAATCAAACACAAAAGCTTCTGGTGATCCATATCGTGAAGCAGTTTAGTTTTTATGAGTGAACTTATTCCAAAATATGCACCATCAAAAGAATCCAAAAAACCTGGTGTTTTTTCACAGATTGCGAATCATATCACAGGAATTATAAACCAAGAGGGACGTATAATTGATGGAATTTTTCTTGGAAAAGATGCTGCTGCCAAAGAGAAAGCTTGGATTCCACAAAACAATACACCAGCTTCTTCTGAAAAAAAATCAGTATCAACAAAAGAAAAAAGAGAAGAGGAAGAACGTCAAAAAATAAAGAATTTTGTTGATGATTTAAAATTGCTTGGCTACGATGAAAATCTCAAAAAAAATATTGACCATGCAATAGCAAAAAAAGAAGAGGAATTAAGTGAATTCAAGATTGAATTTGATATTGTAAAAGATGAGTATGACTCACTCGAAAAAGAAATCGCGTATGCAAAAATTGATTTTTACAATTCAGAACTCGATGAGCGAAAAGAAAAGAAACGTATTTTGGATGAATTAAATCAAAAATTCGAACCAATTAAAAAATCATACGATGAAATGAAAAATTCAATACGAAGGTTAGAAAAAGGGGTACCGACTGGTTCTATTGTAGGTGATGAGCAAGAGGAGATTATTGATTCAATGAGTATTTCTGAATTAAAAAAGCTGAGCCAGGGAACACGACTTGCGCAAGTAAAAGAATATTTTTTTAATATTGCAAAAAATAAATTCAATATTCCCGAAGGAGATATCGTGCGAAATAAGCTTGGAAACATTGTTTCGTTTCGACTTGGTGATGAAGGAATTCCATTTGAGAAAGAAATGAAAAAGATGCTCGATGCATATCTCGCAAGTGCTGGAATCAAAAATTAAATTATTTGATGGAAATTATTGTGCAAGTCGCGTATAATTATACGCAGATATGTCTGATGAAATAAATTTTGAAAAATTTGCTGCAGGCTTACCCGTAGAAATTAAAGGTGAGGCGATGACTCGTTTTGCTAGTTTGGCACCCGAGCTCAAACAAATGCTTACTGGGCATGCGTATGGTGAGGCAGTTTTGGAAATTGCAAAATCTCAAAAGCTTTCGTTTGAACAATTGGCGTTTTTTCAGGCACAAACAGTAATGGCACTTCTCGGTTTTTGTACTGCAGATGAATACAGAGCACGGCTTGCAGAAAATTTTGCAAAAGATGATGCGGGGATGGATGAATTTATGAATCTTGCTAACGAAAAAATTTTTGATGTTTTCAAAGAGTTATTACATAAATTATTTTAATTACTATTTATTATTATGAGATTTCAAGTTCCACAATATATCGACGTTGAAGATAAAATTTTTGGTCCATTTACCTTTCGGCAATTTGCCTACATGGTTGGGGGATTGGGTCTGTGTTATGTATCGTGGAATTTGTTGCCCGTATATATAGCAATCTTTTTTGTGATTATCTTTGGCGCAGGAGCTGGTGCACTCGCATTTATTAGAGTAAATGGCAAACCGCTTATCAATGTACTCGAGGCATGGTTTACATACACAATAAAAAAGAAATTGTATTTGTGGAAAAAAGATCCACAAAAAAAAGTTGAAAAGAAAGAAGTTGAAATAAAAAAAGAAACATACCTTCCTCGTATTTCAGAATCCAAGCTTCATGATATTTCGTGGGGGCTCGATGTGCTTACCAAAGATACTTCAGAAACATCTGAAAAATAAATATGATATAATCAGACTATGCCATCATCTTCTCCTACACAAGACTTTGTGCCAATCAAAGAGGTTCGCGGTGGAACTATCGTTTTGAAAGACGGTGGTTTGCGCGCAATTATTGCAGTGTCATCTGTAAATCTTTCACTCAAATCAGCCGATGAACAAGTTGCGACGATTGGACAATTTCAATCATTTCTCAATTCAATTGATTTTCCGACACAGATCGTGGTGCAATCACGACGTCTCGACATTCGTCCATATTTAAATACTCTCGATGAAATGATGCGCAAACAACGTGAACCGCTTCTCAAATTACAAACTGCAAGTTATATTTCGTTTGTACGTGAATTTACTGATCAAGTTGCGATTATGCGTAAAAGATTTTATGTCGTTATTCCATATGATGAAGCGGTAATATCAACCAACAAAGGCTTTCTCGCTGGAATTCTCGGAAACAATCGAAAGAATGCACAAGGTGCCGAAGATACTGCATTTGAAGAAAAGCAAACCCAACTTGATGAACGTGTAAACATTATCACAGGAGGACTTGGAAGTTGTGGAATGCGCACCGAACGTCTAAAGACTGAGGAAGTCATCGAACTTTTTTATAAGACCTTTAATCCAGGGGATACACAGCCAGCAATTCAGATGGGTACACTTGATACTACAAAGTAATTTTAATTTAGATAAACAGTATGGGATTTTTTGATACATTATTTGGAAAAGGCGGTGCAAACAAAAAGATGGGAGGCATCTCGGCAAATTCCATGCCTATTTTGCCACAGCAAATCTATGAAGCTGCTGCGCTCGAGCTCAAAGACATCATTGCGCCATCTGCGCTTCAGATTCAACCAAAGTCTTTAAACTTGGGAGACAAAATTGCTCGCACATATTTTGTTATTTCATATCCATCAAATCTCAATGATAGTTGGCTTGCGCCGGTTATCAACCTCGATAAGATTTTTGATATTTCGATTTGTATTCAAGCAATGGATACATCGACAATTTTGCGTACATTTCAAAAAAAGGTTGCTGAGGTTCAAAGTCAGATTATGGCTCGTGAAGAAAAGGGTTTGGTGCGTGACCCATCACTTGATCTGGCGTATCAAAATTTGGAACAATTACGTGACCGATTGACACAAGCAGAAGAAAAAATGTTTGATGTGGGTTTGTATATTACAATTTATGCCGACAACGAACCAGAATTATACAAAATCGAAAATGAACTCAAATCAATTCTCGAGACACGTTTGATATATTTCAAGCCGGCACTTTTCCAACAAGAAGATGGATTCAAAAGTGTTATTCCACTTGATGACGATCATTTGCGCATATATCAAAAATTAAATTCAGAACCACTCTCATCATTTTTCCCATTTATTTCTGCAGATCTTTCGAGTGATAAAGGAATTTTGTATGGAATTAATCGTCACAATTCTTCGATGATTATTTTTGATCGATATTCACTCGACAACTACAACTCAATTATTTTTGCTACTTCTGGAGCAGGGAAGTCTTATGCAACAAAGCTCGAAATCATTCGTACACTCATGTTTGATACCGAAGTCATCGTGATTGACCCTGAACGTGAATATGAACGTTTGGCCGAAGCGCTCGGTGGACGTTATTTCAATATTGCACTGAGTTCTGATAATCATATCAATCCATTCGATTTGCCGATTCCTGGCAAAGACGAAACCGGTGCAGATATTTTGCGTGGAAACATCATCAATCTCGTGGGGCTCTTTCGATTGATGCTTGGAGGACTTACTCCAGAAGAAGATGCGATTGTGGACCGCGCAATTACCGAAACATATTCAATCAAAGATATCACACCCGAATCTGATTTTTCTCAGATTGATCCACCACTTCTCTCTGACTTTGAAATGGTGCTCTCTGGAATGGAAGGAACTGAATCAATTATTTCTCGTCTTTCCAAATATACACACGGTTCTTGGTCTGGGTTTATGAACAAACCATCTAATGTGGACATTAACAAAAAGTTTGTTGTGTTTTCGGTGCGTGATATGGAAGACGATCTCAAGCCAGTTGCGATGTATATCGTGACACACTTCATTTGGAATGAAGTTCGAAAAAATATCAAAAAACGTTTGCTCGTGGTGGATGAGGCGTGGTGGATGATGAAATCTGATGATACGGCATCGTTCCTTTTCTCAATTGCCAAGCGTGGACGTAAATATTTCCTCGGTCTTGCGACAATTACACAGGATGTGGGTGACTTTATGAAAAACCAATACGGTGTGCCGATTGTGACGAACTCGTCACTTCAACTTCTCCTCAAACAATCGCCATCGACAGGGGATGTGCTCCAAAAAACATTTAATCTTACCGACGAAGAAAAGTATCTGCTTCTTGAATGTAACAAAGGTGAGGGAATTTTCTTTGCCGGACTCAAACACGCCGCAATCAAAATTATTTCTTCGTACACCGAAGACCAGCTCATCACCTCAGACCCATCACAAATCCTCGCCCAACAAAAAGCCCGCATGGAGCTTTCACAAGCGGTAAAAAATTAATTTTTTACACTATATCGTGCTAGAAAATATTGCATAAGTATCGTATAATTTAATGTATGAAGTATTGCACAAAAATTTTTTTAATGGCGATGTTTTTTTTGACCACGATTACTTTTGCGCATGCTCAAACACAATCAAATCCTGTGGGAAGTTTGAATGACCTTTCTGTGGGGCTTTCTCCAGAAATTCCACAAGCAAATCAGGAGGTGACACTTAAACTCAAAACATATTTACTTAATTTATCATCAGCAGATATTAATTGGTCAATTGACGGCAAAAGTGCACAGCATGGAATTGGTATTGATAGTTTTGTATTTACCACAAAAGGCGTTGGAATGCCGACTACGATTGATGTTTCTGTCTTGCCTGTTGGTGGATATGTAATCAAAAAAAGTCTCACTATCACTCCATCATCGATGGATATTTTGTGGGAGGCGACTGATTCTGCAGTGCCACCTTTTTATAAAGGTAAGGCGTTACCTACAACTGAGGCGACAATAAAATACGTTGCGATTCCAAACATGAAAACTTCAAGTGGTACATTTGTAAATCCAAAAGATGTTATGTATAACTGGAGTAATAATTACGAACTAGATTCAAAATCATCTGGATATGGAAAGGATGCGTATGTATTCAAAATGCCATTTACGGATCAAAAGGAGACAGTAAGTGTCGTGGGACAAATGCGTGGAGGTGGACTCAGTGCTCAAAATGAAATACAAACTTCAATATATAATCCGCTTGTTGTGTGGTACCTATCGAGTCCATTGTACGGACCTCAATTTGATAAGGCGATAAATAGTGGATATACCGTTACCTCAAATGATATTTCTGTATTTGCGCAACCATTTTTTGTATCACCCAAAAACATTCTCGCAAAAAATCTTTCGTATTCATGGGAATTAAACAGTCAAACACTTGATGCGCAAACTGTACCGAACGTACTTATACTCCACAGAAATGATGACAACAAAGGAGATGCAGTTGTGGATCTCACTATTAATAACAGTGATAAATATCTTCAGGAATTAACATCGTCACTTGTACTTCATTTGCAATAATATATGAAAAAATTTATTTGGATTATCGTTATCGTTCTCATTGTGGTTGGATTTTACTGGTTCTTTTTTGCGATGAATTCCTCACAAAATGGAAACGGGGGAGTAAGTAGTTTGAAATCATTATTTCCTTTTGGTGGTGCAAATAATAATTCAACAGGAACAATAGCAAATACGCAGGCTCCAGTTCAAGGTTCAAATGAGCAAACTCAAATTACTGCTTCGTATGATCCGCTTATACAAATTTCAACACGAGCTTCTGTGGGTGCGACGATACTTTTGCCAGGATATGCAAGTTTGCAAGTTACAGCATCAACTTCAAGTTCAACTTCGACAAAAAATACTGGAACATCGACATCTGTTGTTCAATCAAATACCACGAATCCATTTTTGGGCGATACACTTCCAATTGTAAGATTTGCAGAACACGGAACTGGTTATATATATGACGTCGATGTACGTGGAAAAAATGAAACAAAAAAAACAGGAACGACGATTGTGCGTGTGGCAGAGGCGTATTTTGGTGATGCGGGGAATAGTGTGATTTTCAGATATCTCAAAAACGATAATGCAACAATCGAGACATATCTCGGACATATTGTACCTCCGGCGCTAGGTACTACTGGTCAATTTGCAACGATTAAGGGTGATTTCTTGCCAGAAAATATACCAAGTATTGTAATGTCTCCTGATCAAACTAGTTTTGCGTATCTGTTTGCGACAAACAGTGGAGTCTCTGGAATATCAATGAGCACGAATGGTTTGAATAAAAAACAACTATTTTCAAGTTCGTTTGATGAATGGACACTTGATTTGAAGCAATCGGTTTTGACTGCGACCACAAAGCCAGCAGGTGATATTCCAGGATATGCGTATTCAGTGCTTTCGTCAGGTATTTTCCAAAAAATCATTGGTGGTATAAATGGACTTACGACAAACATCAGTCCTGACGGGCGGTTGCTTCTCTATGCAACATCTGGCAAAAACAATATTGGTCTTTTTTTGCAGCATCAAAACGGAGATTCAACAAAATTATCTATCGCAACTCTTCCCGAAAAGTGTGTATGGAATAAATCATCAACAACAATATATTGCGCAGTACCGATTTCATTGGATACATCGCTTACATATCCTGATGCCTGGTATCAAGGACTTACTTCTTTTTATGATGGAATCTGGAAGATTGATGCAAATTCTGGTGCTACTACGCAGCTTACAGATTTGAATAGTAAAGCTATTGATATAGAAAACCTAATACTTGATCAAAGTGGTAATTTTTTGATTTTTGAAAATAAGAATGATGGAACATTATGGTCATATGATTTGCGTCCTGTGTCTGCTCAAAAAATATAGAAACTAAGTTTTCAAAAAAATGAAATATATACAAATAAAAAAAATAATTTTTGGATTAACAATGTATCTCATTATTTTTTTTGGTTTCTTTCACGGGATAACATATGTACACGGGGCAACGTGTGTTTCGAGTAACACAATTTACTGCCTCCTTTCTCCACTTCCAGGGCTCGGTGATAGTGTCGACACGCAAACTGGTGTCGGAAACTATATTAATACAATGATCAGAATTGTGATTGGATTTATGTCTGTTCTCGCAGTTGTGATG
>Ga0194047_10001191_pt1 | contig 16327 bp, 9 predicted proteins | sample JunL225m_MetaG_2_FD_160070 | JGI IMG/M metagenome (GOLD analysis project Ga0194047, IMG submission 160070) | Anoxic zone freshwater microbial communities from boreal shield lake in IISD Experimental Lakes Area, Ontario, Canada - Jun2016-L221-5m | ecosystem: Environmental > Aquatic > Freshwater >... | reverse complement strand
AGCTCAAGGATAAGTTTACGAACAGGCAGTTAGTATGGCGGCAAAGTGAAATAGGAGTTTAAAGCTGAAAGGGTGCTACGAGAGGAATATTTGTTCTCTTGTCTGAAATTCGCCGGAACCGCCAGCACTTCTACTGCCCCATCTCGATCCTGTACATTCGCAGCTTGTACTTTGACTACTATCGGAAAGCCCAAGGTATCCACCAGCAGGTGGCGCTTGCGTCCATTCACCTTTTTACCAGCATCGTAACCTCTCACTCCCCCAGCCTCAGTGGTTTTAACTGACTGGCTATCTATGATACCAGCGCTGGGTTGTGGCTCTCGTCCTTCCTTAACTCGCACTTTTTGGTGGAGTTCATCGTAAATACGTTGCCAAAGACCGTTCCAGCACCACAAACGATAGTAGTGATACACCGTTTTCCAATGAGGAAACTCTTGAGGTAGCATTTCCCATTGGCAACCAGTTTTGAGAAAGTAGAATATGGCGCAGACTATTTCACGATATGGATGTACTCTGGGACGACCTTCACGACTCGCAGGGGGGAAATATGGCATAATGATTTTCCACTCGGCATCGTTCGGGTCGGTAGGGTAAGCTTTTCTTGTTTTCATAAATACGAGCTTACCCATTATTCTTTTTTATTTCAACTTTCTTCTTTACTCAGTTTTAAGAAACGCTCTAAGTGTGTTAAGGTTCATACGAGTATTGTCCTTTCTTCAATTAGAACATTACTCGTTTGGGCAAGTTGTGGCAACACTTCTTGCCCTTTGGTTTATCTAAACGTCAAACATGCCTACCTGAATTGTTATAAAATAAAATTAATTATGGAGATTATTGCTTTTGAACGCATCTTTATGGTAAAATAACTTTGCCAAATTAATAATATTAACTTTGTTAATACTTATATGCAACAAACGTAGCCGTTCACCTTCTTTTTCTTATAGTTATAAATTCGTTAGCAACAGTTTATCAGTAATTGGTGAAAGCTAATGCCTTCAAATAATACTTTTTATCAAGGAGACTTGTTAAAAAATCAAAGATTTCTAATTCAACGAAAACTTGGAAGTTCTGGGCAAGGCTCTGTTTATTTGGTAGCTGATCGCCAAAATAATAATTCAGTGTGGGCTTTAAAGGCACTTACCATTGACCGGCGTGATACTGAAGATGATCGAAAAACTAATCTGCAATTATTTCAGCAGGAAGCTGAGATGCTAAAACAATTCTCTCATCCTAATATTACTGCTTTCCATGATTACTTTAGCCATTCTAATGGTACCCCCTGCTTGGTGATGGAATTTGTTGAAGGTCAAACCTTAGAGCAAAAATCAGGTAGTATTCCGGCTTCTAGTTATTTGCTTGAAGATGAAGTGCTGGGATGGGCTGTACAGATCGCCCAAGTATTTGAATATTTCCACAATCTGACACCCCCTATTATTTATCGGGATTTAAAGCCCGGTAATCTAATGCTTACTCCGGAAGGGCGGATAAAATTAATAGATTTTGGAATTGCGCGGCGCTTAAAAGCCAACCAAAGGCGCGGTAATACGATCTGTATGGGAACACCAGGCTTCAGCCCTCCAGAGGCTTATGGTACTGACCCTACCTATTGGGGAGCTAGCGACAAAACCAGTGATGTATATACTTACGGAGCGACCATATACAATTTGTTGTTAGGGACTGTCCCGAAAAGCTTTGAGACCAGCCCGAAATTATGCGAACTTCCTAATTGGCTTCGCAATCTTGGAAGAAACGATTTAAAACTTGGTACTATCGAATTGATTAAAAAATGCATGGGTTTTCAGAAAAAGGATCGCTTTCAGGATTTCACTGAAGTGTTAAATCATCTGCGAAATTATAATTATGTCCCGATAGATTCGCATGTCCCCCCCCCCTTGCAGCCTCCTGTAACTACATTCCCGTGTGGGCATTGCGGTAATCAAGTGCGAATTGGTGGTAAATTCTGTAATAAATGTGGGTACCCTACTGTCACCGGTCCTTTGAATTTCTCTAACAAAGTTCCCCAATTTGATTTGCGGGTGAATGGTTACAACAGCCAGATATCAATTATCAAACTGCCATATTTAATTGGGAAACGTGATATGCAAGGCAATGTACCCGACCTTGACCTCGAAAAATTTGATACCATCAAAGCGATTAGCCGCCGACACGCTCAAATACGAATGGAAAACAATCAATATATTATTGTTGATTTGAATAGTACTAATGGCACAAAATTAAACAATATTCCCCTAGTACCTAATAAAGCGTATCCAATCCGAAACGGAGACCGTATCATTCTAAGCGCACAGGTTGAATTAAGGTTTTTGCATACTACTTAAGGACAGGAAGTAAAAGTGAATAATCCAAACATAGCGCCCAATTCTCAAAATGCTGGGAATGCAATTTATTACTCAGGTGTATTACCCATCGGCTATATTTTTGAAGGCAAATACAGAATAGAGCAACAACTGGGACAAGGAGGAATGGGTGATGTTTATAAGGTAACAGAAGTAGCTAATGGACATATATGGGCGCTTAAGCTCATACAGAAACTTCCACAAGATCCGACTGATCGCAAAGATGCTTTGGATGGATTTAAACGTGAGGGGGATATTCTACGTCTCAGTACCTTTGGAGGATTACCACGTATCAGGGAACAGTCTACTGACGAACACAATCCTTATATAGTAATGGAATATGTTGGTGGGCAAACTTTAAAGCAGATACTGGATAAAAGCCCTAGTTTTTTAGACTATCAACAAGTTTTGGGCTGGGCTATTCAGCTTACAGAAGTATTAAATCATCTTCATACCGCGTTAAGTCAAAAGATTATTTATCGCGATCTAAAGCCTCAAAATGTAATGCTTAATAATAGCAACCAAATCAAGTTAATTGATTTTGGCATCTCCCGTTTCTACAATCCTCTAAAAACTAGTGATACCATTTATCTTGGTACTCCTGGATATGCACCGCCTGAACTTAGAAATTTCGGACTTACCGATGAAAGATCCGATATTTATAGTTTGGGCATAACATTACATCATTTATTAACAAAGGAAGACCCTAGCCAACAAACTACAGCGCTACCGCTAAAACCGATATCTTTTTATACCCCTGGAGTACCTAGAGAATTTGAAGAGATAATTCTAAAAATGACTCAACCGCTCCAAGATAATCGCTATGCCAGTATGATAGAAGCCCGCTCTATGTTGCAACAAGTACCGGTAAAAGCCACCCCGATTACCGATACCAAACCCTATATTCCTCATATGCCTTCACCTATGCAGGAACAGCTAAGAACAATAATTTTAGATACTCCACCAGAATTAATAATTAATCCGCATCAGATTGATGTTGGTAAAGTCAGCCGCAAAATACCACAGCGAGAAATCCCTTTACATTTTAGCGGTGTAGGTGCAAGGCGTGAATCGATAAGTGGAAACATCAAGGTGCCTGATAATGTCTCTTGGCTAACTTTAAGCGCTAGCACATTTGGCGCCCATCGTCCTGAAATTAAGGTAATAGTCAATCCTGCAAAAGTACCTTTTGGTCGCAGCAATTTTATGACATTAAATTTCATTTCATTATACCGACAAGTATTTGGACCGACCAGCCTTATTCCGGGCTGGTTACCGCTTTTATTGTTGTTAGGTCTGTTTGTTGGGAGTTGGTTTATAAGGGTAGGACAATATTTTCTGCTGGTAGCAATAGCTTTATTTGGAGTCCAACTCTGGTTATGGTTTCACATGTTTTTATGGAAATCGTTTGTACCGGCTGCTAATAAGTTAACAACTCCGTTAATTGTGAAAAGTAACGGAGGAAATAATCAGATAAACGTAACGATTGAAACTGCGCCTTCTAATATCAGAATTCTATTCAGCGGAATAATTGCTACTTTGATGGCTTTGGCTCCAGTATTAATTATCTTGCTGGTTGTGTTGAGGAGAGTCAACCAATGAGTATTTCTTATAAATGTCAAAAGTGTGGTAACGAACTGGATATAAATGAGAAAAAACGCTTCTGCCGGATTTGCGGAGCTGAAATTATCAGAACTGAAGCAGTTCTAGAATTGCCCAAGATTGTGCCTCTTGCAGTGGAACAGCCAGTACAGATAGTTGAGAAAGATCGAGATATTACTGCGCCGATGGCTAAACCAGAGGAAATAAGGAGCGATCAGGTTTTTGAAATAGCCCCTATTATTACTAAGCCGGCTTATGTAGTGGAGCCTCTTACAAAGGATTATTTGCTACAGGGTCGTTACAGAATAGACGAGTTTTCCTCGAAACTTTCCACTCCTAATTACAATTTTTATACTTTTACCGATTTGTTGTATTACACGCATTGCGCTTATTGCAGTTGTAACACAAACCAAGAAGGCGATGTTTATTGTATTGAATGTGGCGCTAGGCTGGATAATGGCATTAAACTGTGGGGTCGTGAGGAACCGGCTTTAGGTAAGCTTACAGGCGAAGCTCTATTGGTACGTATTGGCTTGTGTAAGCCGGATGGGCTTGTCCCTGAATATATTGTTATTGTAGAGAACGATAGAGTTTATGTCCTTTATCTTCAGTTCAACGACGGAATACCACTCAATGAGATTGAGTATCTTCCACTGCAAACTCGTCTTGGCTGGACCAAGCAACTTATTGATTTCTTAATTATACTGAACCAGTCAGGTTTTACCGGTTTTGATTTTGACCCTGCTTTGTTACGGGTCTTGCCCGGTGAGCGTCTTAATTTATTGGGAGGATTGAAAACAAGAGTTAGCGTTACGCCGGAAGAGCAAGTACAAGATGCGCAAATGTTGCTAAAAACTCTTCAATTTCTTATGAATTTTACTACAAAGGCAGCCATTGAGGAGGATATAACTCCTGAATCGATGGAGCAGGAGCGCCGATGGAAAGAACTAATATCAACTGCAACTGATATTAAAGATTGCACCGGACTGCTGGCTATGTGGGAAAGAATTTTCCCCAATTCGGTCTCCCAACCTTTAACCAAGCTTACCAGTGCAGCCGGATGGGATAAGGGCAAGATTCGTGACAACAATGAAGATGCAGTGTTGAGGTTAGAGTATGTAAGGCAGTCCGAGGTTAATGGTGGTCCGGCAGGGCTATTTGCTGTAGCGGATGGTATGGGAGGCTACGAGAAAGGTGAGGAGGCAAGTTCGATAGCCCTAGATACGTTAGTGGAATTTCTTACCCTTCTTATTTTTGATCCTCGTTTCTCCCAAAACGGAAATGCCTTGATGGAAATTCAGGATGACCAAATTATGCAACAAATATCTCGCGCTATACAGGAGATTAATAACCGTATTTGCACCAAAGCAGCGGGCGCTCCAATGGGTTCCACCATAACAATGAGCCTTGTGCTTTGTAATGCAGCTTATATTGCTAATGTGGGAGATAGCCGCACTTACTTATTCCGGAAAGGAATATTAGCGCAGATAACAACCGATGATTCTTTAGTATATCAGATGGTAGCAAACGGTCAGATTACCCGTGAAGATATTTATACACATCCCCAAAGAAATGTGCTTATGACATCATTGGGTGATAAGTCGCTAAACAGTATTGATGTTAGCAAACATTTTCTCGAACCGGGGGATCGCTTAATTCACTGTAGTGATGGTCTCTGGGAAATGATTCGCGATAACGAAATCACAAATATTTTAAGTAGCAGTGACAGTCCCACAGTAGCCTGTAACCGTTTGGTTGAAGCAGCAAATCGCAACGGTGGCGAAGATAACATTGGGGTAGTAGTAGTGGATTTTGTTTGAAAGAAAATTTCTATTATGAAATTGCCGACTCCCAAATCCTAAAAGATGATTCAATAAAGCATGCATCGGGCTGGAAACAGCACGAATTGGCTCTTATTGAAAATTGAAATAAGGCTTGCTCTTGGGAGTCCAGAAGCACGAGCAAGTAATCTGTTCTTAAGGAAGGTTGCGAAAAGATTTTGTACAGCGGAAATAAAGGGCTGGCTACTATAAAGTTACAGCAGTTAGCCACTATATTACTGAATCAGGGAGAGGTAGAACTTTCGCAGCAAGCCTCACAGCAGGCGCAACAGTTAGCAAGCGGCACCACTCCCAATTCGTCTGCAACCATTAGGTTGGCAAGAGAAACTCAGCGTCTTAGTCAACCCTAATCTTTAGAGAAACTAACTGTGGTAACTATTCACTAATGTCACAATAACAAATGGCAGCTAACACACATACATACAATACAGTTGAAGAATCAGATGAGTCTCGTGGGAATATTGATCGGGTGAAAGCCGTGTGGGATTATTTGGGTAAGCCCTATGTGCCGACCGGTGATTTATTGCAAGCGGTCAGTTTGGTGACTGAACTGGATGAGCAAGTTACAAAAGACTTGGATTCGCCATTATTGGCAGCCTTATTAGTATTTGTTATCGAATTTAACAACTATTATCCATTTAGCGCCTCAATTCCGGAATATATAAATATAAGGCAACAAACTCGTTCACATGCAGTGGCTATTAATAAGTTACTGGCAGAATATTTTATGTTACCTATTGTACCTGCTAAAGCTCTTCGAGTGGGACGCTATGAGGGCTTTCCGTTGTTTAAATCTTCTGCTATTCCAAAAGCACGCTCCTTGTCCTTATTCAAAGAGGAAACTGATTTTGAGTTACCGCGTTTACTGGCTAAACGTGCTGGTATTCGCTTGCTTTGTAGAGAGGCTGAGGAATTATGGTTTGCTAAGAAGGATCCAGCCCTACGTGAAGTTATTAAAAGCGCCTTAGAAGAACAACGGGATATTCTGGCACAAGACAGTACAAATCGACTGGTTAAGCTATTCAGAGTTTATAAAAAGTTGGAAAAAGCCGGATTGTCCGCTGTAACTCCAGTTCTACAATGTCTCAAAGAACTTTTGAATACATGGAATTCCGTTACCACAGGACAAGTGGATTTTGCGAATGCTTCAGTATATTACAGTAAGGCTGCTTCAAATGCGCTTCAAATGGCGCATGCCCTCGATGTGGAATTGGTAGCGGAATGGAATAGCTGGTACAAACACTTCAGTGAAGCTTCCAATGGGTTAATTCAATTTCACCACTCGATAGAGAACCTAAGCACTTTTCCCTGTTCACCTATAAAGTTGGCTGATATATTAAGAAAAGAACTTGAAAATAACCCCTTGGTTTACGACCAATTTTTTAGCGCAATTTTGCTTTTGGTGGATGATGTATTTGGCTTGGCTTGGGAGCTATGCCAAATCGAAGAAGCTCAGGTTACTTTAGGGAAATTATTAAGGCATCTGTTATTTGAAATTCGGACAATTACTAGTCTATCAGGACTTGATAGAGTTTGGTGGGCTGAAAATCTGGCAGCGTTTGTGCATACTTTATCTACCAGAAGTGATCCCGAAGAAATAATCGAGAAATTTAGTCAACGTTCAGATGCACCAGAGTTATCAATTCTGGTAGAGCAGTTTGCCCAAAAATTTGGCGGCACAGAACAGACACAGGGAAATACCGGAAGTGCGGCAGCTACAAGCCAAGCTCAAACCCCTCCTCTTCCGCCCAACTATAATAATTCGCTTGTAGATCCGTGGGTTGAATATAAAAATGCTTCGTCTGCTGGTGACTGGGTGGCGGCAGAACAGTGGCTAAATCAAATACCTTCCACGAATCCCTATTTTACTGAGGTTGACAAGCACCGTAATATTCTAAAAGAGTCTAGGTTTTTCACTGATTTCCCCCAATTAAGTTGGGTTCCCGGAAAGTTGCATTCTGCCAAACATCGCCGTAACTGGGGTGAATTTGAACGTCTGTATAGTGACGCTGAAAATATCATTCATGCCAAAAACCCCAATTTAACTTTGCCCAAATCAATTCTGGAGTTTTATGAGGTTGCACTAAAGTGCAAAGATTCCGAAGTGGTGATTTTTGAGGCAGAACAGTCGGTGAAAAAAGGAGAGTTCATAGAGGCAGGCAAGAAAGTAGAACTTGCTACACAACTCGATCTGACCAATACAAAAGCGGTTGCGGTTGAGGAAAAAGCTTCTGAGGGGATAGCCTTGTCGTCAGATTTAAAAAGGTTTCGGCGTAAAACGAGCGCAAGCAAGGATGAAATCTTGGAAATGTTGGAGAAAGCCCGCCGGTTGTATCAGGATATAGCTCCCAATAGCTCTGAAGCTGAGGGCCATTACCGTTTTATGCAAGAGGAGGTAGATTTACCCTCCGAACTGGCAGATATAAATAGACGTTCTACAGTAACAATTGACCAACTAATGGAAGCTCGAACGCTGCTGATTGATTTGGAACCCAAGTTGCCCAAAAGCCGCACTCTCCAGAAATTCAAGGAATTTCTTGAGGTTAGCGCGCCCCTTCCCGAGGAACTGGCTTTCTACCGGCGACGCACAAACCTAAGCAATAGCATCAATGAGATTAGAGATGCGGAGGCAATCAAAGCGCCACTTGATAGCATTCTGCAAAGCAATCGCAACTTCCAAGAATTTTGCACTTTTCTACAAGGGGCTAAAGATGGCTGCATAAACTCTATCAAGACCAAAGCGGAAATCAATCTGCAAACTCTCGATTCTACGCAACGTCCTAATGCTACCCTCGAAGAGCGACGCAAAGCTTGTGAGCAAATGGAAATTCTTATTAAAGAGCTAACATTGCTGAATCCCAACGATGCAGACATATCGCTCTATCAGAGAACTTTAAATAATTACCGCAGCACTTTGGATGACATGTTGGAACGCCGCAATATGCTAAGGCTTTCTATTGATTCGCTACGTGGCAGCCAACAGAATGCTCTCTCTTTTTTGAATTCCAGTGATGTAGAAGGCGTTATAACAGAATTGCGAGGGGTATATATTTATGCGCCTAATGACCCAGAAATACGAACGCAGGCTTCTAATCTAGTAAATTTACTTGAAGTGGAAATTAAACGAGTTGTTAACAAACAAGATTTTCAAGGAACTAACCTGCTGACCGCTCACAGTTTTATCAAACTAGTAGAAAGTATCCCACCTCCCGGAGCGTATGACAGTACCGCAAACAATATCAAGGGACAACTGGAACACGCTATTCACATAGCAGTCAATCATTGGCTTAGCCAAACCGGTATGTGGATGCAGTATGAACAAAATGTGCGGAGAGCTGAAGGTATTGCAAAGGAAGCAAATAGCATCCAATTTTTGGCTGCCAGCCCTATCGCCAGCCATTACAAACTTTATGAAACCATACGAAGTACTTGCTCTACATGGGCAAAACGGCAAGTAGAACCTAATACAATGTCAATTGATTCGCTACGTGAAGCTGTAGCTGCTGCTGGATATGTTAACAGTTTGCCCCCACCTCCCGGCGGCTACCAAGATAATCTGAGCGTTGAAATAGTAAACAACACGGTTAGTCGAATCAGTAACTTGATAACCGAAGCTAAACGCACCAATAGCCGTAATTCGCTTAAAGAAGCGGAGGAAATGCTGGAAGCTGCTCTTAGCTATTACCGCAACGATAATCACCTGATAGGATTACAGGCTGAGTACAAAACAGCAGAAACTGTTTTAAATCGGCGCAATTTTGCTGGTAAAGCCTGGAAGCCTATGCTAATAGTATTTGTGGTACTAGCAGTGTTGGGAATTTTCACCCTAACTACCAATTCCTATTGGGAAAAATGGAAAGAAGGGATAATAGGTACTGTACCTCCGCCACCTACGCCTACGCCTATTCCCACTACCAGTTGGACACTTATATCACCAACGTATTGTGCGCCTTCAATAAATAACCCAACGGTTAAGTTTGAATACGTTGGTAACTGCCATAACGTCAAAAATGACGGGACTGTTACCATGCTGGATTACTGGAACAGCCAAAAAAACAAGCTAGGAGCGCCTATTTCTGAGTTGTTGCTGGACGGCAGTACCGGATACCGTAGCCAGTTTTTCCAGTATGGTATGGTAGAGTTCAAGCCTAATGAGACTAATTCGGATCGCACCAACTTTTTCATCCGGCTTTTGGGGCTGGATCTGGTTAATTGCTACAGTGGTACCGAAATACAAAACTCTAGTGGTGTTGTCTTTGATTTTTGTCTTGACCTTAAAACTAAGCAACCAATTTACAAGGGGTTTACACCAGTCAAACCTGTTGATATGGATTTTGTGAAAAAGATAAGAGATGCTGCAGTAGCCATGGCATCTTCACCTAGCGGAAAGAATTGCTTGCAGGTTACTGTTAGGAATCACAATGTTTGTGATGAGCATGGCTTCCTTAGCTATTTCAATGGTCATGGTGAAATTGCGACTTTAGGTGCGCCTGCCACCGAAGAATTTCAGGCTTTGTTCCGAGATGGTCGTCAGGTATGGATTCAATTTTTTGAACGCTCTATCTTGGTATCAGACCCAAGCTCCAATAATGGGCAACCGATTCAGTTAGAGATTGGCAAATTATATCTTGAGGATTTCGTAGGTTCTCAGGTGATAAATACGTTACCGCCTGTAGGCACCCCATCTAACCAGACAACTTTAACGCCGCGTCCCACTCCTTAAATAATGCTTGAGGAGTTGGATAAAGCAATTGTACGTAGGGATTGAAAGGAGTAAGTCTATGACATATTACCCGGGCATGCCAACCGATGAAGTGAATATACTCTCTCGGGTAGGTCGCAAAAACCCTTTGGCTACCGGCGCGCCCCAAGAAATACCGGTTGCAATTGATCTAACCGCAACGGATGTAGTTGCGAACGTAAAAATGCCGGTAAATATTGGCATTGTGCTTGATCGCAGTGGCTCAATGGGTGACCAGGGGAAAATGAAACAGGCAATCGAAAGCGCTTGCCAACTGGTGCAGCAGATGCAGCCGAATGATTTCATTTCGGTAGTAGCTTTTCATGAGAAAGCCAAGGTTATTGTTAAACACCAGCCTGTTACCAATGTCAATGAAATCTGCAAAGAAATCCGTAAGCTCAAGCCTGATGACGGAACTGATATAAGCGAAGGACTAGGACTTATCTTTAACGAGATAAGTCAGTCCAAATATCAGGGACCAGCTTTAGCGCGTCGAATCATTTTGCTTACTGACGGTGAAACCAGCAATGGAGACGCTTGTCTGCGAATCTCAGCACAAATAGGACAGGCGGGGATACCTTTATATGCGTTGGGGTTGGGAAGTGATTGGAACAGCGAATTTATGGAAGATCTGGTAGCTCAGAACGTCGCATTTACCCAAGTAGGTCGAACTGTCTATCTTCCAGATCCATCCCATATTAACAACATTTTCCAGGAAGTTTTTACCGGCGCTCAAAACTCGGTGATTAATAACTTGCGCCTTACTTTCCGTTTTTCTATGGGTGTGACTCCTATCGCAGTTTACCGGATTTTCCCATTGATAGCTGACCTAGGTTTCCAGCCTATAAGTGACCGTGAAATAATGGTACAACTTGGCGAATTGGAAAAGGGTAATCCTCAATCAATTCTAGTTCGCGCTACTATTGGACCACGCCCACCGGGGCAATTTCGAATGGGGCAAATTGAAGCGAGCTACGATGTACCTGCGCTGGGTATATATGGCAAGCGAATACGCAATGATGTGTTACTTGATCTAACCACCAATCCTAATCTGGCAAATGTAGTTGATCCCGATGTGATGAACCTTTCCGAAAAGGTGAGAGCTTTCAAGCTGCAAACTATTGCCTTAATAGACATGAATCATGGTAACGTGCAAGGAGCTACTATTAAGCTAAACCAAGCTGTCACAATCCTGTTTAGTCAAGGCGATACTCAACAGGCAAACGCCATTCAAGCCGAACTCCAAAACATTCAAAAGTCTGGTGCTATGAGTGAGCAAGGTGAAAAAACCATCCAGTTTAACAAATCAAAAACCATCCGCTTTAACTAGTTACTCATTAAGGAGACGTATCCATGGTTAAATGTGCAAGTTGCGGGAAAGATAATCAGCCCGGCTCTATATTTTGTGATTTTTGTGGTTCGAACATGGCAACGGCTAATGTCCCTTCTTACCCACCACAACCGTCCTATCCACCAGTACAGCAACAACAACCGCCTATGGCTGGTGGTGGGGGTGTCTGTAGTCAGTGTGGGCAATCTTATATACCCGGTTCAGGCTTTTGTGATAGTTGTGGTTCTCCGCTTGGCGCTCCTGTTGTTATTCCTCCGGGGAATAGTGATTTTGCTACTGTTTTGATACAGCCACAAGGAGCAATATATCCTCCACCAGTACAGCCTGCTGCAAGCGTAACAGCGCGGTTGGTAAGTGATACGGGGGAAATATCGGTTTTCCTCACACCCGGTAAGATTTTGGTGCTAGGTAGGCGGGATGCTGCCAGCAACCATACCGCCGATATAGATTTGGAAGATTTTGGTGGACATAGTAAGGGCGTTGGTCGTATACATGCTCACCTTGTACTGGAAAACGGACAGGTTTTTGTGATTGACCAAAACGCTGTGAATTTTACTTATGTAAATGGGGTAAAGCTAACTCCGAATGTACGGCAACCTCTTAATAATGGGGACCAGTTGAAAGCAGGAATTCTTTTGCTTACCTATTATGTGAATTAGGGCTTTTACACCAAAATAACACCAACCTTTCTTTAAAGAGAAGGGTTGGTTGCTTACAGATAACCGTTATCGGCGGATGGGTAATGTTGAATCTACTATCAAAATTTACCATAATTTTGTGGGTTGGAGTGTGGCTCGCGCTTTTGTTGTTACCTTCAGAAGTGAATGCCCAATCATCTGGTTATGATATTGAGATTACCACTATATCCATCAAACAATGGCCGCAAGTTACGGTTTATTTTCATATAAAAAATAAACAAACAGGGCAACGGGAAAATATTCCTCTGGATACCACCAAAGTTAAAATATTAGAAGATGGCAAAGACGCTAAAATTATTAGAGTAACGCAGCCCGGACAGAGTACCAGCGAAGTGTCGGTGATGCTGGTAATGGATAGCAGCGGAAGTATGGGGGAATCTGGGAAAATGGCTTCTGTGATAGAGGCAGCAACCCTCTTTGTTAACCTGATGCAAGGTAATGACCGCAGCGCTTTAATTTCTTTTAGCGACCAGGCATCCTTACTCCAATCCTTTACCAGTGATAAGACCGCCCTTTTATCCAAAATAAATCGCTTAAGCCCAGGCAACGGCACTAATATGTTCGATGCTATTAAAATGGGCGTTGAATTGCTCAGTAAAGAATCAGGTCGCCAATTGTTGATTGTGCTTACCGACGGTGTGACATCCAGCGGCTTTTCTAGCGCTAGCGATGTAATCAATGCGGCTAAGAAAAATCAAATCCAGATATATACCGTCGGAGTTGGTAATGGTAATTTGGATGAGAATCTCTTGACTGACCTAGCAAATCAGACAGGCGGGTCTTATCATCCAGTTAGACAAGCAGATGAACTCTCTAAGTTATATACGGGAATTTCACAAGGTCTTCATGATGAATACTCTATAACCTATGAAACACCTCGCTCCCTTAATGATGGCACTACCCGTCCAGTTGCGATAAATCTCGAAGGCGGGAGTATTCAGGGTGGCGGGAAAGTCAGTGAGCCTAATTTCATTAATTTCCAGAACAATATACTTGTGTTTATTCCATTGCTGTTGCTCTTGCTGCTTATGTTACTTCTTCCTAATCTCCGGCGTTCGCGCACACGTGTCATGGTGCAACCTAGCACGCCTGAAATTAGCCAACCCCCATACCAACCTCAGAATACAGGATACCGTCCTGATATACAACCGCCACCTCCTCCAGTGGTTGTGCCACCCTTACAAAATGTTGGGTTACGTCTGAAAATAGAATATCGCAATTTAAGTTTGCCTCTTAAAATTGGCACCAACCCTGAAACAAACTTGCCGTTATCCAGCCAACTTGTGGAAGGTAACTTGAATTTGCTGCTGGAGATGCAAAACGGGCGAGCAGTTATACAGGATTTGGGTACTTCTATTCCGGTGGAGTTGAACTATAAAGGCAGCGGAAATAATGGGGTTTTTGTGGCTTTAAGGCAATCCGGCGCATTGCAACCCGGGTCACAAATACGAGTCGGAAATCTGCAAATTCAATATAACGCTCCTAACTCACTTGAATTATCCGCTAATGCAACCGCGTTTAACCAACTTTTGCTTGGGGCATGGCCCTCTGATTTACCCCTGAGGGGCGTGGCAAATTCACAACTTGCGCTAAATAAACTCGATGCTACAAGCTTTGAAGTTAAGTTATCCGGTTCAAGTTTTCAGTTCAGAATGTTGCCCGGTCGTCCGCTTATTACTACTGCTCAGGCGCGGATGATTCCAGGCTCGGAGATAATACTGGCTACTGGCGAACTATTAAAGCTGGAATAGGGGAAATACAATGTCTAAAGGAATACAGCTTTACTATAACATCCTATTTGGGGCACTGGGCGGCTTGTTGGCTTGGTTTATTTTAGGTTTTGTAAAGCGGGATAGCGTAGATTTGCCGCCCATACTATTGAGTTTGTTGCCTCTAGGGGCGGGAGCAGGTTTATTTCTTGGTTTGTTGATAGGACAAATTGAAGGCTCTTTGATAGAAAAAAGTTGGCGAAAAGCCATAACTGGCGCTTTCAACGGAGCGCTGGCAGGGGTGATTAGTGGATTAGTCGGTTTTGTACTGGCACAACTGATTTTTACTATAATTGGTGGAGAGTTAATTGGGCGCGTTCTTGGTTGGATGTGCTTTGGGCTGCTGGTAGGAGTAAGTCAGGGCTTAGTAAATCGTTCCGCACATCGCTTATTTTATGGGGGTGCCGGAGGATTGGCTGGCGGCTTGTTCGGCGGTTTGGTATATGAAGGTATTACTCAGGCAGCCCGAAACTTTGAACCGATTTTTCCTCTGGCTGGTGCGTTGGGTATGGCGGCGGTAGGGGCAAGTATAGGCGCATTTTTCGCCCTATTCCGCCGTATAGGACGTGCCCGGTTTGATTGTATAGATGGTATCCGGAGTGGAACTTCTTATTATTTGGAAGAAGAGACAACTATTTTTGGAAGAAATGATCGAGGCGGTCGAGGTCGAGTATATATTCCCGATTCCGGTCTTGCAAAAGAGCATCTAAGCGTGCAACGTCGTAAGGATGGCTACTATTGTGTTCCACAATCGCCCGGCTCGCAAATATATATCGCTAGAAAAGCTTCAGGACAACCTGAATTAGTTTTACCCCAAGGAACGAAGCTGGAAAATAAAGATGAGATAAAACTTGGCAATGTCTCATTTCAATTTAACAAATAAAACAAAGCTGGCAGGCTTGTTAGGCAAGAAAGTCATATGACAATATGAAACGTTGCGGGAATCCTGATTGCTTGTTGCTAAGTCCAAATAATGATTTGTATTGCGCTAATTGTGGCTATGATTATGACATGTCCCCAAAGCACGGTGCGTTAAAATGGCTGAAGGGGTTGTTGCCTTCGCTTCAGGATGTGCCTAGTATTCTGGCGCTTGCGTTCGTATTTCTTGTGGTATTTATTATCGCAGTATCTGTGTTTTTCCCTAGCAAGACCGAGCAATCGGGAAAAACACCAGTTGTTGCTGCCACAAGTTCGCTAGCTAGTACCACGTCCTCGCTTGTGCAAAAAGCGACTAACACCGCAACTACCACGCAAGCCGCTACCCCTGTTCCGCCGACGGCGACACCTGCGCCACCCACGCCACCCACGCGGCTTATCTCTACGCCCGCAAATGATAAGAAGGGGAACATTAAGGTAGAAGTAACGCCTCTTCCACCCGAAATTAGTACTAATGTAAACTTGCGGTCGGTAGAAATAAAGCTACCAATTGCGCCGGAGACGCTCTTTGGGTTCTTCGTTTATGCCACTAATCCTCCTAATAAGGAGGTTGCAGGCTACCTTTTGTTGGCAAAAAAAGAATCTAACAGTAACAGTTATTCTGTGGAAAATTATTATGTAAGTGGTGGGCAACCAGGCTATCCAACGCCGACGGTGGATCCAAATAAAGGTGAAACACTAGAGGTTTCGGTTATTATCTCAGCAGTTATTAAAGGTGATTTCAAACTTGAACAAGCAGAATCAATTAACCTATCGCAACAAGGTTTAAACTTAAGGCTTGAATGCACCTTTAAAGCTGCCGATACTTTTCCGGTATATAAATTCACGTTTGGGGGGACAGGGCTTGTCGAAAAACAGCATCCGTGGAAAATTAAAGCTCCTACGGAGTTTGACAATACTAAGGTGTATGCTTTCCTAACCAACGTGAAAGGCGGAGATGATTTTGCCGCAACTGCTGAGATGACATATAACTTTGAAAATGCAAATGGTACATCGTCTTCTTCGAATACTATACAAGTACCAAGAAAGCCA
>Ga0194047_10001189_pt1 | contig 16334 bp, 10 predicted proteins | sample JunL225m_MetaG_2_FD_160070 | JGI IMG/M metagenome (GOLD analysis project Ga0194047, IMG submission 160070) | Anoxic zone freshwater microbial communities from boreal shield lake in IISD Experimental Lakes Area, Ontario, Canada - Jun2016-L221-5m | ecosystem: Environmental > Aquatic > Freshwater... | reverse complement strand
CCGGATATGTTATTACGAAATGCTATGTATGTTACATCTTCTATTCCATTCTTATCCAAACCTCATATAGAGTATGGTAAATGTTTCTTAGATGGTGGTGCATTATTTAATTATCCAATAAATTATTGTATAAAACAAATTGCTAATCCATCGGAGATATTGGGGTATAATACAAATTTAAATACAATTTCTGATATTGAAAATCCGAATTTTGAAAATTCATCTTTGTTTTATTATATTTATTCGGTCGCCGTATTGTTATACCAGAAAATATACTCACTCTTCATTTGTAGGGAAGAAAATACGAGATGTGAAGGTGTATATCAAGATTTTGGAAAATATAACGAAAAACCTGAATCTAATGATAATAGTGATATTTTTTATTCCGAAGTATCAATTGTTAGTGATTGTAATGACGAAATCCAATTACCATATACAAATTATTTAACGATGTTTCAAGATTTATATGATTTTGTAATGAACTATGAAAAGAGGAAGATGTTATGGGAAAATGGAAATACAAAGACCGCTATAAATAAAAACTACTTTTATTATATCAATAAATAATGGCAAATGTTTTTTTAAAAACGAAGGAGAATGAATTAGACAAATTATATAATAGTATCATAAATGAAGCAAGTGTATGTTCAGGCGTATTATCTAAGGATTTTGTATCGACTACAATAAAAGAACAACGAAAGGCATATGGTGATATAGAAAGCACTACCATAAAAAGTTTATTAGAAGATATAAAGTCAGATGATGATAGAGCTGATATTGCAAAAAATGATTATTATAAGTATGTTAATGAAAAGTGGATAAAATCACAAGAAGAGGTAATTAAAAATACAACTCTCCCGTTTATTAAGGTGGACACATTTAGAGTATTTCAGCGTCAAACGAGTGCAGCTGTCCTTTTGGTGTTAGACAAGTACATAAAAGCTAATATGAATGACCCGGAAGTAAATAATTTGTTAAATCTTGTGTATTCGTCTATAAATTGTAAGTTTATAGACCCAGCAATAAATAGTCTGGAATGTTGTAGACATATACAGCGATTTATAGAGACTGATGATTTATATGGGTTGTTGGGTTCAATGAACGCAAATGAATTTCTTAATAATAGATGCCCTATATATTCATTTTTAATGGCCAATCTTGAAGATGCGAGTATATATAATATGAGCATTACATTACCAAATTTGTCATTACCTACATATAGTTTCTATTACAATTATGATAACGATAGTGCCAAATTGAAACGATACAAACAAAGTATGATGAGTGAATATAAAAAATATATAAATACGGTTTTTACCCTATGTTTAGGGAAAGACCATGGATTTGACTCCGAAGATGTTATAGATGTAGAACGCACAATTGCATCAAGCTATTTTGCAAAAATGCCTGATACGGATGGGTTTTTTGCAGAAAAAATAGATACATCAAATTCTATCAAAGAGTGCAATTTTGATTTCACCCGATATTGTAAATCGATATATTACACCGATAAGAATATACCAGCCTTTTATAGGACATACAACAAGTATTATGTGAAAAATATAATGACTATTATGTTAAACAATTGGAAAACTAAGAAATGGTTATCTTTTTGGTATTACACACACTTTAATTCTGTTATCCAGATGTCCAAGTATAGTCATATATGGTTTAAGTTCAATAAAAAATATTTGAGAAACATTTCAGAAGAAATTACTATGGATAGGATAATATGTGGTTTGTCTATTGGATACGACAATTTAATTACACAATTAATGAATATAGCGTTTCCCAGAACAGAAGAAATTGGGTTTGTTAAAAAAATATTTAGTGATATACAGAGTATTTTTATAGATATTATAGAGAATAATAAATGGTTGAGTAAAAGTGCAAGAAGCCAGGCATTAAAAAAATTGAAAACAATCAATCTTATTGTAGGCAATACACCAATGATTGTAAAAGACCCTACTGTAACTTATTCCGATGATAATTTCTGGAAAAATATAGTTGAAATCAGTAAATATAGAGCTAAAATGTTTGCATTTTTAAATGCAAAACCTGTAGCTTATCTTACTATGGTCGATTGGGATGTATATTCTTTAATTGGTCAACAATCTTATATCGTTAATGCATTTTACACAGCAAATCAAAACTCAATCTTTATACCACATGCTATTTTACAGGCACCGTTTGTAGATTTATCGAATAGAGGTATAGAATATAATTTAGCGTATATAGGTTTTACATTAGCTCATGAAATAAGTCATTCACTGGATAGTACTGGAAGTAGATATAATTATAAGGGGGATTTACGAAATTGGTGGAAGCCTCAAGATAGAAGAACATTTGATAAAAAAATAAAGGAAATTATAGAACAATATAGAGTTTTCGCAAAAAGGGATGGGTTAGATATAGACCCTACTCTGAGTGTGGGTGAAGATTTAGCAGATATTAATGGGTTTCGTTTAATTGAGAACTATTTGATAAATCAACAAGCATTACATAGAGATACTCCTATGATTAAAATATTATCATTTTATGCACTTTATATTAACTATGCAATTCAATCCAGGCAAGTAATTGTAAAAAAATCAGTATATTTAAATTCTCTTATAAATCCCCATCCTCTTGAAAAATATAGAGTAAACTGCGTATTATCTCGTTCTCGGATATTTAAAAGTTTATATAATGTTATTCCTGGTAATGGAATGTATAGTAATTATAAAAAGTTTTGGTAATTTTTTTTCTATACATATTTATATAAATAAGTATGGCACGAAGAAGTATGAAAAGACGCACGAGTTCAAAATCTAAGGGAAGTCGCCGAGTGAGTAAATCCACCAGAAAGGCCGCTAGTCTTGCACGCAGGGCTGCCGTAAAGGCAGTTAGGGCTGCTTCTGCTGCATCCCGACTTGCAGCTGGTCAGGGACAGGCATCAACTGCACGAGCTGCCGCCAAGCAATCTGCAATGGCTGCTGTTGCCGCCGGTGTTGCCGCAACCCAAGCCGCACAGGCCGCCGCCAGTGCAAGCCAGGGTCAGGGTCAAGGCCAGGGTCAAGGCCAGGGTCAGGGTCAGGGTGTATCACAAGCCGTTGCTGCATTCCAAAGACAGATGCAACAATTCGGTCAGATATAAATATCATAAAATATAGATAATAGGGAATCATTATTTGATTATAAATGTATTTGGTTGATAATTCTATGAAATGTTATAGAATTATCAACAATTAATTAGATGTATAACTAAGGTATACCCCCAATGATGATAAAAATAATTCATTATATTTTTATAGTAGAAGGATTAATGTGGACATGATAATTGTTCGATTAAAATATAGAATATGCTGAATTAAATTTCTGTTGCGGACTTGGTTTGATAAGATAACTATTATTATGTATTGTTAGATTTTCAGTAGAGCATGGGTTTGTAGAATTTGTCGTTTCTTCGATTAATTGATTAATTTCTTCATTCGCCGTAGATGGTATAGGCATCTCCTGTTTCTGAGTTCGAAGTTTAGACATTTCAGACATATCTAAGAATACTTGAAACGCACTGGTTCCATAATATCCTTCTTGACCAACCATAACATTTGCAGAAACACCTTTCATAAGGTCGAGTTCTCCGTGTCTGGCAGCTTTCAAAAACATTTCCGGAGTTTCTTCAAATGATGCTTTGGCGATGGGTCCAATATCATCATTATTGATACCGTGTCTAAATACACTGACAATTTTATGTGAAAATGTCATTCTATCTACAAGAAGAGACATATGATGATAATTTATATATGAACCGTCAAACTCCAAAACTTCCGACATTTCATTGTAAATGATTTGTCGCGTTGCTTCCATTCCTAAAATATTGTGTATTTCTACGATATCGTTGCTAAATGTTCTCGATGAATCTATATATTCTTTCCCCAAAACATCAAGAAGATTTGTTCCAACAGTATCCAATACCCAAATATCATTCTTTTTATATGACCCACCGATTTCATCCATATTATCTTTTAGTTTTCGCATCATAACCCGCTGAATATTTTTGACACCTCTCAAAACAACATTTTCCATCATATTTTCCTGGAAATTTTTAATAATATAAATGTGGTCCGTCTGGTCAAGAGGTTGTCCTTTATTTGTAGACCCTTTCTTAGATGCAGCAATGTTTTGTAATCGTATTCTAAAAATAAGATTATCTGAATTGTAATCACTGTAAATACACGAGATACTTGTATCATAAATACATTTCAAAGTAAAATCTACATCATCCATTGTAATATTTCTATCAACCATTTCAGATGCATTCATTTTCAAACGAATTATCCATTTGGATTTATCCGCCTTTTTATTTGACTGGATTTTTTCACTTGAACAATCGTCCATCATATTTTCAAACAATTGATATTTCTCAAGCAATTCTTCATCTTCCTTTATTCGCGTGTTATTATCATTGGGGTCAAATGATATTTCCACCTTTTCGACAATATCTTTCAGAATTGTGTATTCCAACATCGTTTTTACTTCCATGACCTTCTCCTCATCTTGTTCTATATCCCGATTTAGATAAATAGTTAATGATGGATTTTTAGGATTTGATGTCACCGACAACAATTCTTCAATTCGCTGAACACCTCGTGTTACATTGGATTTTGAAGACACTCCGGCAAAATGAAATGTATTTAATGTCAACTGTGTTGTCGGTTCACCAATTGATTGTGCGGCAATCATACCCACCATTTCTCCTGGAGCGACAAGAGACTTTTTATAATGATAGTGGATTTTTTCCAACAAAACAATAAGTGATACCCTATCAAATCGTTTATTAAACAACAAATCTTTGGGCGATAAATAATAAAAGTATAATATTTTGAATAATAATGTGGGTTTGAAATAATGTCCCTTTTCAATGATATTAAAGTAATGTTCAATGAGTTGGTATGCTTCCAATGGAGTAATATCAATGACAGATTTTGAATTCAAATTTTGTTGACCCATTGTGTTTTTAATGATATGAACAAAACTTACTGGAACGCGAACTATACTTTCATTCTTATTTTTAAAGACATGGGTTGCAACCAAATTTCTCCATTCCACCATATTAATTGTATATTCTTTGTGATATTTAGCGGTTTCCTCTTTTTGAGAGGATAGACGCGTGTAGGCTGCTGGGATGAGAATATCATTTAACAAAGAATGGATATCAACCTCTGGAAAGTTATAATGACTATAAATGTCCTGAATACTCATATCCATCAATCGCAACTCTTGATTTTCTACTTTAATCGTGTCTATCCCATCATCACCATATGAAAATTGCACAATAAAATTTTTACTGGTTCGTACTGTCCCATCATACCTAACCATCAAATCTTCCATCGATTTGATAAGTCGTCTTTGTATATATCCAGTTGTTGATGTTTTTACGGCAGTGTCAATCAAACCTACGCGACCACCCATAGCGTGAAAGAATAATTCTTGGGGTGATAATCCAGAAATATATGACGATTCTACAAAACCACGAGCATTTGGCGAATCATCATACTTTGTATAATGAGGTAATGTTCGATGTTCAAACCCATAAGGAATTCTTTTTCCGTCCACATTTTGTTGTCCTAAACAACAAATCATCTGAGCAATATTCAACTCACTACCCTTTGAACCCGCATTTACCATAATAACAAAACGATTGGATTTGTTTAAATTTTCTAATCCTATATTGCCTGCTTCCGAAGATGCTTTATTCAATATATTATTTACTTTTGTTTCAAATTCTTCATTGTTTGGTTTTCCACTTGTATTTTCAAAAATACCCAATTGTGTTTGTTGAATTATATCTGCAACTTCTCTTTTCTTTTCTGCAATTTTCGTTATAATTTTTTCCTTTGTTTGCATATTAGAATACAAATCACTAATACCTACACTAAATCCCGATAAGCACATATAATCCGTAATAATAGATTGGAGGTTATCGATAAAGGTTGCGCATTGATTATTTCCGAAATCATTGCATACTCGATGTATCAATCCCTTTGTGGAAGAACCGAGGGCACCCTTGTCAAGCTGACCTCTAATATATTTTCCATTATCTATTTGAATGATATTATTGCTATCGTAGTTATCTTCTGCATCCTTAAATTGTTTGTTTTTTATTTTTGTTGTAAATTGGGGCATTATTTGTGATAGAATTTGAAAATTTGAAACAGCTCTTGGGATTTTATAAATTTCTTGGACATCGACCGTCGAACAACCCATTAACAAATTCATAGCAGTTAGTTTGTCAAACATCACATCTTTTCCAGTGAATAAATAGCTTCCCACCATAGAGTCTTGATAAATACCAATGATAGGTGCATTATTTGCTGGACTGATGATTTGCTGTGAAACGGCTGCTAACATTTTCAATTCGGATTCCGATTCAAGGTCTTGAGGCATATGCAGGTTCATTTCATCTCCATCAAAATCTGCATTATATGGTTTCGTATCAGCTACATTCATACGAAATGTATCTCCTTGTTTCATTACCCGTGCTACATGTCCCATCATACTCATTCTATGTAATGTAGGTTGACGATTGAAAATAACCATATCTCCATCCATAATATGTCTATGAACGATGTCGCCATAATTCAAAACGATTGATTTTCTATCGTCATATTTCAAAGTAATATTTTCACCCGTTTTCCTCTGAAGTATTTTTGCACCAGGATAAACATCGGGTCCATTTGCAACTAATTGATACAAGAATCGAATATTTCTTTCATTTACAGTAATAGGTTTTGTTATATTTTTTGCAATTTTCATAGGAATACCCAATTCTTTAATTGAAATATTTGGGTCTGCTGTAATAACCGACCGTGCACTAAAATCGACTCGTTTTGCCATAAGATTGCTTCTCATTCTTCCACTCTTACCATTCAATCTATCTTTTAACGATTTCAACGGTCTACCTGACCTTTGTTGGACTGGCATCGCCCCAGGCATTTTATTGTCTATTTGACTTGCGATGTAATATTGTAGTATGATAGTCCAGTCATCTATGATATTTTCAGGAGCATTGTTTTGTATTTTTTCCTGAAGTGTTTTATTGGTTTTGATAATGTTAATTAATATATAGCTTAAATCATCTTCACTTCTTTGTTGTGCATCGTGTTTAACGGATGGTCTTACTGCAGGCGGTGGAACTGCCAATACTTGACATACCATCCACTCGGGTCTGGACCACACTGAACTGAATCCCATAAAATTAATATCTTCATCTGATATGCGTTTAAAAATTTTAATTGTCATTTCAGGAGTTATTTTAATACTAATGTCTTGACCGGATTTTTCCCCATCTTCTGCATTCCCAACAGTTTTCCAGTCAGCATAAATAGTAGCTAACCCCTCCTTTCTTATTTTATAAGGTTGTAAACAACCACATCCATTTATAATATCCTCGCCACACCTCCGTATCTTGCTGGATAAATTAAATACATATTTCCATCTCTGTTCATTTGCCATAGACATTACAAAATTATGTTTTTCTTTGCTGATGAGAAGTTTAGAACACTTAAAACATACACATTTCAATATTTTTTGAATTGTATTTAAAAATTGGATATAAAATACAGGTCTTGCCAGATGTATATGACCAAAATAACCAGGCGTTTGTATATTATTTAAACCATCAGTTGGGCATAAAATATTACCTTCCAGTACCCCCATACGAGGGTCAAAAATACCACCTATGGCAGGTAAATTTCCATTATATGTATCACGCGAAACAATTTCAACCACAGAACCATTTACTATTTCTTCAGGGGATAATATACTGAACTGAATAGCAATAATCTTAGATACATTACTTTTCGAAATTGTATTATTTGTATTCATTGTTCTTAATGTAAGAATATATTAATAATCTTTAATTAAATCATTTTATTTTACAAGTATGATTAGAACACAAATATAAACATATATGCATAGAGCATATATCGTAATGAAGATTATGAATAAAGAAATGTCTAAGAAATCAAAAAATACAACTAAACCTGCACAAAATATAAATAAGAAATGCAAAAGGGGTTGTGATAATGAAAGTAGTGATAGTGAGTATTATACCACCGACTGCAGTAGTTCATCTGACAGTGAGAGTGAATATCAACCTACTGAAAAAAGCTGTTCGTCGTCCGATGATGACGATGATGATTACGATGAAATTCATAAACACCGGAGTAAAAAAACTGCTACAAAATTACCAACATCTAAACCTGTAAAAAAACCATTACCGAGTAAACCCAATTCTGGTAACAATATCTTTATCGTTTCTAATTATTCTAAAGAAATGTATGATGATTCTGAATATGATGATGACGATGACGATAGTCATTACTTCACAAGTGATAGTGAGACTGAAGATGAAGATGAAGATGTTAGTGTTAGTTCATCGTCATCCGGTAGCGACGATGAAGAAGATGAAGATGAAGAGGACGAAGAAGAAGAAATTCGCCCGATTAAAAAGAGACGATTAAACAACACTAATAGTACAAGTATTAGTAAAAGTATTAGTAATAAAAATACTAAACCAGGTAAGGATGGTAATGTAAGCAAATACACTAAACAAAATAATGTGGGGAACAAGGTCTTGGTGAAAAATAATAAAGATAATGAATGCAAAGAAAATATACCAGTTGCTGCTGCTGCTGGTGGTAAAAGTGATATTTCCAATATGATTGGAAAAGACTTTAAATTAAATATGGATGAGTTGGTTACGCAAAATAAGGGTGATTTGCGTATGGCTGTATTGAATCATTTTAAGGAAATAAATAATGTGATAAAGGACGAATTAATAGACGAGCAAATCCAAAATTATGAACAATCATTAAAAAAATTCACAGAAAAACAAGAGCGTAAAACTAAAAAGGTATCAGAAAAGCATAGTCGTATATTTACAAAATTGATGAAGAAGAAAACGCATATGGATGATTTGAAAGTTTATAAAAAATATCCAGTTGAAAAGCAATATGATATCATTAAACGAATGCGTGAAATATCAAAAGTGTCTATTGTCGAGAAACCATATAGACTGCAATTAATCGAATCGGATATTCCAGTTCTTTATAAAAGCACTGCTATAAATAAAATCAACCAATTAAAGCATATGGACCCAGGTGGTGGTGAGTATTGTAAATTAAAAAATTGGATTGATATGTTTATGAATATACCCTTTGATAATTATAGTAAACTTGATGTCACACGAGAAAATAGTCACGATTTTTTGGAAAAATCATACTCTTTGTTAAATGATGCAGTTTATGGGTTGGATGATGCCAAAGTTCAATTGATGCAATTACTGGGCCAATTGATTGTTAACCCCACATCCATAGGTTGTTCTATTGCAATTAACGGACCCCCAGGTACAGGCAAAACATCATTGATTAAAGACGGTGTAAGTAAAATATTAAATCGCCCGTTTATTTTTATCCCACTGGGTGGGGCCAGTGATAGCTCCTTCTTAGAAGGTCATAGTTATACATATGAAGGAAGTATGTGTGGGAAAATAATTCAATCCATCATAGATTGTAAATGTATGAACCCAGTAATTTATTTTGATGAATTGGATAAAATTAGCGATAGCCCCAAAGGAGCTGAGATTTTAAACATATTGGTTCATATAACAGATACTACACAGAACTCACAATTTCACGATAAATATTTTAGAGAAATTGAGTTTGACTTGAGTAAATGTTTGTTTATATTTAGTTATAACGACGAAAGTAATATCAGTCCAATTCTCTTAGATAGAATGTATAAAATAAAAACAAATGGATATTCGCCAAAGGAGAAAATTCACATTGTCCAAAATTATCTTTCTCCGACCATAGAAAAACAACTATTGTTTGACAAAGGGGATATTGTCATTAAGGATGATGTAATGATGTATATTATCGAAAAGTTTACATTGGATGAAAAAGGTGTTAGAAATGTGAAGCGGTGCATTGAAATTATTTATTCAAAACTAAATCTTTTCCGTTTAATGCATCCTGAAAACAATATTTTCAAATCTCAAATAGATATAAATGTTTCATTTCCAATCGAAATAACGAGAAACCATGTAGATAAATTAATAAAAATAAATAATTCACAATCTATTTATAAGAGTATGTATATATAAAACGATATATGATTTAATAATTTCTTTATACAAAATAAATATTATGGCAGATATATTTTATTATACTGAAGTGAAAACGAGATATAATACTCTTGTATCTCATTACACAATGTTAATTAATACATATCGCGAGATTATATGTAACAATGAAAATTACATACGAATAAATTTTCACAATATATCCCAAGAAACTTCCACTACAATGACAGTGGACAATGCTTTATTTCAACAATTAATAAATGATTACAGTCATACTATATGTGGATTAAATTCATATGTATCATTATTGGATGCGAGAATAAGAGAAATGACAAACGATTGTTGTGATAATAAAAACAATGCGTGTGAAATGAATGCAATAGTAGATAATTATTAAACACCGATAAATAAATAAACAATTAATATAATAACATTTAATGGAAGACCCATCAAAATGTTATTATATTGAAACGATTACCCCCAAAAATACAGTGTTATTAGTAGAGCCTCGGCGAATAATGTATGTGATTACTATTTTAAAAAATGCATTCGATGTTTTGGGAGATAAATGGAATTATGTTTTTTATTGTGGTAAAAGTGTGTATGATGAATGGTGTTCTATATTGCCATCCTTTATAGAGATAAGGGCTTTACAATGTGATAATTTGACAGCAGATGAATATAATTCTTTTTTTAAAACAACAAAGTTGTGGTCGTCGTTATATGGTAAGTTTATATTAACTATACAATTAGACTCTTGGTTGTTGAATGAGTATCCATATACGATTGATTATTTTTTGAAATTAGATAAAAGTTTCATAGGTGGTGGTATGTCATCTCGTTGGGAAGTATTCGCCGACCATGGAATATACCTTCCGTTTAATAATTTGAATGGAGGCCTCTCTCTAAGAAAAAGAGAGGATATGATAACCGTTATAGATTATTTCTCTTCAATGAATGACGAAGGTATTAATTCTCTTCCAGAAGATGTGTATTTGTCATTAGGATGTTATAAACTGAATAAGAAAATAGGAGACGATGAACCTTCGTTTCATTTTGCCCTTCATAAGGTATATTGTGACAAATCGTTTGGAATTCATAAGTTATGTTTACCACCTATACAAGAACAATTTTGGAAAAGGTACCCCACATTAGTATATACAAATCCTTATGTATTCGTGTATGTATATCCAGAATCTATGAAATATAAACAAAATGTATACAATAATGTAGTAGACTTTTCGAGTCCAGTTATATGGCAACCTTATGTTGGTAATGTCGCATCATATTGCCTCCTTAAATAATCGCGGATGGGTTCATATTATTTCCACCACGCCCCTCTGTGATAAAATAAGCATCCTTATTTGATAAACAGACGCACCCCATTGATGTAGACAACTCGCTACTGGGACCTTTGGCACAACAAGCGGGTGAAAAATGTGCTTTGTTAAACATATCTAAATTATTATATTGCAATGGTGCAGAATCCTTTTCAGCGGTATCGAGTGGAGGAGACCATGAACTTGGGTTTATGACACTACCTGGAAATGTTGTCAGTGTATCTCTATAAGATACATCACTTACAAACCCCTCCGTTGTTCCAGTTGTAGATGACGATGTAGTCATTGCATTCTTTTTATTAGATAGAGTAGTTGCGAGAGGGGTTGTCGAAGATGAAACTTTACTGGCTATGTTGTCTTTCTTATCCCCTGGGAGTGAATTGGCGATATTTTCCATCGTTTCGTGGAATGATGTAGTTGAGCAAGAAACCGACATTATCACAATAGCTGATATTAAAATAAGAGATGCAACAATGTATCCAAACTTGGGCATTTTTCCACGCATAAAAATTTTGGGCATTCTAATTTTTGAGAACTTCATTTTGTATCTATTATATAATATAACAAAATATCTTTTATTATAGGTAATAATTTTTCAATTCCGAATAATCATTTACATATTGGGTTTTATCGTTTATATAAAATATCGAAGAACTTGTAATGAGGTGGAAATTGTATAACTCTTTATAAGACTCTATATCTTCATCCCATAAACATTCGCCATCAAATTTCTTAGATGTTTCTTTATCAATAATAACAATACATATAACGACTCCGTTTGGAAAAACTGAATCCCCCAATTTTACATTTGATATAGATATACAAGTATTGTTTTTCATAATAACAGGTGTATCCCATTGGAATCCTCCTCTATAAGAAGGAACATTGTCAATTCGCCCCGTTTGTTCATACGAAGACATATCAACTTCATCCCAATCCAAATATTCATTTATGTGAGTGCGTATTGTTTTATATGAAGTGTTCAAACAATACACATATTTTGGTCTGTAATTTATCATCTCTGTACTGTTTGGATGGTCTTTCACATATATCCACTCTCCTTCGTCTTTACGATAATATACTCTATGGTAGCTTGTTAACAAATCATTGTTTAGATAATACATTTTTTGATTATCGGTCATAACACATTTCATTACGGACTCTACTTTATTTCCGTCATACAATACATCGCCTGGTTTCAGTTTATGTATGGGTATATATACACTGTCGGATATCTTAATGTTGGTAGATTCGTCAAAACAAGTTGGTAATGAGGGGAATGCTTTCGATTGCATATTCATATAGTGCATACAAAACACAAGGATAATTAAGGAAGGAATTGATATAGATAGAAATAAAACAACATATACCATAATCATTGTCATTAATATAGGGAGCATTACCGCGGCAAACGGGTTTATGAATGCAGTTGCAGCTACAGCTGCATATGTTGCTATTAATCCAGTTAACAAAACCGTCAAAGTTACAAGAATACCAATAATAAAATCCAAAATTACACCCATAGTGGATTTAATGGTGTAATAAACTCCTAATATAGAATACATAAATGAAGCTAATATACCCTTCACTTTGTCCATTGTATCGGTAAATTTGATAAATATAATCTGAAATGGTACCATGACATTTACGATACGATTGTAAATTTCATCGACAATATTTTTTACTCTTTGTTTTAATACACTAATGTAGTCTCTGAGATTGTCAACCACAGCTGCCAATTGTGTAAAAAAGATGGTGATAGTAGATATGATAAATTGCACAGGTAAAAGGAGATACTCGGTAAAGGTTTTTACCATATTTTGCACACAATAAGTAAAATTTTCGGTTGTATAGTCATGAATAGAAGTACCTTCTGGTGCATTAATTAATCCAGCGAACGGGATTATATACATTTTACATCTATTGTCTAACCAATTGTTTCGTATACTTTCCACATTTGTTAGGTAATAAAGATAGCTACATATTCCGAAAAGAATTATCCAATACAAAACGAACATTAATATGATGTGTTTATTTTCCTGGAAATAATTTGGTTCTCCATATAATTTTGACAAGGCTGTAAAAAGTTTGTCTTCATTCATCGTAAAAATTCTATAATAATTTGTCAATATATTAAAATAACATAGTTCTTTATGCCTTCCTTTCACGATTGGTCATTATTTTCATACATAACCATCGGATATGTAATTCAATATGGGATTATTTTTTACCTGACAACACTAACTTCAATAAAGGATAATTGGTTGGAGAATCGTTGCAACCCTATGTATATGCCATTCGCAGATGACATACAAACAAATTTTATATACTGTATACAAAATGTTCAAAGTAATTTGATGCCCTTTTTATTAGAACCTATTCATTTTATACTATCTTTATTGACTGATTTCGGAGGAGGTATATCAAACAGTGTAAATTCATTGCGTGATTGGATGAATTCATTTGTTGGTAATGCAACAAGTATATTTGTAAATATTTATGGGGCATTTATGGGTTTGATTATAGCATTTCAACGAATCGTATTGGGAATACAAGATATGATTAATAAACTGGTAGGTGTTGTTATTACTTTATTGTATATACTACAGGGGACTATGGATAGTATGTCCAGTGCTTGGTCGGGACCCCCAGGGCAATTAGTTAGAGCATTATGTTTTCATCCTCAGACACAACTAAGAAAATATGATGATACATATTATCCTATTTGTGAATGTAAAAAAGGTGATGTTTTATACGATGGTTCAGTTATAAATCGTGTATATATGTTTCGTGGTTGTATAGATGAGACACTATACGAAATTTCTCCCCATATAAATGTCACGGGTAATCATTTTATTTATCATAATGAAAAATGGATTATGGTAAAAGATATACCAGATGTTTGTATTTCAAATAAAAAAAGTAATGTATTATATTGTCTTGAAACAAGCAGTCAAAATATCATCATTGATGATAATGTATTCTGGGATTGGAATGACGACCATTTGGTAAATGGATATTACTAAATCTTGATATAGTCCATACATTTAAACTTTGTTTTTGAGTTAATACCAACTAACTCATTTTTTGGAGTTGTTGCTATATAACGAATATATTCTATAATAACATTATCATCGGATGAAAATTCTGTATAAATGGATGCATTATCATAAAGAATAATAATATTGTCGATTAATTCTTGATTGACGAGGATATTATCAACGGATTGGATATTATCTTTCAATCTTTCCAGTAAAGAATTTATGATAGTATATAACTCTGCACTTGCTAACATATTATTTTTAACCAAGTTTACCATAAATGTGCTAACTGCTCGTCTTTTTTCATTTATTACATTTATTTTACAAAAACTATCATAATCCTCTGAATTATTAATAACATCAATAGTTTCAAATAATGCACGATATTTTATAAAATTTGTATAAAATGTATCCGACATTTTTTTATTTTTACTTGATAAATAACTATACAAATCTGCATACACTTTTGAAAACATTCGATTATTAGAAGCAATATTGAATATCATTTCTCCCATTTTTTCTATTTCTTCTGGGGAAGTTTCTATTTTTAACCATTCCTCTACCATATCCTCCATTTTTAAAGAGATGTCAATGTAATTTTTATCTGTCAATTTGTTTAAACATAATTTCATTGCATCTATTCCGATTCGCGATGTAGATTTTGGTTGTTTCTTAGTAGGGGTAATAATAATATCATTTCGTTTATATTTACTATTGCTATTTGAATGATTGTTTCTCGTCCAAGTTTCAGACTTGACAACATAATCTTTAATAACAGGTATTCCCATTTCTTCCAATAATTCATTTAATGTGGGAATGAATGCATCATAGTACCCTTGTGTTGCATTGATAGTTTTTATATAATCATTAGAATACTCTTTTATTCCACCCTTTGTTTTTTTTATACAATCGGTATCATTCTTAGAATTTATTTGATTCCAACTATTATCTTCGTTATCAACAAATAATAATTCCATAAATGAATATGATAGTGAATAATATTTAATATAATTATTATATAAAATGATAAATGTTATATTGTTATTGAATGGCTGATAAAGATAATATGAATGAAAACGATACAGATGATTCACTGCGAGAATTCGACAATTGGGACGATTTAGAAATAAATGAAAAATTACTTAGAGGTATATATGCATATGGGTATGAAAAACCAAGTCTCATCCAACAAAAAACTTGTATTCCGATTATAAGTGGTCGAGATATGATTGCACAGTCTCAGTCCGGCACTGGGAAAACTGGTTCATTTGTTATTGGCACTTTATCAAAAGTGGATGATTCATTAAACGAAGTTCAAGCAATTATATTAAGCCCTACCCGCGAACTGTCAATGCAGATACATTCGGTAATTACAGGACTTACAACTACTTGGAATGAATTAAAAAGTTGTTGCGTTGTTGGCGGTGTACCTATAAGAAATGATATTCAAAATCTTAGAAAAAATATCCCACATATAATTGTTGCAACAACCGGGAGATTGTTGGATTTGATAAAGCGTAATGTAATTAACACCGAACATGTAAAAATATTGGTCTTGGATGAAGCAGATGAATTATTACAGAATAATTTTCAAAATCAAATGCGAGATATTATCAGTAAATTGTCTTCTGAGATACAAATTTTATTATTTACAGCGACTATTCCAACTGAGATGATGGATATATCTAAGAAATTTATGAGAAATCCTTATACTATAACTATTCAATCCGAAAAACTATCATTGGATGGCATAAAACAATATTATTGTGCTTTATCAAATGATGTTCAAAAAGTAGAAGCATTAAAGGATATATATTCTCAAAT
>Ga0194047_10001187_pt1 | contig 16339 bp, 13 predicted proteins | sample JunL225m_MetaG_2_FD_160070 | JGI IMG/M metagenome (GOLD analysis project Ga0194047, IMG submission 160070) | Anoxic zone freshwater microbial communities from boreal shield lake in IISD Experimental Lakes Area, Ontario, Canada - Jun2016-L221-5m | ecosystem: Environmental > Aquatic > Freshwater... | reverse complement strand
ATGGAACGTTGCGTTTTTGCCTTTGGCGCGCAATGTGGCTTCTAGCTCTTTCACAGCTTCGGGTGCTGCAGTTCCTCTGTCTGTAGCCGCATAGTGACCTTCCACTACCGCAGCCAAGTTGTCCCACTCAATAACAGTGTCTGGGCGCATGCCGCCGTAGAACGGTGCCGCAGCAGCAATTGCATCAGGACGCAAACATGCAGCCATCAGCGCAAGTCCGCCACCCATGCAGAAGCCAGTGACACCAACCTTGGTGCGGCCAGTACGTTCTTGCAATAAATCAACTGCACCACTGAGGTCTTTTCCTGCTGTTGCGAGATTCATGCTCATGAGCAACTTGCCAGCCATGTCTGGTTCGTTTGTCATTTCGCCGTGATACATATCTGGAGCAAGGGCAACAAAACCTTCTGCAGCGAATCGATCTGCGATGTCAGTGATGTGTGGAACTAAGCCCCACCATTCTTGAATAACTATGACGCCAGGACCACTGGTACCGGCAAGATAGCCAGTGCATGTTCCGCCGTTACTTTTGAATTCGACCATTTCACCCATCGGAATACTCCTTCTCGATTCGTGATTACAAACTTAGACGCAATGGTCACACAACACTGCGCCGAAGAAGTTCGTCGGCAGCAGGGCAGGCAATCATGCGAGCAAGTGTGTCAGCGGTACCTGCCGTAATAGTTGGCCCAAAGACCGACGACAGGAGTGCGTGTGGCACAACATCAAAACCAGACGCCCACGGGTCTGGCCGGTCGCGCACACCGGCAACCATGGCAGTGAATAGTCCGAGCGGTAGTCGGGTTCCTTCTGATGCCACCATCCACACTGGCTGTTCGACGCAATATGCGACAGCAGCAAGAGCAAGCGAGCCACCTGCACACAACACGCTGTCATCACCGACTGCAAGCGCGGACAAAATTGTTGCATCAGCATATTCAGCTGCTGATGCAAGACCTTCAGGTGCGACTAGTTCACAACTCACTTCACGACGAGACAAGTAGCGCAGCGCATCTTGCCCGTCGCCTAATGAATCAACGACGAGTGCGTGAATGTCTCCGCGTCGTGCGAGTGCATCAACAAGATGGCCAGACCAACCGATCATGCAAATAGTTGACGCGCCATCAAGAGCATCGACAAGATTCGTGGCGGTGGCATCGTTGGCAATGCGGCGCGCCAGATCATCAACGTCGTGATACGGGTCCATAGATGTGACTGCATGGGCACACACAGACCACAGCGGCGCGTTTGTGGCGTGATGTTCGACTAAGCGCCGAGCCGCCACCAAGGCCGCTGCCGGATCGCGGGAAATGCCCGCAAGAGCGTCGGCTGCCCCCATTGCAACTTCCACTGGGTCTGCCCCATGGGCTCGTGCCACATAACGGAGATGCTCGATGGGGTGCATGATCGCAACGCTACTGAACTAGCGTTGAAGACGTGGCAACCGCATCTCTCCCCAACCCCAGCATGGACCTCACCCTCACCCCACTTACGGGTGATGGAAAGACCTTGAGCCAGTGGCTCACCACTTTTCACCTCGCGTCTGTAATTCTCGACCCATTCACGAACGAGAGCTCATGGATCTTGGAAACTGCAGTTCGTATCTTGCGCCAATTCTCTGGTGCCGCAGTTCGTATCAACTTCATTGTGACCTGCGATGCCAGCGATGCTCGCGCATTCCTTGGCCCATACGCCGATGAGTTCTTAGTGTTCTGTGATCCTGATCGCGTCGCTGTAAAGGCACTTGGTTTGTCAGAACTTCCTGCATTTGCCCTTATCAAGTCTGACGGTTCTGTTCCTGTCGCAGCTCAAGGCTGGACATCAGCAGACTGGAAAGAAGTTGCTGCAGCAGTTGCAGAAATTACCAGTTGGTCTCGACCCACCATTCCTGCGCCCGGCGACCCTGGTTCATTTCGCGGCACTCCCGCACTTGTCTGATTCGTTACCAAACACAGGCCTCCCTGTTGAAGAGGCCATAGGACCGCTACGAGAAGCTCTGGCAACACGTCGACACGCGGTACTCATTGCTCCACCCGGCGCAGGCAAGACAACCCTTGTTCCATTGCGTCTCTTGCATGAGGATTGGGTAGCGGGCCGCAAAATTGTGATGCTTGAACCGCGTCGGCTTGCTGCACGAGCAGCAGCGCAACGCATGTCATTCATGCTGGGTGAAAAAGTGGGTGACACGGTTGGATACCAAACGCGTGACGAACGAAAGATCGGTGGAACTACGCGCATCGAAGTGTTGACAGAAGGAATTCTGACACGGCGTTTACAAAACGATCCAACACTTGATGGCACTGCACTTGTTATTTTTGATGAAGTGCACGAACGCAACGTGCCAACGGACCTCGGGCTCGCTTTTCTTCTTGATGCAATCAAGACATTTTCTACAGACGTAAAGATTTTAGCGATGTCTGCCACGGCACAAACACAGTTGTTTGCTCATGTCCTTGCCGACGACACAGGTGATGCGCCCATCATCACATCTGAAGGTCGCACCTTCCCCATTGATGTTCGCTACGTGCCGCGTCAACGCAATGACCGACTAGAAAACGCAATCACAGATGTAGTTCTTGGGGCACTCAACACTGATGACGGCGACATTTTGGTGTTCTTGCCCGGAATTGGTGAGATCAACAGGGCCCAAACATTGTTGAAAGAACGTGTGGCAGGCAACGTTGATGTGTTGCGCCTAGCAGGCGCTTTGCCATTCTCTGAACAAGATGCTGCACTGAACGCCAGTGGGCTTGGCCGCCGGCGCGTGGTGTTGTCTACCGATATTGCTGAAACGTCACTGACAGTAGATGGAGTCCACATTGTGGTGGATGCCGGAATCGCTCGCGTTCCTCGACTTGATTCGCGCACAGGGCTAACCGAACTAATCACTGTGACATCATCGCGAGCATCTGCTGACCAACGCAGTGGCCGTGCAGGGCGCGTGCGCGAAGGCGTTGCATACAGATTGTGGAGTCGTATTGAAGACTCCACTCGCCTGCCCCATTTACCGGCGGAAATTACACAAGTTGATTTATGTGGTGTTGCATTAGAGGTCGCCGCATGGGGAACTCCGCTGTCGCAGTTGTCTTTCCTCGATGCACTGCCAGAGAAGTCTTTACGAGTAGCTACTGACACGTTGACCATGTTGCACTTGCTGAACAATGAAGGCAACATCACGCCACTTGGCAGGTCTGTACTTGGCCTACCTCTGCACCCTCGCCTTGGCACCATGGTCGCGCGCAACCGAGACCTTCACCCTCACGGATGGATTGCATGCGTTGTTGCTGCGCTGTTGGAAGAGCGCGACATCATGCGCGGTAAACCAGACACACTGCCAGCAGACCTTGCATTGCGCGTGAAAGCGGTACTTGGAACTGCACATCACGACTCAGCAGATCGTGGCGCTACTCGGCGTGTTCTTGAAGCAGCACGTGATATCGCACGACGCTCGTCTATCCATACTGATGACAATGTTTCTAATGACGCCGTTGATTCATTGTGCGGTTTTGTTCTGTTATCGGCTTACCCCGACAGGCTTGGCATGCGAAGGTCTTCTCCTGGTCAGTTTGTGATGCGTGGTGGTGGCGGTGTCACTATGGATTCGAAAGACCCCATAGCGCGCGAGAAGTTTGTCGTCGCAGCCGATATTGATGCGCAACGTTCAACATCACGGCTTCGTCGCGGAGCAGCCGTGGACATTGAATTCATCGCTACGGTTCTTGGCGATGACGTTGAACTTGAGTCGTATTTACTATGGGATAAATCACGAGATGATCTAGTACAACGTGTGGTGCGCAAAGTGGGAAGCATCCGCATTGACGAACGTGATTTGCAGCCAACTCCAGGCGACGAAACAACCGATGCGCTTCTTGAACGAGTACGCGCAACAAACATGGCAGTTCTCGGTAACGGTTCAGCTACAGCATTTCGACAACGCATCGCATTTCTGCGTCATCACCAAGGAGAAGCGTGGCCCGAGACTTCGAATGCTCATCTACTCGCAACCCTCGAGGAATGGCTAGTGCCGTTTCTTGCCGGCGCAACATCTCGCAGTGACCTCGCAAAGGTTGATGTCACCATGGTCTTGCAATCAACTCTTGGCTGGGATGCAAGTTCCCAACTAGATCAATTAGCACCAGCCCAATTTTCTCCGCCTCGCGGCCAACCAGTGGACATCAATTACGCAGACCCCGCCGCTCCGATGATTTCCATTCGGGTGCAGCATCTCTATGGCGTCACCACGCACCCCTCAGTTCTGAACAACACGGTTCCCCTTCGCGTTCAACTGTTGTCACCTGCGCAACGCCCCATTCAGATCACTGCCGACCTGCCTGGCTTCTGGAAAGGCTCATGGGCAGAAGTTCGCAAAGAGATGACTGGTAGGTACCCCAAGCACGTTTGGCCCGTTGACCCCAGCGCATAGAGCACCCTGAGTGGGTTCGTTCTAACCTAGGTGCATGCCAGATTTTGTCTTTTCAGAGATCTTTCCCTTAGGGCCAGACACCACCGAATACCGATTGCTATCGAAAGACGGAGTCTCAGAAGTCGAGACCCCTCTCGGCAAGTTTCTGAAGGTCACACCAGAGGCAATAACTCTTCTTACACAAACAGCCATGCGCGATATTGCACACCTTTTGCGCACAGATCACCTGCAGCAACTCAGCAACATTTTGTCCGACCCTGAAGCAAGTGCAAACGACCGCTTCGTAGCGCTTGACCTGTTGAAGAATGCCGGTATTGCAGCTGGTGGTGTTTTACCAATGTGTCAAGACACCGGCACAGCAATTGTGAAGGGCAAGAAGGGCCAGTTCGTCATGACTGGTGGCGGTGACGAAGAAGCAATCGCTCGCGGCGTTTTCAATACGTACCAAACAAGCAACCTTCGCTACAGCCAGATGGCCCCCATCACGATGTACGAAGAAAAGAACACCGGCAACAACTTGCCTGCTGAGATCAAGATTGCATCAGTCGATGGTGACTCATACAAGTTCCTGTTCATGGCAAAAGGCGGCGGTTCTGCAAACAAGAGCTATCTGTTCCAAGAGACAAAGGCACTGCTGAACGAAAAGGCCTTGCTCCCGTGGGTATTTGAAAAAATGATCACTCTCGGCACTGCTGCATGCCCGCCATATCACTTGGCAATAGTCATTGGTGGCACATCAGCAGAGCAAGCAGTCGAGACAGCGAAATTGGCAAGTGCTCATTACCTCGACTCGCTCCCGACACAGGGCAGCGAACTTGGTCATGCATTCCGCGATCTTGACCTTGAACAAAAAGTATTGAAGTTGTCCCAAGAAACAGGTATCGGTGCGCAGTTTGGTGGAAAGTATTTCTGTCACGACGTGCGCATTGTTCGCCTTCCACGTCACGGTGCTAGTTGCCCCGTTTCATTTGCAGTGTCATGCAGTGCAGACCGTCAAGTACTCGGAAAAATCACTCGTGATGGAATTTTCTTAGAGGCACTCGAAACAGACCCAGCTCGTTTCTTGCCAGAAGTGACGCATGAGGACCTCAGTGAAGAAGTAGTTCGCATTGATCTCACCCAACCAATGGATCAGATTCGTGCAACCTTGTCGAAGTACCCAGTCAAAACCCGCGTGATGTTGACAGGGCCAATGGTTGTCGCACGAGATATTGCACACGCAAAATTGAAAGAGCGTCTCGATGCTGGCGATGGGTTGCCGCAATACATGAAAGACCATTGTGTGTACTACGCAGGACCTGCAAAGACACCGACCGGAATGGCGTCTGGTTCATTTGGCCCCACCACCGCTGGTCGCATGGATAGTTATGTCGCCGAGTTTCAAGCAGCTGGCGGAAGCTTTGTGATGTTGGCTAAAGGAAACAGGTCACGACAGGTCACAGAGTCTTGCCATACATATGGTGGCTTTTACCTTGGTTCTATCGGTGGTCCGGCAGCTCGCTTGGCGCAAGATTGCATCACCAAGGTTGAGGTGTTGGAATACGCAGAGCTTGGCATGGAAGCTGTGTGGAAGATTGAAGTGCAGGACTTCCCTGCATTCATCGTGGTCGACGACAAGGGCAACGACTTCTTTGATCAAGTTGGCGGCACCGGAACCCCGGTCCACCTCCACTAACTACTCGGCTTCTACGAAGCCGGGCCAGTTACCCATGTAACCAATAAATGATTCGCTGAGTCCTTCTGCGCGCAACGTGGCACGTGGAACAGGCAACGTGCGCATTGCAAACGCAGGGTCTTTTGCAAGACGCGGGAAATCATGGTTGGTAACTGCTGCTCTGCCGATGGCAATGATGTCTGCACCCGCATCTACTGCACTTTGGCAATCTGCTGCTGAATACAACTTGCCGGCCACGGCCAGTTTTGTTGCGCCCCGTTCAAGGTTGGCGAAAATGTCAATCAGTACCTTGCCATCACAGTCCTCATCAACAGCGACTTTGAAACAGTCCCACAAAGACATGTCAATCATGTCCACTTTTCCTGAGTCAACGAGACGACCGTAGATTTCAACAATTTCTGAAGTCTTCATACCGAAACGTTCAGGCGAAAGACGAACTGCAAGGTTGAAGTCTGCACCGCAACGTGCACGAATGCCATCAACAATGTCAAACAACACGCGTGAGCGATTCTCTAATGATCCACCGTACTTATCGGTGCGAACATTGAGTTCAGCATTCAGGAATTGACAGATGAGATAGTCATGAGCGCCGTGAAGCTCAACGCCGTGAAAGCCAGCGTTCTCACTGCGGATAGCGGCAACGATGAACGCTTCCACCATGTCTTCCACTTCGCCAGTGGTCATTGCACGTGAATCCATCTTTTCGTCAACACCAGAACTGACTGGCTGTCCGCCAATGAGTTCTTTCGGAGAACGACGACCTGCATGGTGAAGCTGCACAAAAGACAAACTGTCTTCTTTGTTGATTGCATCAGCAAGACGCGTCAAGCCTTCGAGGTGTTGATCACCGAAGCAGCCCAACTGGCCAGCAAAACCCTGACCAATTGCCTGCACATGCGAGGCACATGTCATGGTGAGTGCAAAACCACCCTGAGCCCGCATTGTGAGCCAGCGGAACTCATCGTCAGACAACGTCCCGTCTACATGGCTTTGTTGGTTCGTTAGCGGAGCCAACATAAAACGGTTTTTCATGGCTGGGCCATGCGCAAAAGTCACTGAATCAAAAAGAGAAACCATGACTATTTCAACAATCCTTTGATGGCCTCACGTGTGTTCGAAATCTCTTCGGGTGTTGCACCAAATTCCACTGCAGCAAAATCTGTGACACCAATGTCTGCCAATGCAGCAACTCGGTCTTGCACTTCACCAATTGAGCCCATGATGGCGATATCAGCTGGGCCGGCAGCGCCCTCACGGTCGAGCATGGCGCGATAGCTAGGCAATGTGCCGTACACCGCAAACACTTTTGCTGCGCGTTCTGCCGCAGCAACTTTGTCAGTTGTTACACATACTGGAAGGGCCGCAATGATGCGAGGAGCTGGTCGATCAAATTCGTCTGCTGCTTTGGTGATAGTGGGAATGGTGTGACCAGCAAGTGTCGCTGGGCCGGTACACCATGTGAGCGTGCCATCAGCAAGAGCAGCAGTTACCCGCAACATTTGCTCGCCAAGTGCAGCAACAACAACCCCAAAACCATTCGAACCCTTTGCTGAGATGTTTGCGTGCACCTTGTAGGTCTCGCCATCGAAGTGAACTGTCTCATTGCGTGACAACGGCATAAGAACATTGAGATATTCGCGAAGGTGACGCACAGGCTTGTCGTATGACATGCCAAGCATGCTCTCGATAACCACTTTGTGGCTAAGACCAATCCCAAGCGTGAGGCGATTACCGGAGGCTGCAGCCACGGTATGGCACTGCTGGGCAATGGCGTGAGGGTGACGTGGGTATGTCGGAACTACAGACGTGCCCAATTCGATGCGAGGAACTTCGCGACCAACAACGGCCAATGCAGTGAGTGCGTCGTGACCAAAGATGTTTGGTGCCCAGTAACTAGCGAACCCATCTTGCTCCGCTGACCGCGCCTCGGCGACAACATCATCGACCGTTCCATCGTTAACTGCTCCACCAAAAATTCCGTACTTCATAGTGGCTGACCGTATCAGGGGTGTTGAAAGAATCCCTTACGAGAGGCTGACGAGGTCGAGCCATTCCTTGCTGAAGTAATCCACTTGTCCATCAGGCATCAGGATCACTTTTGTGGGCTTCAGACGCCGAACGAACTCTTCATCGTGGCTCACCATGATGATGGAACCTGGCCATGATTCAAGTGCATCAGCAACTGCCTCACGACTTGCAGGGTCAAGGTTGTTTGTAGGTTCGTCGAGAAGCAGAACATTGTTTCTCCCCACCATCAACATGGCAAGTGCAAGTTTAGTTTTTTCTCCACCAGACAATGAACCAGACTCTTGAAACACTTTGCTGCCTTGAAGGCCGAACATGCCGAGCAATGCGCGCATCTGTGTTTCAGTCAGTGCTGAACCAGCTGGCAACTCGCGACGCATGTGCCAAATGAGAGATTGCGTTGGGTCAATAGTGTCGTGTTCCTGGGCGAAGTAGCCCACTTCCACTTTGTAGCCCCACTCGATATCACCAATGTTTGCTTGCGTTGCGCCAGCCAAAATACGAAGAAGTGAAGTTTTACCTGCACCGTTGAGACCAAGCACAAGTAGGCGTTCACCACGACCAAGGTCGAATGAAACATCTTCGAAAATTGCTGGGCCACCGTAGCCCTTTGACAGACCCTTGGTGGTCACTACTGTGATTCCACTCTGAGGTGGCGGAGGGAACTTCACTGTGAGTGCGCGGTCTTTTTTGCGCACTCCAGCTGATTCACCCTCAATGCGAGCGATGCGCTTTTCAATGCTGTGTGCCATGGTGGCCTTTGATGCTTTTGCACCGAATCTGTCAACGACTTCTTGCAAACGAGCAACTTCTTTTGCTTGCAAAGAAGCCTTCTTCTCTGCACGAGATTCATCTTCAGCACGTGAACGTTTGTATTGCGTATAGGTGCCGCGATATTCGTACACCATGCCGGTGTCGTCTTCATCTGGACGGTCTAGGTGAATGACTCGCGTAATCGCCTCATCAAGAAGTTCAAGGTCGTGGCTAATAACTAGCAAAGCACCCTTGTAGTTGCGCAGGAAATTCAGCAACCAGGTCTTTGCGTCGATGTCTAGGTGGTTTGTTGGTTCGTCAAGCAGCAACATGTCACTTCCGGCGAACAAAATGCGAGCCAATTCGACGCGGCGGCGTTCTCCACCAGACAGAACTCCCAAAGCGAGATCAAGTCGGTCAGCTTTAAGCCCAAGCCCTGCAGCGATCGAACGAGCTTCGCTTTCCGCCGAATAGCCACCTTTGATCGTGAACTCTTCTTCAGCTTTCGAAAACTTTGCAACATTCTTGTCGCTCGGTTCCTTTTCCATCAGCACACGAAGTTTTTCCAACCGAGCCAAATCTGCATCAATATTGCGACCAGACAATACGTGACCAATTGCTGAGCGTGCCTCCTGCTCTGGAGAGGTGCGTGGGTCTTGTGACAAATACCCAAATGCACCACTGCGCATCACTTTTCCGGCAGCCGGATCATTCTCACCACCGAGAACACGGAACATAGAAGTTTTACCCGCACCATTACGGCCAACGATACCCACTTTGTCTCGCGCCATCACAGTAAATGTTGCGCCTTGCACGACATTTTTTCCGCCCACTTCTACTGTGACATTTTGAACTTGCAACATAATTAACGAACCGTTGTCGTTGTTGACACTGCGGGCACAGTGGAAGAAACTGTCGGCACAACGGTTGTAGCACTCATGACGGTTGTCATGGTGGTCCCAGCAATAGTCGTTACAGTTCCTTCTGCAACTGTTGTGGATGGCATCACTCCAGTCACCAGTGAATCATCAACGAATTTCGAGGGCAAACAGGCACCTGGACTAGTTGGTGCAGTACCAAGTGCAGCCGCTATGGAGGAAACAAGAACCTGACGACCAGCATTCGTTGGGTGAATTTTGTCGCGGTTCAGTATTCCGGTTTGCACAGATGTTGTGCCCCAGTCAAGAACAGAAACGTTCGGATGCTTTGCAGCAACGATTCGTATCACTTGATTCACTTGCACCATTGTTGGACGGAACAATGAAGCGGTCAATAAGAGAGTCGGGCGTGGTGCCAATGATTCAACAATTGCCGTGAGATCTTTTTCATACAACGAAGCACTGCCGCCGAAATTAGTTCCGAGGAACACAACAGCAGCATCCCAACCTTCATTAATTCGGTCGCGCAACACAGTGCGACCAAACCCAACCATTTGTCCGGCCTCCGCTTCAACTGCAACGCGCCAACCGAGCGGGACAAGGCCTGAGCACATTGCCCCACCGTAACGATTTGCTGTGCCCGCAAGAATCGAGTCACCAAGCACAAGAAGACGGTTACCGCTGGCAATAGTGCCAAGGACCGGGCCATCGAGATTTGCTAGTGAAGCACGTACTCCGTCAACAACGACTGCCCCACTTGTTGCGTTAATACCCGGAATGCGACCCACGTTGGTGAGCGTTAACCGAGCGCTATCAGATCCGACTCCGAGACATGAGGACACAAGGCCAGAGAGGGCAATCAGAGTTGCAACAGTGCGAAAGCGGGGGGCTGACATGACCTCCCAAGGCTATTGGCTAATTACCCCGTAATAGGGGCACCAATGTTATTGCTGGTCGTTATTTCTATTGGCACGCAACTCGTCACGAATCTCAACTAGTAAATCGTTGGTATTGAGCGCAGCCTTCGCTTTGTCATCTTTCGAACGAAAGCGGTTGTAGAGCTTGACAACCATGAAGAGCGCCAGGGCAACAAAGAAGAAGTTCATCGCCGAGGTAGCAAATGCTCCAAACGGAATATCGCTGCCATTGATTGTTAGAACCTTCTTTGAAAAGTCTGGTTGCTGACCGCCAAAGATGGCGCCAATAAAACCGCCCAAGATTCCAGGGCCTTTGTCACTGCCGGCAAATGAGTCAACGACCGTCTTAAATGCAGCACCCATAACAAAAGCAACTGCCAGGTCAATGACATTGCCTCTATTGATGAACTCTTTGAATTCAACGACCACACCACGCTTGGCTAATTGTTCCACTTTGGTAAAAATTTCAGACATTAGAAACAACTTTCTCAATCAGCACTAATGCTTCATTGAAGCATGCTCCACCACCTAAGTCATTGACCCCATCTGAAATCAAGGCGTTTGACACCATTCCCCCATCAACGTGACGCATCCATAAACCTTTCGGAATTTCACACACCCCGACTCTCATACGAGCATCAACCTTGATAGGTAAGCGAACCTGACCAAGCGCATTCGAGACCACAACATTGTCGCCATCAACAAGACCACGCTCTTTTGCATCGATCGGATGTACCGATACCACAGCAGTTGGTGGGTCATACTCAGCAAACATTGAGTTCACTGTTCGTGCGGTTGCTGAAGTGAGCAATCGTAGGAACAAACCAGTTGATCCTCGTCCTGTCATTGGCGAAGGTAGCGGCAACTCAGAATCTGGTGAGAACAAACACGCCTTCATGCCGTCGGGGAAGACATCGCGAAATTGAACACTGTTGTGCGGAGCAAGAACAACTGTTGTCTGCATTGCCTCTACGTCGACAACTCGCGGAGTAGAAATATGGACCCCAAGACGGGCTGCCAGTTCACGACCTACCCAGTCATTACTGCGTGACTCACCCACAGGATCAATGACTCTGTTGACTCGTTGCAATACGAATGACCCGTAACTTCCTGCAAGATCATCAACTTCAAACTGTGTGGTCGCCGGCAAAACAACGTCTGCGTACTTCGCGGTATCGGTCATTACCTGGTCATGCACCACAGTAAAGACAGCGTCGTTGGCAAGCCCTGACAACATTCGCTGCTGGTCATTTGCGGTGATAGCTGGGTTCGCGCCTTGAACAAACAAAACCGACGGAGCAACATCAGAATTCAACCAGCGCCCCACATGATTCATGTTCACGACAGCACGAGAACCATTCACTTCAGGAAGTAACGCATCAACATATGCAGAGGACGCTCGCGATGTGGACCCGAGAACTCCACTTCCCTCAACTGTGAAATGACCAGTAAGTGCCCACATGGAAAATATTGCAAGCATGCTGCTGCCGCCGTTGATATTTCGTTCAACTCCCCACCCCATGCGCAACATTGCGGGCGTGGAAGAAGAAATCAAATCCACGCACTCAGTGAAGAGCGAGACGTCGATTCCACATTCATCTGCAGCATCGTCGAGAGTCCATCCGCGGCACACCGTAAGAAACTCTTCAGAACCACTGACGTGATCTCGGATAAATGTTGAATTCAGTTTTCCTCTGCGTTCAAGTTCGGCTGCAATTGCCATAGCGAACACAGCATCAGTCCCGGGGAGCAATGGCACATGCAGATCAGCACGATCTGCAATGCCTGTTACTCGAGGGTCAATGACAACAACTGTTCCCCCGTTGGCTTTGCATTCATTAATCAGTGGAGGAAGGTGCGAGTTTGACGCAGTGGAGTTAGCACCCCAGACAATAAGAAGCTTTGCTTTCGGAATTGATTGTGGATTAGCCGAAGACAAACCAGGGAAAACCTGTTGCCAGGCACGTCCATATGTGAAAGCACAAATGGTGTGTTCGATCTCTGGAGCTCCAAGTCGGGCAAACAGCTCCAAGGTGGAACCATTGCCTTCAAGAATTCCTGACGAAGAGTTATACAGATAGGGAGCAATGCTGTTGACGCCACGAGCGGCAATACCGCCAGTGATTCGTGACGCAATGAGGTCTAACGCTTCATCCCATGTTGCGGTGCGAAACCCACCTACACCCTTTTCTCCGGTGCGAATAAGCGGCGTGGTAATTCGTTCAGGAGAATAAATACGCTTTGTGCTCATCTGCACTTTTCGACAAATGAAGCCAGTGGTAAACGGATTGACATCTCCGTCCTTGGCCGCATCAATGTCGGTGATCACACCATCAGTAACGGTGACGTCAAGCGTGCATGCATCAGGACAGTCCAGGGTGCACGCAGTGCGAACAACGTTGATGCTCATGAGTTGGCTGGATCCAGTTCTTCGAACGTATCGACATCACGCAAGGATGGAAAACCAAACCACCACACGCCAACTATTGCGAGCGTGGCAAGTCCACCACCCACAACAGTTGCTGGAGTTCCAGCAAAGCTGGAGACAGCCCCCGATTCAAATGCGCCCAATTCATTGGACGCACCAATAAATACGTTTTCCATTGCTGACACTCGACCCCGCTTTTCATCGGGAGTCACGAGCGGCGCAATTGATCCACGAATAAACACACTGACCATGTCTGCTGCGCTGAGAATCAACACTGCCAAGAATGCAACAACATATGAATGAGTCATGCCCAGAATAATTGTAGAGACACCAAAGACACCAACAACGAGCAACAGCACTCGACCAACTTTGCGACGTACTGGCCGAAATGCCAAAAAGATAGCCATGACTGCTGCACCAATACCACCTGCAGCTCGTAACCATCCGTACGCAATGTCTCCGACATGAAGTTGTTCTTCGGCAATAACCGGCAGTAACGCCACAGCTCCACCGAACAGCACAGCAAACAAGTCAAGAGAAATAACAGCAAGCAAAATTGGTGTGCGACGAATGAAATGGAATCCTTCCATGGCATGTTTCACGGTAGGTCGTTCGGCGGCTTGCTGTCGGGCCTTGTCGTGAGGAATCGTGATGGTCGACAACGCAATCATTCCTGCAACAATTAAAGCAGTAGCTGTCGCATACGCAATCCATGGATCAATTGCATACAAGAAACCACTTGCTGCTGGACCAATGATGACTGCCCCTGTCCACGTAGCACTGTAAAAAGCAACAACTCGAGGTATTCCGCCTTCGGGTGCAATCATGGGCGCCATTGGGCGCAGTGCGGGCGACAAAAATGCTCGTGCCACGCCAAAGAAGAAGGCAAGAATAAATATTGGCATTGCACTGGTGGGCAACGTGCGCGCATACAGCACTAACCCAAGCGAACACACAGCTTCTCCGCCAAGAGCAATGAGTGCCACATGTTTGCGATTGAAATGATCAGCAACTGAACCTGTAACAAGTGCAAAAAGTACTGCAGGAGCAAATTCAGCAAGCCCAAGCCATCCAATATCCAATTCTCGATGAGTGATATCGAAGATGTGTTTACCCAGAGTGGTGGCCTGCAACATAATGCCCACATAAAAAGTGAGGTTTGCCAACATCAGGGGCAATACCCCTGGGGCACTCAATACTTGCCGAGCAGTCAGTGTGCTCGAGTTCTCGCTTTCGCTCATCGCGCTGTCCATCCACCATCAACGATGACTGATTGACCAGTCATAAAAGATGATGCGTCACTGACCATAAATAACAATGCGCCATCAAGTTCATGTTCTGCTCCCATGCGGGGAATGGGCGAATTTTGCATCACGTATTTTTGTGAACTGTCGTCAGTATCCATTCCTGCAGTCATTTCACTGACAAACCATCCTGGACATAATGAGTTCACGCGCACACCTTTTCGGGCCCACTGAACAGCAATTTCACGCGACAATGCAATAACGGCACCCTTACTGGCGGCATAATTCGCTTGCTTTATTGGTGTACCCGCAATCATTCCCAAGATGGAGGCCACATTGACGATGACACCGCTTCTATTAGCAACCATGTTTTCTCCGGCAAGTTTGCACAGATGCCAAATTGCAGTGGTATTCACTTCCATAGTTTCTTCAAACATGTCGAGCGTTTCAGATTCAATTGCAATCTTGTGCGTGATACCCGCATTGTTCACCAGGATGTCCACACGGCCGCACGACTGTATGACTTCAGCTATCAGGGCCTCACGATCAGTCGCGCTGGCTACATCGCACTTGATTGAAATCGAGCCAGGAAGTTCCTTCGACAATGACTCCAAACGATCAAGACGCCGAGCTGTCAACACCACTGTTGCACCTGCTGCATGAAGGACACGAGCAAAACGGGCACCCAGGCCTGACGATGCTCCGGTGACGATGGCGATCTTGCCATCCACGCGAAATTGGGAGACAGGGTCAAAAGAAGAAGAATTCGCCATGCGCCGAGGCTATTGCCCCGCGGCTCATGTGTCAGCATGGAAAACATGAAGGTTCGCGTTGGCTATGGATTAGGGGTTCGTACCGCCCTCAATGACACAGGTTTTCTCGAGGTGGTCGACACCCTAGAGAAGCTTCACTTTGACAGCTTGTGGCTCAGTGAACGCATTGGCGGAGACGCTCCAGACCCGCTGGTCGCAATGGCCATGGCAGCTGCTCGCACAACTCGACTCAAAGTGGGAATGAGCGTCATGGTCCTTCCTGGTCGCAATCCCATTGTGTTAGCCAAAGAGCTCGCCACTCTTGACCGTATGTCGAATGGACGACTACTCCCCGCTTTCGGACTTGGTGTTGCAGATGTACACGAACAACAAGCCTTCGGTGTTGAACGCACGAAGCGGGCAAAAATGTTTAATGAAGCTCTTGCAGTTGTTCGTTCATGTTGGATCGATGATGAAGTCACATTTCATGGCGAGTTTTACAACTACGACAATTTGCGCGTGAACCCAAAACCACAACAACAACCACCTGATGTGTGGCTTGGTGGCATCGCTGAAAGCGAACTGAAGCGGGTTGGTCGTTTGGCTGATGGCTGGTTGCCATCATTTGTTACTCCACAGGACGCTGAAGCGGGTTGGAAGACAGTCACCACTGTTGCGTCAGAGCACGATCGCGAAATCGAAGATGAACACTTTGGTGTACTGATCCCCTATGTCATTGGTGAACCACCTGCTGCATTGCTTGCAGGGTTACAGGCCCGTAGGCCAGACCTTGATGATGTCTCGGTACTTGTACCAACAGGCTGGGATTCGTTAGCACACACGATCCAGCAGTTTGTAGACGTTGGCGCTTCAAAGTTTGTAGTTATTCCACTTGCAGAACCGTCATCGGTGCCTGACTGGAATTCACATCTGGAAGAAGCAGCAACTCACTTGCTGCCACTACAGAATTAACTACTTCTTTTTTGCTGGCTTTGTGAAGTTGGCACAGAAGTCAATGAGGAGCCGGGTGCCGTATGCAGTTGCTCCACGATTCAACCAACCGCTGTCACTGTCGGCATCCATTGGGCCAGCAATATCAAGGTGAGCCCATGGCGTAGAGCCAACAAATTCACTGAGGAACAATGCAGCAGTCGTCGCACCTGCCAGCGGTCCACCAATGTTGCGCATGTCTGCAACGTTTGAATCGAGCATTCTGCGGTAATCAGTAAACAATGGCAATTCCC
>Ga0194047_10001184_pt1 | contig 16390 bp, 17 predicted proteins | sample JunL225m_MetaG_2_FD_160070 | JGI IMG/M metagenome (GOLD analysis project Ga0194047, IMG submission 160070) | Anoxic zone freshwater microbial communities from boreal shield lake in IISD Experimental Lakes Area, Ontario, Canada - Jun2016-L221-5m | ecosystem: Environmental > Aquatic > Freshwater... | reverse complement strand
TATCTTCTCCTGTAACAGAGACTATGTCGCCTAAATCAATTTCTGATTTCCATAAATCCAGTTGATCTTGGCCGATCTTGTCCAACGAAAGCATGGCTTGAAGTTCTGTGCCATCGCCCTCACGAAGAGTGGCAAAGCAAAGCTTTCCAGTATCACGCTTAAAGATAACTCGACCCGAAACACTTTCGATAACGCCTGTAGCTACATCTACTTCAAGCCCTTGATGGTTCTTGCGAATATCAGCAAGTGAAGCTGTTCGTGGAACAGCGACCGGATATGCCTCTGCGCCCCGAGCAACAATTGCCGCACGCTTTTCACGACGAATTCGAAGTTGTTCAGGTAGGTCATCCTCAGGAATCTGGTTCATAGTGGCGCGATTCTACCTGTTAGTTATTGCGCTCGTGAATTAAACGCAGACCGATAAGAGTCAAATCTGGCTCATGAAAATCAATATTCTCAGCTATTCCCATCACAAGTGGAGCTAATCCACCTGTCGCAATTACGGTGACATCTCCAGAATTGGGATACAGCACATCTAACTCATCAATGATTCGGTTCACTAGTCCATCAACCTGTCCAGCGAATCCATAAATTGTTCCTGATTGAAGGGCTTCAACAGTATTTTTCCCTATAACTGAGCGAGGCTTTATAAGCTCGACTTTACGCAACTGGGCAGCACGAGCCGTGAGTGCTTCAACTGAAATTTCAATTCCTGGCGCTAAGGCTCCACCTAAGAACTCACCAGCAGGAGAAACAACATCAAAGTTTGTCGATGTTCCAAAATCAACGACTATGCATGGTCCATCCTCACCAAAGAGAGTATGTGCAGCCAATGTATTCACAATTCGATCCGCGCCAATTTCCTTTGGATTATCTACAAGCAGCGGTACTCCAGTCTTTACACCTGGCTCAATTATGGTTGTTGGTAATTCTGAAAAATATCGCGAAACCATTGAGCGTATCTCTCTTAGAGAAGAAGGCACCGTTGAGCAAATTGAAAGCCCGGTTATTTCAAATCCTTCAATAAGAGCCCGATATTGCAACCAGAGTTCATCGGCGGTATCACGGGGATCTGTCTTCACTCGCCAGGAATGTGCCAAGGTATCTTGATCGAATACCCCTAAGACTGTATTCGTATTTCCAACATCTATCGTCAGCAACATGATTTATCCTCTCTGCGCTTTGAAATCTAGGCCTATATCCATGACGGGGGCCGAATGAGTGAGCGCCCCAACAGCTAAATAATCGACACCTGTTGATGCATAAGCTCTTGCATTTTCAATTGTCAATCCACCCGAAGATTCAAGCTTTGTCTTTCCGCCTGCAATTTGAACTGCGGCGCGCGTTTGTTCTAAAGACATATTGTCTAAAAGAATTAAATCCGCTCCGGCAGCAAGAACTTCTTTTAGTTGCTCTAATGTGTCAACTTCTACTTCTACAACAGCGTTTGGATATTTCATGCGTACCGCTTGAAAAGCCTCGGAAATACCACCGGATGCGAAAATATGGTTATCTTTAATAAGCGCAGCATCCGCTAAAGACATCCTGTGATTGACCCCTCCACCCATTCGCACAGCAAACTTTTCTAATTCACGCAAAAGCGGAGTTGTCTTTCTTGTATCGCGTATTTTTGTAGATGTCGTTGCAACTTCGCTCACCCATCGATGAGTAAGAGATGCAATTCCAGATAAACGTCCCAGAAAATTAAGTGCGGTGCGCTCTGCTAGAAGTAACTTCTGAGTATTACCAGTCGCGCTCAAAATTACTTGGCCTTCTTCGACTCTCTGCCCATCAGCAGAAAGTATGGAGTAGTCACTGACTCCGCAGACTTCAAGAACAGCAGCTGCAACAACGACTCCTGCTACATAACCCGATTTTCTCGCTCGGAATTCTGCAAAACTCGTTTGATCTTGAGGAATTGTCGAATCCGATGTTAAATCGACTCCCCCATCCAGGTCTTCTGCAATGGTTCTGCGAGCTAAATCTTCAACCGACACAGGGTCAAGATCATATTCGATGAGCGCGCCCGTAAGTTTTTCGCTTAACATTATTTTTTCACCGCAATTTCACTGGTAGCCCACGTTCCATCAATTCCAAACTTTTGAATTATTCTCTTTTGCCAAAGATCTGATGTATCTGGAAAATCACTTCTCCAATGAGACCCACGACTCTCTTTTCGTTCAAGAGCACTTCGCACGATGGCAACTGCGAGCAAATAGAGATTTGATACTTCCCAGGCTTCAATACATGGGGTGGTCGATCGACGCGTTCCCAATAGTTCAAGTTGTTTCAACGTTGAGAGCAATGATTTTTCTGACCTGAGTACTCCAGCCCCTTCTGTCATGGTTAATTGCAATGAAAGGCGAACTGCTGGATCAATAAGTAAGGTTTCTTCACTTCTTCGAACTGGAATTCCTTGCGGCGGTAGGTTTCCAGAAATATCTTCGGCAATTGCTGCTCCGAAAACCAAACCTTCAAGAAGTGAATTCGATGCAAGACGATTTGCACCGTGCGCGCCGGTGCAGGCTGTTTCACCACAAGCATACAAACCCGGAACTGTTGTACGACCAACAAGGTCCACTAGAACTCCACCCGATGAATAGTGAGAAGCTGGTGCAACTGGAATTAATTGAACTCTAGGATCAATACCGTTTTCGTTGCACGATTGAAAAATGGTTGGGAATCTTTCAGGAAAATCGTGCACGTGTGTTGCATCTAGCCAAACGTGTGGAACGTTGGAAGATTGCATTTGATTGAAAATTTCCTTTGAAACAATATCGCGGGGCGCTAATTCAGCTAGTTCGTGCTTGCCGACCATAAATCTTTCACCTTTATGGTTGAGCAATAATGCACCTTCGCCGCGAACAGCTTCACTTATGAGTGGTTGTTGTCCTTCTTGTCCCTGAGGGTTATCTCGCCACAAAACTGTTGGATGAAATTGAATGAATTCAACATCGGCAACAGCAGCGCCAGCTCGCAGAGCCATCGCCACACCATCGCCAGTTGATACTGATGGATTTGTCGTTTGTGAATATACCTGCCCTAATCCACCCGTTGCTATCACAACCGCACGAGCAAGGGCTTGTCCAACCCCATCGCGGCTTCCCTCACCGATTACGTGAACAGATACTCCGCATACATGCCCTGATGCATCTTGCAGAGCATCAATGACAAGAGCGTGCTCTATCACTTCAATTCCGTGATCCTCATGCACCGCAGCCAACAGTGCTCTAGAAACTTCTGCTCCAGTTGCATCTCCACCTGCGTGAAGGATGCGATTTCGATGGTGTCCACCTTCGCGAGTTAAATCAATTTCCCCGCTGGAGGACTTATCAAAAACTGCACCGCGAGCAATAAGTTTTCGCACCGCCTCCGGACCTTGAGTAACAAGAATGTTTACAGCATCTACATCGCAAAGTCCTGCACCAGCAATTAACGTATCTGATTTGTGCTGATCCGGAGAGTCACCAGGTCCAAGAGCAGCCGCAATTCCACCTTGTGCCCACTTTGTTGAGCCTTCATCAATCTTTGCTTTTGTAACAAGTAGCACTGAAAGATTTGCAGCTCGCAGATTGAGCGCAGTCGTTAATCCAGCGACGCCAGAACCAATCACAATCACATCGGCTTGTACTGTCCAGCCTGGATTCGGCGCGAAGAGTTTCATGAAATCACCGGAGCTGGTACTGACATCGCCATATTATCTAGCAAACGAACTCCATTTACCCAACCGGCTACCAAAGCACGAGCCTTTCGCGCGCTAGTCGCGGGTTCAAAGTTATCTTCGTTAATAATTTCAGCGTAGTCAAGCTGGAAACTTGGTTCAGAAGAGAGAACATCATGAAGGCGATCTCGAGCACTTTCTACTGATCGTTCATGAGTTGCTTGGCGAAGAGCCCTGGAAATAACTAAAGCGCTCTTCCTATCTTCGGTGCTTAATCGAGAGTTTCGTGAGGAAAGTGCCAATCCATCTATGTCTCTAATTATGGGAGCTGCAATGACCTCTACTTCCATCCCCGATTTCTTGACCCACTTTTTAATTATAAATAATTGTTGAAAATCTTTTTCTCCAAATATTGCATACCTTGGTTGTACATGTTTGAAAAGTCGATCTACAACTGTTAAGACACCATCAAAGTGGCCTTCTCGCCCAGCGCCTTCAAACTTTCTTCCAATTGCGCCTGAATCCAAAGTAATGACTTTCTCTGGATATATTTCTTCAATCGTTGGAGCCCAAATTTCCGTTGCTCCAGCGCCGAGCGCTAATTTTGTATCGGCTTCAACACTTCTTGGGTATTTGGCCAGATCGTCTGGATCTTCAAATTGGAGAGGGTTTACAAAAATACTGAGAACGATTTCTGATGAATAATTTTTTGCAATTTCAATGAGCGAAAGATGCCCAGCATGAATCGCCCCCATGGTTGGGACGAGAACTTTGTTTTGCTTCATTTAATGCTCCAGTCCTTTCAGGTACCGGGCTATATCTTGCAAGGTCCGAATGCTACTCCTGGCTGCCGAGAGCTGCCAAAAGATCAGTTATTTGACCCTTCCCAACAATCGCACCACCGGGCTCAATTTCTATCCATGGTTGAAGAACAAAGGCTCTTTCATGAGCTCTCGGGTGTGGCAGAGTCAAGAACTCTGTGTCAATGTGAATTTCACCGGCGCTAATAAGGTCTAGATCCAAAGTTCTCGCGCCCCATTTAATCTCGCGCGTACGCCCCGCACTATTTTCTATTTCCTGAAGGAGTTTCAATAATTCTTCTGGCAATTTCTCGGAATTTACAATCATAACTCCATTTAAATAATTTGGTTGGTCCGGGCCACCTACAGGATTTGTATCGTAAAACGAGGAAACCGCAATGACTTCCGCGATAAGTTTTATCGAATCAATTGCATGTGTAAGAATCGATTGTCTGTCACCTAAGTTTGAACCTAGCGCGATAACGTACTTCATTAACGCTTTCGCTCAATCTCCACGGCAATATCACTAAGCGCAAGACCTACTTCGGCATCGGGTTTGTGAAGAGTGACTTTAATAGATTGAACATCTTCAAAATCCGTCAGAACCCTGGTAGCAATACGTTCTGCGACGGCTTCAATCAAATTACAAGGTTCACCGATCAACTCTTCATGAGCAACCTGAGCAATAAGTGAATAGTCCACTGAATCTCTCAATTCATCACTTGTTCCGGCTGGGTATAAATCTACGTCCGCAACAAGATCTACGACAAACTTTTGGCCTTCATGGCGTTCCTTTTCATAAACCCCATGAAATGCAAAGCCAGAAATACCTGTGAGATAAATACGATCCATTTAACGCTCCAATTCATTCACAACGAGTATTGCATCTTTGTGTGCTTTAACTGCGTGTGTTCGCACTGCCCAGACTTTTTTACGTGCAAGTTCAGTCGTTAAAGCGATCGTTGCAGCCTCTCGATCATCTGGTGAAGAACTACTTATTAATTCTCCAAGAAATCGCTTACGTGATACTCCAACGAGGATTGGATAACCCAGTAACGAAAGTCGATCGATATTTCGCAATAACTCCCAGTTATGTTCGGAGGTCTTTGCAAAACCAATTCCTGGATCAAGAATAATTTGTTCTGAATTTACACCCGCTTTTAGGAGTTCTAGAGTCCGAGCTTCGAGTTCGTCCTTGACTTCTCGTACAACGTCTTTGTAATTGGCGAGTGTTTGCATATTTCGCGAATCTCCCCGCGAGTGCATCGCAATGTATTGAATCGCCGGGTTAGCGCCAATGAGTTTTCCCATTTTTTCATCTGCAAGACCACCGCTGACATCGTTAACAAACTCCACCCCAGATGAAATTGCAGCCTGCGCAACTTCCGAACGCGTTGTATCAATGCTCATCGGTACCCCAAGTGGCTTTAACTCAATTATCACTGGGATTACGCGGGCAAGCTCCTCATCGACAGAAATTCGCTCTGCTCCTGGTCTTGTGGATTCCCCGCCAATATCAATGATGTCCACGCCTTCAGAAATCATTTCTTTTGCACGTGAAATTGCATCCTCGAAGGCAAAATGTTGCCCACCATCTGCAAATGAATCGGGGGTCACATTTAGGACTCCCATTACTAATGTGCTCTGGTCTTGCATAGCTATTTCTTCAAAGTTGTTATAAGTGACATCGCCTCAGCACGAGTAGCTGGATTTCGAAGGTGTCCGCGTACTGCAGACGTTGTAGTCCGAGCAGAAGACTTTCTCACTCCACGCATCGACATGCACAAGTGTTCGCAATCAATTACAACAATAACTCCACTCGGTTCTAATACTTCAACAATCGCATCTGCAATTTGAGTTGTTAGGCGCTCTTGAACTTGAGGTCGACGTGAATACATATCCACTAGTCGAGCAAGCTTTGAAAGCCCTGTTATTCGTCCACTTGGTCCAGGTATATATCCGATATGCGCGACACCATGAAATGGGGTCAAGTGATGTTCGCAATGAGAAAAAACTTCAATATCTCTAACAATCACAAGTTCAGAATGGCCCAAATCAAATGTTGTGGTTAAAACTTCTTCAGGACTTTGCCAAAGCCCTTCAAAATTCTCCTTCAGTGCACGCGCAACGCGCTTTGGAGTGTCGCGAAGTCCGTCACGTTCTGGATCCTCCCCGAGTGCAAGCAAAAGTTCTGTTACTGCGCGTTCAGCACGTTCTGCATCAAAAGCTGCATTTGCTCGACCCTCGCGAGGCCCCATCGCAACTTGATTTATTTCGTGATCACTCACTTGCGGGAGCTGCCTTCTTGCGAGTCTTACGTACTGGCTTCTCTTCACTCACAACTTTCTTTACGGCTGCGGCTACTGGAGGCTTCGCTGAAGGTATACGAAGTGGTGAACCTGTCCATGCTGGACGTGGCGCCACTTTTCTAACCTTTGCAAATAAAAGATCAATTTCATCTTTCAGGAGAGTCTCTTTCTCTAGAAGAGCAAGAACGAGTTCATCCAATACGTCGCGATTTGCCACCAGAATGTCGTAAGCCTCTTGATGAGCATTTTGAATCATCTTGCGAATTTCATCGTCGATAATTCCTGCAACCTCTTCAGAATAGTCACGTTGGTGTCCATAATCGCGACCAAGGAATGGTTCAGAACTGCTAGTTCCAAGCTTGATTGCGCCTAGTTTCTCGGTCATTCCATATTGAGTCACCATGGCTCGAGCCAAATTAGTGGCCTTTTCGATGTCATTTCCCGCACCAGTTGTTGGGTCGTGGAAAATTAATTCTTCAGCTGCCCGGCCGCCTAATGAATATGCCAATTGATCTAACATCTCATTTCGCGTTGTTGCATAGCGATCTTCATCAGGCAAAACCATTGTGTAACCAAGCGCACGTCCGCGAGGCATGATTGTTATCTTATGAACAGGATCTGCATGTGGAAGTGCATCGGCAACAAGAGCGTGGCCACCTTCGTGATAAGCCGTGATCAACCGTTCTTCTTCTGTCATCAAGCGACTCTTGCGCTGTGGACCAGCCATAACGCGGTCTATCGCTTCATCGAGCGCCTCGGTCGTAATAATTTTTCCGTTTTCTCTTGCCGTGAGCAATGCAGCCTCATTAAGAACATTTGCTAAATCTGCTCCAGTAAATCCAGGTGTTCGCTTAGCAAAGTTTTCGAGGTTGACTGCTTTTGCAAGCGGCTTACCTTTAGCGTGAACCTGGAGAATCGCTGTTCGTCCTTTGAGATCAGGGCGGTCCACTGGAATTTGTCGATCAAAGCGTCCAGGGCGAAGTAAGGCTGGATCCAACACATCTGGACGATTAGTTGCTGCAATTAAAATAACTTGGCCATTTGCCTCAAAGCCATCCATCTCAACCAATAATTGGTTAAGTGTTTGCTCACGCTCATCATGACCACCACCAAGACCTGCGCCACGTTGGCGTCCGACTGCATCGATTTCATCTACGAAAATAATTGCTGGTGCGTTTTGTTTTGCTTGGTTAAAAAGATCACGTACACGTGCTGCGCCTACTCCAACAAACATCTCAACAAATTCTGAGCCAGATATTGAATAGAAAGGAACGTTTGCTTCGCCAGCTACTGCGCGAGCCAATAGCGTTTTTCCTGTTCCTGGAGGGCCATACAAAAGTATGCCCTTCGGAATTTTTGCGCCCATATCTTGATACTTTTGTGGCTCTTTAAGAAAATCCTTGATTTCTTCAAGTTCCGCAACGGCTTCATCCGCGCCTGCTACATCTGCAAAAGTGTTCTTCGGAAGCTCTTTATTATGTATTTTCGCTCTGGACTTTCCAAAACTAAATACCTTGTTGCCGCCGCCGGCGTTACCCATCATGAAAAAGAGTAAGAATCCAATTAATAGGAATGGCCCAAAGCTATAGAGAAGTGAGACTAAGAAAGAAGTCGTTGGGATCTTTACATCCCAATTCTTTGGCGGAGGATTACTCGTTAGCAATTCAACTATGAGAGGCTCTTGATTGGCGACATAACTTGCCTCAAGGTGTGAAGAGCCCTTTACATAATTTCCAGGAAGAAGCACTACACGAATTTTTTGTTGGTGGTCAATCAACAAAGCTGATTCCACTTTATTGGCTGAAATATCTGCCAAAATTGTGGATGTATCAACTCTTACAAATGTCGCGCCGGAGTTTGAAAGGCGTCCAAAAAATGAAACTACAACTAATCCAACGACAATCCAAAACAGCGGCCCGCGAATTAATTTGCGAAAACGCGCCTTCGGCGCCTTAATCTTCTTCATTGGTGGAAGTTGGCTCATGAATACACGTGCTTTGATAAGACGCCGATGAAATCTAGATTGCGATATTTCTCGTTGAAGTCCAATCCATATCCGACCACAAACTCAACCGGAATATCAAAACCAACGTATTTAACATCAACTTCCACCTTGGCTGCTTCGGGCTTTCGAAGCATGGTGAGAATTTCAACAGACTTTGTTCCTCGTGATTCAAGATTTGATTTCAACCAAGCAAGAGTTAATCCAGTATCGACAATATCCTCAATGATAAGAACTTCTCGGCCGGTAATATCTCTATCGAGATCTTTCAGAATTCTTACAACGCCACTGGACTTAGTGCCGGAGCCATAAGAAGAGACCGCCATCCAATCCATTTCAACATGGCGATTGAGTGAGCGAGCGAAATCTGCCATTGTCATAACAGCGCCTTTAAGAATTCCGATGAGAAGAACTTCACGTCCCTCATAATCTTTTTCTACTTGGCGCGCTAACTCTGCAAGACGATTGTGAATCTCTTCTTGTGTGACGATGACGCGTTCAATTTCGCTGCCTGCTGTTGCCAAATCCACGGAACTCCCTTTTAAGAAACTAGCCTGCTTGTATTAATCCTGCTTTGAGAGCGAAAGTCTGCCCGAAATTCGCTCCACCTTCACACCACCAGGCAGGGAAGATGGTCCTTGCCCGTGCCATGCTGTGATGAGAGCCTCAATCGGGGTGATGTGGTCGTAATTCAGACTGCCGGAAGGGGCGCCAGCCGCATAAACCAGGCGGCGAAGGACCCGGGCCCGCACGGCTCGTGGAAGTGACTGGAGCTCTGCAATTGAGAGGCTGTCTCTCTCATTGAGAAAACCCTGCGCCAGTTCATCAAGGGCGTCCGCGTCTTCTCTCAAGATTCGCGATGAACGGGCCAAGGCACTTGAGATGCCGGGACCAAGATCTCGCTCCATGATTGGCAAAATATTTTTGCGCACCCGAACTCGAGTGAATTGCTCATCTGAATTATGTGGATCAACCCAGGCTTCAATTTTATTTTCCTTACACACTTCCTCGGTTACATCTCTAGTGAGTTGCAAGAACGGGCGAATATAAATCCCATTTACTTCAGACATCCCAGATAGAGAACGAGTACCAGATCCCCGTGCCAACCCTAAGAGAACTCCTTCGGCTAAATCGTTTTCTGTATGTCCTAAGAAAAAGATTGTGCTTTCATATTTATTAGCAATTGATTGAAATGCTTCATACCGTGCGCGTCTTGCAGAAGCCTCTAAGCCATCTTTCATTTCTACCTTTAGTCGGATTACTTCAACTTTTGAAAAACCAATGGTCTCTAATTTGTGAGTTGTCTCTTCTGCAATTGCTGCAGTGACTTCTTGTAAGCCATGATCAATCACAACAGGAATAATTAAACGTCCGTTCGCCTCAAGAGATAAGGCAATTGCAAGCGCAAGTGAATCTGCTCCCCCGGATACACCTACCAAAAGTGTGCCTGAAGAATTCTCCACCCAGGGACGCACTGCTTGCCGTGCTCGAAGGGTTGAATCCATGAAGGGATTCTAATTGTTAAACGCGGCCTCCAGAAGGCATGAGTCCCTTAATGCTGTACATATCCGAGAATTTTAAGCCTGCCTTGGTGGAGTTTGCTTCCCACATCTTGCCGTTTCCAGCGTAAATAGTGATGTGGTGGATATTTTGTACAGAACCATCGTAAGAATAGAAAAGTAAATCCCCGGGAATAAGTTGAGTTAAAGGAACGCGCTGTGTGTCAACAAAATAGAGCGCAGCATTTAGTCGAGACCAGTTTGGATAACCTAGACCAGCAGCCTTATATGCGGCGTAAACAAGTCCAGAACAATCGAAACTATTTGGACCTTGTGCGCCCCAAACATAAGGTTTACGCGCTAACACTTGCTTGGAAGCATAGGCAACCGCTGCTGTACGAATCGCATCTGTCGAGCGAACCGTGGCTCGCCCCTTGAATGTTCCGCCCCAAACTCGATATTGATTTGGTGTTACTGCAGCTTTCGCGGCGCTTGCTTCTTCAAGCAGGGCAAGTTGACGTTGTTGTTCTAAAGTCACGCGAATATTTCTCGCGCTTGCTAATTCTTTTGCTAATTGATTTTGAACGGCCCTAAGTCGATCAACTTCTTTCTGTTGAATCGCTTTTGATTCATCAGCGGCTTGCTTTGCCGCGGCAACTCGATCTGTTGCTACAGCTTGCGCAGCTTTCGTTCGATCGGCTTCTACCTTAGCTGCTTGCGCAACAACAGAAGCTGCCTTAAATCGTGAGAGAGCTGCTGAGTTATTTGAGCCAAGAGAGTTAAGAGTTGAAAGGCGATCCATTAAATCTTGTGGTCCTGTTGCATGGAGAACGGATTCCAAATCTGTAAATCCAGTACCCATGATGTAAGCGTTTTGTGCCATGCGCCCAATTGTCTTATTTGCCTGGTTTACAGAGGCTTGTGCAATTGCATAGTGAGCTGCTGCAGTGTGGGCTTGTTGAGTCGCCACGACTAGATCAGCCTGGGCCTTTCGATATTTTGCTGCAGCCGCGTCAGCAACAGCAGAAAGTTGACGAAGTGTTTGCGTCGCGGAATTTAATTTAGATTGAGCGGCCGCAGCGGCCTTTTGCTTAACTGTCTCGGCAGCTTTTGCTGCATCAATTTGAGCTTGAGTAGGTTTAGGACTCTTTGCCAACGCAATTTCTGGGGTAGAACTCACCAAAAGAAGCGCACACAATAATGTGACGTACTTTTTCGAAAACAACACTGCACTCCTCCATCATCGCCGCAGATAGGGGATTCTGCGTGTGACTAAGTAAGAAATGATAAAGCCTGAACCTCATAAAAATCTGAGAATTCCACTCAGATTCGAATGTGTCTTAACTCGCCACATCTCTGCGCTTGAAAAGCAGGGTGGCTAGACCCCCGAAAAGTAATAGATAGAGCGCCGAAGTGATCAGGGCTCTTTCATAACTAAAAATTTTTGCTCCGCCAGCCGATATACCCGAAATCGCGTTTCCAGGAAGCCACTTCGTAGCACTGGGTAGAACAGCACCCAAAATATTTTCAAGCACCATAAACCACAGTAGCGAAATTGAAATTGAGCTCATTGGAGATTTGAGAATAATTCCAAGTGCCATACCAACTAAACCGTACCCAACCGTTGCTAGCAAAGTATTTCCGAAAAGGTTTAAGAATGCGTGAACGGCTTTTCCTGAAGTCCAAAGGGTCGTCGAGATATGCAAATGAGTTGATTCTGCAAATGACAATCCAATGTTCAAGATGGCAACAAAAGAGACAAGTAAGAATGTAAATATAACCATTGCTAGAAATTTTCCACCGAGAAGTTTCATTCGCGAGGGCTGTCTCACCAACAAATTCCGAAGTGTTCCGTACGTGTACTCATTTGAGCTTTGAGAAGCAAAAACTGTCAAAGCAATAAGCCCGAGAAACAAACTCATAAGACTAAATGTGAAATATCCGCCATCGAATTTACCTAGGCTGGCGACCGTTTGAATGGCTTCAGATCCGCGTCGATGATTACCTACTGATGACCCAGCGCGCAAAAAGACGAGAGAGGTGAAGAGAAGTGAAAGCGCTGAAAGAATTCCAATATTTACATAAAGAAGGCTTGGGCGTTTCATTTTACGAAGCTCTGCTTTTATAACTTTTAGCATTATTTATCCTCCGTCATCTCAAAAAAAGTTTCTTCAAGTGTAGGTTGTTGAGTTGAGATTGACGACAAAGTTATCCCAGCTTCAAATGCGGCGCGATTGAGCGTTGCTCCAAGATCGGCTCCAGCTGGTATTTGGATTGCACCATTTTCAATCTGGGTTTCGTAACCAAATCCTTTAGCTATTTCCGTCAACTTACCTAAATCAACTTGGTATTCGGGCCTGATGGATGTAATTGCTTTTTGACGCCCAAGCAGCTCTTGAGTTCGTCCTGTAAAAATAACTTTGCCCTTTCGAAGCATCACTAAGTATTCTGAAATCATTTCCAGTTCAGACAAAATATGGGAAGAAACAAAGACGCTTGTGCCTTTTTCTGCCAACTCCTTTATAAGTTCACGAATTTCTTGAATTCCATTTGGATCTAAACCGTTTGTAGGTTCATCTAAAATTAACAATTGAGGATCTGGAAGAAGGGCAGCAGCTATGCCCAGCCGTTGCTTCATTCCAAGTGAATACGTCTTAAACTTTGAAGAACCTCTTTCGCCGAGGCCTACCTTCTCTAAGAGTGAATCCACTAGTGCATAACTAAATCCACCTAAATCCGCCAAGACTTTAAGATTTTCTCTACCCGAAAGCATGGGGTAAAAAGCTGGTCCCTCGATCATCGCCCCAACCCGTGAAAGATATTTTTCAGGTGAGCGAATGTCTTCTCCGAGCACTGTGCCAGAACCACCTGTTGGAGTGATCAAACCTAGAAGCATTCGTATTGTTGTGGTCTTTCCAGATCCATTTGGGCCAACAAACCCACAAACTGTCCCAAGTGGCACTTCGAATGTTGCATGAGAAACCGCAATCTGATCCCCATAAATTTTCGTCAGATCGCGAACTGAAATAGCAAGTTGTGGCATGCAGGCACCATAACAGTGAAACCTCAGCAGCCATCAAAGCTAATGTGAATAGTTACTTAGAGAAAAACGCCTACTACTAAGAGGAGTGAATAAACGCTCAAATAGGTAATCGACCACTGGAATAGCTTCCCAGCAGATTTTTCAGATTCATGAGTATTGAGTTTGATAAGTTGTTGACTAAAGCCAAGAGCTAAAAGAATAGTCACTACCCAAATCCACCAAATGAAGTGAGCACTCCAGACGACTGCTAGGGAAGTGATAACCATGCCTATGGTGTGAAACCACATTTGCATCTGGACATTTTTTATTGAGGCAACAACTGGCAGCATTGGAATACCCGCTGCTTCATAATCATCGCGATACTTAATCGCCAAGGCCCAAAAATGTGGAGGAGTCCAGAAGAATATAAGAAGAAAGAAATACCATGCCGTTGCAGAAAGAGAATTTGTAACAGCCGCCCAACCGATAAGCACCGGCATGCATCCAGCAATACCGCCCCAAACAATATTTTGTGAAGTCCTGCGCTTTAAGCCGATTGTGTAACCGACAACGTAAAAAAGTATTGCAGCAAGGGTCAAGTATGTTGCAAGTGGAGTTGTCCAAATCCAAAAAATCGCGAGAGAAACTGCGGAGATTATTGTTGCAAAAATTGTTGCGGCTTTGACTGATACTGCGCCCGTAGCAAGTGGTCTCTTCGCAGTTCGCTTCATCAACCGATCTGAGTCGACTTCAATAACCATGTTAAATGCATTTGATGCGCCTGCAGCGAGGGTTCCTCCAACAAGGGTTGCAAGAGTTGTAATTAATCCAGGCACTCCTTTAGAAGCCAAAAAAAGAGCGGGCAAAGTTGTGACAAGCAAGAGCTCAACAACGCGAAGTTTCATCAACGCCACGTATGGGGAAATTAGGGATTTCTTAGCCTCTTTGGTCACTCCGGTACCTTACTCCCGCTATTAATTGTTGGTTATCACAGCCGCGATTGCTGTTGAAGTCTCGGCTTTGGTCGGGCTTGGAGCTGGACGGGCAATTGTTGCCAGCATTTTATCAATAGCAATTCTGGCGCTTTGGCGAGCACTTTCCTTGTTGATGATTCGATCCGCGATAACTGCAAATACGTAATCTGACTCACCAACATTCACGAATCCGGCAAGACTCACAGTTGTATTTATCCAACCAGTCTTGGCTTTCACTAACCCAACAGCACTGGGTGCATCCTTGGTGAAGCGGTGACGGAGGGTTCCAGATACTCCCGAAAGTGGCAAGCCATCGTAAATTACTTGCAAGGAAGGATCACTCTTAATTTTTACTAGGAGTTCGACTAATGTGCGGGCCGAAATTCTAGTTTCATGCGAAAGACCTGCCCCATCCTTTATGACAAGTCCAGGGGCGGCAATATTGAATTCCGTAAAAAGTTTTTCGAAAGATGCTTGAAGTCCCGCGGAATCTGCAGGAAAACCATTTGCCTTTGCTGCCATCAGAGATAACCGAGCTGCAAGCAGATTGTCGCTCCAAAGAAGAGTGAAGTTAATGATTTCGCTGAGTTTTGGTGAAACGACTTGAGCCAACGGACTCTCAACGGCACCAGAATCTGAAACTGCGTGAGGATAAATCTTTATTCGACCCTTGTAGTAACGCTGGATAGCCTGTATATCTTGGAAATAAATATTCTTGTATTGAAGTGAGATAGCTTTTATCTGTGGATTTTTCTCAATAGCCTTGTTGATTAAGTAGGGCAAGAAAGCTCGCTTATATTTCTCGGCTTCGAGTTTGTTTGTAGTTAACCAAGGATCTCCACCACCTACCAATAAGAACTTGTTTGGTTTTTCCGTTTGGCTTATCGAAGTTGTAAATGTTTTTTCAGCGCCAAATGTCTTTAGTGCAGATGTAGTTGAAACCAACTTCAAGACAGAAGCTGGGGCTCGCACGACATCAGGTTCGCTAGAAAATAGGGTTTCGTTGCTCTTTGGATCTATCAACAAAATTCCAGGACGATTGAGGGCTGGGGCTTCTGAAAGGGAAATAAAGTTTGCAGGCAGCATCTCTCCATAGGAAGGTGTCGTTATTGAGAGTGAAAAAGAAAGTACACCAATTATGGCGACTGCTCTTAGGCGTAGTTTCACCATGTGATTATGCCTTTAATTTTCGGAATCGACCCTGAGAGATTGCTGCACCTAGAACAACCACGACAGCACCAACTGGCTGATTCCACGTTATGTGCTCCCCTTTGAACAGCCACCCTACGATTACTGCAACAACTGGAGTTACATATGTGACAGTGCTTGCAATCGAGCTTCCAGCAGAGGCGATTATCGAAAAATTCCAAATGTAGGCAAATCCTGTTCCAACTGCGCCTAGAGCAAGCATGGCAAATACTGGGCCTGGACGATATTCATCTTTAGCTATTCCATCAAAAAGGTAAAAAGGCAGAAGAGTCACAGCAGCCAGAGTTATTTGTGATGCTGCAGCAGCTTCTGGCTTTAGGCCAAGTGGGATAATAAATTTCTTTGTAAATGGAAATGAAATTCCATAACACGTCACAGCGCCAAGCAGAGCAAAGATCCCAATTATGTTGTTGTGCCCTAACCCGCGCCAAACTCCAAGGACGGTAAGTACGCCAAATCCGCCCAAGAAAAGGCCAATGAGCTGGAAGGGTTTTGGTTTTTCTTCGCGGAATGCAATCAAAATAACAATCAAAGTTGCCAAAGGAGTTGTTGCATTGATAATCCCGGCAAGAATTGATGTGACTCGAACTTCTGCAAATGCAAAAAGGAAGCCTGGAATAATATTTAGCGTGAGGGCAACTATCCAAAGTTTCGCCCAAATATGGCGTTCTCTAGGAAGTGAAATCTTTCGAATTCGTACGTAAATCAAGAGAGTGAGAGCACCTAAAGCACATCGTCCAAAGGCAACACCAATAGGCGTCAGGAATTCCAACCCCATTTTTATGAATAGGAATGAACATCCCCAGACACTTCCAAGGGCGATGTAGGCAGGAAGCCAATTTGCATTCTGCTTTTTAGTATTCACTCAATCTCCAACTACAGTTAAGCCATGGAAGCGGTGATTGGACCCGGAG
>Ga0194047_10001183_pt1 | contig 16400 bp, 18 predicted proteins | sample JunL225m_MetaG_2_FD_160070 | JGI IMG/M metagenome (GOLD analysis project Ga0194047, IMG submission 160070) | Anoxic zone freshwater microbial communities from boreal shield lake in IISD Experimental Lakes Area, Ontario, Canada - Jun2016-L221-5m | ecosystem: Environmental > Aquatic > Freshwater... | reverse complement strand
CAACGGGGGCCGCCGAATTTCGGTGACCAGCAGATCAGGCAATCTGCCATCCCCGCGATGAGAGTGAACCGGCGTTGAATGATTCCACACCGCACCGTCGGCCGTCATGCCGACAGCCATCCCCCCTCCGGGCGCAAGCCCTTCGCGATGGCGTGCGAGTGCAACTATGGGCGTGAGGCTCGCCCGCATCTATCCCTCATCCCGGTCGTGATCGACGACCAGCACTCCGCAGCGACCGGCTGAATCCGGTTCAACACTCACCAACAGGTGGCGGGGATCGGAGTGCGGCTGGACCTTGGTCCGTCAGGTGCGCCTGACCTGGCCGGGTCCAGTCATCGATCGTGGCCGGCATGGCCAGAACACTTATTGGCAAGGATTGGATATGAACAAATTCCCGACGCACCGCAACTTCGGCTACGGCAAACAACTCGACTGGGCCGGGCACCAGGCATTGCTCGATCTCTATGGCCGAGGTCATTACGCCACCGTCGCTACCCATACCGGACGCTGGACCCAATTTTGCGATTGGGCCAGAACGGAGCAGGGGATAAGGGATGTGCGACATATCGATCAGACGGTGATCGAGGCTTACGCCGGACATCTACAGGCGCGGGTGGCCGAAGAAACGTTAAGCGTGAGCTACGCCCAGAACCTGCTCTCGACAACGAACACAACGCTTGAGGCCTTGCGCGGCGACCAGGAGGTCCGCATCGCGTCGCCAGCAGCCGTGGTAGGGCGACGCTGCCTGGTTCGCACCGAAGCGCCCGACGGCATGGACTGGCAGACCGTCGAAGCACTGGCTATCCGCCTCCGACGACTGAAATACAGTCAGGCCGCAGCAGTGGTCCTCCTGGCTCGAACTTTTGGCGTGCGTTTGCGCGAGGCCATTCTGGGTGATCTTCGCCTCTGGCGAAAACAGGCACGCGAACGAGGCGCCATCGACATACGTGAAGGCACCAAAGGAGGCCGAGGGAAAGAGGTCGAGCGCTGGGTGCCTGTCGGAGAGAAAGGTGTGGCTACCCTGGATCTGGCTATCAGGATCAGTGCCGAACTGGGTTGCGATCGCAATCTCCTGAAGCCTGACGAATCTTTCAACGGTCTGGTCAATAACGGCGAAATCCATCAGGCACGTCGACACCTGCAGGAGTTTGGAATCAAGGGGTATCACGAACTACGCGCCGCCTGGGCCTGCGAGCGGTATCTGCAGGAAGCCGGATGTCCGGCGCCGGTGATGCGGGGTGGCCAAATAGCGGATCACGACGTGGATGGCGAGGCGCGCCGGATCCTTGCCAAGGAACTGGGACATGGTCGCATTGACGTGGTGGCGGAATACATCGGGGCGCGGCCATGAGCATCGCCCTGTTGTTGAAGCGTGCCTTGCCGGGATCGAAGGCAAGCATCAACGGGCATATTGATCGGGGTGAGCGGATTGCGGCGGCGATTCGGGAGCGATTCCATCTCAGCGAGCCGCATCAGTGGCAGGTGAAGCATCTGCGTTGGATGTTAGAGAGATGGGCCGAGCCCTTATCTCCAAGCACCCGTTACGATTACTGGCGCACGGCACGGGCGCTGGCATCCGTGCTTGGGCGGTGGCCGGATTGGGAGCCCCATTTGCGCGGGGCATGGTGTCGGCGGGGAGTAGGGGGGCGGCCGGCGAAAATTGGTCGAGGCAAAGGGCAATAGGCCAAAGGGAATCGTGATCAGAGTTACTGGCAGTTTTGCGGCGGCACTGGAGCGTTTGCAACGTTCGGAATCAGATCAGCAATCAAGATCATCAGGAAATATTTCTTCAGCGGCCACATCAATCATCAGGACATGAACGAATCCCGGAAGTGCTTGCCATCCAACGCCAGCAGTGCGGGTGTCAGTGCCGTGCTCCGTGCGAGAGGCGGCTTTAGGGCTGCGTACCAGGCACTTCCACGATCGCTGGTAGCGAAATTGGAGGCCTTGGATGGTGGTCGGCAGTCGGCCAGAACCTGCCGCTCAGAACTTTTCCCCGTAGCCGCCGTTCACTTCGCGGATTGCTCCAGACCGGCCATTCGCCTGAGCGTTTCGATATTTTCCGGTTGGCGGTCAGCAGTGCAAGAGAGTCAGCGGCCATTTGCGATGCTGTGAGCATAAGATTTGAACGGCCTGCATACTCAGGCAGTTTCCTGCCATACGGCGTTGGGTCATCTGCCGACAATGGTTGGAACATCTGGTTACAAACTTAAGCTGAAACTTACCTTTAACCGGTGAACCTAGTCGGTAGTCTTCGCGTTAGTCGCAGCAGGGCCATCAGTCATCAGGACATGGATCTTTCGGACCAATCTTTCAAACCCAAGGAGAACAGTATGTCATCACTTTCAAGCAAGCTTCTTTCTGTCGTCGTGCTATCTGTCTTTGCCGCCACATCCGTCGGAAGCGCCTTAGCTACTGAGGGACAATGGGCCAAGGACCATCCCCGTCGCGCCCAGGTGAACAAGCGCCTTAGCAACCAAAACAAGCGGATCAATAAGGAAGTCAAGGAAGGCGAAATCACCAAGCAGCAGGCGGCGGCCCTCCACAAAGAAGACAAGCAGATTCGTCAGGAAGAGCGCGCCATGGCCAGTCAAAACGGCGGCCACATCACCAAGGCGGAACAAAAGGTCCTGAACCAGCAAGAAAACGCGGTCAGCAAACAGATTGGAAAGTGACCTCGCTCTGGCCGCTGGCAAAAATGCTTGACCCAACCCAGGAAGAGGTGCTCCGTCATTCTCGCGGGGCGAGCGAATATGACCACGCGATTACTGCCGCATCGTTCTGACAGGGAGATCCCGCATCTTGAAATCGAAAGTTCCAGCGAGATCAAATTGATCGAGTGCGCCCAATGCGTAGGATTTAGTACGTAGGCCTAGCAACATTTTGTTACGGTAACTATTGGATCTGCGTGACCAAATTCACAGCCTTCGCCGGATTGATCGTGTAGGCTTGAATTATCAATAGAACAAATAAACGGATTGGGCAAAGAAGTGGCCGTCCGGGAAATGGAAGAACGTTATAAGTCGTCGGCAATAGTTCTTACGCAGGCGGCAAGTTTCACTAAGGAGTCCTATCTTGGGTGCGAATATCATCTCCGGCCAGATTTTGGCCACTTCGGCGCAACCGGCGAAAGTCACGACATTAACAGTCATCGGCACGCAGACGAGCGCTTCGCCTTCGGCCACCATATCCGATGCGGAGGCGTCCCATTTTCTGGCACAGGCCTCCATGGGGGCTAGCCGCGACGAGATAGCACGAGTTCAAAGCCTTGGCTACTCGGGTTGGCTAGATGCGCAGTTTGCGCTTCCCCAGTCGGCATCGCGTTGGGATTGGCTGGTCAACAACGGATTCAATGCAGCGACCAACCGGAATGCCCAGAGCGGGTTCGACGCAGCAAGTTGGTTCAAATTATTGACCGCACCCGATACCCTGCGTCAGCGAATCGCTTTGGCGCTGTCCGAGATACTCGTCGTCGGTATAGACGGCACGAGCGGCGGCTGGCGAGCCTTCGCCGCAGCACACTACCAAGACATTCTGGAGAACAATGCCTTTGGCAATTATCGAAAACTGCTAGAGGACGTAACGCTGAGCCCGGCAATGGGAGAGTGGCTGACCTACAGGGGAAACGTCAAGGCTAATCCAGCAACCGGTTCGCTGCCCGACGAGAACTATGCGCGGGAAATAATGCAGTTGTTCACCATCGGCCTAGTGCAACTCAATAGTGACGGCACCACCAAACTGATCGGCGGCGCCCCTCGATATACCTACACTCAGTCGGATGTAATGGGCCTAGCCAGGGTGTGGACGGGTTGGGACTGGGACTTCGCTGGAGGTGATGCCACCACCCCCGATTTTCAGGGTCGCCCGATGAAGCAGAAACCTTCGCGCTGTGAGATGGGCGAGAAGACTTTTCTCGGAACCACGATCCCTGCCGGAACCGAGGGCAAGACCAGCATGGGCATCGCGTTGGAAACCTTGTTCAACCAACCCAACATCGCTCCGTTCGTCAGCAAGCAACTGATACAGCGACTTGTCACAAGCAATCCTAGTCCAGCGTATGTTGAGAGGGTAGTCAACGTCTTCAATAACGATGGGAAGGGCATAAAGGGAAATCTGCGGGCGGTGGTGAAGGCCATCCTGCTCGATCTCGAGGCTCGCAGCCCAGCCAGGAACAACAGTCCCTCGTTTGGAAAGCTGCGCGAACCGATCCTACGGTTTAGCAACTGGGCTAGAGCCTATGGAGCAACCTCCGCAAGCGGTGCCTGGGCAATAGGTAGCACAGCGGACCCGGGCACCCGTCTTGGGCAGAGCCCACTGCGCTCACCGACCGTATTCAATTTCTTCAGGCCTGGCTATGTGCCACCCAGCACAACTATGGGTAAGGCGGGTCTCGCTGTACCTGAATTTCAGATTACCAACGCGTCTTCTGTTGTTGGCTACGTCAACTTTATGCAACGTGCAGTCAGTACTGGCATCGGAGATGTTAGGGGCAACTACGCGGCGCTGATTCCGCTCGCCAGCAATGCGCAATCTTTGCTCGATGAGATCAATGTGGTGCTCGCCGCTGGCCAGATCAGTGCCAACAATCTTGCTGCCATGGTCGGTGCCATCAACAGTATGCCGAGCAATTCGAGCGCTGCGATCAACAACCGAATCTACGCGGCGCTGCTGCTGGTATTGGCGTCGCCGGAATATATCGTGCAGAAATAGGGGATCAGCATGACGACGACTATCCAGAACAAGTCCAGGCGCTCATTTCTTCAAGGCACCCTGTCGCTAACGGCCTCCAGCGCGATTGCGCCATGGGCTCTGAACTTTGCTGCTATGAGCGAAGCTGCCGCCGCAGGTGCCAGCGATTACAAGGCTTTGGTCTGCGTATTTCTGTATGGGGGCAATGACTACGCCAACACCTTGGTGCCCTACGATACCGCGAATTATGCGAACTACCAGGCGCTACGGCCGAACCTGGCGTATTCGTATGCGAGCCTTGCCAATACGGCACTAAGCCCTGTGCAAACACCCGTTGATGCCTCAGGAGCGGCGAGGCAATACGCGCTCGCCCCTGAATTGGCACCCTTAATGCCTATCTTCAATGACGGCAAAATGGGGGTATTGCTCAACGTCGGAAATTTGATCCAGCCAACCACCAAGGCGCAATATCTCGCCAACTCGGTGCCTTTGCCCTCCAAGCTGTTCTCTCATAATGACCAGCAGTCAGAATGGCAGTCGTCTGGCGCCGAAGGCACCACATCGGGCTGGGCAGGACGTATGCAGGATTTGTTGGGAACGGGCAATAGCAATGCTATCTTTTCTTGCGTCAATGTCTATGGCAATGCGGTATTCCTCTCGGGTCTTGTGGCTAATCAGTACCAGATCACAGCGAACGGTTCGGTCGCATTGAATTCGGCAAATAGTCTGTTCGGATCCGCGTCTGCGGCCAGAACGTTGCAGTCGGTAATGACCTCGACGTCGATGCACCCGCTGGAGTCAGACTACGCGAATGTGATGAGCCAAGCATTGAGTGCCAATCGTTCGCTGACTGCAGCGCTCGCTTCAGCACCCGTGATGAGCACCCCGTTCCCTTCTGGGAACAGCCTCGCCGATCAGCTGAAGATGGTTGCACGCACGGCGTCCGTTGCACAAGCATTGGGAGTCAAACGACAAGTGTTCTTCGTTGCCTTGAATGGTTTTGATACGCATGACAATCTGGCGACGGTCCATCCGCAACTGTTGACCTCGGTCTCTACCGCGCTTTCGTCGTTCTACAATGCCACCGTGGAACTCGGAATGTCATCTGCCATCACGACCTTCACCGCGTCTGACTTCGGCCGCACTCTCACCGTTAACAACGATGGTTCCGATCACGGGTGGGGCAGCATGCACTTCATGCTGGGCGGGGCCGTCAAAGGGCAGCGGTTTTATGGAATCCCCCCTGCCGTAGCTAGCAATGGCCCAGACGATGTCGGCCAGGGCCGCTTGTTGCCGACCACTTCGGTTGACCAATACGCTGCCACCCTTGGGAAATGGTTTGGACTGACAGACGCGCAGTTGTTGAATGTCTTGCCCAACCTTTCAAACTACAGCGCAGGCCTGCGCAATCTCGGTTTTATGGGATCCTGACCAGGTTAGTGGAGACGTAACGGCACGATTTGCTGGCAGGCTAATGTCGCATTGGGTCCCCGTTATGATGGATCAATTCATTCAATGGATTACCGAATCTGAAGTAATGATCGTGATATTGGGCATCTGTTTCACGATCTGCATGATGCTCTACCGGGTACCGATACTTCCGCAACGACGATGTAATTGCCAAACAGTATAGTAGCGGCGCGTCGCGGCGGTCTAGGAACGTCAAAACCGGCTTACCATGACGCGGCATTGCACTCAAAGTGTCGCTTCAAATTCCGTGTTAATACTCCCACGTGTTGTCCTAATTCGGTAATGATTCCGAAGGGGCCTCTCGGGGCGTTGGTGTTGGGAGAAGTCCTTCGGTGACAAGCTTCTGGCCCTTCCATTGAGCAAACCGAAACCCGCGTAGCTTTAGCTCACGAATCACGATGGGCAGTGCCTCAACCGTCCGCGCATGAATATCATGCATTAGCACGATTCCTCGGCCTGCCTTCTCAGACTCCTGAACCACGCGGTGAGCGATGGATTCTGGCAAAGGATCGGCCCAATCCTCCGAGTCGATGTTCCAGATGATCGAACGCAGATTGTGTTGCTCAATCTGGGCAAGGACCTTATCATCCCGTGCGCCGTATGGCGGACGGAATCCTCTCGTGCGCCCTGGTCCTTCTGGCACCATTGCCTCGATCAGCGCCTGAGTGTCCTCTATCTCCCGCGCGACACTCCGCGAATCGAGCTTCGGCAATACAGGGTGAGTAAAGGAATGATTGCCTACCGCATGTCCCTCCAACAAAATCCGGGAAACGGTCGGTTGATTATGGCCGGGTGTCGGGACACCGTGACTGATCTCGCCAAGATTTCGACCCACCTGAAAGAATACGGCATGCACGCCTTGCTCTTTCAGAATGTCCAGAATTGCTGGCGTATGCGTTGAATGCGGTCCGTCATCAAACGTCATGAGAACGACCTTGTCTGGCAATTCCTCACCATTCCACTCAAGAACTCGGGCGATTGCCGCCGCCGCATCCATGGTCGGTGCCGGCTCGGGAGCCACCGTGAGTTCATGATCCAGTGCTTCCAGGACCTGTCTCGCAGACATCTCGCGTTTTAGCCGAGCAACGTAGGCCTCCCAGGGGTCGGTGTGCGCACCACCGGGCTTCAGCGGCATGCGCTGAAATGCGGAGTCGAAGCTACCGCCGAGTACCTTACGTAGACCGGCAAGACGTTCTAGGCGCTGGTTCGCATCGCGGCGTTCGGCCGGCGGCAGCTTCCGCAACAATGCCTCCAATACACTGCGCAATACCAAACGGTCCTCATCACCGTAGGCTGGATCGTCCAGCGCGCGAATCATTGCCTGGTACCTCGCGGCCACTTCCAGGGGGGAATGCGCTATTTCCACGACGAGTTCACGTCCGATTTCGTGATTGCGAAAGAAGAGGTATTGCCCGGCCCTGCGGGCCTCTGCGCGATCGCCCTGGTTAGCGGCTTCTCTCAGAATTAGTATGCGACGCTGGTTCTCAATGATCTCTTTGACGGAAGTGTTGACGTCGGCGCAGACTCCCGTAGCACCCAATAGCGATGCAGTTAGGCTGGCCCAAAGCAGAATTGCGCCACGCAGATTCTTCGGGGGCACGGCCGGAATCATGTCCTATCCCGTTTCTCAAGAGTCCGCGGAAACTACCCGAAAGGCCGTCAAGAGAGCAGCCGCACCAATGCCTCGGGATGAATGTGCCAACCGACAAGGCCAGCGACACCCATGAAGATCCCGAAGGCCGTCGGTATTAGAGCCACCCAGAACATCCACCGCTTGTTCGTAAGTGAGGTCACGGCGAGCATCGCGATCGCAATTGCCAAGAGTGCGTCCGAAAGGTCGAACTGGTCGTCGCGATAGTTTAGATCGTCGTATCTCTTTTGGTCTTCTTCGGCCTGACGTTTGAGTTCCTCTTTCTTCTTTTCAAGATCCAGAATTCTCATTTCATACATCTTGATCGCGGCGTCGGCAGCGTGATCCTTGTTATTGAGGCGCATGAGTATCAGCGTTGCCTGGCCGACTTCTTCGCGAAGCACGCGTGCCTGGTAGTAACCCCAATGATCGATCTTGTCGGCCTGCGCCTGCTGCATGGCTTGTACGATGTTATCGTCCTTGACCTTGCAGACGCCCATGAAGGTGGCAAGCAATGCAACCGCGATAGCAACCCAGGAGTTCAACTGCGACGTATGGTCAGCTACATTCGGTCCCCCAGTAGCTTTGGCGACTTCTTTTGTATCCACGTCCATCCGGCAGACCTCGTGTCACTCGAGAATCAATTGTACTGCCGGTGGGTCGACAAGGCTGTTGCTTGTCCGGATTTCGACGAGGTCATCGTGGCTTCCCCACCTGTACCGAATTCCGACCCCTTCCCTTCGCGGCGGACAGAGTTCCGTGAGCTCACTAGGCAGGTCAATCGAGCCACCGGCAAGTCGGGCATACTCTGTTATTTGCTCCGTTACTCGGTTTGGTTTTCCCACTCTCATGTCCTCAACTCTCCTGACGAGGTCGCGCCTCGCCGTCGGGCTAGCAATCTCTATTCTGCTGGACACCGCCGCCCAATTGGTCTGGAAGGGAGCCGCTTTGCGCCTACCGCCACTGACTGAGTTTGCTGATGTAGTCAAGACTGGCCTGCATCAGCCGCTATTCATCGTTCTCGGCTTGATTTTTGTGCTGCAACTGGTCGTCTGGCTGAAAGTACTAGAACACGCCGACCTCAGCTTTGCTCAACCGATCACTGCCTTGAGCTACGTGACGGTGTGTGGGTTATCGGTACTCTGGTTCGAAGAGACGCTTGACGCACGCAGGCTGGTCGGCCTAGCCTTGATACTGCTCGGTATCTGGTTTGTCAGCCGCGGATCGGCGCTCACGACTAGCGGTGTTGAAGCAAAGCCATGAGTTCGAGTACGACTGGCCTCACACTGTTGGTCCTTTGTGCGTGGATCGAGGGTGCGTCACAGATATGCTTCAAACAGGCCGTTCATTGTCCGCAGCGCAAGGCTTTATGGGTTGGCATCGGGAGTGTTGTGCACCTGGTTGAGGCAGTGCTTTACACGGCGGTACTCGCGTTGATCGATCTCAGCATAGCCTATCCGCTGAGTGGGCTTGTGTTTGTCACCACTATGTGCCTGTCGGCGTGGATATTGCGTGAGGTAGTAACACCTACCCGCTGGATTGGCGCGATGTTAATCCTCGCAGGGGCCGGCCTGTTGGCATCAGCAGCATGAGCAAGTACTCGATTACCTTCGTACCCAGCGCCAGCGATATTCCCGACGAATTATGGGTGCAATGCTTCTCTCCTGCGGTCGAAGGTCGCTGGTGGTACGACGCGATGGAACGCTCCGGTCTGGAAGATCAGTTCGAGTTTTCTTATGCGCTTATTTGCGACGAGTTACGTCCGGTTGGGATTGCGCCGCTGTTCGTCATGAACGTACCGATTGATCTGGTCGTACCACCCATGTGGCTATCATTCTTCAACCTAATAGGTCGCGTCCGTCGTGCCTGTCGCTACCAGCGAACACTGTTTGTCGGCTCACCGTGCGCCGACGAAGGCAAGCTCGGCTTGGTCCCTGGCGCCGATCGCCTCAAGGTAATGATGAGCTTGCAGGCAGCGCTAGTAGGTAGGGCGCGGCACGTTGGCGCACCGATGCTAGTGTGGAAAGACTTTCCATCCGCCTACGATGACGACCTCAAGGTGCTCGCGCTAAATGCCGGGATGTTCAGACTCGAGAGTTTTCCGGGGACTATCGTCGATCTGCCAGGCTCAAGTCCGGACGACTATTACGCCGCGCTGCGAGCGACGCACCGAAGTAACCTCAAACGGAAGAAGAGGCGCGGCGACGCCGCACTGCCCGTCGATATAGAGGTGCTATATCGGCCTGATGCGGTTGTGCTCGACCGGATATTCGAGTTGTTCTGGCAGACATACGAAAAGGCCACTACGCGCTTTGAGCGCCTTAATCGGCGTCTCTTCGATCTGCTTGCGGCGTGTCCACAATCGCGGTTCATAGTCTTGCGTGAACGCGCAGGTGATAGGATTGTTGCGTTCATGTTGTGCTTCCTGCTCGACGGCAAGGCCATCAACAAGTTCATTGGTATCGACTACACTCTGGCCACGGAGAGTTTTCTCTACTTTCGTCTTTGGGGTGCGGCAGTAGCTTGGGCGACCAGGGAAGGAGTCCGGTCGCTGCAGAGCGGCCAAACTGGCTACTCTGCCAAGTTGCTGCTGGAACACCGACTCGAGCCGCTCGCCAACTGGTGTGTCCATAGAAACCCGCTGGTGCATTGGGTTTATCGCCAGGTCGCCCGCTCTGTTTCGTGGGCAACGCTTGATCCCGATTTGGCCCGCCATCTGGCGGCGCATCCGGAGATGGCACGGGGATGACAATTCGGCTGGCTGCGTGCCGCAAATGACCAAGCGTTCGGTATGCACGGTCGTGGTATTGCTGCGGTCGTTTTTGTATGAGAACATGAACACTGCAAATCGTAAGAGTTACTGGTCCAAAGCGGCGCAAAACTCAGAATAAATTGTGCTATTGGGAATTATTTATTGGAAGAGAGAGCAGATGCTGTTTGTTGTCGATTTCGATGGAACGCTAGCTCGCACTGACACTGTCGATGCCATGCTGGAAAAGTTTGCTTCGTCATCTTGGAAGGATGTCGAGCATGACTGGCTGCGGGGGGGCATCACGGCAGTAGAGTGCATGGGACAGCAGATTCGCATGATCCGGGCTGATCGACCGACGCTGGAAGATTTCTTTCAGTCCATCGAACTTGATGCATCCTTCCAACCCTTCTTCCAACATGTAATCCGGTATGCGTCGGTGGTAATCGTCAGCGACGGTCTGGACCACCCCATACAAGTTGCTACCCGCAAAGCAGGCCTTCCGAACATTCCTGTATTTGCGAACCGGTTGCATTTCGTCCCAGATGGAATCGACATTTCATTCCCTCATTTGGACACCCTTTGCACCGCAGGTAACGGTGTCTGCAAGTGTGCCGTAGCGCGAGATCTGTCGCTCCCGCTGGGTGGGCCGGTCGTGCTGATTGGCGATGGAAAATCTGATGCCTGCCTTGCACACCGAGCCGATGTTGTCTTCGCCAAGAAGTCTTTGCTCGGTTATTGTGAAGAGCAAAGCATTGCCCACAACCCATTCGACAGTTTTTCTGACGTTCTGACGGTGGTCGAACAATGGGGCGCACATCCACCCCGAAAACTCTCCCTTGTCGCATAGACGGCGCGCCTGACCACCTGTCACAGGATTACTCATGGACGCAAAGAAACTGACCCTACTTGAAAAGGATGCGCGCTATTGCTCGTACGGCGATACCGTGCATTATGCCGACCCGCCCAAGGTGTTCGCCTCCTGCGATGGAAGCTTTCTTTACGACGAGGACAACACACCCTATCTCGACCTGCAGATGTGGTATTCGGCAGTCAACTTCGGCTACAAGAATCAGCGCCTGAACAATGAACTCAAGCGCCAGATTGACACCTTGCCGCAACTGGCTTGCCAGTATCTTCACAAGGAAAAGATCGAACTGGCCGAGACCCTGTGCGCCTACATCGAACAGAATTATGGCGTGAAGGGTCGCGTGCATTTCAACGTCGGTGGTGCGCAGGCGGTCGATGACTCGCTCAAGATCGTGCGCAACCATACCGGCAAGACCATGCAGTTCGCTTTCATGGGCGGCTATCACGGGCGCAGCCTGGGGGCTTCGGCTATTACGTCAAGTTACCGCTATCGCCGGCGCTACGGTCATTTTTCCGATCGCGCCCACTTTGTGCCGTTTCCGTACTGCTTCCGCTGTCCCTATGGCATGAAAGTGGAAAGCTGCAATACATATTGCCATCACGAGTTTGAGCGGTTGTTCGAAACCGAATACAACTCGTTCTGGGATGACAAGGTCGGCGAATGCGAATTCGGCGCCTTCTATATCGAGACCATCCAGGGCACGGGCGGCTATGTGATCCCGCCCGAGGGCTACATGCAGAAGCTGGCGCAGACGCTAAAGGAACGCCATATCCTGCTGGTCGTGGATGAAATCCAGATGGGTGTCTACCGCACCGGTAAGCTCTGGTCGTGGGAGAATTTCGGCATCGTTCCCGATGTATTCATTTTCGGCAAGGCGATCACAAATGGTCTCAATCCCATTTCGGGAATTTGGGCCCGCGAGGAGTTGATCAACCCGGAAAAGTTCCCTCCCGGTTCGACCCACTCCACCTTCGCCTCCAATCCCCTAGGTACTGCCTGCGCCCTGGAAGTTCTGCGTATGACCCAGGAAAAGGACTTCGAGCCAGAGATTCGTGCCCGGGGTGCTTATTTCCTGAAGAAGCTGGAGGAACTGAAGAGCCGTTGGAAGGTGGTAGGCGACGTCAGTGGCATCGGCATGGCCTTGCGCATCGAGCTTTGCGAAAGCGACGGTTTCACCCCCAGCCGGAAGCTTGCAGATCGAGTATTCAACGAGGGCCTCAAGGGCGATCTGCAGGTGGACGGCAAGAAGTTTGGTCTCGTGCTGGATATCGGCGGCTATTACAAGAACGTCATTACCCTCGCACCCTCGCTGCTGATCAGCGAAGAGGAAATCGATCTCGGCATTCGCTTATTGGAAATGCTGTTGCAGCGTTGTGGCGCGACGAGACATTCGCCCTTATGACTCACGCTATACAACAGAATTTGGGGCCAACAGGCTTCTATGAAAAGCAGGGCGAAGATGCCGTGTTGTTGATACACGGCCTGACCGGAACACCGGCGGAGATGCGTGCCGTGGCCAAGCGGCTCAGCAGGGAAGGATTCAGCGTGATGTGTCCGCAACTAGCGGGTCATTGCGGCAGTGTGGGAGCACTCAAGCGTTCAAATTGGCAGGATTGGTACAACAGTGTTGAGCAATCCTTCGAGGCGCTCAAGCTGACACATGCTCGCGTCTATGTCACGGGCTTGTCCATGGGGGCGCTTATGGCGCTCATGCTGGCCGAGGAAAAAGGTGCGCGAGTCGCAGGCCTGGGACTTCTGTCCACCACTTTCTTTTATGATGGCTGGAACATTTCGCAGCAAGGACGCAAGTGGCTGCTGCCCCTCGTGCTTTACAGCCCGCTGCGCTACTTCATCTCCTGGAAGGAACATCCGCCATACGGCATCAAGTGCGAGCGAACGCGCGCAATGGTGCACGCCGTATTGACCAATCGAGACGCGCAGACCTCCGAAAAGGTTGGGATTTTTCGTACTCCAGCGGTAACAGTACACGAGAGCATTCGGCTGATTCGTGTCGCACGAAAGGCGCTACCCGGTGTGCATGCGCCAACACTAATCGTTCATTCCACTGAGGACGACATGGCCAGTGTGAAAAATGCGCACTACGTTGCTAGGCGCATTTCTTCAAGCAAGGTGGAAACATTTCTTGTTGATGACACCTATCATGTGCTGACGCTGGACAAGCGCAAGTACGATATCGCTCACAAGCTTGCCGAGTTTTTTCGCGGCTGCACGGCCAAACAGGTCTTGGCCGGCGAATGAATCCGCTGTTGGGCGGATACTGCATGATTATTCGGTAGAGTTGGGATGAAGCGCGCTACAGTTCCCCATTTGCAAATCCGGCTTTCGCTTCATCTTGTATACTGGCTCGGATTGGTCTTGATGGCGATTGGTTTGTCCCATACGGCCTCCACTCTGATGTCTCCGACGCACTTATATTGAATACGGTTGCCCGCTTCCGATGAGTTCTTTACCCGTCATCCAACAAATGTTGATCGAGGAATTCGGTCTGAGCAACGAGCAGGTTCAGCCCGATGCTCTACTCGAAGAGATGGGGATTGACTCCTTGGCGACCATCGAGTTCATGTTTCTCATCGAGGACAAGTTCAAGCTGGAGCTGTCCAGTGAACCTAAGGTGGTAAAGACAGTCGCCGATATTGTCCGCGAGGTGGATGAGTTGATTACGCAGCAGGCTAAGGGAACCCCTGAGCAGTGAAGCGAGTCGTTGTCACGGGGATGGGTGTGGTTTCACCCGTCGGCCGCACTGTTGAGTCCTTCTACACTACATTGCTCGAATCCAGATCCGGAATTTGCTTCCACGACTTTCCATGGGGCCGAGCACTTGTGGCGCCCGTTCTGGGAGACATCGATGCCGACTTCCCGAAAATCAGACGTCTCTCCCTTGATCGTGTTGCTCAATTAGCACTGCTAGCAGCGCGCCAAGCCGTTACCCAAGCGGCCATTCAGTTTGCCGACGCGCCTGGGGACAGCACGGGGATCTATTGGGGTACCGGAATTGGGGGCGCGACTACCCTTGAAAGCAGCTATCGCGACCTGTTCATCAACCACGCAGCCCGCCTGCGGCCGGTAACCATCGTTGCCACCATGAACAATGCGGCGACCGGCCAGATCGGCATCGAATTCGGGATTCGCGGCCCCAGTTACACCTATTCCTCGGCTTGCTCTTCGTCGGCGGTTGCAATAGGCGAGGCCTACCGTGCCATCCGTTTTGGCCTGATACAGACCGCCGTAGTAGGCGGAGCAGAAGCTATGTTGACTGAAGGTGGAATCAAGGCATGGGAGTCCTTACAGACCTTAGCGAAGCCCGATACCGATCGCCCCGAAACATCCTGCCGGCCATTCTCCGCCGATCGTTCAGGGTTCGTCCTCGGTGAGGGGGCAGGCGCAGTGATCCTTGAAGAGGCAGAGTCGGCGGTGGTCAGGGGCGCAACCATTCTGGCTGAGATCGTGGGCTATGGGAATACTACGGATGCCTGCCATATCACTCAGCCGGACGCTGGCGGCCAAAGCAGGGCAATGTCAATGGCAATTGCCGAAGCGGGCATAAATGCGACGGCCGTGCAATACATCAATGCCCACGGTACCGGCACCAAGGTGGGCGATATCAGCGAGACTCGGGCCATCAAGCAGGTTTTTGGTGAAGCTGCTTATTCTGTGCCCATCAGTGCGACCAAGGCGCTGCACGGACACTTGATGGGTGCGACAGGCGCCGTAGAGTTTGTCGCCGCTTTGGAAGCGTTGCGAACGCGAACCATCCCTCCGACAGCGCATCTGTTTCAAAGAGATCCCGACTGTGACCTGGATTACGTAATCGAGGGCATGCGCCCTTTGCGCGAGCTCAATGTCGTAATGTCCAACTCTTTCGGCTTCGGTGGAAATAATGTCGCACTTATTGCCCGGCGCTATCGCCATTCTTGACGAACGAGAGCACCCTAAATGGTTTAAGTTGCCTGCTCGACAACACATGGACATAAGCAAAAATATCCTATTCGGGCAACACCTATTTGTGTCTTTGTTTGTTTGCGGCGAGATCATACTCGGCACAACCACCGCGTACGCTCAAACGACACCAGCAGGTTTATGGAAGACCATCGATGATGAGTCCGGGAGGCCAAAGGCGTTGGTACGTATCCATGAAGACAATTCGTATTTCATTGGGCGCATCGAAAAGCTCATCGATTCCAATAATCCCGTAACTCCCATTTGCAAAGACTGTACTGATGAACGCCGTAACAAGCCCATTCTTGGTATGGTGATCTTGCGCGGCGCAAGAACAGGAACTGACTCTGAATCAACCACGGATGGGGAAATTCTGGATCCGGAGAACGGCAAGGTTTATCGCGTCCGCATTACACTGGGAGGCGATGGCCGCACACTTGACCTTCGTGGTTATGTCGGCATTCCTTTGTTTGGACGAACGCAGACCTGGCTCAGGGTTGACTAGAAGACGCTCAATTGAGCAGGTGACAGCAATGCACGGTTAGAGCATAAACGATCACGAACAAAAACACCTGCAAGTGTCTCTTCATGAGCTTCATCCCGCTTCTCGCGGCCATATATCGCCGTCGCAAATCGAATGACTGCTTCTCGAATTCTTAGCTTCGCCGCGAACGACTGCTTCGCCATCTCGCCATGGACGGCTTAGCCCACAAATTTCATCAGGATAGGTCGGCGGAACCGCCGTAAGGCGCGTTAATACTGGTGTTCAAGACAGTTTTAACGGAGTTCCGCCGATGCCGAATTGTACGCAAGAAGAAATGGTGTTTGGGCGCCTTGGTCGTCGAGTCATCGAGGCGAATTTCGAAGGAGGCGCGCTCAGTTCTGACGGTGGTCTGATGCTGCTGCGGCAAGTGGATCGGCGCATTGGTCTGTCGAAAGCGGTGGCGGGTGCGCTGCTCGATCCACGTAACCAGGACATGATTGTTCATGAGATACGCGACCTGGTAACGCAGCGACTGTATGCGCTGTGCTGT
>Ga0194047_10001182_pt1 | contig 16401 bp, 10 predicted proteins | sample JunL225m_MetaG_2_FD_160070 | JGI IMG/M metagenome (GOLD analysis project Ga0194047, IMG submission 160070) | Anoxic zone freshwater microbial communities from boreal shield lake in IISD Experimental Lakes Area, Ontario, Canada - Jun2016-L221-5m | ecosystem: Environmental > Aquatic > Freshwater... | reverse complement strand
TTGAAGTAAATGTAGGGAAGGTGGCAAATAAAAATCCATAGCCTTAAATTTGTGTAAACACCGTTCCTGTGGTACTACTTATACATTATCCTGTATCGTAATAATACATAGAAGAGATTAGATTTTGCTTAGAATCAGCCTTATTGCCCCGTTCGGTTTGAAGCTCAAAGGTACTGCCAGCGCCCGCATTCTGCCTTTGGCGGAAGCTCTGGTGGCGCTTGGTCATTCGGTGCGGGTATGCGTGCCGCCGTGGGATGACCCTGTACCCTCTCTACCCGGTGTCGAGCGCATCAATGGGGTGGAGATACTGACCGTTTCGTTAAAACCGGGACCGCTTGCTTTACAATTGCCTTGCAGATTGGCGCAAGCGGCGTTGTCTTTCAAGCCTGATGTAATCCATGTGTTCAAGCCCAAAGCCTACAGCGGGCTTACCGCTTTGCTGCTTTCCTTGCGCGGCAAACCTTTCGTGCTTGATACAGACGATTGGGAAGGCGCAGGCGGTTGGAACGATATTAACCCATATTCTCCCATGCAAAAAAAGCTCTTTGCATGGCAAGAACGCACTTTGCCGCGCCGCGCTATTGCCGTTACTGTTGCCAGTCGTACTCTGCAAACCCAAGTGTGGGGCTTTGGGGTAGCGCGAGACAAGGTTTTTTATCTACCTAATGGCGTTTCACTTACCAAATATGCCGGATGGCAGGGAAACGAAGCAGAAGAAGCGGCGCAACACTGGAGGGGGAAACTAGGACTAGAAGATAAAACGGTACTGTTGGCTTACACCCGCTTTGCCGAATTTAAAGCGCCTCGCCTGTTGGAAATCACGCGCCGTACTCTTGCTTTGTTGCCTTCTGCACAGGCTGAGAACACGCGCTTGTTGGTGGTAGGCGGCGGCTTTTTCGGGGAAGAAAAGGAGCTTCACGAACTGGCAGAACGCTACGGGTTGCGCGGAAAAGTAATTGCTATAGGGCAAGCCGCGTGGGAGGATTTGCCCGGTTTGTTGCGCTGTGGGGATGTAGCCCTCTACCCCTTTGACGATAATCTAATAAATCGGGCGCGTTGCTCTGTGAAATTTCTCGAATTACTATTGGCGGAACGCTCGGTAGTGACCGAAGCGGTGGGGCAACAAAGCGAGTATTTATGCGAGGGCGAGGGCGGGCAGCTGGTCACGCCGGGTGACACTGCCGCTTTTGCTGCTGCTGTCGCCAAACTTTTGCAGCTAAGCCCAGAATCGCGCCGCGAGTTTGGGGTAATTGCCGCCCGTCGCCTCTATTCCGAATTTAGCTGGTCAAAACTGGTGGAACAAGCAGAAGCGGCTTACCTAGCAACCGTTCGTTCGTAATCCTCCAAATCATAATAGGTTTTGAGTGAGCCGTCTTGAATAGCCCAAATCCGTTCGGCGAACCGTGCTACGAAATAGCGGTCGTGTGCTACCGCTAGGATAGTACCCTCAAATTGTTCCAACGTTTCCTCGAATTGCTCCCGCGATTTAATATCCAGATGGTTGAGCGGTTCGTCTAGCAGCAGAAAATTAACCCCGCTCAGCGCTAAACGCGCCAACGCCAATCGCGCCCGTTCGCCGTAGCTTAGGTTGCCTACGGGCGTGAACACTTCATCACCTGAAAATAAGAAATAGTGAAGGAAGTTACGCGCTTCGGTTTCGGTTATAGCTGCCATCTCGCGCACCGCTTCCAACGCAGTTTGTTGCGGTTTCAGCCCTTCCTGTTCCTGCGAGAAGTATCCCACTCGCACATTTGCGCCTAACCGGGCAATACCGCTGTCTGGCGCAAGTTCGCCCGCGATGATTTTCAGCAGGGTGGTTTTGCCCGTACCATTCGCGCCCAACAACGCCACCCGTTCGCCTTGCCTTAATACACCTGTAACCCGCTCGAACAGGCGCAAGTTACCAAAGGCTTTTACCACATTGTCTAGCGTAAGTACAATTTGTCCGCTGGTGGGCGTAGTCTCGAACTCCAACTTCATGTGCCAGCCCTTTTTGGGCTTTTCCAACCGCTCTTCGCTGTCGAGATACTTTTCCAACCTAGCTTTACGTACCACTGCTCGCCGCGCTACTTTCAAAGCGCGTTTGCGAACATAGAAATCAATGGTAGAGCCTTCGATATTGCGAGCGTGTTGCTCGGTGGCTTGCAGGTCGGCTTCCACTTTCCCGATATACTCTTGCTGACGCTGGTATTCGTCCTCGTATTTTCGGCGTTGCCTCTCCTCATCTTCCATATAGGCGCTGTAATTGCCCACGAACTCTTTTAGGGTGTGCGTTTTCTCATCCAGTGCCAGCAATTTCTGAACCACTTCATCCAGAAAAGCGCGGTCATGCGACACAATCAGCACTGCTCCTTTGTACTGACGCACAAATTCCTGTAACCATTCCAGCGCGGTGATGTCCAGATGGTTGGTTGGTTCGTCCAAAAGAAGCAGGTCTGGTCGAGAAAGCAACAAACGCGCCAATCCTAACCGAGTCTTTTGTCCTCCACTCAGAGTTGCCACCGGGGTATTCTGGTCTAGGTGTTCCAGCCCCAATCCGTTCAATGCTTCGGCTAGTCGCGCTTGCGCCCCGTAAGCGTCCAGCCTTTCCGCTTCTTCTAACGCTTCAGAATAACGCGCCATAAGCGTATCAAATTCATCGCTTTGCGCCACGCTTATGGCTGCACCCAACCGCTCAATTTCTAGCAAGATTTCTAAAGCCTGACCTATCGCTTTGCCGATTACTTTGCCGACGGTAGCACCCGGCGCATATTCAAGAGCCTGTTCGAGGTAGCCAAAACGCGCCGAGGGGTCGCGCCATACTTTGCCCGAATCGGGTTGTTCTTCGCCCACTATTATTTTTAACAGAGTGGATTTGCCTGAGCCGTTTGGTCCGATTAGACCGGCACGCTCGCCTCGATTGAGGATAAAGCTTACTTTTTCGAGGATAACGGCATCGCCAAAGCTTTTATTTATTCCAGAAACTTTAAGCATGATTAATACTCTTTCTTCTTGATTAAGGGCAGGTCAAAGCTGCCGCCGCAACCATATTTAGATAGAAAGAGTTCTTCTCATACTTACCTTAAATCATACAAAAACCAATGCCGGAGACGGAAAAAGGTTATACACCGCCTCACTTAAGATTATAGCATGCCGTAACCCGCCCGGCATATCGTTCGTTGGTATTAATTGTAGTGCTGCTTTTTCATGGTGTTTGAGTTTCTAACAGGAGGAATCGGATAGGTAAGTTATTGGTTTTTTTATTCGCGCTTACACTTTTACTCGGTGCGTGCGGCACTCTCGCAGCCACTCCAGAAACGTTACCCGCTGCAACTCTCGCTACTACGCCTGACCCCGCTAAAATTGATCTGCGTTATCCCGGCGCAACTTATTTTGATGCGAAAGTAATCTTGCCACAGGGTTTATTATCAGTACCCTTGCAAGGGAATAATATTGTAATCTTTTCTTCCGGTGATAGTGTTGAAAAAATTGCTCAGTTCTACCGTGAGAAATTTGCCACTGCCGGGCTTGGCACTGAGTCGAACTATACATGTAAAACCGAAACCGATTGCCAAGAGCTTTACCCCTTTAGCGCGTTCAAAGATGAGTGTGTGTTAGACGGGCGGGGTAGCAAAACCTGTTATGCAATTTACCAGTACGAATTTGTTCTGGTTACTGCAAATGCCTCGACTTCAGAAATGAATAACTTTAATATACCGGACGAGTTAAGAAAACTGCTGAAGGCTGGAACTACACTTGTTTGTTACTATGGCAGATCAATGACACCGCCTGTTATCTCTCTGGCTCCAGTGGTGACTACCGCTGCTGCGCTCTGGACTAGTACCCCTGCACCACAAACGACACCCTGATTTTTATTGCTTGACGCTGAGTTTATAATGCTATAGACTTCAAAAACGCCATGTCCTATTAGGTGGCGTAAATATTTATACAGGATAGGTTTTTAGAATGGGATTTTCTAAGGAGAACGAGCAAGTGACTTCACAAGCGCTCGACTCTAAATCACCCAATAATCAGGCAGAATCCGGCAAGGGCGATTCAGTACGCCCTGCTTCTGCTACTAAGCCCTACCTGTCCGTAGTTATCCCCGCTTATAATGAAGAGAAGCGCTTACCCGGCACTCTTGCAACGGTGCTGGAATACCTCGAAAAGCAAAGTTATTCAGTGGAGGTGATAATCGTTGACGATGGCAGCGCCGATGATACGGCGGGCATCGTTCAGCGGTCAATGGCGGAGCGTTCGGAGCAGCCCAACAATTGCGAATTGAAGCTTATCGCCAGCGAACATCGCGGCAAAGGCTACACGGTGCGACGAGGTATGCTGGCAAGTAAGGGCGAGTATGTGCTTTTTTCTGACGCGGATTTCTCTACTCCTATTGTGGACGTAGTAAAGCTGCTGCAATGGCTGGAGCAAGGCTACGATGTGGCAGTAGGTAGCCGCGAAGGACAAGAAGCGCACCGCTACGGTGAGCCTTTCTACCGCCATCTAATGGGGCGCGTGTTTAATCGTCTGGTGCGTTTTGTTACTGGCGCGAACATGCAAGATACCCAGTGCGGTTTCAAAGCTTTCCGGCGTGAAGCCTGCCATGACCTGTTCCGCCGCCTCAAGCTTTACGGGGATAATGCAAAAACGGTCAAAGGCGCAATGGTCACAGGCTTTGACGTGGAAGTGCTTTTCTTGGCTCGCAAGCGCGGCTACAAGCTGAAGGAAGTGCCGGTTAGCTGGTACTATGTCGGCGGAAGCAAAGTCAGCCCCCTCAAAGATTCAATTCGCATGTTGCGTGATATAATTCAGGTGAAATTGAACGACTTGAGAGGACTTTATAGAGATGAGCGATAATTTCCCTTCTAGCTACGATCCCGACACAATTCTAGTCAGCGTAGCGTGGCCCTATGCAAATGGTCCCTTCCATGCAGGGCATGTGAGCGGGGTATATCTTCCCGCCGATACTTTCGCACGATTTCAGCGTACACGTGGGCGTAAGGTTCTGATGGTCAGCGGTAGCGACTGTCATGGCACGCCCATAACTCTGCGTGCCGAGCGTGAGAATCGTACCCCACAGGAAGTAGTAAACGAGTTTCATACCAGCTTTTTGAAAACCTTCAATCGGCTTGGCATCGAGTTTGACCTGTTCACCAAAACCCTGACCGAGAATCACTATGCCGTGACGCAGGATATGTTTCTGCGCTTGTTAGAGCATGGCTATATCTACCGCGAAAAGATGATCGGCGCCTATAGCCCTAGCTTGTCGCGCTTCCTTCCCGACCGCTACGTGGAAGGCGAGTGCTACAATTGCCATTTCGGCAGGGCGCGTGGCGACCAATGCGACAACTGCGGCATCTTGGTTGACCCTCAGAAGCTGATTAATCCCTATAGCGTGGTTGACCGCCAGTCTATCGAGTTCCGCGAGACCGAGCATTTCTTCCTCGACCTTGCCAAACTTGAACCCTTTTTGCGCGATTGGATTAATAGCTATAACCGTGACTACTGGCGCAATAATACTACCCAATTCACCCTTAATTGGTTGAATCAGGGCTTGCGTGGACGCGCCATTACCCGTGACCTAGAGTGGGGTGTACCTATTCCTTTGGACGACCCTTCGTTCAAGGACAAGCGTATTTATGTTTGGTTCGATGCGGTTATCGGCTATTTCTCCGCCAGCAAAGAATGGGCGCAGCGGCAGGGCAAGCCAGAACTTTGGGAAAACTGGTGGCATTCGGGCAAGGCTGGCAAATTGCCTGCTCGCCAGTATTATTTTCTGGGTAAGGATAATATTCCTTTTCACACCATTATTTGGCCCGCTATGCTTATCGGCTATGGCGAGTTAAACCTGCCCTTTGATGTGCCTGCCAGCGAATTTATGAATCTGGAAGGCGACCAGATGAGTACCAGCCGCAACTGGGCTATCTGGCTGCCCGACATCGAAGAGCGTTATCAGCCTGACGCTATTCGCTATTACATGACTGCGATTGCGCCCGAAACCCGCGATAGTAGCTGGAGTTGGAAGGATTTTGTCGCCAAAATCAACAATGAGCTTATCGGCACTTACGGGAATTTTATCAACCGCGTGTTGAACCCTCTTCAGAAGAATTTCGGCGGTCTAGTGCCAACGCCCGGCGAACTGGACGAGAGCGACCACAAGTTGCTTGCAGCCGCACAGGAGACTTTTGCGCGAGTAACCGAATTGCTGGAAGGTGTACACTTGCGCGATGCCCTGAAAGAGGTAATGGCGCTGGCATCGCTTGGCAACGGCTATCTGGAGGAAAAATCGCCTTGGAAGGTTATCAAGCAGGATGTGCAGCGTGCCGGGACGACTTATTATGTGGCAGCGCAAATTGCCAATGCCCTAAAAATAATGAGTTACCCTTTCTTGCCATTCTCTGCTGAAAAACTTCATGCAATGTTAGGTTTTGCGCCGGGCAATCCTGAAGTTTCGAGCTATAGCGGTGTGGCGGAAGACGGGGTTATCAAGATTCCGGCTTTCGCAGATTGGGCGCTTGAGCCTGTACCTGCCGGGCAAGTTTTGCCGCCTCCCACCGCGTTGTTTATCAAACTTGAGCCATCCGTAGCAGATGAAGAACTGGCGCTGCTCAACGCCAACAAAATCGAGAAGTAACCCGGATTTACCCCCTCTATTTCAGCCAAAGAGGGGGTAAGCCTAACCGTTCCTCGCAAAATTATGAAACCAACCTTCCCGCCGTTTAATCATAATGACCCGCATGCGCTAGTAGAGCAACTTCGTAAATTACTGCCTGATGCTCATTTCTATGCGGTTAATCAGGTGGCTGATGTGGCGGAGCGTGAAGGCGTAAACACTTTGTTGGTGGGCGGTATCGTGCGCGATTTGATGCTGGGTCGGCAAAATCTTGATTTGGACTTCATGACACTCGATTATAGCCATGTTCTGGCTGAACATTTGACTAACCATTTCAAGCGTGCGCCGCATGTTGACCGAGTGCGCTTGCACAAGCACAAAGCTTTTGGTACTGCCAAAATCGAGATTTTTTTTCAGAATGGCGATTACCTGCATATAGACCTTGCTACTGCCCGTCTTGAAACCTATGAACACCCTGCTGCCCTTCCCACCGTTAGTATTGACCCACCAGCCCCGGTTGAGTTGGATTTAAAGCGGCGCGATTATACCCTCAACGCTATGGCGCTTTCGCTTAGCGGTGGTTTGGTTGACCCTTACAATGGACTAGAAGACCTACGCGATGGTTTTTTGCGGGTACTACACCCTCGCAGCTTTATAGATGACCCTACCCGGTTGCCGCGTGGTTTGCGCTATGCTGCCCGTTTCGGCTACCAATTCGACCCTGAAACCGAAGAATTATTTCGAGAATCGGTGCGGGCGCGACACTTTGAATTGCTAACGCCTGTTCGCAAAAGCAACGAACTGGTTAAAATATTGCGCGAGGCTGCCCCTGAGCGTGGCTTGAGTTTGTTGCACAAATATGACTTGCTGGAGCAATTTGACCCGGCGTTCCTCTGGTATTACGCTACGCTAGAGGAGTTCAGGCGTATCAAGGAATATCGGTTTGCCGATTTGCTGAACCGCGTTCCAGCTTATCTTTCTGCGCTGTGTTGGCGGAGGTTGCCGGAGCAGGTAGAGCATGCGTTGGCGGTGCTTGCATTTTTCGACCAAGAATCCAGCATTCCGCCACAAGTAGCGCGGTTGCGGCAAGAGGTTTTTCCTCTACTTCAACCCAACCTGAAAAATAGCCAGCTTTACGCGCTGCTAAATTCTTACGAGCGTGGCGCAATCGAAACAGCGGCTATTCTGCAACCTTCATCTGCGCCTGTATTGCGCTATTATCTGGAAGAAGTCAGTCGTTGCAAACCACACCTGACTGGCGGCTATCTTATACAATTGGGTTTGAAACCGGGCAAACAGTTCAAAGCGTTGTTGGAAGATTTGCTCAATGCGGTTCTGGATGGTGAGCTAAAAACCCTTGAAGAAGAAGCGCTCTTTTTAAGGCAAAAAGCCCTTGATAGTAATTCCCTATGAATTGACTTGTGACTCAATCTGAACGTATAATCTATAAACGCACCAAGTTTAACTTTAACCGTTTTGCGGTAAGCGGACGGTTTTTTATATGAAAAGAGATTAATGGCGGAAGTTCGACGCAGACAGCAAATAGATTATTACCGGGTGTTACAGGTTGACCCTACCGCCGAAACCGAGGTAGTAGAGGCTGCCTATAAAGCGCTGGTCAAGAAATATCACCCAGACCGCAACCGTGCGCCCGAAGCCGAGCAGCGTATGGCGCAGATTAATATAGCTTTTGATGTGTTGCGAGACGCTGAGAAGCGACGCGATTATAACCAAATTCGGGATAGTCTTGACCGCTACAATCGCAATCCGCCTGCGCAAACTGCACGCCCACGCCCTACTGAGAAGCCCAAGGAAAGCGCGTCTGTTTCCCGTACTCAGGAAGAACCGCCCCCGCGTACTAAACCACGCCCTAATTATTTTGTAGAGCGAGAGGCATCTCACGGGTTTAACCCTTTGCCTTGGGTTATCGCAGGGATGGTTTTTTTAATCCTGTTGACAGGGTGCCTGTTGTTACTTGAAACAGCATTTGGCAATCCGCTTGCTACTAGCTTTATAACTACAAAAAACCCGAATCTTCCACAATCCGGCTATCTTGTAATTACTGCTCCTCCATCCACTGTGGCGCCTGCTCCGGTGGGGGTGCTTAGTCGCGAAGGAGCTTCCGCTTTTCTGCTAACGCCTGATTTGTTTGACCGTCGCGTACTCGACCTGACTATCACCCAGCCTGATACGATGCGGGTCACTATTCGTTTGAGCGAGAAAGGCGGTACGACCAATGCCGAAACCGTTGCCACTTCCAATAAGCCAGACGCGCTCGACCTGTTACGCCAATCCGAACAGACCACTTATGTGCTAATCTATACCCTTTATCGCCAATATCCTGATTTAAACCGTTTGGCTCTTACCCTTACTGACCCGAAGGATGAAAAACGCCAAGTTTACCGCTCCGATACCACGCGCAACTCCGCTTTCAGCTTTTTCAACTGGCGCGGCGAAGTGAACCCTCGTCAACAAAGTGTTCAGGACATGGCGCGTTTTGCCTTTGAAGATAGGTTCGCCTACCATTACGGCGCCCCTCTCGATGACCAAACCCATAAGATTATTAGCAACCCTACTTCTGAGAATATCCTAGCAGAAATAGGCGCGTGGCTTCCCTCCGATGGTATTCAGGTGCGGGTAGAAGGTAACGGGGCGGTCAATATCGGCTATCTTATCAGCAAAAACGAGCAAGAGATGAAAAGCGATTGGGCGAAGATTTTCTACGCGCTCTATACTCGCTTTCCCTATCTTGATAGAATCAGCATAACCAAAGGGGTTGTAGGCACTTCTGGTACTGAAATACGGGTCAATGAGCGCAGCCTCTTTAACCGGGTTACACAGGCAGGGTGGGCGCAACGCCTTTTCGCTAAAGGTATTGCCGATCCCAAGAGCCTGATAGACAGTCTTCCCAACGACCCCTCTCTCAGCTTTCAGCCACCCCAGACTATTCAGGTGGAAGTAAAGCCCGGTGGTAGCGGGAAAGGCAAGAATTGGGAAATTTCAGACCCCAGTCGCTATCTTCTACAGGCTCGCATCGGCAACCTAACCAGCGAACGCGGCAAGTTTATGCTGCTTAATCTGAAACTAACCAATATTAATTCGGTGCGTGATTGGCCCAATGTGTCGCAGTTGTTTACCCTGCTAGATGGTCAGGGCTATTCCTATCGCGCCGATGTAATCGCCGCGTTGGCGCAATATCTCACCCCGCCTAGCAACGCCGCTCCCTACGGTGCAATCGAACCGGGCAAGAGTTTTACTATTCTTCTGGTTTTTGATATTCCCGATAATTCCTCAAACCTGCGTTTGATAATGCAGGATGATAACTCCAGTGTGGTGTTGCCCTTGAATTAAAAAGAGGCAACCATTTTCCGGCTACCTCTTTTTGATGTTTTTATTGTTACTCTTGCCTATGCCGGGTTCATGGTCAGCTTGCCTTCAGCATTATCCAGAATCGCAGCGCGGTTGAACAGGTGCGGGTGATATGCGCCAGCCAACCATTCCTCTATTAAATCGCTGTAATGCGGACTCATCGGTGCGCCGCTCTGACCGCTGGTACAGCCAAAGCGGGTATTCTCCCAATCGTTCAGGTCTGTGACAAGGCGAATGGCGCTGGTAGCCCCGTTAAAGCTGAAATTATCGTCACTGCCGTTGTAACCCGCTTGCCATACTGTATCCCAATCACCCCCCAGCGGGTAAGGTCCGCGATTGAAAATACGGTTTAGCGGTTTTACCATTCCTAGCGGGTGTACATAGTTGAGCGTATGTAGCTTGCCCCATTCCCAATCGTTCATATCATCGCCTAGCTTTTTGCGTAAAAGCTCAATCGCACGGCTCAAGGCTTCCAATAGCAGGTCGTCCCAGCTTTTGCCTATCGGCAGCAAATCTTGGTCATTAGCTTCAATTCTGCCTAGCAGGAAGGTAGTAGTAATGCTCTGCAAACTATTGGGGTGCGCTCCCAACGCATCCTTGCTGTTTCCCAAATAGCTTTCGGTAAGGCTACTGCCCATAATCGGTTCAAAAACCAACCTACCCAGTTTTTGCAATGTGGCATGGTAAATGCTTCCGGCTACACTATGCGCTGTCAATACCCCGTCCCATGTGGCGAGATAGCCGAGCGCGCGTCTTTGCCAATCGTTCCCTTTGGTAGCGTCTGCTTGCAAAAGGCGGCGGGTGAGTCGCAAGCCGGGAAGGCAGAGATGGTCTTTCTGGAAACGCGCCACATCATCCAGACTCAGCTTTTCGCGGCTGTTGATTAACTGGCGCAAGCGGATGGCGCGGTTCTCGCCCAGATAATCGCTGCCAAGCCAATAAGGGTACTCGTTACCTACCACTTTTTGGTTGGTGGTAATCAGATAACCCTGCTCAGGATTGTAGGAGTGGGGCAATTCCTCAAAGGGAATATAGCCCTGCCAGTCGTACTCTCCGGTATTTCCGGGGCTTGGAATCAGTCCCAACCCTTTGCCTCGTATAGGAATAAGTCCGGTGAACTGGTAGCCGATATTGCCTTCTACATCGGCATAAACGAAGCTAAAGCAACCCACATCCCAAGTGTTCAAGGCTTCCCTGAACTCTTTCCAGTTGGTAGCCCGGTTTAGTTTCAGTAGGGTTTTTATCCCTTTTGAAGGTTCGTAGATGTTCCATGAAACGGCAAGAGGCACTTCGATTTTGCCACCCGCATCGGCAGCAGGAGTCCCATGTAATTTGAGCGAACTAAGCAACGGACCGTGTACGCTACGGGCGCAATCCATAAAAAAGCTGGCTTTGCCCTTAATCTTGATTTCTTCCTGTACCACCTCAAACTCGCGCCATTCGCCTTTGTACTCATAGCGCTGTGGATTGGTGGGGTCTATTTTCTCGATAAAGCCATCTTGGGAATCAGACATAGTGTTGGTGATACCCCACGCAATATGGCGATTATGTCCGATGCCGATTAGCGGAACACCCGGAATGCTTGCCCCTATCACATCGAGTTCAGGTGAGTGCAGGTGCATTTCATACCATGTGGAAGGCATCGTAACCGACATATGGGGGTCGTTGCACAGCATCGGTTTTCCGGTAATGGTTCGGCTACCGCTCACCACCCAATTGTTGCTGTTACCCCCCGCAAATGCGCCTATCGTAGCTTGCATCTTGCGGTACTCTTCTAGGATAAGCTCAAAATCCAAACCGCTATAATCGGCATCCGACGGTATAATCAGGGGTGCGCCCGTAATCATTTGGGTGGGTTCAAGTTTGGCGGCACGTTCTGCGCCAAGCTTTTGTACCATCTGCGCCCTAACCAATTCCGAGTCTAGATTGGTGCTTTGCTGCACCCCTATAATTTTTGCCCATGTCAGGCTGTCAATCGGACTCCAAGGTTCGGGCTTGTAGCGCACCAGCGAAAATTCAAGCGGCAATTTCTTGGTATCCAGAAAAGCGTTTACCCCTTCTACGAAACGCTCCAGTGCCATTTTTTCTTCGCTATTGCTTTCCATATGGGCATAATCATTATGAGCGGCGCGGCGCAATTGTAGGCGGCGCATCATTTTATCGGCTTCGAGAGTGGCATTCCCAAAGACTTCAGATAAACGACCGGAAGCCACCCGCCGCTGAAATTCCATTTGCCACATGCGGTCTTGCGCTTGTACAAAACCTTGCGCGAATACCAGATCGGACAAGCTTTGCGCGTATAAATGCGGGATGCCCCATTTATCTCGTATCACTTCAACCGAGGCTTTCAAGCCGGACAGTTTAAGTTCACCGTTTATTTTACTATTGAAGCGCGTTTTGCTTGCCTGCCACGCACCGTAACCAACCGCACCCAGTGTGCCTGTAGCCAACAACAGGTTGCGAGAGGTTCGCCCACGCTTATGAGGTTTTCCCCTGCCGTTTTCTATAACATCGGTTATATTATTTGAAATGGCTTCAGCTACTTTTTGTATATCTTTACGGCTTGCGCTTTTCTGCCCCTTCATAAAGCACTACTCCTCTGCTTACCCTTATTGCTTGTTTTGTATTGCTACTTTTAATAATTTAACTCCCAAGCTGCGGCTATCGTTACCAAGACCGTAGCTACTTGGCTTCCAAGTTTTGTCGGCTACAAGTTGCAAGATTAGTGAGTTCGCGCCGGGTTTGCAAGTCAATTGGCTTGCTGGAACGCTTGCCGGTATATCAAGGGTATAGGTTTTAGCCCCCGGTTGCAAGCTTAAAACGCCCAACGCTGACAACTTTTCCAATCTGCCCGAATCCCAATCATAGGGGTCGTTGCTGAGATAAACCGAGAGATTAAGCGGTGAGAGGCTTGCCGGTCGTGTAACGCTAGGGTCAATCGTCAGTTCAAGGCGATAAGGGCGTGTGGGGTCAAGGCAGGGTACGCGCAACACCCCGTCCTGAGTAGTCCAGCGGTAAGTGGCGCCGTCTTTTTCGTTTTCAAGGTTGGAGAAGCCCAATACCAGCGCGGCAAAATCTTTTTGACCGATTTCCAGTTTCCAGCCTTGCGCCTTATCGGGTGCGCCCGTGCCTACATCATTGATGCTGGCATCACTGGTTAGACGATAGATGCCGTAGGTCAGGGTATTATCCTGAATATTGTAGGGTTTCTGGGTCTGAAGGCTTTCAAATTGCCGGAAATGTAGCGCTACTTCGCTTTCCCATTTAAGGTTATAACCCTGCGGCGCGAGTCTGCCGCCATCAGGACCTAGCATCGCCTTGACGGTATAGCCCTGTTTTTCCCACTCTGCAATTAATTTGCTGAGTACGTCCCCGGTAGGAGGGGCAGCGGTGAGCAGGAAGGCAGGACGATTAAAGGCGTAGGTTAGGATGGTAGCTGATTTGGCATCCGCATCTCGTTCCCCGCTGTAAATAATGATGTCTTTAGGACCAAACTTATCGGCTAAATTTTCCATTTGCTGGAGCAAACCGGGTGCATTAGTGCCTGCCCCATATTCAGAGAGGGTGTAGATAGTGCGGTTGGTATATAGCATGAAGATTATCAATCCCACCGCCGAAAGCAAGCCTAGTGCTAGCCCGATTTTATAGCCTGTGCGTTTTTCAGTACGCTTTTTAAAAATTCTTCCTACCAACCCCCCAAGATAGGGCAATGTTTCCAGCGCGGCATAGGCAATAAACAGCGAAAAAGCCGGTATAGTCAGGTTTACGTAGCGGCGCAGGCTGTAGATATACCCTTCCTGAGTATAGTTTTCGTCCAGAAAAAAATAACTCACACCCAGCGTAAAGGCAAAAAACATCGCGCTCCGCCATTTTAGCTTTCCTGCCAGTAGCGCAGTTACCCCGATAATCATTAGCACAATTCCAAGCGGAGAGAAATACCAGCCTAATCGTAGCAAGTTGCGTTCCGGTCCAAGGCTGGTGGGCGCGCCGATATAACTTTGCCAGTTCATCATGTACTCGAACGGATTGCCCTTGCCGTCCGTACCTACCCGGTAAATTCGGATGAAGTAATTGAAAATCAGGTAAGCTGCCACTATCAGCGCCAACCCAAGCGAGACCCACCGCCAGTGCATCGCCAACCAACTTTCAAATCGCTGTACTTGTCGAGGAATTGCATTCAGGAAAATGACCACCAGCAAACCGAATACTGCTGCCGGAATTATTATAGGCAACGCTTTGGTGAAGTTTATAATTACGTGGTGATAAATGCCTTCCCAATAAGCCAGCGCAAAAAATCGGATATGCAGCGCCATGTGTATAAACAGTAGCCCGTATGCACCCAATAGCCACCAATGACCCGCATTCCAGCGGCGTGATAGGCGTATCCAAATCAGGTAGGGGATTACCAGCAGTAGGGTGAATAACGCTTGAGAAGCATGTGCCAAACATAGAATCCCCAAAGCACTGCCTGTTACGAAACCGCCCAACGCCCTTAGCCCGTTATCTTCCTGCTCTTTTTCTGTCTGATTTAGCGATACTGGGTTGACCAGCAAGCAGAAGGCATAAATCGCGGCAAATGCCAGAAACTCACCTAGCGTTTCCCAAAGAGTCTCGCGTGCAAACCAAACCTGTATCCCGTTTAACGCCAACAGCATGGCGGCTAGTACCGCTACCAATTCCCCACGCTTACCGGGCAAGAGTCTTCGCGCCGTCAGGTATAAGCCGAAAACTGCCATCAGGGCTAAAAAAGGATTAACCAGCACCCCACCGTATAAACCGAACAGGCTGACTCCGATTGCCAGAAGGGTAGGGTAAAAATGGAAGAATTGCGGAATAACTTTGCCCGTAGTTAATCCTTCCATGTTATCCATCACGAAGAAGCCGTTCATGCGCTGGAAGTCCACAAACAAGAAACGTCCTGTGCCTCCCGGCAAGCCCATCATCAGCACAGGGTAAAGCTTGCTATTCTGGCTACCGATGGTTTGCAGCAACGGGTCTTGAATCACCAGCGAACCGGTGCGGGCAATATTAACCCCGGTGTTGTAATACACCCCGCTATCCTGCGCTCCTGCCACAGTTTCATGCGGCGCAAGGAAAAATAGAACTGCCGTCCCCGTCAGCAAAATTACCAATAGCCAATCTCCAAGCGTCGCTTTCTTACTGAAGTGCGGGATTTGCCAGTGATAGCTGCGCCTAGAAAGCCAGAAAGCCCCTGCCAGCGTCCACGCGGCGGCAATCGCCAGCAATGCCCCTATCGAGAAAGCGCCAAGCGAAGCCAGCAATAGCCCTATCCACCCGCTGAACATTACTCCCAGTGTGACCGATAGAAAAATTTGCTCACTTGTTTTTAACATTCCGGGACGCGCTTTCCCGAAAGCCAGCATAAGTTGTAAGGTAACGAAACCGGGCGCAAGTATTAGAAATGGCGCGGCGGATATAGCTAGAAAAAGGGGTATAGAGATAGAAGACAAAGGTGAAAAAAGCCCTCCTGAATTTCCTTTTAAAGGAATACGCTGCTGCAAATTATACCACAGCCGCTTGAGCCTGTTCCCTACGCAAGTTGGGTTGAGGCTGTCGTCTGTTTTTTCCTCTCTCTCGATATGTTATAATCTGCTTAGTACCGTTGTTCTTATTTGGGGAGAAACTATGACTGATACTTTTCTGAATATTGCTTCTAGTATTGGCGAGGTGGTGGAAACCAGCCTCACCGGATATACCGCCCAAGCTTATGAATTGGACAACCCTCCGCCTTTTGGCGGTCTGGTACAGGTTAAGGATAAGGGCGGCAACAACCTGATTTATGGCGCAGTTTACCATATTGCAACGGGTGGTATTGACCCCGGCAGACGCGCCTACGCCCGTTCGGTTGAGGGCGAGCCTCGCCAGATAGATGAGCAAGTTTATAGCGCCAACCCTCAGCTAACCCGCTTGCTGCGTACCGAATTTGCAGTGGTGGTGTTGGGTTGCCGCAAACTGGAATCCGGCAAAATTACTTATACCTATCCAGATTACCCTCCCCCCTTGCATTACAGCGTGGCACTTTGTAATGATGATGAATTGATTGATTTTACCGCCACCCCGCTTTATTTACGTACCCTACTTCAAGCCAGCCAAGCTCCGGTAGAGGAATTGACTGCGGCATTGCTAAGACATGGGTCAGCAGTGCGCGGTTCGAGTGGGCGGCAATGGTTGGTGGATACCGGGCGGCAACTGGCGCGTTTGCTCAAGGAAGATTTTGACCGTCTGCGTACTATTCTGGAAAAATGTGAGAATTAGTTATGTCAACTAACTTTAATCGTAAACCTGAAAAATACCTAGGCTTGGTCACAAGCGGTTCGCTTTCTAAAGGTTTGCAGGTGCGTATCCGCAGTTCTGCCCCGCTTGAGCATATCCAGACCGGGCAATTCGTGGCGATAGAAAGCAACGGCGTGCGGTTCTTT
>Ga0194047_10001181_pt1 | contig 16402 bp, 9 predicted proteins | sample JunL225m_MetaG_2_FD_160070 | JGI IMG/M metagenome (GOLD analysis project Ga0194047, IMG submission 160070) | Anoxic zone freshwater microbial communities from boreal shield lake in IISD Experimental Lakes Area, Ontario, Canada - Jun2016-L221-5m | ecosystem: Environmental > Aquatic > Freshwater >... | reverse complement strand
TATATATTTCCTTTCAGATTTAATAATTTAGGATAAAAATGAAAATAAGGTTCATGAATAACATAAACTGGTTTAATTATATTTTTGATTTTATTTATAGTTTTGGTAACAATATTTGGATTGATGACTTTAAATAAGGACATTTCCTCCGCGGACGCGATGTTGGAGGTTATATTTAAAATTTCTAAATCATAGGTTCGATATGGAAGGCCATGAGGAAGTACTTTAATTTGATAATGAGTAAGGTCTAATTTTAATTCCGAATTGTTTCTTATGGCCAAAGATTTTGCTGTGGCGTACTGAAACATTTGATTTCCTATTCCTCCATATAGTTTTACTATTATCATCTAACTATAACTTTTGGTGATTTCAAAAATCAAAACAGATTTGTAGTTATTTGTATATCACAACCAGATTGCGGTAAAAATGCATGGAAGTAATGTTCAAATCATGATAACTCGGTTGGTAGTTAGGTATTCTAAAATCTTTATGGTTGAGAGAATCGGTTAAAGACTTAAAGAAAGTAAGCATTGTATCCGGATGATTAAAATCACTTAGGTGGCCGCCATAGTTAGGCCAATATGAGGTTTGAGTATCTTCGATTACATAAATTCCTCCTTTTTTTAATAGGGGGAAAAGAGTTTTGAAAGTAACCAAAACATGTTCGTTGATGTGACTACCATCGTCAATAATAATATCCACTTCGCCAATTTGTTTAACCACATTTTGCAAAAAAGTTACGTCAGATTGATCGCCTTGAAATATTTTTATTCTTTTCTCGTTGTGTTTGCTTTTGTCATGTAAGTCTAATGCAAAAATGTTAGCATATGGAAAAAAAGCTTTCCACATACGAACTGAATTTCCGCCTTTCTGAGTGTCTTCGTCCCCGCCTACTCCAATTTCTAGCAAATTAATTTTTTTATTTTTTAGATGTTCGAAATGTTTTTGGTAGTGTTGAGTGTACCAATGCAAATTCCATTTATCAGTTTTATGTATTGTTGCCAGTTTGTTCAAATCGTCAAAATGGATGGCTGAAGCCAAATTTCTGAAGAACTTGTTGTCATAAGAAAAGAAAGACTTCAGTTTTTCATATTGTTTTTCTGAAACACTTTTCTTAACAATGTTTCGAAAAAAAGATTTTAGGCCCATGTGCAGAAATATTTATTTTTTAATTAATTCCATTTCCATTGGATTCAGAACAAGTCCGTTTCCGGAAATACGTAAAATACGTTCATCATTAATTTCGTCAATTTCTGAAATACGCAATACAGCAATATTTTCAGCATATTGAATGGAACGTTGAAACGATGTGAGACCGATTAGTATTTTATATTCACCGGCACTCATTAGAATATTCGTATCTCTAAAAACAACTTCATATTCCCCTTTTTCAATTTCCATTGGAGAACTCCATGTGGTTCTGAAATTTACATCCATAGTGTTGCTTATACCAATTCCGATAATAAAATGGGAGGTGCGTTTATTCATTCTAAAATAAATTCTAACCTGCCATTTTTTACCAACAGGAATAGTCGAAATAGGATTTCCATCCAAATCTTCAATTTGCAAAAGATACGCAAAACCTTCCATATCTTGCGTGTTTTCAGGAAGAGATATATCAAATACGGCACGTGAAGCAAAACTCGATTTAAAGTATTCCTCAATTACTTTAGTTGTTTCTCCAGAATATTTAATCTTCCCATCCTCAAGCAAAATACCGGTTTTACATAGTCTTTGCACAGCAGCCATATTGTGACTCACAAACAAGACAGTTCTTCCTTGCTTACTTACTTCGCTCATCTTACCCATACATTTGTTCTGAAATGCGATATCTCCAACTGCTAAAACTTCATCTATAATCAAAATTTCAGGCTCCAAATGAGCCGCCACAGCAAATGCAAGTCTTACATACATTCCTGATGAATATCTTTTCACAGGAGTATCTATAAACTTTTCTACTCCACTAAACTCTAATATCTCATCAAATTTACTTTTAATTTCCTGTTTACGCATACCGAGAATTGCACCATTCAGAAAGATATTATCACGACCAGTAAGTTCGGGATGAAATCCTGTACCAACTTCAAGAAGACTTGCAATTCTGCCTTTAACTTTGAATGTGCCTTCTGTTGGGGTGGTAACACGAGAAAGAATTTTGAGCATCGTAGATTTTCCTGCACCGTTTTTTCCGATGATCCCCAAGACATCTCCTTCCTGAACATCAAACGAAACATTATCCAGCGCTTTATGTATTTCGCCTGACAAAAAAAATTTAGTTTTTTCATTTATCTTCAGATTAGGATTTTCTTTTCCCCTGATTTTGGCTAACCAAGCGTTAATATCTCTCGAAATAGTGCCAGTGCCCACCTCACCCAAACGATAATCCTTACTTATATTCTCTATTCTTATTACTGTTTTCAATTTTACAGTGTATCTATATTAAACAGTATCCATGAATGATTTTTCTACTTTATTGAATAGAATAACGCCAAGGATAAGAACTATAACCATGAAAGAGAAACTATAACCTAAATAACCCCATTTAAAGTCATCGCCCCCAACCCCAGTGAAGCCCATTCTGAATGTTTCGACTAGCGATGTGATAGGATTTGCAAGTAAGAGTAGTTTCTTTTTACCTAACATTGAAGACAATGGATAAATTACAGGTGTAGCGAACATTAATAGTTGTACTCCAAAAGCAATTAGAAATCTTAAATCGCGATATTTTGTGGTTAAAGAGGAAATAATAATTCCTAAACCAAGTCCAATACCTGCCATAATGAGCAGCAAAACAGGTAATAAAAACATGAACTTATTCGGATGGATATCGGTTCGAGTAAAGTAATAAAAAAGTAGAATAGTAAGAAATAATGAAAATTGAAATAGAAAAGTAAAAAGATTACTAATAATTATGGCTACCGGTACTGTTAATCTTGGGAAATATACTTTTCCGAAAATGTGTGCATTTTGAATAAAAGTATTGGAAGTTTTATTCAGACACTCAGAAAAATAATTCCACATGGTTATTCCGGACAGATAGAACAAAAGTTTTGGCAAGCCTGCTGTAGAAAGCTGAGCCATACTTCCGAAGATAATAGAATATGTTATTGCCGTTAGAATAGGTTGGATGATATACCACAAAGGGCCTAAAATTGTTTGCTTATAAACAGAAACAAAATCACGTTTTACAAAAAGCATAATTAAGTCACGATACCTCCATAAATCTGACAAGTGAAGCTCAAACCATTTTGTATTTGGTTTAACAACTAAAGTCCACTCTTCATAATTATTCTCCATGCTAAATAAAAACAATAAAGTACCTATTTATTATCTTTCTTGTTTGAACCGTAACCATTAGCTCCTTGACCATAGCCATAAGATTTGCCATAGCCGTATGAACTACCATAACCATAACCATAACCATAACCATAACCATAACCATAGCCGTAGCCGTAATTATAGTAATATCGAGAACGACTTCTTTTTACCCCATTCAGTATTAATCCAAAGTTTTTAAGTTTATTAGTATCAACTATGTCCTGAGCAACTGAAACCACATGCTTTTTAGCAAATTTCGCATTAATTACGAAAAGTGAAATATCGACATCTTTCATAATTACCAATGCATCAGTTATTAATCCGACTGGAGCAGAGTCAATTATAATATAATCATGATGCTGCCGAACATAATCAAACATTTCATTCAAATGAGGGCTTAAAATGATTTCAGATGCATTAGGAGGTGTTGGTCCAGCAAGAATAACAGAAAGATTCTCAATTTCAGTTGGGAAAACGCATGAAGCAACATCGCTTTTTCCAATTAAAATTGTACTTACACCTACATCTGAGGACATTTTAAAAGCTTTCTGAATTTTTGGTTTATGCAAATCCAACTCAATCAATAAAACCTTTTTTCCGGCTTTGGCCAAAATCGTACTAAGATTAACCGAACAAAACGTCTTCCCTTCGCCAGGATTATAAGAAGTTACCAAAACAATTTTTGATTTAGCTTCACTCGCCATATACTCCAAGTTGGTCCTGATCGCTCTAAAACTTTCTGTAATAGCTGCCTTCGGATCTTTATTTACAATAATATAATTATCACTCGCTTCCGGAGCAAGCATAATTTCACCTAAAACAGTAAGATTCGTCAAACGTTTAAGTTCCATTATGTTTTCAATGCTAGCAAAAAGCACCGAACGTATAAATACATAAACAAAACTTAATGCTAACCCTATAAGCAAGAAGAAATAAAATATTTTCTTCTTGTTAGGCCGAACCATCCCAACAGGATGAGCTGATTCTATAATTTCAGTTTGAGGTAATATACCTGCTCTGGCAATTATAGTATTTGCTCTTTGTTCCAGTAAGTACTCATACATTTTCTCGTTAACATCCACCTTCCGTTGAATGTTCAACATTTCGATTTCTGTTTTGGGAATACCCTTTATTATTTTGGTATAATCACCTATTTGCTTGTCCAAATCGTCAATTTTCAATGATAAACCAGTCTTCGAATTTTTAATATAAGTTAAGATATTCTTCTTCAACAATCCCACTCTTTGGTCTAGTTCTGAAATGTTTGAATTCCCTTCTGTAGAATTGAATAGTTTTGTATTTCTTTCCATCTGATCAGTGTATAATTCATTCAAAGCAGATTTTAAATAATCATCAGTGGGGTCAATATAAAATGAAGGTGGTAACAATTTTTCATATCTAGAATCGCCAATCGCAACAATATATTTTTCTAAGGCTTCCAAAGATTCAATCCATAATTGTAATTTGCGTTTTTGAGAATCGTAATCAATTAATTGATCAAAATAAGAACCTGATTGTTTATCAAGGTTAAAAACTTCACGATTCGACTTAAATAGTTCCATATCAGTCTCAATCGAATCTAGCTTCTCAACGACTACTTTTAATTGTTTATCAATATTTATTAAAGTATTCTGATTAATAACATACTGCGCTTCAGCTGTATAATCTAAATAAACCTTTGATAAGGTGTCTAAAAATGTTGTGGCTCTTGGTTCTATTGCATCCTCCACTGTTAATTCCAAAATAGTTGTATTTTCAATGGTCTCAACACTGAGCGCTGACTTCAAAGTTGCTATCAGCCAATTTTTACTATGTACCTTTAGCAAATAGTTGTTCTCCTTTAATTTCAAAATTGTTTTATCATTGACACTTTTATTCTTTTTCACATTAAGAATAAAATCATCTTCGATTACTTCAGTATCAAATGGAAAATTTTTAGTTACGTCCTTTTCATCTTTCTTATAACTTAACTGATAATGATTCTTATCGAGCATTTTGAATTTCATATCTTGCTCATAAAGATTATTATTGGTTAAGGTAATAAAAACCTCGAAAGGAGTAGATTGATATGCTTCAGTTGTTTTTAATCTGCCGACTATAAAATAGGCTACATCCAACTTCAGTTTTGAAACAGCTTTTTCAATCAAATCGTTAGAAGTAATTACCCTAATTTGATTATATGTATCCTGATAATCTTGTGTATATCCCAGCCCTTTATATAACTTATTCTGGTAATCATATGTTTCATCTGATTTCAATAGAATTTGAGATTTAGATGCATAGATTTCTGGTAGCTTATAGGTGTAGAAATATGCCACAACCATCGAAACGACAGCGAAAAATACAATTATATACCAATTTTTTGAGAAAATTTTCATGAATACCCTGAAATCATCAAGGTCCATTATATTCGCTTTTTTCTTTTCCGCCATATTTTTTTAATAATTGCGCAAATATAACAAAATATCGAGCATTTCCTTATTTTTCTATTTGTTTTTGAAATCAATTCTTGTATAGAAAAAAAGATGTTCTTCCGTTAAAAAACGGAAGAACATCTTTACGAATTTTTTTTTATGTTATTTAGCTATTTAACATTACAGGCATTACCAACATCAATATATCCTCTGATGTGTTATCGTTGTCGGTAGGTAACAAAATACCAGCTCTATTTGGGGCACTCATCTCCAAATTTATGTTTTCGCAACCCAAATTACTTAACATTTCAGCTAGAAATTTAGAATTAAAGCCAATTTCCATATCTTCACCAATGTACTGACATGTTAGTCTTTCACTTGCTTCGTTAGCAAAATCTAAATCTTCAGCCGAAATACTTAATTCGCTTCCGGTAATTTTCAATCGAACCTGATGAGTGGTTTTGTTTGAGAATATAGAAACTCTTTTGATTGAATTCAAAAATGAAACCCTGTCAATTGTTAGCTTATTAGGATTTTGTTTGGGAATTACAGCCTCGTAATTAGGATATTTTCCATCAATCAAGCGACAAACTAATTTGGTGTTTTCGAAACTAAAAAATGCATTAGTGCTGTTATATTCTATTTTTACATTTCCAGTAACTCCAGGCAAGGTGCTTTTTAATAAATTTAAAGGTTTTTTCGGGATAATGAAAGATGCTGTAGATTCAGCGTGCGCATCGTTTCTGCGATAACGAACTAATTTATGAGCATCTGTTGCTACAAAAATAATATTTTCGGTAGATAACTGACAAAATACACCTGACATTACAGGTCTCAATTCATCATTTCCTGTTGCAAAAATGGTTTTATTAATTGCAGCTCCCAAAGCACTTGCATCCATTTCTAAAGTCGATGCCGATTCTATATTTGGTAGTTTTGGAAATTCTTCACCATCGTGACCGGTTAGTTTGTATTTACCATAATCAGAAATAATCTCGATTCCGAATTTTTTTGTGTCTATACTGAAAGTTAAGGGCTGGTCGGCAAATGTTTTAAGAGTTTCCAATAATAATCGTGCAGGAACAGCTATACTACCACTATCTTTCGATTCAATAGTTAACATAGTTACCATAGTAGTTTCTAAATCCGATGCAGAAATTTTCAGTTGATTTGTATCTATTTCGAATAAAAAATTATCCAAAATAGGTAATGCATTATTGGAGTTTAATACTCCGCTAACCGCCTGCAATTGTCTTAACAAAGATGTACTCGAAACAATAAATTTCATATCTTATTTGTGTTTTTTATTTGGTTTTATTAAAAAATTTTGAACAAATGTACAGCATTTATACAAAATGAAAACTTCCAACTCTTTAAGTTTACAACAACTTCTTAACAGAAAAAACTCCCTTTTTTAGGCATCTTCAAACGAATTCGGTTAATAACTTTATCTGAAATTATTTCCAAGTTTTCTTCATGATAGGCGAAGGAGAAACTTTTTCCTTTTTCTGAAAATAGTTGGCGGGAGGTAGAATTTTTCCAAAAATCAGATATTGTACCATTAAAAGTTCCTTTTCATTGTCAATCCGGGCGTCCATTCTGTTCAAATCATATTTTATTTCTTTCCCATCAGCATCTACCTCTTCTCCCCTTTTAGGTTTACGGGCAAAAAACTTAATCGTTTTAGCTTTCCCTTTTGTATCTTTTATGGTGAGAATGTTCAATGGCTGAGATTTCATAACAGAGTCTATTTGCTGCTGTGTGATGGAAACCTCAAAACTTTCGAAATTCTGATGCTGGAAATATGACAAATATTGTTTTACTGCCATTTCGTCTATATTATTCAGCATAGAATGACTGTTTAACATGGTTACCTCATAATCGTTGTTTCCTTTAATTTTAAGTTCATAACCCATTTCTGGCTTATCAGGAACCTCCATTTTGACTGACGCAATATCGTTTGGGAAATAATGTAAAACGGTACGGTCTCTCCATCCCATTTCTTCAGTAAAATATCGAGTTGTTAGGTATCCGTCAAAACCGGGTATATAAGTTACAAAAGGTTTTGCCGAAGTTTCCATTGTTTTTGTATCTATCAATATCATGTAAGTCCCCAATTGATCCTGAGTTTCGCTACCAACATAATAAGCTTTCATCAACTTATCTTTTTGATATATCTCACATTTTATAGCACCGCCTGCAATTCGTTTAATAATATTATCTACTGCATTTTTTCCCACCGGCTCTTTAACATCTACCCTATTTATTGTGGTAAGCAAAACCTGAATTGCATCCGGCCTAACACTATATTTTCCATTTACTGTCCAACCTCCGTTTGTTTTTCTTTCTAATGTAACGGTTCTGCCTTTTTTATCTGCTAAAAATATTTTTGTTATAGATGCTGTGTCTTGAACTGCAAAGTCACGCAAGGTTTGCTTTATGGTTCCATTCTGGTTATGCGAAATATACCAAAACGATAATGAACCCAAAACAATAACCAATACAGCTGCTATTCTATTTCTCTTCATTTTTCTTTGTGTTTAGTTGATTGGTTAAAAACATTGTTTTTACAATCTGAATTATTTCGCGTATTTCCTTTTTCTTTTGAAATTTTGAATTACTCCAAAAGCAATTATTAATAAAAGTGGTACAAAGGTATTGATGAGTTGCCATTTCATCTTTTCGCTTTCTACTTTCTTTTTATCCAGCAATCGTAAAGTAAGCTCTCTGTTTCTAACACTAATTAATCCGGAATCATCGCATAAATAATTCATACAATTCAAAATAAAATTACGGTTGCCAAACATCTGATTACTGTATTTATCAAAACCTAACGGGTAGGTTTTTCCGGAACTAGGCTGAATATCGTTTTTCAAAACATCACCATCCGAAATTACAATCATTTTATTGGCCACTCCTTCCGATTTAAAGTTCAATTGCTTTTTAAACTCTTCGTCCTGCTGAGGATTGGACAGAAATACACGATTGGCAAATACCGATTTAAACTTTCCTTCCAACAAAACAGCTACCGTTTGATCAGGATTTATAAATGCTTTCGGATTGAGGTCATGATGCAAAAAATCGAGCGAAATACGAACAGGTGAAGCCAATGTTTTAGAATCGTGAGAAGATTTGGCTAAAATGGTTTTAGTAATTCCCGATGCAGATATAGTATCAATACCCGATGTAAATTCAAGTTTAATCACATCCAGATTTTTTGTTAGCGGATGGTTGTTAACAGGAGTTGCCAATGGGTTAAATACCCAAGGCATTAAAACAATATTAGGTGGTTCGCCCCGCATAGCCTGATTGATTGGCAATGACGAACATTTCATATCTATCACCATATTTTGGTTTATTCTGACTCCATATTTAAACAACATGTTGTCAATATTGAGGTCGCGGGCAATGCTCATTGTTTCTCCATTTTTCTTTAAGCTATCTACACTTGTCAAAAGCGGGTCTATTGCCCATAGCACTTTTCCTCCCCGCATAATAAACTGGTCGAGGATGAGTTTGTCTTTTTCTGAGTAAGCAGAATCAGGCTTGGCAATAATAATGGCCGAAATACCATCCAAGGCATTTATTTGTTCGCGGAGCGTAATTCTTTTAACAATATAAAAATCTTCGAGTGCCTTGGTTATATCTTTTACCTGAAGGGTATCTAACTCACCATGCCCTTGGATAAATGCTACTTCGGGACGAGTTATTAATCCAAGATTATGAATACAACTGGCAAATTCGTATTCCAAACTTTGAATGGAAGTATTGAGTTGACTTTCGGAGGACTTTCCAATTTGAGTTTTTAATAAATTCCAGGCTATTTCGTGGCCTTTGTAAGTTACCAGAGCACCAGGCCAAATGAGTTGCTCCGTTTTTTTGTCTTCTTGACTATCTTGTATTGGGCGTGGACGAAGGCCTTTTTTATACAACTGCTTGTAAATTTCTTCTCGTTGTTTTTTATCTGGATTGCTCGAAGGATTGATAAATTCGTATTCAATATTATCACCCGAATACGTTCTGAATTCGTCCAGCATTTCTTTGGTTTCTGTTCTCAGCATTTTGAATCCTGCCGGAAAATCGCCTTCGAGATATACTTTTACGTACACCACATCGTTCAATTTCTTTAAAAGTGTTTTGGTTTCGGGGGCAAGTGTAAATCGTTTTTCAGTAGTTAAATCAAAACGATGAAACATAAACGAACCAACATAGTTTAATAATACCAGTACAACGATACTTAAACCAAGCGCAGTTAAATCTCTTCTTTTATTATTCCGTTTCAATTGTTTTTATTCTAAAGCTTAATTCTAAAATTTACCATTTTCTGCTCTCCAACACTGTGCGTGTAGCGAGCAAAAACACGGCTATCATACTTACAAAATACAATACATCTCTGGTATCTATCACTCCCCTGCTCATCGAACCATAATGATTATTTATTCCCAATGCTATGATGATATTATCTATTTTACCAAACAGAGCAAACGAGCCTAAATAATCAAACCCGATATACATAAAGAAGCAAAGAAACAAACCGATGATAAACGACACCACCTGATTTTCGGTTATTGCCGAAGCAAATATGCCGATGGAAACAAAACCAGCCCCCAAAAAGAACAGACCAATATATGAGCCCCACATACCTCCGGTATCAATATTGCCAACAGGGTTTCCGAGTTTGTAAACCGAGTAAAAATAAATCAGAGTAGGAAGTAAGGAAAACAATACCAGAAGAAATCCGGCAAAATATTTAGAAAGGATTATTTGCAAATCGGTAAGTGGACGAGTTAACAGAAGTTCAATAGTACCTGCTTTTTTCTCGTCTGCAAACGAACGCATGGTAATGGCAGGTATGAGAAACAGAAACACCCAGGGCGCAAGTATAAACAAGGAGTCGATATTGGCATAACCGCTATCGAGCACATTGGCATTGAAACTCGAGTTTGAATTGGAATTAATTACCCACATAAATAAACTGATGAGCAACAAAAACACACAAATGGCTATATAACCAATCAGCGAACTTAAAAAACTACGAATTTCCTTTTTTAGTAATGTAAACATAAATTGGCGTCAAAAATACTATTTAAAAGGTATAATGGGGATGTTATTTTTATGAGGCGAAAGTACAAAGTTTTTCTCTGAGCAACGATGTTAATTTCTGTTAAGCATATTTTGAGGCTTTATTATGATTGGCAAATAGCTTAAAGTTGTCTTTTCTAATCTAAAAATTTAACATCTTAGTAAAAAGAACTTAGTATTTGACACTAATCCCTAAGATTATTTATTTAATTGCAAAACGCCTCACCCCTGGCCCCTCTCCAAAGGAGAGGGGCCAGGGGTGAGGCGTTCAGACGAATATAATCTTAGGGATAGGTGTATAGTATTTTATTAGAAAATGGTGTCTTTCCAATATAGGGTCATGGCATTTTATCACACTTCTTAATAATATGCGATTAAAATGCCTTCATTTATGGCTAAATTGTTTCCATTTCCCTATGCCTTCTATCCTCTTTTCAAGGTCTTTCTTTACATATTAGGTGAGATTTAAGCATTTTAAGAGGTGATGATATCATTTTAATGTATGATGATGTCATTTTACAAGGTGATGAATTAACTTTCTAAAAAGTTAATTCATTTTATGGTAAAGTTAGTTCACTTTACAAAAAAGTTAACTAACTTTATCTGGTGATTAATTAACTTTTTAGAAAGTTAAATCATTTTATCGTAAAGTCAGCTCACTTTATAAAAAAGTTTAATCAATTTCGGTAAAGTTAAGTCATTTTAGATTTAAGTTGGCTAACTTTTTTTTAAAATTAGTTAACTTTTAAGAAAGTTATCTGAATTTATCTGGTGGTTATATCATTCATTGGAAAAGTTAGTTCATCTTATCCTAAAATCATCCCCCGACAGGTTTTAGTCTGTTTTTCACTTTTGAAGTTGAAGTAATACTGCGCTAAAGTTATTTTTTAAAAATTTGCCTTTTTTAAACCTATAATCAAATTTAGTCGTAACGACAAAATTTGGGAAGATTCAGAATGTTCCGAAATAAAAACGGATATATTCTAATAAAAATGCTTTTTAATTACCTCTTCCAACACTTCAGTAGTTAAAGGTTTGGTGCAGTAATCCGACACAAAATCGAATTTTTTGGCCCGCTCCAAATCCATCACATAATTGGATGTAGAAAGCATCACAATTTTTGTGTTTAACTTGACACTTTCATCCAATTGAACAAAAAGTTCCAAAAATTCCCAACCATTCATACATGGCATATTAATGTCTAGAAAAATCAAGTCAGGTTTAACAAAGTCATCGGTCGTATGTGCACGAAGATAATCAAGTGCATCAGTCGCCATATCCAAAGAAATCACCTTCAATTCCGAATGATTTTTTTTAATTTCTCTTTCATGAAAGAAATTATCGTACTGGTCATCATCAACCAGAAGAATACATTTTAATTCCCTTTTCATAATTGTTGATAGTTATTTATTATAGTAAAGTAAAAGGTGCTTCCTTTTCCTTTTGAAGATTCTACCCAAATTTTGCCTTTGTGTAGTTGCACTATTTTTTTGCAATAGGCTAAACCAATTCCGTTTCCAGCAAATTCTTTTTCTCCGTTATGTAAACGCTGAAAGATATCAAAAACGCGGTCAAAGTAATTGGGGTCTATTCCAATTCCATTGTCGGATAATGAGAATTGCCATCCATTTTCTATTTCTTGAGAGCATATCTTTATTATCGGTCTCTGACCTTTGGGTTGAAACTTAATGGCATTTGTAATGAGGTTTTGAAACAATTGATGAATTTCGCTTTCGAACACCATCAATTCGGGCATTGCACAGACTTCAATAAGAGGACTTGTTTCGGATGGAATAATTTCCAGGTCGGAAATGAGTTCGTCTAACATGGCCTTTATATCTACTTTTACTAGCGTTTTGTGAAGCCCTAATTGTGCAAAATACATCAACGAATTAATAAGCTTACTCATTCTTCCGGCCGAATTGTCAACAATATTCAAAAACTTCATGGCGTTTTCGTCTAATTTAGCTGAATAATCTTCCTTGAAAATATGCATGTAATTTGAAATGGTTCTTATAGGAGTTTGCAACTCGTGAGACGCAATATAGGCAAATTGCTCCAATTCTTGATTGGCATGAGCGAATTGCTCGAGTTTTTTGTTCAAAACAATTAACTCCTCCATTTTATTTTGCAAATTCTCTTCGGCTTGTCTTCGCATCAGCGCTATTCCAAGTTTCACACAAATGTCTTCGAAATATTCAATCATTTCGAGTGTAAATACATCTTTGTCCTTATCATTAATCTGCAAGGTTCCTACTATTTCGTCATTTGCCCTGATAGGAATAATGGCAATGGAATGATAACCGGAATGAATGCAACGATTGCGGGGTTGAAAACGAGGGTCTTCTTCGGGCAATAGTTCTAAAAAAGTGGAAGAGTTATTTGTCCAAAAACTGCCTGTTTTAGTAAATGAAGGAAGAGCACCTTCGGATTTACCAGAAATAACCAACCCGCAAAGACATTCCAATATGGCTTTCCCGGAATTATCTCGGCAAACTTGGCAGTGTTCGTCTGTGGCGGCTATCTTGTTTTGGGTTGTCAAAAACTCTTGCGAAAAACCTTTTTGTTCAAAGTATGGGTAATCGTCTCCTTCTTTGAGTCGGATGCCAACGGCAGAATAGCTGATTAAACTGTGAATAGAGGCAAGAACATTATGAATAATTTCTTTCAAATTATTGCTATTGTTTAATATTTCTAAGATTTCGGCAGAAAGGGCTTTAAACATTTCAGTTTGTTTCCTCACTTTTTCGTTTTCTATGCTTACAAGTGAAAAAGCAATATTTTCGGCAATATTTTCTAATAAAACTACCTCTTCTTTATTTGCAAAAAAGTTCTTCTTGTCCGAATACAAATTAAAGATATGAACAGGCTTATTCCGAATTTTTATAGGTATTGCAATAGAGGAAAGGTAGTTTCGTTTCACCGCTTCATCTTTCCATGGAAGCATGGTTGGGTCGGTTTCAATATCGTTGCAAACAAAAGTATCGCCATATCGGATGGCTTTAGCTGATGGTCCGTTGCCTTGAATTTTATCTTTTAAACTAATTTTGCCGATTTCGCCTATGTAACCATTTTCAAATCCGGCCCAGGTGTGGGGACTAACAGTGCCCAAAACTTCATTCACACTACCTATCCAAATCATCCTGAAATTACTATTAGCTACTACTGTATTGCAAACCCCTTTAAATAATTCTTCGTAGGTGTCAGAACGCAGAATCAAATCGTTAATCTCACTATCCATTTTCAGCAACCGATTTAGCTTTATCAATTCGGCCTGTGCTTTTTTACGTTCTGAAATATCAGTAATTATTAATTGAATTGCCGGTTTGTTTTCAAATTCAATCGGTATAGCTTTAACTTCTACATCAATTTCAGAATTATCCAATCGAATTATTTTTTCTTCCAGTATAGATAATGGATCATGAGAAACCATCTTCATTGCCATTCGTTCAATAACTAATGTTGTGTAATCAGGGTGAACAAAAGAAAGTACATTTTTACCTAGAATTTCGTTTTGATGAACAGCTCCAAGTAATTTTATGCATTGTTTGTTTGCAAACACAACCAAATCTTCGCGATAGATAACAATGGCATCCGGAGAATTTTCTACCAATTCTCTGTATTTACGCTCGCTTTCCACCAATGCTTTTTCGGCTTGCTTGCGTTTACTTATATCTGTTAGGGAGGTAACTCTGACCGTTCTACCTTTAAAGGACATTGTTTTTCCATGCAACATACAAGGAAAAGTACTTCCGTCCTTACGCAAAGCTATAGCTTCATAAGGCTCGGTATAACCAGCTTTCATGTTATAAATCACCATTTCTCTATCCTCTGGTATTAACCAATCAGCCCCCGATCTACCAATAGCTTCTTCGTTGGTATAGCCAAACATTCTTTCGGCCATCTGATTTTGTTCAAAACAGATACCATGAACTGACAGGAAAATTGCATCAAAGGAAGCATCGCTCAAGGCCATGTATTTTGCTCTATTTTCTTCAACAGCGATTTCAGACTGTTTTCTTTGAGAAATATCATTCGTAATGGTTAAAACAGCTTCTTTATTTTCATAAATGATGGGTACCGCTTTTACTTCCACATCCACCACCGTTCCATCAAACCGAATGAATTTTTCTTCCGAAAATGAATGTTCATGAACTTGCTCTCCTATTGTCTTAATTCGGTTTATCACCGCTTCTCTTGAATCGGGGTGAACAACAGAGAGAACTGGTTTGCCTATAATATCTGCATCGGATTTAGCTCTGAGAAGTAGGATAGCTTGTTTATTCAAGTAAACCACTATACCGTTAACATGAATGGCTACGGCACTCGGTGAATTATCAACCAAATCTTTGTATTTTATTTCACTTTCTCGTAACGCATGTTCAATCTCTTTTTCTTTTGTTATATCGGTCATCACACCGTGCCAATATACATCTCCTTTTTCCTGCACTTCGGGTGTGGAATCTATATGTATCCATTTAACCTCGCCATTTACTATTATTCTTCCGATCCAGTTAGTAGGTACTTGTCTTGATATTGCGTCCAAATTAAGTTTCGTAAACCCCTCCATTTCGTCTGGATGAAAGGCCTTGAAAGCAAATTGAAAATCCCGGATAATGTCTTCTGCTTTTTCATTCAATATTTCAGCCATTCGAGGGCTAACATAATCAAAGTGAAAGGTGTCGTCTGTTTTACTGTGCAAAATATACACCCCTATTGAAATACGTTCAACCAACTTGTCGTATTTCAATTTCATTTTCAGTAATTCCAATTCTTGTTTTCTGCGTTCTGTAACATCGCGAACCACAAATACCATTTGAACCGGATTACCCAAAGAATCTCTGATTATTTCTCCGTTTGCTTCTATATTAATTATGCTTCCGTCTTTTTTTATTGCATGATATTCATCTATGCGGTTATATATTCCCTGAAACATCAAACTTATATTCTCTGCCGCACGCTCTCGTTCTGATCCTATTATGAAACTTAATAAATCTCGGCCAATTAATTCATTTTCGCTTTCGTAATCAAACATGGCTATTCCCGAAGGCGAAATCATTTGCACATGCCCTGCTAAATCTGTGATGCAAATATTATCGGGTGATGCGGTGAGAATAGAACGATAAGTAGCCTCGCTTTTAACCAAAGCTTGTAATAGTTTTTTCCGTTCAGTAATATTGTTACTTATGGTCATTACAGCCTCCTTGTTTTCGAATAGAACAGGCACCGCTTTCACTTCAACCTCTACCACCGACCTATCCGGGCGAATATATTTCACTTCAATAAATTCATACTCCTCCTCTTTTTTTTCAAGAGTTCTTAGGCGTTCCATCACAAGCTCCAAACTATCAGGGTGAACAAACGAGAGCACATCTTTACCTATTATTTCTTTGTTGCTTTTAACACCTGTCAATTTTTTGGCTTGTTCATTTACAAATACAACTTTACCGTCTACCTGAATAGCCACTGCGCTGGGCAAATTTCTTACCAATTCCCTATATTTTTGCTCACTAACTTTTAATGCTTTTTCAGATTTCACCCGCTCAGAAATATCTCTTACAATTAGGAGCAATTGCAGAGGTTTGCCA
>Ga0194047_10001180_pt1 | contig 16402 bp, 19 predicted proteins | sample JunL225m_MetaG_2_FD_160070 | JGI IMG/M metagenome (GOLD analysis project Ga0194047, IMG submission 160070) | Anoxic zone freshwater microbial communities from boreal shield lake in IISD Experimental Lakes Area, Ontario, Canada - Jun2016-L221-5m | ecosystem: Environmental > Aquatic > Freshwater... | reverse complement strand
AATTTGTAATAAAGTCAAATTCGTCGTATATCAATATAAAAATGAGTTTTATATTGTATAATAGGACTCTAAATATATGACAAAAATTTTTGGAAAATTAAAGAACGATTCGCACGCTATTATCTACGACGATGCCGGTACAGAAAGTATCAAAGAAATTTACAAGGTGCCAAATGTGACGCTTGCGATTCCGTTTGAAGTTGATTCACGTGGGCTTGCCGAAGGTGAGTGGTATTACATCGTGCCGACTGAGGAACAAAAGGAAGAAATGCTTGGTGAGTATGCGTCGGAAGTTTCGGGTATCTCACTCAGTACTATCGTGCCAGACTATTATCGAGAAATAAAAATAATTTATACGGTATATGGCGAAGAAAAACTTTTTACAAAGGTTACTTCGCGACACATTCTCCGTGCACAAAAATATGTGGCGTTCAAAGAAAAGCCAGAATTAATAGAACAAGCAAATTCATTACTTCTCGATGGCGAAGTCGATGCATATTGGAATGGCACGCGATTGTATTTCCAAAAGTTTACGGTTGCGCGAGCACTCTTTCCGGGAATTCAAAAAACATTCAAAGAATTAACTGAAGAGAAGACAAATGAATTTCTCTCGAGTGCACTCTTTGAATTAAAAGACGAAATGAGTAGTGATTTTATTAGTCTCAGCAACAGAAAGAAAATTTCAACGATTATTGATAGCAAGACTGTCGATCTCAAAGATCCTACTGTTTGTAATTCGTATCTCGAATATGCCAAAGAATATAATTTGGATTTAGAAATCAATGATGACAAAATTGCACTCATCGACAATAGCGACGTGGCCAAAGTTCTCAGCCTGCTCGGTGAAAGTTTTTACACCTCAGAAATAAACAAAGAAAAAAGAGAAATCCGCTCAAGTCGCAAATTGGTACACGGCAAACGCAAACGCGCGAGATAGAATAAACATTATGAAAAAATTACCGAATGTTACATTGCTTGGAATCGATTGTGTGAATGTTGAGCGATTACAAAAAGCTCTCGATATTTCGTCGCAAGAAATTGAATTTGGTGCGGTGAAATTGCTTACATCCTTACCGACTGATGATCCACGAAAAATTGAAATTCATCATATTAATTCAATCGAAGATTTTTCTAAATTTTGTATTTGTGATTTATATAAATATGTAGAAACAGAATATGTGCTACTTATACAACATGATGGCTTTATTTTAAATCCGAATTCGTGGACAGATGAATTTTTGAAATATGATTATATCGGCGCGCCGTGGCTCGTGGCTGATTGGTCGGTTCGAGATTTCGATTTTCCAGAAAAATTATTGGGTACATGGGTTGTGGGTAATGGAGGTTTTTGCTTGCGAAGTAAAAAGTTTTTGGAAACAAGCGCACGTCTTGCAAGTGAAGCAATTTTTAAAAAATATCATCCTGAAGATGTTGTGATGTGCGTATGGGATCGAGATAAACTTGAAAACGAAGGAATACTATTTGCACCAGTTGATATTGCGAAACAATTTAGTGTTGAAGGTGACGATATTGCGTATGACAAGCAATTTGGTTTTCATGGTTTGAAATGGACAAATATTCAAAAATGGATTGATGAGAATCCAAAATGGGGAATTAAATTAATTAAATAAATAATTAAAATATATATGTTTAAAGAAAATCAAAAATTTGAAAACACATTGTCTCCCGAGCAAGAATTAATTGTGTTTTTAAATACAAATGGTATCGAAAATGAAATGGTTCGAAATAAATTGATCGCATATCAAGAGCAGTGTGAACGCGACGCAGAGGCAAAAATTAGTGCGAATCCAGAAGAGAATGGTTTGGCAAATAGCGCTCAAATTGTTGTTGCAGTAACAATGGCAAAATTGTATACACAAACAGATAAACGAGAATACAAAGAGTACGCACTTGAATCATTGTATGAGATTAAACAAGGTGAGGATAATTTAAATGAACGCATTCAAAAGGAAATCCAGGAACTTATTACAAAGCTTGAGTTGCAAGGGATTTAATTCTCAAATAATTCTTTTCTCACACATATTTTTTAATAAGCGTATACTATACACATGAATAAAAAAACATGGATGTGGGGTGTTGGGGCTGTGATTGTTTTGGTTGTTATTGGCTATTATTTCCGGTCAAAAAATCAAACTGAAATCGAAAAAACTCCGATTGCTCTCGCGTCATATTTTTGTGATGCGCACAAGACTATTATTGCGTCGTATTATGACGGTGAATCAAAACCAGCTCCAAGTGCTGATCAACCACCGATTCCGGGTGGAAGTGTATCTGTGGTACTTAGCGATGGTCGTACAATGACACTCCATCAAACAATTTCGGCAGATGGTGGACGATATGCCAATGCAGATGAATCAATTGTGTTTTGGGGCAAAGGACGCGGGGCTATGTTTCTCGAACATGACACACAGACGTATACGGGCTGTATTGAGGCTGCAAAGGACTCAGGAGGGCTTCCGCTTGTATATACGAATGGAATCAAAGGGTTTTCGATTCGCTATCCTGTAAATTACACGGTTGATGAATCATATGTATATCAGGCACTCGGTCCAGGCAAAGATATTGCTGGTATTAAATTTACAATTCCCGTACGTCTCGCAAAAGGTACAAATCTCAGTACTGATTCATATGTGAGTGTTGAGCATATGCCAAAAAACACTGAATGTTTGGCGAAAGATTTCTTGGGTGCTGGTGCGATTGTATCGACCGTAGATGATAATGGAACAACATACTCAGTAGGCAAAGTTTCTGACGCAGCTGCGGGTAATCGATATGATGAAACTGTGTATGCAATTTCTGGATCAAATCCATGTGTTGCAGTGCGTTACTTTGTGCATTATGGCGTGTTTGAAAATTATCCAACAGGATCAATTACTAAATTTGACGAGGTGTCACTTATTGCTCAATTTGATGCGATTCGTAAGACGTTGATTATTCAATAAAACCTAGAGTTTGTGTGTATTGCATATGATTCGAATGTGTTTATAATCTACGTATGCAAAAGAAAACTAAAACAGAAATAAGTGCAATTAAAACTGCGTGGAATTTGTCGCGTGTGTATGCTGGTGTCGATGATCCCAAAATTGAAACGCATATACAAAAGGCCGAAGCTGTATATCAAGCATTTGCTGACAAATATTCTACCGACAAAAAATATCTCACAGATGAACGCAAACTTGCACAGGCAATTTCGGATTATCAAGATTTGCTCGGTACTGCAATCGCAAAACCATATTTATACTTTGCATATAAACATGATTTAAATAGTGCTGATTCGATTGCAGAATCAAAAATGAGTTTGTTGTCGGAACGTATGAGTAAATGTTCAAACAAAATCGTATTTTTTTCGGTAGCACTTTCCAAAATTTCTAAACCACTACAGAAAAAATATCTACGTAGTGAGATACTCAAACCATATCGATATTTTTTGAAATGTGTGTTTGATAGAGCAGAACACATGCTCTCAGAAGCAGAAGAAAAAATATTAAATTTGCAGAGTTTACCTGCACATGAATTGTGGGTGCAGGGTGGAGCAAAATTGCTTGCGAGACAGACAGTAGTATGGGGTGGTAAAAAAATACCAATTGCAGTTGCGATTGGACAGATTGCATCACTTCCGATAAAGGAGAGACATGCGCTTCATGCTATTGTTAATGAAAAATTAAAAGAAATTTCAGATTTTTCTGAGAGTGAATTAAATGCAATTATCATCGACAAAAAAATTCGTGACGAGTTGTGTGGATTTGCAAAGCCGTATTCTTCCGTTGTACTTAATTACGAAAACGATGTGGAGACCGTAGAAAATTTGGTGCAGACAGTGACCGAACATTTTCCGATTGCGCATAAATTCTTTAAGCTTAAAGCCAAGGTTATGAAGCTTAAACGCATGTCGTATGCAGATCGTAATGCAAATATTGGTGCTACAAAGAAAAAGATTCCATTCGAAAAGGCCGTCGAAATCGTGCGTAGTGCATTTGCAAAAGTTGACCCACTGTATGCCGAGACATTTGATTCGTTTCTACGAAATGGTCAGATTGATGTGTTTGCAGTGAAAGGCAAAAAGGGTGGTGCATATTGTTCAAGCTATGCAGATATGCCGATTTATGTACTTCTCAATCATTTACCTGATTTCAATTCAGTGCTTACGATGGCGCATGAAATGGGGCACTCGTTTCATTCTAAATTATCATTTGAAAATCAACCTGCGCTATACAGAGAATATACGATTTCTGCTGCAGAAGTCGCGAGTACACTTTTTGAAAACTTTGTGTTTGATGAAGTCTTTCCACTTCTTTCACCACAGGAACAAATTGTTGCATTGCATGACAAAATAAATGGTTCGATACAAACAATTTTTCGTCAGATTGCATGTTTTAATTTCGAGCTTGAATTACATAATTTGATTCGCAAAGATGGTAGTATGTCTAAAGAAAATATTGCAAAATTGATGAACAAGCACATGCAATCATATCTCGGTCCCGTATTTAATTTAACTGATGATGACGGATATTTCTTTGTGTATTGGTCACATTTACGTTTATTCTTTTATGTATATTCATATGCGTTTGGTGAATTGGTTTCAAATGCGATGTATGAAATGTATCGCAAGGATTCGAATTTCAAAGAAAGTATCAAGAAATTCCTTTCTGCAGGTGGTAGTGATTCTCCAGAAAATATTTTTGCAAGCATAGGTATCGATGTACGTAATCCAGAATTTTTCAAAACGGGTCTACAAAAAATCGAGCGTGATATCGAGCGACTTGAAAAATTATTGATACCAAAGAATTAGTTAATTTCAATATCGATGTATGCGATTTGAGGAAATCGTTCTGTTACTTTCTTTTCAATTTTGTCGATATGACTACCGACGAGGCGGGGAATGCGGTCGGTGGTTTTAAACATTAGTTTTGTGAATTCACTGAAGTCATCTTTGATTGTGTCGAATTCTTCACGAAGGTCACCCTTTTCATAAATTTCTTCGTAGAGATGTGAGCCATTCCATTCAACTGTTGTATAAATACGGTATTTATTGATATCAATTGCAACAGATTTAAATTCAGAAACAGTTTCGATACATGGGTCTTCCATTAAAAATTCTGTGATTTCTTCGGTTGTTTGTTCATCAAGTGATTTACCGATGATGTATTGATAATTTTTTGCAATGAGAATAATTGCAAGAAAACCGAGAATGAGTCCGACGATAATTCCAGCAATCGCATCATATACTCCATTACCAGTGAGGCGTATCAAACATTGGGCGACAAGTACAACGATGATACCGAGCACTGCAGCACCATCCTCGTAGAGAACTGCGAGAGTGATTGGATCTGCGTCGGCAAAAATTTTCTTTGAAAATTTTTGCCGACCTTTTATTTCTCGTAGTGCAATTGTAAACGTAATACCTTCAATCAAAAATGAAATGGCAAGTATGACGATGCTGAAATAATTTAAACCATGATCTGCTACTGTGTGTCCGACCAATGAATCAATTGAGTGATACACGGTAACTCCAGCACCAATAAACAAAATTCCACATGCTGAAATAAGTGACCAAAAAAATCGCTCAATTCCATAGCCGTATCCGCGTTCGAGGTCGGCAGGCTTTTGTGAGCGTTTGAGTCCAATCAAAAGGAGCGATTGGTTGAGTGTGTCAGCAAGACTGTGAATACTTTCTGCAAACATACTCGTTGAGCCAGAAATTACAGCAACTGCGGTTTTGATAATTGTAACAAAGATATTGCCGGCGAGGGCTGAAATAACAGATCGATTACCATGAGATTTGTGTGGCATAGGGGGATTATAGCATCAAATAATATTTATTGTATGTTGGTTTATTAGGGTAATCTAGAATAGTACGCTATACTCGCTGGGTCGCTTTAGAAAAATAATATCTATCTCATTTTATGACAACAGACGAAGAAACAAAAATTGATGCAACTACTCCTGAAGTTGAAACTCCTGCAGAAGAAACTACACACGTAGAAGAAACTCCAGAAGCAGAAGCTCCTGCAGAAGAACACGCAGCGTAATTACGCAAACAAAAAACACCCGCGAGGGTGTTTTTTGTTTTTGAGTTATATTATGCTTTTTGAACGTTGACTGCATTTTTGCCCTTTGCAGAATCTTCAACTTCGAAAGAAACCATATCTCCTTCACGCATATCGTCGAAACTTCCACCTACAACCGAGTTTCCGTGAAAGAATAAATCTTTCTCCATTCCCTCGACTTCGATAAATCCGAAATGCTTTTCAGCGATCATCTTTTTGATTTTACCTGTCATATGTTTTTTGAGTAATTAATAATAAACACAAGAAAGCAGGAAAATCGACTTAAATTTCTGATTACTTTTGTTTTTGAAATACCAAACTTATACATAATACCACTAATTGTGTAAAACAACTAATATATAGTATATGTGGGTGTGTGTATGGGTGGCAACGGGCTCTTTGAAATTAAATCTGCTAGAATAGGTTTATTATATGAATAATGAGCATTTCGATGTAATTGTGGTGGGTGGCGGAGCCTCAGGAATGATGGCGGCTGGACGAGCAGGTCAGTGTGGCAAAAAAGTACTCCTTATTGAAAAAAATAAACAACTTGGCGAGAAACTAAAAATTTCTGGTGGTGGTAGATGCAACATTACAAATGCCGAATATGATATTCGTAATTTTTTGACACGATATGGAACCGCGGCAGATTTTTTGTTTTCACCGTTTTCACAATTTGGAGTGAAAGATACATTTACATTTTTTGAATCACTCGGATTGCCACTTGTCGTGCAAGCACGCAATCGTGCATTTCCTCATACCGAAAAGGCGAGTGATGTTTGTGATGCACTTTTATCATATCTCAAAAAGGGCAAGGTTGTTATCAAATCAAATACTGCGGTCAAAAAAATTTTGCATACGGATTCACGTATCACAGCAATACTTACCTCTACTGGAACATATACTGCAGATAATTATATTCTCGCAACAGGTGGAATATCACATCCAGAAACTGGTTCGACGGGTGATGGGTTTGATTGGTTGCGAGAATTGGGTCACACAGTCAAAGACCCCACGCCGACAATCGTACCACTTGCCACACAGGAAGGGTGGAGTCATATCCTTTCAGGAATTTCGTTGTCATTTATGAAAATTACTTTTTTTTGGAACGGCAAAAAATCATTTTCAAAAACAGGTAAAATTTTGTTTACACACTTTGGATTGTCGGGTCCACTTATTTTAAATTCAGCATCCAAGGTTGCTGATTTACTTCAGGATGGTCCGGTGAGTGCATTCATTGATGCATATCCAGATACTGAAATTGGTTCACTTGATACGCAAATAACAAAAATATTTGATGTGAACAAAAACAAAATGTTAAAAAATATTTTGAAAGATATTGTGCCAGAAGGTATTTCACCAGGAGTTGCGATATTACTTGAAAACGCAGGTGTTGATTTGGAAACCAAAGTTCATAGTATAAGCAAAGAAGCTCGTCGCAAAATTGTCGATACACTCAAGGCGCTCCCGATTACGATTACAGGACTTATGGGGTTTGATCGAGCTGTTGTAGCCGATGGCGGCGTGGCACTCTCTGAAATTGATACCAAAACAATGAAATCAAAATTGTACTCCAATCTCAGTGTGACGGGGGATTTGCTACACATTAATCGACCAAGTGGTGGATTTTCTTTGCAGATTTGTTGGACGACAGGATATGTCGCTGGTTCGCATGTATAAGTATGTATAATCAATATGTTAAAATATGCGTATGAGTATTTTTCCCAAACAACTTGCAAATGATCATTATGAATATGTTGTCGACAAATCGCTCAATGAGTTTCGCGACGATATGCAAAATTTGTTTTCAAAAAATGCATTTGATATTTCAGCAAACATCACCGGACGATTTACATCAAAGGATACATTCAAAATCACAAACAGGGGAAGTTTTGTTGATATGCGTGGATACAACATGCTGTCGTCGTGTGTGAAAGGTACGATATCTCAAAATAAACAAAACGAGACAGTTGTCTCGTTTGTTGTAAAGTCTGATTCAATATTTAAAATACTATTTTTTCTCTGTCCGCTCGTTGCGCTCGTCACAATTGTAACCAATATCAAAGATGCTTCGTTTTGGAAACTTTTTGAAATCGGAAGTATTCTCGTTATCGTTGTTCCGTTTTTTATGATGATAATGAGTAGTTTTGCCAAAAGCGAAATCAAAAACAAGTTTGTCTCATATTTTGGATTATATCCTTTGGAATAACTATTTTTTATTTATCCAACGGTCGAGTACTACTGCGCCGGCGATTGAAATATTTAATGATTCCGCACCACCGAATTTAGGAATGGTTATTTTTTCGGTTACGCACTTTTCTACGTCTTTACTTATGCCATGAGATTCAGAACCGAGAATGAGAATTCCAGATTTGGGAAATACGAATTCGTGTGACGATGTGCCTTTGAGAAATGTACCAATTTTTGGTGCTTTTTGTTTGTTGAGGAAGTTTGGGAGGTTGGTATAAAAACATTGTACGCGAGTGAATGATCCCATTGTGGAATTTATGACTTTTGGATTATACCAATCGACAGATGTTTCGGAACACACAATATTTTTTACTCCATACCAATCAGCGATACGAATGAGCGTGCCCAAATTTCCTGGATCGCGAATGTCGTCTACAACAAGTGTGACACCTTCGGTAGCTTCAGGAAATGTCATCTTTTTTTGGATTGCGATTGCGAGAGCGTCGTTGTTGTGTTCGAGAGTTCCATATGCAACGAGTTCAGATGCTTCGACACTTTGTACACGCACATTCTTTTCTTCGAGTAGTAATCGATGTTTCTTTTGAAATTCTTTGGTTGCAAAAACTGAGTCGATTTGGATATCGCTTCGGATGAGTTCAAGTACGTTTTTTTCTCCTTCGACGAGAAATTTTTTGGTGTTGTCGCGGTATTTTTTGTCGATGAGGGAACGAATTGCTTTGGCAGTCATTGGGTTTGTCATATATTTTTATAGTAGCATATACGAGGGGAATTTGCTCGAAAACTGCCTGGCCCCGCAAAGCGGGGCCAGGCAGTTTATATATCTAATTTTATTATTGCACTGGTATTGGTTTTGGTATTTCTGGACGAATTTGAATTGATTGCGCAGTTACACTTCCGTCAGTATTTGTTTTGCCGACAATGACAACTTGCGCACCAACTGAAACATCGTCAATCGTACCAGATGTACTTTTTGCGAATTGGGTACTTGTTGCGTATAAAACAATTTTTGAACTTCCATCGCGACCCTGTACTGTAATCGAAGTCGCATCCTTGGAAAGTACTGTTCCAGTAACTGCGCCTCCCATTCCACCTCGATTAAATCCACCTGCACCTCCACGCATTCCCATGCCGACAGTTTGAACTACAGAACCTTTACCATTGTGATAACCGAGATAATAGCATCCAAACATTAAAACAACTGCAATCACGCCCCAGATAATAATTACTTTTTTTGTATACTGTTCTTTCATATAATTTACTAAATTTTAATTAATAATTTTGACCGCTTATAAAATAAAACCTATTCAAATCGAAGTGCATCGATAGGACTCATCGCTGCAGCTCGTGTTGCCGGATACCATCCAAAAATAATTCCGATTGCTGCTGAAACTCCGAATGCGAGAAATACAGAAGATATAGAAACTTGTGCTTGGATAATTCCGAGACTGCTTACCGCGTATGCAATTGCCGTCCCGAGGATTACACCGATAACTCCACCGACAAATGTAAGCACAATTGCTTCTATCAAAAATTGCATACTAATATCTTTGCGTTTTGCACCAATTGATTTACGGAGACCGATTTCTTTTGTGCGTTCTGTAACTGTAGTGAGCATCATATTCATGATTCCGATACCGCCGACAAGAAGTGAGATTCCGGCAACAGCGGCAAGTAGAATCGTGAATGTACCTGTGACACTTGATGCAGTTGCAATGATATCTGCTTGATTAAGTGTTGAAAAATCTGCTTGTGCCGAGTCTTTGATATTGTGTCGAGAAAGAAGCAATGCAGTTATGTCTGCTTGAACTTGTGTTGTAACATCTGAGGATAGTCCAGATACATCTATTTCTGTTAAATATTGATTTCCAGTCATGTATCGTTGCGCTGTGGTGTATGGAATATAGACAACATCATCACTGTTTGTAAATCCTGAACCACCTTTGGATTTTGTGATACCAATAATTTTAAATTCAACACCTTTTATTTTTATGTTTTGACCAAGTGCGTCTGATCCAACACCAAATAAATCATCGCGTGTTGTAGGGCCAATGATTGCAACTTTTGAAGCTGAAAAAATATTACTGTCAGACAAAAAATTTCCTTCATCGATTGTTATATTTCGAACGGTTGCATATGAAGGGGAGGTTCCTACAATACTCGTATTTGAGTTTGTTCCTTTGGCGGTAATTTGTCCGCGACTAGAAACATCAAGTGCAACATCGGCTATGTTTGATACAGAAGCCTTGATTGCTTGGGCATCAGCTACCGTGAGTGTTTGTGCGCTTCCGCGTGCAGCCGACGGTCCACCAAATGAACGTTGTGCTCCAGGAGTGATAATGACGAGGTTTGATCCGATTGATTGAATACTTTGTTGAATCGATGCTTGAGCGCCGTTTCCAAGTGCTACCATGGCAATAACTGAACTGATGCCGATAATAATACCAAGCATGGTAAGTCCTGAACGAACTTTATTTGCAGTGAGTGCTGTATATGTTTCTTTGAGTAAATCGATGGTTTTCATTTTTTAAATTTTGTATATTAGAAAATTTATTAATCAATGTGTGCAGTTCGTCGTGTATGAGTTTTACTATCTTCGATTAATTTTCCATCTTTGATAAATAAAATTCTATCTGCGTGTTCGGCTACATCACGTTCATGAGTAATGAGAACAATAGTTCTGCCTTCTTTGTTGAATTTTTGAAATGTTCCCAAAACAATTTCTCCGGTTTTGGTATCCAAGTTTCCTGTAGGTTCATCTGCGAGAATTAACGTCGGATTATTTACAAGTGCACGTGCGATTGCGACACGCTGAATTTGTCCACCAGATAATTGATTTGATTTGTGGTAGAAATGTTGATCATCGAAACCTGCAGCCAATAGTGCTTCCTTTGCTCTTTTTTCTCGTATTTTTTCTTCGATACCGGCATACATGAGTGGAAGTTCTACATTTTTTAATACCGTTGTTCGTGGAAGGAGATTGAATGATTGAAATACGAATCCAATTTTTTCTTTACGAATATCTGCAAGCTCGTCCTCTGACATTTTGGAAACATCTTTTTTGTCGAGAAAATATGTACCTGATGTTGGTGTATCGAGCGCTCCCAAAATATGCATGAGTGTCGATTTACCTGATCCCGATGGTCCCATGATGGCCACAAATTCACCATCATGTATGGTAAATGAAACTCCTTGAAGTGCAGTAAATACTATGTCGCCGTTTGAATATGTTTTTGTAATGTTTTTTATTTCAATCATGTATTTATTTTGCAACTCCTCGAAATGCACCATTTGCATTGCCACCACTTGCACCTGCTTTGTTTGTTCCACCCAAGATAGATGGAGTGGTTGCAGTTTTGGTAGTGTTTGTAATTGTTTTAACAATAATTACTTGTCCTTCTGTGAGACCAGATGTTATTTCTGTATTTGTATCATCGGATAATCCAGTTTGTATCGATTGTTGAGTTGGGGTGATAGCTGTTGTTATTTGTGTTGTCGATGAAGCAGTCATTGATTCAGGGAATACGAGAACGTAACTTCCGTTTGTCGATGATTTGATTGCACTCGATGGAATAGTGAGAACATCAAGTGCGGTGTTTGTAATGATTGATGCGGATACACTCATTCCTGGTTTGACTCGAGGGTCTGATGCATCAAATGAAATTGTCGCAGTGTAATTTACAACTCCTGAACTTACTGTACCTACGGTATCGATTGTTGCAACTTTTCCTGTGAGTGTGAGTCCGTCAATTGCATCAAACGTGAGAGTTGCCTTGTCGCCAAGTTTTATTTTTGCTGCGTCTACTTCGTTTATGGTAACTGTTGCAACTTGGTCATTTGCGATGAGGGTGGCAATTGTTGTCCCAGAATTTGCGGGGTCTCCACGTTTTACATCGACAGATGCAAGTGTTCCAGAAAAAGGAGCACGAATATAATAATCATTTAAATTATCCTTTGCATCTTGTAATGCGTTTTCTCGTTGAGTGACTGCAAGTTGTGCTGATTGAATATCGAGCGGGTCAGTGCCGTCTTTTATTTTTTGTAACGATGCTTGTTTTTCTGGAATTGAAGTTACATCGTTTGTAATTGTTGTTTTTGCGTTTGATAAATTATTTACATCAGAATTTATTGTACTTGTATACCCAAAAAGTGTATTTAATTGTGTTGTCGACTTGGCAAGTGGTGTACGACCTGATTGAGAATTTATCAGATCTTGATAGTACTGAATAAGGTTAGATATGCTTTTGATAGCATCGGCAGTTTTGACAGTAGTGTCGTATGTTTCGTTTATTAAATTATTTATTGATTGATTATCCGATGATCGACTTACTAATTTATAGTCAGAAAAATTTTGTTTGTACGCTGCTTGTGCAGAAATAAATGCGCTCTCGGCATCAGCTTTGTATTTCATTGCCTTTCCTGAATTTGCAGAACTTTCAAGTTGCGATGCGGCGTCTCCATAAAAATCAATATTTCGTTGTTGATTTGTTGTCGTGTTTACATCAGTATTATGAAGAATACCATCAAGACCTGTGATGATATTTGGTAAATCCACAAACGCGCTTGATGTGTTATTGAAACCAGTATCGTATGCTTTTGCTAGATCGGCGTTTGCTTGTGTGACAGCATTTTGTGCTTGAAGTAGTGTTAATTGATCGGCAGGTTGTTGGTTTTTTTGTAGTGATATCTGTGCGCTTGTGAGGTTTGCTTGAGCATCACGAACAGCTTTTGCTGCGTTTGTTGTATCAAGTTGTGCGATTAAATCACCTTGATTTACAAAATCACCTGAAGCTTTTGCTACATATACAACGTCAGCTGAAACCTTTGGTTTAATATCAAGGTGGTGGTTTGTTTCAACTTGACCACTTTCGGTGATAGATGCTACGACAGTATCTTTTTGTACAGTACTAAGTACATATGTTGTTTCGTCACTTGTGTTTGTAAGGTTTTTGTATGTGTAATATCCAAAGACAAGAATGATGAGTGCAATCAATACACTGGTTTTTTTGTGATTTACGACATACAAACGGATTTTTTGAAATAATTCTGAATCAGAAATTTTTTGCATAAAATAATATTTTTAATTAATAATTTAATTTGTCGGGGTAGTTGATGTCCCGGAATTTTCCAGATCTTCCATATTTGGTGGTGGTAACACTCGTACAATTTTTGCATTAATCTGACCATCTGGTGTGGGTGTGCCAATCACAATAATATAATCATTTGGTTTAATGTCGCCAATCAAAATAGTATTACGTTGGTTTTTTATTATTGTTGTTTTATCAACAAGAACATTTTTTTCGATTCCTTCATTGTCTGCGACCAGGATGATGTTATTTTTTATTGCAACAACTTTTCCTGCGACGCCATGCGTGTCTGTTTGATCGTCAAACAAATATCCAAATGGACCAGCTTTGCCTGGATCGTGTGGACCAAATGCTTTGTAGTATCCGTCAGACATATGGTCAGTTAATTCAGCTTTTTTGTAACCAAATTCTTCACCGATATGAAAAACAAAAATGATTCCGACGAGCAACAAAATTCCTGTCATCGTCCGACTAAGATTTTTTGATTGAATAAAAGATTTTTGTGTAGTGTTTTCCATATGAGTGATAAATAATTAATAAGCTAATATTTTTGAATTAATAGTGTATTTTTTTGCTGACCAAAATAATAAATAAATACTTGCAAGGAAAAGTCCAATACCGATAATTGGGAGAGATTCAATAATTGAAATAGAAAGTTCTTTCCATACTGTAAACGCAGAAGCTGTATCAGAAAAAACAAGAGAAAGATAATCATTTACATTTGAAGAGGCGATACTTGTCACAGCTCGGATGCCAGTGAGTATTACAACGAAAGAAAAAATGCACGATACACTTATCCAAATGATTTTTTGGTTACGGATTTTTTTTGCTTGAGCTGTTTTGATGCAATCAAATATACGCGCCTCAAGTTCTGTGTGAGGTGTTTGTATGTGAGGGTCATTTTGGAATAGGTGATAGAGATTGTTTGTCATATTTGTGCTTACTTTAATAATACGCGATTGTCATAATAATTGGTGCAAAAGCTATGTTTACGGGGATTCCTCGATGTACGTTTTTAGCTTTGATAATGCTCTCCTATGTCGACTTTTTACTGTATTTAAAGGCTTTTTTAGGATTGTTCCAATGTTTTCAAATGTGAGTTCTTCTTGGTAGTGCAGTGTGAGAATCTCTTTGTCTTCGATTGATAATGTCTGGAGGGCTCCATCGATAAGTTTTTTGTTCTCTGCTTTTTCGATTAATGTACTTGGTAACGTATCTAGGTCTGGGGTTGTTTCGGTTACATAATTATGTCCATCAATTGTGTCGAAATCTGAGATAACTGGCATCTTTTTTTTACGCAAAAAATCAATTGTTGTGTTTCGAGCAATAGTAAAAACCCAAGATTTAAATGTATTACTTCCTGTTTTGTATTGTGAAATTTTTCTCCAAATTTTTAAACACGTTTCTTGGGTTATATCATCGGCGAGATCTTTTTTGCCTGTCATGCGATATGAAAAACCAAAAAGCGGTTTGATATACCGTTCGATTAATTCTTTGAATGCATCACTGTTTCCGTTTCGATATTCGATAATGAGTTCGTCGTCAGTTTTTTCCACGTAGCCAGTATACTCTCATTGTTTGTTTTTTAACAAACAATTTTAGTATATCTGTGTTTTGTCTTTTGAACCAAAGGCGGAAATTTTTTCTTCTACAACTTTTTGAACTGCATCGATAACTTCAGGCATGAGTTTGATTACTGCGTATTCATCGGGATGATCGTGTAAATCTTTTTCGAGAGTTGTGCGGTATGCAAATCGCATATCTGAATTGATGTTTATTTTACTTACACCAATTTTGACTGCGTCTTCAAAAAAGTGAAGTGGTGTATCAGATCCTCCATGTAAACTAATATTGCAGTCTAGTGTATTTCTAATTTTTTGTAATAATTCTAAATCTAATTGTTTGGGTACGGGGTACTTGCCGTGTAAATTTCCAATTGCAGCAGCAAATGTATCGATACCTGTCGCATCAACAAATGCTTTTGATTTTTCTGGTGTGCTAAAAGTTTTTTTGATTTCTTCGTAATCAATGTTTTCTGCGTGTACATTACTTGAACCCCCAAAGTAATGTGATTCGGATTCTACAATCGCGCCGGTTGTTTTGGCGTATTCGACGACTTCTTTGGTGGCAGCAATTATTTCGTCATCAGTTGCATTGTGATTTGCTTGTGAAATATCTATATGAATAAATTCAAATCCAGCATCTATGCCAGCTTTTGCCGCTTCGACACTAGGACTGTGGTCGAGATTTATATAGATTTCTAATCCCATTTCTTTTTTGTAGTTATTGACCATGTCGCGAATATTTGAAAGACCGATTGATTTCGCTTCACCATCTGAAAGTTCTACGAGCACGGGGGAGTTTAGTTTTTTGGCTGCGTTGCAAATTGCAATGAGTGTTTCTTGGTTGTCGATATTGAATGCTCCAACTGCAAAATGCTCGAGACGTGAACGTTCCATTAATTTTCGAGCGTTTATGCAATTATTTTGAATTTCATTTTTTGTCATATGTGGATTATAGCATGTCGAATATTTTGTGGTATTATTTAAACATAAAATTATGAAGCCTATCGAAAGACATCATTCTCAATTTCGTACCATAGAAAACGCAAGCCTTGAAATTATTTTTCTTTTTGTTGTGCCAATCGCACTCTTGTATTTTGGAATTATTCCGGTGCAATACCGAATTTTTGTATTGCTTATTTTTTCACTCTTTATTTTTGGCATCATTCGAAAACAAAAATGGAAGGATGAAGAACTAGGACTTACAACCAAAAATATTCCGCATGCATTTGCTACATATGCAATTGCGACTACGATTGCGCTCGCGGTTATTATATTTTCGGCGCAAGAATTTAATTTTCATCCAATCCTGAAACACTGGTGGACCAGCCCGCACTTCCTATTTATGTTTGCCGTTGTTTCTTTTTTTCAGGAATTTGCTTTTCGTGGGTTTCTAATGCCACTTCTAAAAAAAGTATTTCCTGATTCGTTTACAATTATTACAGTAAATGCACTATTGTTCTCGGGTATGCATGCA
>Ga0194047_10001179_pt1 | contig 16407 bp, 12 predicted proteins | sample JunL225m_MetaG_2_FD_160070 | JGI IMG/M metagenome (GOLD analysis project Ga0194047, IMG submission 160070) | Anoxic zone freshwater microbial communities from boreal shield lake in IISD Experimental Lakes Area, Ontario, Canada - Jun2016-L221-5m | ecosystem: Environmental > Aquatic > Freshwater... | reverse complement strand
TTTAGCAGACCACATTCCATCCCCAAAATCCCATCCTCTCTTAAAACGCATCTATTGAGGTCGGTTTTTCCGTTTTCTGTTTTATTTTTGTTTTAAAAAGAGGGTTGTGCAACGGCTACCTATGTTATCTGCTGGCATTTTTTCTTGTGTCCCTTTGTTTCCTATACTTTCACGCCCATAACAAGTATGTCGTCTGTCTGTTCGGTTTCTTTCCTGTAGTCAATAATGAATTTGTCTATTGCTATTCCTTGCGCTTGCATTGTTAAATTTTGCAATGTCAAAAGTAATTCTTTAAAACGTTTTTTAGTAAATTTCTTTTCTCCATCGCCTCCAAACTGGTCTTGAAAACCATCGCTGAATATATAGATATTCTCTCCTGTCTTTAATGTGAAAGTATGATTTGTAAACGGTTTACTGTCTTCGCTGTTTCCTATAGATTGTTTGTCTGCTTTGGTTTCTGCTAGTTCTTGATTGTTGATTAACCATAATGGATTATTCGCACCTGCCCATTCTAATTTATTTGTTTTTATGTTGAACGAACAAAGCGAAATATCCATTCCGTCTTTAATATCTTCTTCACTTTTAGCAAAGTTTTCTTTTACTATTTCTGATGTCTTATCAAGTATTGCGGCTGGTTGTGTTAAACCAAATTCTCTTACTGCTCTGTTAAGTGCGTTATGACAAACTACTGAAACCATTGCGCCTGGTACTCCGTGTCCTGTGCAATCACAAGCTGCAAACAAAACTGAATCGCCAACACTTTCCATCCAATAAAAATCGCCTGCAACAATATCTTTTGGTTTGTAAAGTATAAAAGAGTTTTCTAAATACTGTTTTACTATTTTTTCTGGTGGCAATATTGCAGTTTGTATTCGTAAAGCATATTCAATACTTTCAAGTATTTCTTTTTGTTTTTCTTCTATTATTGTTTTTTGTGTTTCTAATTCTTCCTTTTGTTTTGTAATTATAATGTTATCCTTCATTGTTTTTCTGAAATTATAAACCAATAATGCAATCATACAAAGTGCTATAAGCGGATGTATAATTTCTTTTTGCTTTTCGGTAGCAAAGTAACTTGTCGCAACTACTGCCAAAAAAAGTGGAATCATAAAATGAAAAATTTTACTTTTAATAAGATATTTTAATCTCAAACTTCTCATATCTTCTACCTTTCTATTTACAGTTAACAAAATAGAAAGAGGTATGGTAATGCAGCCAATATAGAAAAGCGCATCTATATCTTGACTGATACCAATATAAATAAAACCAATGCCTAAAAAAAGAAAACTAAATCTTATAATTTTCAAAGAATTTGTTGACATTTCTTTCATAAATTTTTTTTGCGTAGTCGCCACATTTGTTTTTGTATGCTCCGTTTTTTAAAGTGGGTTCTGGTCTCCACTGTTTATTATTCTTGTGTCGTTTCGTTCGTTACGCGCGTTCGTATGCTTGCAGATAACATATAAATATATGCACCTGCAATATTACTAAATTATTCAATCTCATACTTTCAAAAAAATATACGCACCTTTTTGGCAGGATATATGCACCTCCTATAAGCCCCCCAAAAACACACCTTATATATAGGTATGGTTTTACGGATGGCAGGAAAATATATAAATAGGGTAATGGTGGTTTAGGTTTTTTGCCAAAATGACGGTTTTTGGTAAATACGTAATTAGGCATTTCTACTTATTTCGTCCTTTTCTCAAAGTTCAAAAAATTGGATTATTTTCAAAAACCTGATATATGTCATGTTTTATTTTAGCTTTTGTTCCGAATTTTGTGTCAACATTTCACCACACCTACTTTTGCCTCCGCAATGGTTCTTTGAATAAAGTTTTGATTTGGTGAAATCATGCCGAATTAGAGCGAAACCATGGTTTCGCTGAATGAAACCATGGTTTGAGTGAATGAAACCATGGTTTGGGTGAATGAAACCATGGTTTGGTGAGTGAAACCATGGTTTGAGTGAATGAAACCATGGTTTGAGGGAGTGAAACCATGGTTTGGATGAATGAAACCATGGTTTGGGTGAATGAAACCATGGTTTGCGTGAATGAAACCATGGTTTGGGTGAATGAAACCATGGTTTGGTGTGTGAAACCATGGTTTGGATGAGTGAAACCATGGTTTGACATAAACAAGGAAAGATTAACAACAATTAAATAAAGTAATAACAATTAAAAAAAAGAAAAATGGCAACAGAAATTAAATCCGTATTAGTAAAAAGGTCGGTTTATACTGATATTCTCGACCCTGAAAAATTAATTCAATACATCGACAATAGCAAGAACTTAGGTTCGGCAGCCGATTTGTTTAAAGACCCACGTATTGCATCTACGTTTTACACCGAAGGCTCCGACCTAGCGGATTTGATAAAAAAGAAAATAGACATTTATGAAGGAGCGCCTCTTCCCGGCAATCGCTCCCTTATTGAGTTAGCCATGGACGATGGCAAAAACTGGCTCAATAGATATGCCTTGCAAGTAGAAACCATTTCGAATAGCGATGCCAACCGCACCACTCGCGAACAGGCCTTTGCTAACATTCAACTTTCGTACCTCACTCCTCATAAAATTGTAATTAGTAAAAAAGGCGTCCCCGAGACACCAAAATTGGATGTGGAGGTTACTTCGCCCGGCAACATTGCGGTTTCTATTATCAATGGTGCAACCTATCAACCTACGCAAACCAATTTTGTGGTGGTGAAACTACCACCAGCATCGGAGCCACAGGAGAATGCTCCAGTGGTTTCGTTGAAAAACGGACAAGTAACCATTGTGTCGAAAAGTGCAGGCGAGTCGGTAACATCATCAGTAACAGGAAAAGGCCGCAACGTGAAATTGCAAGTAACACCAATGAATCGGTATGCTGTATATGCCTACGCGCAAAACGGAAAAAAACAAGTGAGCGAACTTTCGGTACCCATTATTGTGATAGCATAAAAGAGGAACGTTGTTTTTTTATTTTGAAAATAATCGTTTAGTCAAACGCAATCATCATTGACTTCGAAGAAGTCGAATATGCATAACCCCGAGTGAAACTCGGGGCTATGTAAACAAATCAAGACACAACTCTGAAAGAGTTGAATAACCAATGTTCAACTCTTTTAGAGTTGTGAACAGAAGGTGATAAACGATAACCCCAAATTTCATTGAGGACTATTCAAATTAAATCCTTTCAGGATTTCCTTAGCTTCAGGATGATGCCACTCATGCCAGCAGCCTTAAGTAGAGATACCGAGGAAGAGGTCGAAAAAAAAGAACACTAAGAAGATGAATTCTTAGTGTTCTTTTCTTTTTAGAAGTAGCATTTAAAGAAGTAAAAACTACCTAGGCTAGTTCCTCAAAACATTGATTGAGAAATACCGTTATCATCTCTTTGCGGTATCCGCGCGAGTACACATCGTTATCCACAATGCGGGCTTTCTTCACCGCTTGTTTTATCAATTCGTTTTTATCATCCTTGGTAGTGCCTATTATCAGCACTGGTTTCGGGTCAACACCTCCCACCACTATGCGCACATTCCCTGATTTGTCAATACTCACAGCTGTTGTGAGTGAAGTAAAATCAACAGCTTCGCGAGGACGAAGTTTTCGGAATGCCGATTTCCATTCGTTCGCCATCGGCAGAATAATGTTTTGGATGAGCGCTGTTTTACTGAGGTTTCGCGGTGCTATGCCATCGCCAGTATAAATACTTTCGAGCGCTACTTCTTTCACTCCATCCACATCAGCTAGCTCCAACATAGCGCCCATGCTAATGAGCACAGGTGCTGTGTCGGAAACAAATTTCGAGAAACAACTCTTTTTACCACCAGTAGCAATGCACATCACACCTTCGCATTTCAAACAATAGCCCACTGCTTCGCGCCACCATTCGCTTTGGTTGTAAAACGAACAACGATTTTCGCAAAGCACATTTCCGCCTATCGTAGCCGTCTTGCGCAGCATTGGCGATGCCACTTCATGTGCCACAGCTATCAATGCCGGAAAATGATTGGCAAGTGTTTTGTCTTTTTTCAAATCGTCCAATCGCACCAAAGCACCTATCTTTATATATGTTTTCGATGCTTCCACTTTTTTCAGTTCGGATATTTCGGTAATGTCAATCAAGCAATCCGACAATTCGTTTCCTTGAAATTTATTTACCAATACATCTGTTCCTCCGGCCAGAAACCTGAACGAACTGCTGTTGGCAATGGCCATGTCAATGGCTTGTTTCACGGTAGCAGGTTTTAAATATGTTCTTTCGGTAATCATCGTTAACTCACTTTTTCAGGTTGATTTAATTTTTCTTTTTCTTTCAACAATCGCAATACATCTTCTGATTTAATCGGAAGTTTGGTGATGCGTATTCCCACTGCATCGTACACAGCATTAGCCACAGCAGGCAGCATGGCATGTATAGCACCTTCGCCTGTTTCTTTCGCACCAAAAGGTCCTTCGGGGTCAATCGTTTCGATAATGTTGGTATGGATAGGAGGCGTATCGAGCGAAGTAGGAATTTTATAATCGAGGAAATTATTATTCACCAGCAAACCATTGTAATATTGCATCTCTTCGGTCATCACTTGTCCAATGCCCATGTGCCACGAACCTTCCAATTGACCCTCAACAGCCAATGGATTCAATGCTTTCCCACAGTCGTGTGCTCCCCACACGTTCAGGATTTTTACATGACCTGTTTCGGTATCTACTTTCACTTCGGCCACACACGAGCTAAACGAATACGAAGGACTTAAGCCAGCACCAGCGCCTTTGAAGTCGCCACCAAGTTTTGGCGAAATGTATTTTCCACTCACACTCACCGCACCTCGGTTGGCTACCAGCATTTCCACACCCTCTTCCCAAGTAATGTCTAACGATTTATCATTACTGATAATTCTATTTTCGGAGAAATGAAGTTCTTCGGCATTGATGTTTTTCTTTTTCGAAATAGCTTCTACCATTTCTTTCCTCAAGTTCTCGGCAGCGTCCTTAGCGGCATTACCAGCCATAAACGTCACACGGCTCGAGTAACTTCCCAAATCTACAGGTGTTATCAACGTGTCGGCAGCTATCACAAACGTACGGTCCATGCTGATGCCCAACACTTCCGAAACAATGATGGCCAGCATCGTATCGCTGCCTTGGCCTATATCGTTGGCTCCCGAAGTAATCAACACCCTTCCATCAAAATCTAATTTAAGGTGAACCACCGATTGAGGCAATTCGTTCCAGATAATAGGCAATGCACTTCCGCTTATAAAAAATCCGCAAGCCACACCAAAACCATGCCCCATAGGCATTTTGCCATGTTTGTTTTTCCAATCGGCTTGTTCAGCCACCACCGAAATGGCTTGTTTTATTCCATTCGAAGTAATACGATATTTACCAACGGTCAACGAATTCGGATCGAGGAAATTCTTCATTCGCATTTCTATCGGGTCCATTTTTATTTGATGCGCAATGTCATCAATCATCGACTCTACAGCAAATCGTGTATTCACCGCACCATGCCCACGCATCGCTCCGCATTGCGGTTTGTTGGTGTACACACGATGAGTCACAAAACCAAAATTATCTAATTTATAAGGAGCCTGAAGCAGTACTCCGTTGTAATACGAAGTTACAACACCGAAACTACCATACGCTCCACCATCAATAGCTACAGCTGCATCCAATACTTTTAGCATTCCATCTTTATTGGCTCCCAATTGAATGGTCATTTTTGTGGGATGTCTACCGTGATTATTCAAAAACACTTCCTCGCGCGAAAGACGCACTTTCACAGGCTTCCCCGTTTTACGAGCAATGTGTGCAACTATTATTTCGTGAGCAAAAGGATCGCCCTTTCCTCCAAAACCACCACCAATATGAGGTTTTATTACCCTCACACGACTCAATGGAACTTCCATTGTTTTCGCCAAAGCACGGTGTAGGTAATGAGTTACCTGTGTTGCCGAAATCATCGTTAATCCATTCTCATCCCAGAAAGCAGTGGTAGCATGTGGTTCAGTAAACCCATGATTGATACCAATCATCTCGAAATCCATCTTCAATTTCACTTCAGCATCCTTCAATCCTTGTTGTTGGTCGCCAAAGCGCAACTCTGCTTTTTTATGTACGTTGTTATTAAATTTAGTTGTGTTATGTATTTTCTCAGCGGTGCCAATATCATTCAACGATTCTTCGATGGTGAGAAAAGCCTTGATGGGTTCGTATTTTACTTTCACCAATTTACAAGCTTGTGCCGCTATCTCTTCGGTATCAGCAGCCACAGCGGCTACTATTTCACCTACATACCTTGTTTTGTCAATTGCTATTGCTTCTTCATCCTGCGACAACGGAAGCACTCCAAAAGTGATGGGCAATTCTTTTCCAATGGCTACATAACGTACGCCTTCATAAGCAAGAGCTTCGGAAGTATCGATGCTCACTATCTTTGCATGAGCATGAAGGCCACGCACAAACTTAACGTGCAATACATCTTTCAGATTATAATCATCCGCATAATCAGCAATCCCTTGTACCTTTTTTGTTGCTTCAATGTAAGGGCGAGGAACTCCCACACTTCCTTTCGGTGTCGGTTTCTTTATTTCTGTTTTAGGTTTTCCTGTTCTTCGTTCTTCGGCATATTCTGATACAGCTTCAATTATTTTTTTGTAACCTGTGCACCGGCAAACATTTCCTGCCATCGCATCTTTTATCTCATGTATGCTTGGGTTCGGATTTTTATTAACGAAATCAAGGGCGGTCATCACCATACCGGGAGTACAGAATCCACATTGGATAGCACCTTTTTCTACAAATTTTGCTTGTAATAAATCGAGTTCGCCATTTTTCGAAACACCTTCAATGGTGGTTATTTCGGCACCATCGTATCGCAATGCAGGGGTGATACAACTAAGCACAGGTTCTTTGTTTACCATCACGGTGCATGCACCACAACTACCTTGTTCACAACCTATTTTAGTTCCGGTAAGGCCTGCCTTCTCGCGAATAACATTCGAAAGCATTTCGTGGTCGTTCACCAAAAACTCGTGTTGCTTTCCGTTTATTTTCAGTTTAATTTGTTTCATTAATTACGCGGTATATTGTTTTTATTGAAATGTCTTGTCACTATTTTATTTGTTCAAAGATTGGAAGAAATGTTCGTTCACATAATGATTTTAATCATACCCTCGAAAGCCTTGATATTATTGTTGTTCATAGATTACAATCCAGCACCAATACTTTTCCCGCCATCCACATAAATGGTTTGTCCGGTAATAAAATTGGTTTTGTCGGAAGCTAAAAAAGCAACAGCATTGGCCACATCTCTAGGCTTGCCCATGGTTCGTGTTGGTTGTGCTTCAATTAATTTTTGCAATACATTTTCTTCTAGTTTTTGAGTGAGTGGGGTGTCGATAAGTCCTGGAGCAACAGCATTTACACAAACATTGTATTTCCCCAACTCCAGTGCCAACACACGCGTCATACTCACCACACCAGCTTTCGAAGCGGAATAATTACTTTGTCCTCTATTACCCAACCAAGCTCTAGACGCAATGTTTACTATTCGTCCAGAGTTTTGTGCTTTCATCATTTTAGCCGCCTCACGACAAAGCAACCAAGTTCCTTTTAAATTAACATTTACCACCAAATCGAAATCTTCAACAGGCATGTTCCAAATCATATTGTCGCGGATAATGCCTGCATTGTTTACCAACACATCTAATTGTTTGTATTCTGTTTTTATTTTCAAAAATAGATTTTGAATTTCATGTTCGTTACAGATATCCGCTTTTACAAATATTAATTGATCATCATATTCTTCTACCAAGGCTATGCCTGATGCTTCATCAATATCCACAGCAATAACAAAATAATTTTCTGAAATGAATTTATCTACTATTGCTTTTCCAATTCCTTTTGCTGCCCCAGTTACGAGAGCTGTTTTTTTTATTGTCATTTTATTATTGTTTGTTTTGTTTCTATTAATTTCGCGATTATGCTTATTGCTATTTCATTCGGACTTTCCCCTTTAATGTCAATTCCCATGGGCATATCCACCGCATTCAGTTCTTCTAAAGTAGCTATTCCTCCTTCGGCAAACATCTTTTTAGTCATCTCCACTTTTCTCAAGCTACCTATCATTCCAAGGTAAGCATGTTTCTTTTTGATGCAGAATGCAAGTATCGTTCTGTCGATAGGATGGCTGTATGTTAATATGGCAACATATGTTTGCTCATCAAAGGGTAATAAGCTTAATGCCTGTTCAAAATCCAGATTCATTTTATTTATCTCTGGGGTTTTAATTTGATCGATGTACTCTTTTCTATCGTCAATTACCACCACTTCGAAATTCATATCTAGCGCATATCTGGCCAATGCCTGACCTGTATGACCTGCTCCAAAAATGTATAGTTTGTTTTTTTTCATAATGGGTTCAATATAGATGTCAACTGTTCCTCCACAACACATATTATGCTGATGCAATAAATCGTGTCGGAATGTTTGTGGTTTGTTTTTTTCAATCACCTGGATTGCATTCTCAATCACCTTTTTTTCCAACGCTCCACCGCCTATTGTACCAAGTATGGTTTTGTTTTTACTCACCAACATCTTGGCACCAACCTTTCGCGGAGTAGAACCTTTAGTTGCAACAATGATGCAAAGCGCAAGAGGTTCGCTTGAATCATGAAGGGCTTTTTCTATTTCGGTTAAATGAAACATTAATTTACTTTTCTTAAAAACATTAACCAATCTTCCATCGTATTCAAATTGAGAAGTACATTATTCTTCTCGGCTTCCACCTGAATTCGTTTATAGTTCTTCAACATATCCTTCAATATCCAGTTATTCCCTTTTAATTCTTTTAAGTCCGCAAGGATTTCCTTACTGATCAAAATGGGGTGTCCGTTGAAACCATTTTTGCATGCTACTACATAAGTATTCGGTTCTAATTTTTTCCACATTTTATCTAAAAGTTCCACACTAATATCGGGATTATCTATATTTTGAATAAAGCAATCTTCTGCATACTCAAGCCTGTCTAATCCCATTTGAATCGAATAGGTACGACCTAGCACTGTATATTGATTAAACCCTATTTTTGCTTTTTGATACAGTTTGGTAATAATATTCATCCATTCACCAGTAAACAGTGTCTTATTGAGAATCACTATTGGTTCAACAATTCCAAATTCAATATACACATTTACTAAATGCTCAACCAAGGTTTTATCATCTTTCTTCAAAAACGCTTTAGGAAGTTGCATACGCAATGACTTTCCTCCACTCAGGATTATAACCGAAGGTATCTTGTTTTCCATTTCAAAACAAAACTATTTATACTTGACTCAACCAACTATGATTTTTGTCATTCAAATGTTGACACTTGTCACTTGGTAAATCTGCTTTCTAAATTATGATGCAAATTCCCTTTCTGTTTCAAGACAGAAATGAACTTCTCATTTACGGTGCAATTTTTCACTTTCGACTTTGTTGGTTTTTCATGCATTTTTTAGAATAATTGATGCTCAGAGGTAAAATAATCAATAATTAACTAATTTTGTTACAAAGGACCAACACCCAAAGCCTCAATTAGTCCATTCTAGGTATAATTTTCACGATTGGTTCTCCAAATCTTTGATTTCGAAATATGACGAAAGTTTTTTTCAAAATGATAATTGTCATAGTTTGCACCTGCCTTCAAAAATACCTTTGTCACGTAAAGTAACATCAATTATATAATATATTATAGCGTTTAACTATGAAGACACTGGAAGAAATATTGAAATTTTGTGAAGATGTGGCGTTCGACCTCAATTTTACACATGCTAAAAAATGGAAAGAAGCTAAAGAAGGTAGAGTGATTGTTGGATACATGCCAATTTATTTTCCTCGCGAAATTATTCATGCTGCTGGTGGTATGGCTGTTGGAATCTTTGGTGGTGGCGACCGTAAACAAATCATCAAAGGCGATGCATATTATCAATCCTATATTTGTCATATACCACGAAGCATAATGGAATTGGTGTTAGATAAGCACACCGACCATTTTGATGGCTACATTTTCCCTTCTATTTGCGATGTTATTCGTAATCTGTCGGGAATTTTCAAGCAACAAAAAATTGGAAAATTTGTGAAGTACATGGATTTTCCTCAAAACTTTTTACCTCAAATTGGAGGTGTGTTCTATCAACAAGAAATGGAGCATGTATTGAAATACATCAAAGAAATTAATGGGGTAGAGGTTACCACCGAAAAATTAAATCATTCTATTGAATTATATAACAAGAATAGAAAGATGATTGAATTTATTTACAAAATTCGTCAAGAATTCCCGTGGAGATTAAGTATCGTTGATGTGTATCATATCATCAGAGCGGGTACTGTCATTACTATTGAAGAACACAACGCAATTCTTGAAACCGTTTGCGAATTAATTAAACAAGACATTGGAGCACCTCAAGACAAAGTGAAAGTAATTATCTCTGGTGCTTTCTGCGAACAACCTTCTATTGGTTTGATAAAAGCTGTTGAAGAAGCAGGTTGCTACGTTGTGGATGATGACTACATGCTTGGCTCACGTATGATACTTGGCGACATTGATTCAAAGAGTAAAAATCCGTTGGAAGCCATCTCCAATTCATACATCAAACAAAGTCAGTTCTCTTCATCTATCTATGATGTTCACGATCCTAAAGAATTCCGACTTGCAAAAATTGTGAAAGATAGAGGAGCAGATGGGGTAATATTTGCAGCAGCAAGTTTTTGCGACCCAAGTTTGTTAGATGCTCCAATTTTCCAAAATGCATTCAACAAATTAGGCATTCGATACATTGCCTTCCAATTCAGCGAAAACATCAATCAATATAAAGTAATAAAAGAACAAGTAGGTGCATTTTCCGATTCCATTAAATTATGGGAAGATGAACCATTAGTAGCAATATCACAATAATAATAAACCACACTATGGCACAAGAAGCACAAAAAGAAAGAAGTATGATTCTCCAAAAGGAGATGATTGAGGGGCTATTTAATGATTTGGGAAAAGCAAAAGAAACTGGAAAAAAAGTTTGTTACACTTTTGTACCAGGTAACCTTTCGGAACTTATCCGAACATTTGATATGTTGCCTGTTTACCCCGAAATTAATGCATTGCAAAGCGCAATGCGTAAAAAGTCGGCATCATACATCAAAGAAGCAGAACGTCATGCTCACTCCGAAGATGTATGTACGTATGTAAAATGCGATGTTGGAATGATGATGAAAGGAAACATAGGGCCTACAGGCGAAAAAATTCCTGAACCAGACATTTTATTATTGAGTTATACCGGATGTTTTACTTTCCTTAAATGGTTCGAAACTTTAAAAAGAGAATATCCAAATGCTAAAGTCATCATGGTGCACACTCCATATCAGGAGAACGCAAAAATCACTCCCGAGATGACTCAATACATGGTGAAACAATTCAAAGAAGAAGTAATTCCTCAAATGGAAGCAGTTACCGGTATTAAATATGACGAAGAAAAGTTGAAAAAAATCCTTGCTCTTTCGAAAGAGGCAGAAGATTGGATTACAAAAATATTCGATACTACTAAACATAAACCATCTCCTATTGATGCTTATTTTGCAGGTGTGTATTACATTGGGCCAATCAACATTGGTTTCAGAGGTACGCAGCAAGCCGTAGATTATTACAAGGAATTATATAAAGAAATTCAAGAACGTGTTCGACTTGGTTTAGGACCAATTACACCAGAGGGTGAAATGAAAGAAGAGAAATACCGTCTTGTTGTTGAAGGTCCACCAAATTGGACTTCCTTCAGAGAGTTTTGGAAAATTTTCTATGACATGGGAGCTGTTATTGTTGCATCCTCTTACACCAAAGTAGGTGGAGTGTATGATATGGGATGGCGCCACGATCCTTCTCGTCCTCTCGAATCGTTATCTGAATATTGTATGAATTGTTACACCAATTTAAATATCCCTCAACGAATCGATTTATTATCAAAATGCATCACTGATTATGCTGCTGATGGTTATGTTACAAATTCAATCAAGAGTTGTAATTCCTTTTCGGCAGGTCAATTAGGAATGATGAGAGAAATAGAGGATAGATTAGAAGTACCTGTTGGATTCATCGAATCCGATTTGGTTGACCCAAGATATTTCTCGTATTCTAATATTAAAAATCGATTGGAGTCTTATTTCCAAATGTTAGAACAACGCAAGATAATTCATGAAAGTGAAAAAGTATAAAACCAAAAAAATATAATAAAATGAAGAAATATTATTTAGGGATTGACTTAGGATCTACCACTTCAAAAGCGGTAATCATTAATGAAAACGACCAAATTGTTGGTAGAGGAATAACAAACACAAGGGCAAATTACAAAGTAGCAGCTGATATCGCCCGTGAAGAAGCTATTTATGATGCAAGGTTTACATTATTATCCAACAAAATTAAATTGGATATGGAAGCTAAACCTGAATTCAAAAAATACATGGAGGACATTCGTTCCGTTTTCCAATATCAGCAATTCAAAAGAAGAATGGAAAGTTTGGAAAAGATGTTGAATAAAACCGTTTCCGAATTTGCATACGAAAATAAAACAGCGATTGCCGAAAAACTTCACGAAATCATTGAAAACATTCGTCCTCAAATTAGAAACGAATTTGTTCATGGAAATTTAGGTTCTAAAAATCAATTCTTCCGCGACATTGTAAGTGAAAAATACAATGTTGGTGTTGATGCGTTAGGGCGTGAATACTACGAACCATTAATGTTAGCATTCGATAAAAGTATTACCCCTGTTGAGAATGAAATGGTACAATACAATTTCAAAGAATTGGTTCTTGAATCAATGGCAGTACTTGAGGAAAAGTACAAAGGCCTTGCCGATCAACACGAAGATGGAAGCAAAGAAGATTGGTACTATGCCGAATTAAATGCAGTAAAAAGTAATTACAAAGATGTTGAAATATCACTTCGCGAGCATATTGAAGCCATTGCAAGTGAAGATATTCATATCGCTAAAATGGTTGGTACAGGTTATGGAAGAGCTTTATTGCCTTTTCCTGAAGATTGTATTAAATCAGAAATTCTTTGCCACGCGTTTGGAGCTCATGCCATTTTCCCCAACACACGTACTGTGTTGGATATCGGAGGTCAAGATACAAAAGCAATTCAGGTTGATAGCCACGGACTAGTTACTAGTTTTCATATGAACGATAGATGTGCTGCTGGTTGTGGTCGTTATCTTGGATACATCGCGGATGAATTTGGTTTGTCACTTAACGAACTTGGACCTGAAGCGATGTCTTCTACTAAAGAAACTACAATTTGTTCTACATGTACTGTATTTGCTGGTGCTGAGGTAAAAGAACTTCTACACAATGGAGAACAACGTCCAAATATTTTAGCAGGTCTTCATAAAGCAATTGTACAACGTGCTATGTCTCTTATCGCTCGTTCGGGTGGTGTTCGAAATGAATTTACATTCACAGGTGGCGTTGCTAGAAATCAAGCGGTGTTGAAATACGTTAAACAAATGGTTACCGATTCCTATGGTCAAGTAACCATGAACATTCACACCGACTCCATTTTCATGGGTGCATTGGGTGGAGCAATGTTTGCTCGAAGAAACATCAGTGCTGATTTACCAAAAGCAGGCAAATCAGTTGAAGCATAAATAATTTATTAATAGAATAAAAAACTAGAAAAAATGAAAGATACAATTTATACAATGGGCGTTGATGTTGGCGGAAGCTATGTGAAAGCCGTTTTGATATCATATAACCACAAAACTCAAGATCATAAATTAGTTGATAAACAAACTGAAAAAATCAGGAAGCGTGACCCCAAGGATGTGGTTGTCGAAGCAGTTGATACGCTACTTGAGCGCAACAAATTATCTTACGACAAAGACATTGCATACTTAGCTTCTACTGGCGAAGGTGAAATGGTTCAGCGTAAAACAGGTCACTTCTATAGTATGACTTCTCATGCGAGAGGTGGAATCTTTTTTGTTCCAAATGCAAAAACAGTTGTAGATATGGGTGGTTTGTATGTGAGAGCAATAAAAGTGGACTCACGTGGGAAGGTGATTGATTATAAAATGACAGGACAATGCGCTTCTGGCTCGGGTCAGTTCATTGAGAACATTTCAAGATATTTGGGATTAGCAATTGAAGAGGTTGGAGCAATGTCTTTGAAAGCGGATAATCCTGAAGTTCCATCTGGAATCTGCGCTGTATTGGCCGAAACAGATGTAATCAACCTTGTTTCGAAAGGATTGTCAACTCCAAATATTGTGAAAGGAATCAATGTTTCTATTGCACAGCGTGTGATAAAATTATTAGGCTCTTTACGTGCCGAAGGACCTATCGCATTGGTTGGTGGAATGGGAATGAATGCAGGAATGATTCAAGCAATTGAAGAATTATCAGGCGAAAACAAAAAAGCAAAAATTGAGTTCATCGCTAATCCTGATGCAATATATTCTGGTGCTATTGGGGCTGCCCTATGGGGAGGTTTCAGATATTACAAACTGAAAGAAAAAGAAGCTGTAGCAGTCTAATACATTCGTTCGATGCAAACGGTTGGGGTAAATAATCAATTAGGAAGTGTGGTGCAAAACGTTCAAGGACGTTTTGCTGCTGATGGTGAATTGCAAATAAAAGTTCCCTCAATTTTTTTGGATTACTACAAATCAAACAATAAATATAAAAACTCCTTTACATCAGACGATTGGTATGCTACCAACCTTATTGGAAAGGTGGAATTAAATCAAATTTCGATTTCAGGTCAGCAGTTGACTGACGTTCCTAATTCGAATACAGAGAATCTTATTGGCGCAAGTATTAAGATGATGATAGAGGGCAAGTGCCATTATATCTCATCTTCTATCATCATAGGTGCTGATGGAGAGTTCCCTGTGGCAATCATCTTTCCCAATAATCAAATGGAGCATCCTCAATACAATATTTCACCTCTTGACGGTTGTTTTTGCCCAAAAGATATGAATGAATTGAATAAATGTCTTACCGGTTGTTTGAATGATGCCAACTGCAGCATCGGACAGAAGTTTTCGAAAATGAAAGCGTTTTATATCGTTGACATCAACAGCTAATCATGTTAAATCTGTTTTAATTAAAGTTAACTCAATAATTGTTTTGCAATGGTTGGAATAATATTTCCTGAAAAAAATTGAAAGAATGGAACAAGTAAAAAGTGAAGAAGTAAAAAAAGTGAATCAACTTGATTCATTGTTCAAGCCAAAATCGATTGCAATCATAGGAGCGTCCTCCAAAGATTTATCAATCGGAAATGTAATTATTAAAAACCTTGTTCATTTTGGATACAAAGGGCCTATTTACCCTATCAATCCTAAAGAACCTGAAATAAGAGGAATAAAAGCCTACCCAACTATTTTCGATGTGCCTCACGATATTGATGCGGCACATGTAATCATTCCGAGCAAATTTGTTCCTCAGATAATAGAAGATTGCGGAAAAAAAGGAATTAAATCGGTTATCATCAATTCAGCTGGATTCAGCGAAATGGGCGAAGAAGGAGTAGCTTTACAAAAAGCATTCTTGGCAAAAGCAAAAGAATATGGTGTGCGCATCTTTGGCCCAAACTGTCAGGGCATCATCAATTGCGACCCTGATTACAATGCGTATTGCGATTTTACATTTACCTTCCCAAAACCAGGCTCCATCTCTATTGTAGCGCTTAGTGGCGGTGTGGGTGCATTCATCATGCAAAGTTTATTCGACCTCGATATCGGAATGCGCATGTATGCATCTAATGGAAACGCCTGCGATGTGTCGATTTCGGATGTGGTGAATTATTATGGAGATGACGAAGGAACAAAAGCAATCATCCTTTACACCGAAGGTTTTGCTAATCCAAAAGAGTTTATGGAAACCGCCAAAAAAGTGGCGAAGAAAAAACCGATACTTGCCATGAAAGCAGGGCGTACCGAAGAAGGCGCTAAAGCTGCCGCCTCTCACACTGGTTCGTTGGCAGGAGTGGATATTGCTACCGAACTTATTTTTGAGAAAACAGGAATGCTTGCGTTTAACAACGAAGAAGAGATGTGTCAAACAGCGATGGCTTTTTCTACACAACCTATTCCAAAAGGCAATCGTGTTGGAATCATTACCAATACAGGCGGGCCGGCAGTAATAGCTACTGACGAGTTGGTAAGTGCCGGACTCGAAATACCTGCATTATCAGCCAAAGCAAAAGAAATACTTACCGCCACTCAATTGCCGGAGGCCAGCATTGGTAATCCCATTGATGTGGTAGCCACCGGTGGTGGTGCGCATTTCCGAAGTGCACTAGATGTGTTGATGAACGAAGACAATATCGATTCTATTTATATCAACTTTGTAACTGCACCGTTTACCGACACTGATGAAG
>Ga0194047_10001177_pt1 | contig 16425 bp, 20 predicted proteins | sample JunL225m_MetaG_2_FD_160070 | JGI IMG/M metagenome (GOLD analysis project Ga0194047, IMG submission 160070) | Anoxic zone freshwater microbial communities from boreal shield lake in IISD Experimental Lakes Area, Ontario, Canada - Jun2016-L221-5m | ecosystem: Environmental > Aquatic > Freshwater... | reverse complement strand
TATTTTGCCTTGGCGTGCGGTGTCCTGGCCGTGATTTACGGTTTTGTGATGCGCAGCTGGATTTTGAAGCAAAGTACGGGCAACGCCAAAATGCAGGAGATTGCAGAGGCGATTCAGCAGGGTGCTGCCGCTTATTTATCGCGCCAATATAAAACGATTGCTGTAGTTGGGGTAGTTCTTGCTATCCTCATGGCTCTCTTCTTAGATTTCGCTACCGCAATTGGTTTTGTGGTTGGTGCAGTCCTATCTGGAGCATGCGGCTTTATTGGCATGAACGTTTCAGTACGCGCAAACGTGCGCACAGCTGAAGCGGCGACCAAAGGCATGAACGAGGCACTCAATGTGGCATTTAAAGGTGGTGCAATTACCGGCATGCTTGTAGTTGGACTTGGCCTCTTGGGTGTTGGACTCTTCTTTATGTTCCTCGTCTCTATTGGCGCAGGACAAGATCTCTCTGCTGTATTGCATCCATTGATTGGCTTGGCATTTGGCTCTTCATTGATCTCTATCTTTGCCCGTCTTGGTGGCGGCATCTTTACTAAAGGTGCTGACGTTGGCGCAGACTTGGTTGGTAAAGTCGAAGCAGGCATTCCGGAGGATGATCCGCGTAATCCGGCAGTGATTGCAGATAACGTCGGTGACAACGTAGGTGACTGCGCAGGCATGGCAGCTGACTTATTTGAAACTTATGCAGTGACACTGATTGCCACGATGGTACTCGGTGCCTTGATGATTACTGCTGCACCGGTAGCTGCCATTATTTATCCATTGGTATTGGGCGGCGTCTCCATCATTGCTTCCATCATTGGCTGCTCTTTTGTAAAAGCAACGCCTGGTATGCGCAACGTGATGCCTGCTTTGTATAAAGGCTTAATCATTGCAGGTGTATTGTCATTAGTAGCGTTCTACTTCGTTACTAACTTCATCATGCCTGACGATGCTTTGGGTATTCCTGGTAGTCAGTGGCGCTTATTTGGCTCTACAGTAGTTGGTCTTGTCTTGACTGCAGGTTTGGTATGGATTACTGAGTACTACACCGGTACTCAGTTCAAGCCAGTACAGCATATTGCTGAGGCTTCTACTAAAGGTCATGGCACCAATATCATTGCAGGCCTAGGCATCTCCATGAAGTCCACTGCATATCCAGTGCTCTTCGTATGTGCCGCTATTTATGCAGCGTATTGGTTGGCTGGTTTGTACGGCATTGCGATTGCAGCAACAGCCATGTTATCGATGGCAGGCATCGTTGTTGCACTGGATGCTTATGGCCCGATTACTGATAACGCTGGTGGTATTGCTGAGATGGCTGGCTTGCCACAAGCGGTGCGTGATATTACGGACCCATTAGATGCTGTTGGTAACACTACTAAAGCAGTAACTAAAGGCTATGCCATTGGTTCAGCTGGCTTGGCATCACTTGTGTTGTTTGCTGACTATACCCATGCATTAGAGGCTATTGGCCAACAAGTGTCCTTTGACTTGTCTAACCATATGGTGATCATTGGACTCTTTATTGGCGGCATGATTCCTTACTTGTTTGGTGCGATGGCGATGGAAGCAGTTGGCCGTTGTGCTGGTGCAGTTGTGGAAGAGGTGCGCCGTCAGTTCCGCGATATCCCTGGAATCATGGAAGGTACTGCTAAGCCTGAATACGGCAAGGCAGTCGATATGCTCACTTCTGCAGCCATTAAAGAAATGATTATTCCTTCTCTACTGCCAGTAGTTGCACCGATCGTCGTTGGGCTCTTATTAGGTCCTGCTGCATTGGGTGGCCTCCTTATGGGCACGATCGTGACCGGCTTGTTTGTCGCGATCTCGATGTGTACTGGTGGCGGTGCTTGGGATAACGCTAAGAAATATATCGAAGAAGGTAACTTCGGCGGTAAAGGTTCTGAAGCGCATAAAGCAGCAGTGACTGGTGATACTGTAGGCGACCCCTACAAAGACACGGCTGGTCCTGCAGTGAACCCACTGATTAAGATTATCAATATCGTGGCATTACTGATCGTGCCATTGTTACCGGTGGTCAGTCGCTAAGAAAAGTAACGCACAGCAAGAAACTAAAACGCCTAGCAATGCTAGGCGTTTTTTATTCTTTCTACCGTTTTGAAGTAATGGCTATTCAAATGTTTATGATTGAAAGCATGAAGCAGGTGAAATTAGTCACAGTCCATGTAGACCTGGCAAATCCCAAATCCTTCCCCAAAGGGTTTGTAGATAAGGATAAATTGGATGCAACAACCGAAGCACAAATAAGACTCCAGGGGATTAAAGATGATTTGGAGCTGGTAAAAAATATGCTCAAAAGCGAATCTAATTTCTATAAAGCCTGAGCGGATATGTTTTGAAAGGTTGCAGGTGTATGAAATGCAATATACAATTGCTATATACATAGGGAGGGTGGGAGATTATGGCTATTTCAACAGTTTTTACTAATAACCGAACCCAGGCGGTTCGTTTGCCTGCTGAAATGCGGCTACCAGAAAATGTGCGCAAGGTAAATGTGCGCGCAAAAGGTCGCGAGCGAATCATTGCCCCGATTGAAAATATGTGGGACAACTACTTTTTAGGTGAGGCTGGTGTAAGCGAGGACTTTATGAGTGAAAGAGGGTCTCAGGAACAAAGCGATAGAGAGCCCCTCTGATGCTGAAGTACTTATTAGATACAAATATTGTTATTTATGTCATGAAACAAAGGCCGTTAGAGGCGCTTAAAGTTTTCAATAAAAATGCTAATCGTATGGCCATATCAACAATTACACTGGCTGAGTTGATGTATGGTGCTGAAAAAAGTAAGCAAGTTGAAAAAAACCTCAATAATATTGAAGACTTTATAAGTCATTTGGAGATTCTGCCTTATGACATCAATGCAACTCAGCATTACGGACAGATCAAAGCATTTTTAGAGCATTCTGGTAAGCCAATTGGAGTAAACGATATTCATATTGCAGCCCATGCGAGAAGTCACGGTTTAACCTTAGTGACTAACAATATGGCTGAATTTAAAAGGGTTCCAAACCTTGCAGTTGAAAACTGGGTCTGAATAACCCTCTCTAATAAAAAATACCTAGCAATTCTAGGTATTTTTTATTAGTCAATAATTTAAAACTGAGAACTTAATCCAAAGTCTCTAAATAACGCTGCGCATCCAATGCAGCCATACAGCCTGTGCCAGCACTGGTGATGGCTTGGCGGTAGATATGATCTTGCACATCGCCAGAGGCAAACACACCGGGGATGTTGGTAGCAGTGGCATTACCCTCTAATCCTGAAAGCGTTTTGATGTAGCCATTGTGCATATCTAACTGACCAACAAAGAGTTCGGTGTTGGGCTTGTGTCCAATGGCAATGAAGGCGCCAGTCACGGCGATATCTTCCGTACTGCCATCTTGTTTTTTAATGCGCACACCAGTCACACCTTTTTCATCGCCAAGCACTTCATCGAGTGTTGAGTTGAGTTTGAGCTCTACTTTGCCTTCAGCAACTTTAGCCATGAGGCGATCATTTAAGATGGGTTCTGCACGGAATTTATCACGACGATGAATCACAGTGACTTTTTTAGCAATACCAGTAAGGTAGAGCGCTTCTTCAACGGCAGTGTTGCCACCACCAACGACGCATACATCTTGATTGCGATAGAAGAAACCATCGCAAGTGGCGCAACCAGAAACACCGCGACCCATGAAGGCTTCTTCACTAGGTAAGCCAATGTATTGCGCAGAGGCACCAGTAGAAATAATTAAGGCATCGCAGGTATAGGTTCCAGAGTCACCCACTAAGCGAATTGGCTTTTCCTTGATGGCCGCTGTATGAATATGGTCAAAAATGATCTCGGTATTAAAGCGCTCTGCATGCTTTAAAAAGCGCTCCATGAGCTCAGGCCCTTGGACGCCATCAGGATCGGCAGGCCAGTTTTCAACGTCGGTGGTGGTCATTAATTGACCCCCTTGAGCCAAGCCAGTAATGAGGGTAGGCTGTAAATTGGCTCGGGCCGCATAGACTGCAGCGGTATAGCCAGCAGGGCCAGAACCCAGGATGAGAACTTTGGAGTGTTTTGGGGTATTTGTAGTCATACCCAAATTATAGGTTTGCTTGTTTACAATCAGCAGAACATGGCGAGAACCGTATATCCAAAGTCCCAAATTCCCCAGCCTCCAGAGATGGATGGGCAGGGTAGGATGCCCCGCCTTCTGCTGGAGGCTCGCTGGTTCATCTCCCTAGGTTTATGCCTAGGCTTATTTGCTATTTTGCTGACGTATTCCAAGGCTGACCCAGCCTGGTCCCATGCCAGTTTTGAGACCCCTAGGAACCTAGGAGGGCGTTTTGGAGCTTATTTAGCAGACCTGATCCTTTATATCTTCGGAGTCTCTGCCTTCTGGTGGGTAGTCCTATTTGGGCGCCGTGTCCTAAATGGCTGGCGTGAGCTCTGGAGCGTTCCGCTCCCACCTGATCCCGATGCCAAGCCAGAATCCCTCTTAGTGCGCTGGTTGGGCTTTGGACTGACTTTAGCTTGCAGTATGGGTCTTGAGTCTATTCGGATGCATTCCTTGTCATGGGACCTCCCAAGGCCGCCTGGTGGCATCTTGGGCGAGCTCATCGGCGACCCTCTACAGATGTCTCTTGGCTTTACTGGGGCTACCTTGGTACTCCTTTTTGGCTTGTGCGCTGGCTTATCTCTGTTCTTGCATTTCTCTTGGTTGGATATTGCCGAGAAAGTAGGGCGCTTTCTAGAGGTGGCTTACCACCGAATTCGGGAGCGTCGAGATAGTGAGGAAGACCGCAAGCTGGGTGAGGCTGCTGCAGAAGAGCGTGAAGAATTTGTGGAAGAGTTCCGTGGCCGTGTGGAAGTTGCGGCACCGGTGCAAATTGTGCGTGCGCCTGTAGAGATTCCAAAGAGTGCTCGGGTTGAACGTGAGAAACAACAGCCGCTATTCGTTGATATCCCTGATTCAGAATTGCCGCCGCTCGCATTGCTCGATCCAGTCCCAGAAGCAAAAGAAACGATTTCTGCAGATGTGTTGGAATTTACTTCTCGTTTAATCGAGCGCAAGTTAGCCGAATTTAATGTTCAAGTCACCGTCATTGCGGCCTATCCTGGCCCTGTGGTTACTCGTTATGAGATTGACCCCGCGATTGGCGTCAAGGGCAGTCAAATTGTGAATCTCTCACGCGACCTTGCCCGATCTCTTGGCGTAGTGAGTATGCGTGTTGTAGAAACGATTCCCGGTAAGACCTGTATGGCTTTGGAATTACCAAACCCAACCCGTCAATCGGTTTACCTCTCTGAGATTCTGACTTCACAGGTTTATAACGACAACCACTCATTACTCACCTTGGCTTTAGGTAAAGATATCTCAGGCAGTCCAATGGTTGCCGACTTAGCCAAGATGCCTCACTGCTTGGTTGCGGGTACTACAGGTGCTGGTAAGTCAGTTGGTATTAATGCAATGATTTTGTCGATACTTTTTAAGGCTAAGCCTGATGAAGTACGTTTGATCATGATCGATCCAAAGATGCTGGAGATGGCAATCTACGACAAGATTCCACACCTCTTGTGTCCCGTAGTAACCGATATGAAGCAGGCTTACAACGCACTTAATTGGGCGGTCAATGAGATGGAGCGCCGCTACAAACTGATGAGTAAGTTTGGGGTGCGTAACCTAGCCGGCTTTAATAAGAAAATTTTAGAAGCAGAAGAAAAGGGCGAGAAGCTCACCAACCCATTTAGCCTCACCCCTGATGATCCTGAGCCAATTTATAAAGCGCCAGTAATTGTGGTGATCATCGATGAGTTGGCTGACTTGATGATGGTATCTGGCAAGAAGATTGAAGAGTTGATTGCGCGTATTGCACAAAAGGCACGTGCGGCGGGTATTCATCTAGTGTTGGCGACGCAACGTCCAAGTGTTGATGTCATTACCGGTTTGATTAAAGCAAACGTCCCTACTCGTATTTCATTTCAGGTCAGTAGCAAGATCGATAGTCGTACGATTTTGGATCAGCAGGGTGCTGAAGCACTTCTGGGTATGGGCGATATGCTCTATATGGCACCCGGTACTGGCTTGCCAGTCCGCGTGCATGGTGCGTTTGTATCCGATGATGAAGTGCATCGCGTGGTCGATTGGCTCAAAGAGAAGGGCGAAGCCAATTACATCGATGGTGTTCTCGAAGGCGCTGATGAATCCAATATGGATGCCTTGACTGGTGAAGGCGGCGGAGAAGCAGATCCACTGTACGATCAAGCAGTAGCCATCGTTCTAGAAAACAAACGCCCATCTATCTCATTGGTGCAACGTCACTTACGGATTGGCTATAACCGTGCCGCTCGCTTGCTAGAGGATATGGAAAAAGCAGGACTCGTGTCGAAGATGGGTAATGGCGGCAATCGCGAGATTCTGCGTCGCTCCTCTGAATAAGGTTGTCATTTTGCAAAGATTCTTTTCTGCAGCAATCATTGGAACAGCGATTCTGTTTTCAAACGCAGCTAACTCCCAAAGTGAGAATGGCGCTGATCAATTGCGCCAGTTTGTACGTAACTCCAAAACAGCTGAAGGTGATTTTGTGCAGCAGCAATTGCGTGCACCCAAAGCAAATGAGCCCCAAGACAAAGGTCTTAAGGTGGTCCGCCAAACTCAAGGACACTTTCTGTTTCAAAGGCCTGGCCGTTTTATCTGGGATACAGATAAACCATATGAGCAAAAACTGATTGCTGATGGCAAGCAACTGATTTTGTGGGACAAGGATTTAAACCAAGCCACTATTCGTCCTGCAGGCCAAGCATTAGCTGCTACGCCGGCAGCGATACTATTTGGTGAAACCGCTTTAGATCAACATTTTGATTTGCTAGAAGGCGAAGAGCGCTTGGGTATGAAGTGGGTGACTCTGTCACCTAAGAAAAATCCCAATGCAAAGAGTGGCAATGATCTGCCTTATACAAAGATCTCGGTGGGTATGGCCAATGGCTTGCCTAAAGCCTTAGAACTCATCGATGGCCTGGGAAGTGTGGTTTTAGTTACCCTGGACAAGATCCAATTAAACGTTGATTTACCGGCGAATCGCTTTACTTTTACCCCACCTGCTGGCGCAGAGGTCTTACGCTTAAACTAGAGCAATATATGATTGATCCGCAATTACTCCGTAAAGATATCGCCGCAGTTGCTGCGCGTTTGGCTACTCGTAAGTTTCAGCTTGATGTTGAGAAATTCAACACCTTAGAGTCTGAGCGTAAATCTTTGCAAACTCGTACCGAAGAATTGCAGGCTAAGCGTAATCAATTGGCTAAAGCTATTGGTATGAAAAAAGGGAAGGGCGAAGATGCTTCTGCTGAAATGGTAGAAGCTACTCAGATTAATGTGGATATGGAATCGGGCGCAGCAAGACTCGCTATTCTTCAGGCTGAGATTGCTGATTTCTTAATGGGTATTCCTAATCTTCCTGATGAAACTGTACCAATTGGCAAAGATGAGAGTGAGAACAAAGAAGTAAAGCGTTGGGGCGAACAGCCCATCTTTGATTTTGAAATTAAAGATCACGTAGACCTTGGTGGCCCATTAGGTTTGGATTTTGAGGTGGCAGCAAAAATTAGCGGCTCACGTTTTGTAGTACTCAAAGGACCAATTGCTAGATTGCATCGTGCTTTAGCGCAATTCATGATTGATACCCATGCAACACATCATGGCTATCAAGAAGTCTATACACCTTATATGGTGAATGCAGCTTCCATGCGGGGTACTGGTCAATTACCCAAGTTCGAAGAAGATCTTTTTAAAGTTCCTCGGCAAATGGGTGGTGAGGATGTAGGCGAAGCAAAGGCTGAAAACTTCTATCTCATTCCCACTGCAGAGGTGCCTGTAACGAACTTAGTCAGAGATGAGATTGTGAATGCTGAGAATTTGCCAATGAAATATGTAGCTCACACCCCATGCTTCCGTTCTGAAGCGGGTAGTTATGGTCGTGATGTCCGTGGCATGATTCGTCAGCATCAATTTGACAAAGTAGAGTTGGTGCAAATCACTAAACCAGAACATTCAATGCAGGCCCTAGAGGAATTAACAGGGCATGCTGAAAGAATATTGGAATTGCTTGAATTGCCTTATAGAAAAGTATTGCTCTGCACTGGAGATATGGGTTTTGGTAGTACCAAGACATATGACCTAGAAGTCTGGATACCATCGCAAAAAGCCTATCGAGAAATTAGTTCATGCTCTAGCATGGGTGACTTTCAAGCAAGACGCATGCAAGCCAGATTTAAAGCGGGGCAAGGTAAACCAGAATTGCTACACACCTTAAACGGTTCAGGTCTTGCAGTAGGCAGAGCATTGGTTGCCCTCATTGAGAATAAGCAACAAGTCGATGGCAGTATTGCTATACCGAAAGCGCTCCAACCCTATTTGGGTGGCCTAGAAGTATTAAAACCGAATTAAATTAAAACGGCTTTAATTTTTACTCTAGCAACATTTTTTCCTAAAACTTTATCAAGAGTTGCTAAAGACTTCGATTTAAGTTGTTTTGCGGCAGCTAGATGAAGTGCATCACCAGCCCTGAGATTTGACTTGCTATCAATAACCAAAATTCCAGCGGAATAGTACGTTTTTCTCTCAATAGGCATTAGTTCAATATCATTTTGGCAAAGATCATCAAATTTTTTCCAAGCTTCACGACTTTGCTTTTCTGTTATTTGTTTGGTTCTTACTTTCAGACTAAGTGCACTAGAGAATTCTGTGAATGTCCAGGTTGAAGAAATCATTTTTGCCGAACTATGTTCATGCCATTTGTCAACAGAATCACTCTTCGGTTCGGCTGTGCACAGGGCCACAAATATACTAGTATCAACATAAATCATTAGTAGCGGGCCTCTGAACGAACTTCATCCATTACTGATTTACCCATCTTCAAGGTAGCTCTGAATGCTCTAAGTTGTGCTGCAATTGCTTTGCGATCTAATTTCTGTGGCTTGATAATTAATGAGCCATCCTTTAATAGCGTTGCTTCAACCTTATCCCCATCTTTCAGCTGGATTTCTTTGATGAATGCTGCAGGAATACGTAGTGCTAGGCTATTTCCCCATTTTGAAATTTGGATATTCATAAGTTGATCCTTTAATATAGATATACAAATATGTATATCTATATTAAAAGAAATTATCCTTTTCAACCAGCCAATTTTTAAGTCAATATCTGCTGTATGGCTTTATGAATCGCTAGCTATAATGAATTCTCTGAACGGAGAGGTGGCAGAGTGGTCGAATGTACCTGACTCGAAATCAGGCGTACTGTCAAAGGTACCGAGGGTTCGAATCCCTCCCTCTCCGCCAAAAACTACGCTATCGCCTTTAGGCTAATTTTATTAGCCGCTGTGGCGTAACAGTTCATCATTTTAATAAACTTAGCAGTTGGCCTGACATATTTAATGCGTCTGTCAGACTTGTCTAAATAGTGCTCTACCCAACCATCTTTCACAAATCTCAGATAGTGACCGCGTACAGCAGTATAAGAATGGGGGACTGATGCAAAGAGTTCTTTAATTGAGATATTGTTTTTGTCGTAGTTATTATTCGCTAGGACCAAAATCAAATCGTATGCAATTAATGAGTTTTCCGTTGGCAGGTTATCTCTGCACCAAGTGCGTAAAGCAAAAATACCGCCAATCATTAAACTGTGTGTTTCACTAAACATCTTATGACTCTAGCAGTCATAAGGCTCAATAGATACCTAAATAGGCATCTTAATCAGATGTATTTATTAAGGCTATAAGTACCTGAATTGGAGTAATTTGCTTCAAAATCCGATAGATGCGATCAGCTTTACAACCCAAGTATCGCTATTGAGGTTCGTTCCCTTGCCCACTCCAAAGTTGATATTCGATTTATCTAGCTTGGTGTCTAAGACTAAGTAGGCAGTATTAAATCGTTGAGATACAGGAAAGGCATTAGTGGTGTTGCTCATTTCGCTGTAATACTCGCCACCAATAGACGTATAGGGTGAAAGGGCATAGGCAATCTTACCGCTGGGAGCAAAAGTGGTGCCGCCGCTTTTATTTAAACCAAAATCCACTGTTGGGTTGATGGTAAAGCGCCACCTATCTAGCTGTAGGGCCAGAATAGGAGTCATTTCATAAAAGAATTGGTTATCGCCACCAATATCCTTGAGGTAAACAATTTCATTTTTGATGCCGTAATGCCAAATACCCTCTTCATCATGGGTGGGGATGAACATTTGACCTATCTTGCCACCATTGACGTAAGAAACACCATTGTATTTACTTAAGAATGCATTGACGGCAATCTCATTTCCTTTAGCAAAACCATAAGCGTATTCCAGGCGGGTCTGAAAGACATTGGATGTAAGGCCTTGAGCAGCGCTAGGTTGATAAAGATTTGTCTCAATCTCATAGGTAGATTCATGTAAATCTGCAATGAGCTCGTCATGAATTTTGATTTCAAAAGGTGCAGCAAGGAGTTTGCTACTGATGAATGCAAAAATAAAAGCCACCCAATAGAGCTTCTGATTAGAAGGGTGAAATTTCAACATTTTTTTACTATAAAGCTTTTGGGGCATCATGATTGAGGAGGAAACATCTTTCTTTGTAAGTCGGGTAGTATCAACATTATGAAAGCAGCATTTATCCTTGCGGCACTTACTGTCCTGTCTTTGACTGGATTGGCTTTTGCGCAGATGCCGCCACCTCCTGGTTCACCTATGAGGAATGATCCCCATAGGCCAGTTGATCAAATCAGCAGTGGATTAGGAGTGACGGCAGACCAATTTAGAGCCTGCTTTAATCATGTGACACCTGCACAGAAGGGCTCTTTACCAGAGGCAAACCAAAAGCATGCCAATAAGCAGGTGCTATTAAGTTGCTTGCAAAAAAGTAATCCCTCGATTACGAATGACTCACTAGATGCTGTAATGGACCGTTATCGACCAGGCGGCAGAGCAGCTCAGTAATTCGCTTGAATATCTATATGAATCTCAATCGCTACGGCCTACTACTCTATGCTTTATTGCTAAGCGCTTGCTCTACTCCACAAAGTGAGTTTGGCGTATATCAACAGTCTGATGGCATGATTGGGGTGCATGCACCAAAATCAGCCAAGGAACCTGAGGCTCAAGAAGTGGCTCTTGCAGAGTGCAAGAAGCTGGGCAAGAGAACCGCGACGATTGTTGAAGGGAAGAAAACGGTCAATGACCGTTTTCCCCTAACTTATATCTATATGTGTAAGTAAGCCTAAAAGGTAGGTTTGCTCTTTAGCTCAGCAACCATTTCTTAATAGACTTATTCACGCACATCGCATCTAAGGCAAGACCAAAAAACTCAGAGCCATTGGTGACCATGCTCTCGATTGCCTCTACTTTGCCAGATTTAATCCCACGCAGATAAGTTGCAGCGCGATAGCGTAAGAAATGCTCTGTTTCGTCTTCTTCGTTTTCAGTAGTGCAAATCTCAAGGCTGCCATAACGAGTTTCTGGGTTGATATTGAGAATCGCTAGGCCTAGAGCGCCAATCAAGTTGTCTGGAACTGGAATAGGTACGTAGGAGTAGAGCGAGATCATCATCTCTTGTTCATCAACTTCAATGATGTGATCAATGTCTAAGACATCTTTTTCAGTAAGTTCAGTTTCACCTGAGTCGCCACCGCCAAAAGTAGATTCAAATTGCAACATCGCAGTATTACTGCCCTTAGATATTTCAATCATGTCAGGGTAGCCAAGCAAACCTTTCCACCAATACATCAGGGAGAAAGTACAGGGCTTGACTTCTACCAATCCTTTATTAGTGGACTTAGCAAAGTAGAGACCATGAAATTCATCATCTTGCTCTAAGCCGTATTGATCAACCTTGGGAGATTTAGACGCAGCTTTTTTTGCAGGCTTCTTAGTAACTTTTTTTGCAGCTGGCTTTTTTGATGCAGCTTTTTTTGCAGGAGCCTTCTTAGCCGCCACTTTTTTCACTACCTTTTTCACTGTCTTTTTGCTTGTTACTTTCTTGGCAGCAACTTTTTTGACAGCTTTCTTTATAGGGGCTTTTTTTACCACCTTAGTAGCTACTTTCTTTTTTGCTGAGGACTTCTTTGTAGCCATGGTTTATTACCCTTCTTTTGGTGTTATTGTGCTTAAGTGCTTATAGATGTTACTGCAATTTTCCTATAGTTTTAATACTAGCTATATGGGGTTTGTCCTGCCCATTACAAGGAGGGTCTATTGAATATAAATACTGCTATAAGCATTGTCTGATCGCTTAGCTAGGGATAAACTAAAAACTAGTCAGTTCTGAGTAACCTAAATATAAAGAGGGCTTATGTTTCCTGAATTCCGCGAGTTAATCACCCAATTAAAAACTACAGATCGCCACTTTTCTCATTTATTCGATAAGCACAATAAGTTAGATCAAAAGATTCAGAGAATGGAAGACCATAAAGAGCCTGGAACCCCAGAAGAGATTGAGACCTTAAAAAAAGAAAAGTTACTTCTTAAGGATCAAATCTATGCAGTTTTGAAAAAGGCGAGTAATTAGGCCTTTGAATATTAGTACCTTATAGAGTCATCAGAAAATGCGTAAACCGTTCAAAATTATCCTCATTGGGCTTGCTCTTTTCTTCTGCCTTTCCGGTATTGGGGCTTGGTATGCAGTTTCTTTTGTTAATCCAACGCAACTGACTGGTTTGTTGAGCTCCTCAGTAAAAGCGGCTACTGGACGAGATTTGAAAATTACAGGGCCGGTCACCTTAAAACTATTTCCTTCGGTTGGCGTTAAAGCAGAGCAAGTTTCTTTGAATAACGCTCCATGGGCAAGCGCTCCCGAGATGCTATCTATCAAAAGTATTGAGCTGGAAGTAAAGCTATTACCGCTGTTTCTAAAGCGTGTAGAAATCAGCACTTTGAAACTAGCGGGGCTTGAGGCGCATTTGCAAGCGAATAAATCTGGTCAAAATAATTGGGATTTAACGCCACCTACAGTGGGTAATGGGACAGGCAAGAGCCCCCCAGCCTCTGGGGCAGAGTCTGATGAAAGCAATTTTGTTGCCATCGAAACCATTGCTGCTTCAGATGCCCGCATTAGCTATGAGGATGGAGACGGACCAGCCAAGATCATTTCAGTGCCAAAATTATCTTTAAATGGTGCCGGAGGAAAAACTGTAATCTTGCTAGATCTCCAATATCAAAATTACAAAATAGATCTCAAGGGGAAAACAAGTTCTTTGCGCCAAACCTTCCTCGAGTGGAATCAAACCCCAGTCAAGATAAATCTAGATTTGACCCTTACCTTAAATGGTAAGGCTTTAGAAATTGCAGGGGAAATTGATAAGACCCCTAAGACAATGCCTCAATTTGATATCAAACTCAAATCAAAAGCTTTTGATTTACTTCCTTTAGCGGCTGCTTCTCTTGCTGCCTCGGGAGGTAATCTACCAGCAGTATCTAAGCCTTTAGCAGGCCACCCCCAATACTTCTTTAGCAACGCGTCTTTACCATTGGGTTTATTGCCAAGCGCTAATGGGAAGATTGCAGTCAATATTGACCAGCTTGGCTTGCCTGATAAAACACCACTCAATAATCTCAGTGGCCATATCGTATTTAAAGGCAATCGCATAGATCTCAATGATTTGAAGTTTGCACTTGGCAAAGGTCAAGGTCAGGTCCAAGCATCAGTTACAGACTTTCAGGGTACCAGCCCTAATATTGCAATCAAACTATTGGCTAAAGGTTTTTCTCTCGAGCAAATACTACTCAGCGCTGATGCTGGTAGCAAAGTGAGTGGGGGCGATGCCCAACTTGCACTTAATTTGCAGGGCAAAGGAAGAAGCCTGCATCAATTTTTAAGTACTGCCAATGGTGTAGCCCAAGTGAGTGTTGGTAAGGCAAGATTAGGATCCAATGTATTTAATAATGCTGGTGATTTAGCTATCACAGTATTAAATGCAGTCAATCCCCTACATAAAAGAACAGATCAAACAATCTTAGAGTGTGCTGTAGCCTATTTGCCAGTGAGCAATGGAATGATAACGGTGAAGGATTCAGTTGGGGTCGAGACAGATAAGCTTGACATTACTTTATCTGGTACGGTCAACCTGAATACAGAAGCGATTAATTTAAATATTAATCCCAATGACAAGTCGGGACTGACTACCGGAATTGATTTAGGGGGATTAGTAAAGATTGATGGTACTTTGCTGAATCCTCAAACTGGTATTAATAAACAAGGTGTTGTTAGTAGTGCGGCATCCATTGGTCTAGGCATCTTAACGGCAGGCATTAGCATTGCAGCTGAGAATGCTAAATCATTAGCAACCAAGAGGCAGCCTTGTAAAACTGCACTACACCCTTGGCAGGATATTTATCCTGAGGCTAACTAAGTTAAACCTTAGAAAACAAGGCCGCTTACAAAGAGGCTAAATAAAGAAATAAAGATACTCGCAAATAATGCGGTCCAGAAGCTAGAGATCGTAAAACCGCTCACTAGAGCAGACACCAGCATCAATACCAGAGCATTGATTACTAGCAGAAATAATCCCATTGTTAGCACTGTCAAAGGTAGCGTAAAGAGAATGAGTAATGGCTTAACTATGGCATTCGCAAAACCCAGGAGCAGGGCGGCGATGACAAGAGATCCCCCATCCGCAAAACGAAGTCCGCTAAAGATATAGCTAGCTACCCAGAGAGATAAAGAGGTTAAACCCCACTGAACTAGGAAAGGCGTTAAGTTACCCATCGTTTTCTTCCTTTAAAAGGTTGGAAAGACACTGCTTGTATCTATCTTATCAGTCGTTTAATAGTGAGGGGGAATTTCATCTTTGAGGCTACTGCCACCACCACTGCTACCCGCTTGTTCTTTAACGGCTTTGAGTTCTCGATACAGAAACTCAATTTGCTGTTGTTGTTTATAAACGGTTTCATTAAGCTTTTCAATCAAATCTTCAGTAAAGCTGAGTTTGATTTCGAGATTGGTAATTCTGTTTTCAGTCATTTTTTAAACCTCTTTATGCACTGATGAGTTCAAAGCGCCCGTCTTCCATTTCCGCTTTTGGCCTAATCCAAAAATCATGAGACTGAAGGGATTCATATACGTAAGCTGGTGCGAGGTTTGCTTCAATATTGGCAAGTAATAGAACCTGATAAAACCCACCCGTTTTTTTATGCTTGAGCTTGCTACCAGGTTTAAAGAGTCCTTCATCAGGAGCGGCCATTTTCGGTGTAGTCATGTCAAAAATATACTTTCTTAGTATGATGATGCGATGGCAAATCCCATCCCGTGCTCCATTCTAGATATATCTCCCATCCCTCAGGGATTTACGGCTGCTGATGCCTTACGTAACTCTTTAGATCTAGCTCAGCATGCTGAGAAGTGGGGCTATACCCGCTATTGGGTTGCCGAACACCATAATATGACCGGGAATGCCAGTTCAGCCACTGCTGTGCTGATCGCCTACCTAGCCAGTGGGACATTCAAAATTCGAGTAGGTTCGGGCGGTGTGATGCTGCCTAACCATGCGCCCTTGGTGATTGCTGAACAATTTGGGACTTTGGAATCCTTATACCCCGGTCGAATTGACTTAGGTTTGGGTAGGGCGCCAGGAACAGATCAGATGACCGCTAGAGCATTACGTCGTGACTTACTCGGTAGTGATGATCGCTTTCCTCAAGATGTGCGTGAGTTGCAGCATTATTTTGGCCCGATTCAAGAAGGTCAAGTAGTCAAGGCTATTCCAGGTGCTAACACTGAAGTCCCTATTTGGATTTTGGGATCGAGCTTATATGGTGCTCAATTGGCAGCCCATTTTGGCTTGCCATATGCCTTTGCTTCTCACTTTGCACCAGAGCAGCTATTAGAAGCAATGAAGATTTATCGCGAACTGTTTAAGCCTTCGGATCAATTAGCTGAACCTTATTGTGCCTTTGTGATGAATGTCGTGGCTGCTGATACCGATGAGCAAGCGCAACATTTATACACTACCTTGCAACAAAATGTGATTAGGATGCGTCGTAATACTCGAGGTCAGCTACCGCCCCCAATAGTAGATCTAGACGATTTTTGTGAGCCGCATGAGAAGGCAGCAGCTGACCATACCTTGCAGGTTTCCACAGTAGGCTCACAAGAAACTGTACAAAAAGGGATGCGCCATTGGTTAGATGCAACTGGAGCAAATGAAATCATTCTGACTGGTCAAATCTTTGATCATCAAGCTCGCCTAAGATCATTTGAAATAGCAGCGCAGGCTGCCCAAGCCCTCTAAAGTTCTAGTGCTTGGTAATCAGCAGTAACTAGTACGCCTTCCGTGAAGGCGCTATTAGAGAATCTCAACACCTCATTGTCTTTACTCAATAATGTGCAGGGTCTTGCCGTATAGGCTAAATCAAGAAAGATTTGGTCATCAGGGTCCTGGCATTTCCAGGGGGAGTGAATAATATTTGTATCATCAAGGATGCGA
>Ga0194047_10001170_pt1 | contig 16487 bp, 21 predicted proteins | sample JunL225m_MetaG_2_FD_160070 | JGI IMG/M metagenome (GOLD analysis project Ga0194047, IMG submission 160070) | Anoxic zone freshwater microbial communities from boreal shield lake in IISD Experimental Lakes Area, Ontario, Canada - Jun2016-L221-5m | ecosystem: Environmental > Aquatic > Freshwater... | reverse complement strand
CTTTGCGGATACTTCAATTGCCTTAGGAGTTAGCGATCATCCAACTCTCCTATTTTTCAATTTCTGCTTTCATGTGATCGGTGAGTTTCTCAAGCAGTCGAACTAATTCCAGTGCTTCTGACTTTTCTAAGACGGCGAACAGTTCAACGTACTTCTCGTGAACTGTCGGAAGTGACGTATCAAGAAACCGCCGACCTTTAGTGGTCAGTTCCACCACTTTGATTCGTTTGTCAGATTCATCTTCAATACGCGTAGCTACTCCATCCGCTGCAAGCCCGTCAACGATTCGCGTGACTCCACGTGGGGTGAGATCAATCATCTGAGCAATTTCACCCATGGTGAGTGCCTGCTCATTACGCAACATCCAGAGAACCAGGAGACGAGAAGCGGGAATCCCAAGAGGGGTCTCAACATTGAGCAGAAGCCAGCGTGGGAAAAGGTGGCTTAGTCGGCCAACACTCGCCGCAGTAAATGGAGCCGCCGCGGCTCTAGACATCTTTGCCAAGTCAGAGGAAGTCGGTTTTGCGCCTACTGAAGGATTTTTGACCTGATGGCTCATATGCCAAAGATAACAGAACTTCTTACCTTTTATTTACCTAGGTAAGTTATTATGATCAGCAACCCAACATCAAGGATGTCAACCCGTGAAAATCAAAACAAGCTTCAGCATCACTGCTGCCCTATCAATCATTTTCCTCAGCGCATGCTCGAGCAGTTCAGAGTCATCAGATTCAACTACCGCATCTTCTTCAACCGATACCGCTGTTCTATTTTCGTCCGACACCACTGACGTTGTGAAAGCAGCTTCGTGGAACCCCACAATCAAAATCTCCTATTCAGATGGCATCATCAACTTCCAGCCCGATGGCATTCCCAACCATGAACGTGATGCGTACTACGCAGTGCCAAATGCAGGCGTCGTAGTGCCAGATGCCAGTACAGCGAACATCATTAAGGATCCAACTTCGGCTCAGAACTATTCATTCGATATTCCTTCGGTTCCAACTTTCTCGTCGACTACTACAAAAACAAGTTTGGGCTCCATCGGAGTGATGATCTCGGGTGCGGTTCTCTACAACCCATTCGAAGGCGATGGAACAACTGTTGCGATGGCAAATAACTTCACAATCACTAATGCAGCCGGAATTACAGCTTCATTTGTTGACAAGTGCGCAGGTCATCCCACTCCCGGCATGAATGGCACGGGCGGTGCTTACCACTACCACGGGTTACCTAATTGTGTAACAAGCAAAGTTGACACAACTACAGGACCATCCCACATCATTGGTATTGCACTTGATGGCTATTTCATCTACGGTGCAAACGACATCAACGGGAAAGCCGTACCTGCGAGCTCTCTTGATGAATGCAACGGAATCTCCAGCCCAACACCTGAATATCCAAAGGGTGTTTATCACTACGTTCTTCCGGGAACTGCTGATGCGACATCATCTATTGGTTGCTTCCACGGCAAAGTCGACGAATCACAGATTCAAGCAATGCCAAACATGATGCCCCCGATGCCAGATCTTGCCGCTGCCGCTAAGAAACTCGGCATTACGGAAACTCAACTAAAGGATGCGTTCAACAACACCTTGCCACCTGACTTTCCCAGCGCGGCAAAGAAACTGGGAATCACAGAGGCTGCGCTTAAGGCCGCACTCGGAGTGAAATAGGCGGTGACTTAACTTCGCATTTGGCTAAACGCGCTTCAGGTCGGTGACGACGCCACCGGCAACACGAACGATGTCAGCAGGTGCAGCACCGAAGTTGTCATTCCACGTTCCCGCAGCAGCCCACACCTCGTCGTACTGCAACAAGTCCGGATCCACGAACACACGCAACTGTGTGCTGTGACCAAAGGGAGGCACGCCACCGATTGCATAACCGGTCGCTTCGCGCACTGCGTCTGCGTCAACTCGTTTGCACTTTGCGCCACCAGCTGCGGACGCAAGTTTCTTTTCGTCTAACTGGTTCACGCCGCTCACGAGAGCCATAACAATTTCGTCATCAACACCGAACACCAGGCTCTTCACAATCTGACCAACGGTGACTCCAATGGCATCTGCTGCATCTTGTGCCGTCTTTGTGCCTTCAGGAAACTTGCGCACTTCAATCTCTAAGCCAGCGTCGCGAGCAGCCTGCGTAACCCGGGCAACGTTGGGGTGAATCTTTTCATCCGACATAAATGCAAGCCTACGGCTATCTACATAGTGCTCATCATGTTTAATAACAGGTCTACGGCAAGAATCAATCTGCGACGAGGGTATTGATGTGCTCTGCCAGTAAAGAATCACGCTGAGTGATACAACCTTTGTCGTGTGATGTGAGAGCAATAGTCACGGTGTTGTAGCTATTTGACCAATCAGGGTGGTGATCAGCTGCTTCAGCCATATCCGCAATTGCTGTCATGAATGCAAAGGCTTCTTTGAAATTGGTGAATGTGAATTCACGACGCAATGCATTGTCCTCATGGCGCCAGCCACTAGGAACAACGACATCGCTCATACGAAGGCTGCGTAGCCGTCAATTTCTAGTTGGTCAGCAAGTTCTGCACCACCGCTAGCAACAATGCGGCCTAACACCATGATGTGAACCACGTCAGGCTTTAGTTCTTCAAACAACCGAACGTAGTGAGTAATGGCAAGAACGCCAAGATTGCTCTCGTGTGTTGCTGCCTCTACGCGACGAGCGCAATCACGCAGTGCGTCAATGTCGAGACCAGAGTCAAGTTCGTCAAGAATCGCGAACTTTGGCTCGAGTACTCCGAGTTGCATTGTTTCGTTGCGCTTCTTTTCGCCACCAGAAAGGTCAACGTTTAGTGCACGTGTAACAAGTTCAGGGTCCATATTGATGCGCAATGCTTCTTGCGTAATACGAGCAGCCATGCCTTCAGTGCCACGGTGACGAGCAGTAAGAGCTTCTGCCATTACTTGGTCAGCATGAACTCCGGGGACTTCTGTTGGGTACTGCATGACAAGGTGCAAGCCGGCAATGGCACGTTCCCATGTTGGCAACGCAAGCATGTCAACACCGTCGAGAGTGACTGAGCCTGCAAGCACTTTGTAGCCAGGCTTACCCATGATGACTGCAGACAATGTGGACTTACCAGCACCGTTTGGACCCATGATGGCGTGAACTTCACCAGACTTCACAACAAGGTCAATACCCTGCAAGATTTCTTTACCAGCGACTTCGGCGCGAAGGCCTTTGATTTCAAGTGTGCTCATGACTTCGCCTTCTGTGATTCAACAATGACTTCGTCATTGACAACTTTTGCTGAATACACAGCAACAGGTTGAGTGGCAGGAAACGTATCCGGCTGGCCTGTAACAAGGTTGAAGGCGCTTCCGTGCTTGATGCATTCGATTTGTTTGGTTTCACACCACACCATGCCAAGCGACAATGAGATGTCAGCGTGACTGCACGTGTCAGCAATGGCGAATACTTCATCTTCAATGCGGACTACTGCTACTGCAACACCGTCAACCATGACCTTGTGGGCAGTGCCTGATTCGAGTTCAGAGAATTTTGCAACAACGGTCATGATGCCACTTCGTTTTCTGGGTTGAGTTTGTGGTTTACAGCGGTGCGCAACATTTCAACATCAGCAAACTTTGGCAGACGATCAATAACTTCGTTGAAGAACCCGAACACAATAAGGCGTTCTGCAATTTCTGGAGGCACTCCGCGGCTTTCCAAGTAAAACTTCTGTTCTTCGTCTACTGAACCAACGGTGCTTGCATGGCTGCACTTCACTTCGTTGGTTTCAATTTCAAGGTTCGGCACGCTTTCGGCCCACGCACCTTCACTAAGTGTGAGGTTGCGGTTCGTTTGGAAAGCCTGTGAGTGCGCAGCGTTTGGCTTGATGTGAATGAGACCGGTGTACACACTGCGCGCGGTGTCGCGTACTGCGCCTTTGAACAACAAGTCACTATGCGTGCGGGGTGCTTCATGAATCTGCAATGTGCGAAAGTCATGCATTTGTGTGCCGCCTGCGAAATACAACGCCACTTGCTGGGCTGATGCGCCTTGTTCGACAAGACGAACTTCGGTACGCATACGCGCGTAGTCGCCACCAAGGGCAACTGTTGCAATACGAGTAGTGGAATCACGATGACCAGCTGACTGCTGATGACCGATTTGCCATGTGTTGAGACCAAGTTGGTTAATGGTGAGGTAGTTCACGCGAGCTGCTTTACCCGTACGCACTTCAAGTACTGGCACCACGAGCGAATGAATATTGTCGTTCGAGATAAAGGTCTCAATGACGGTGACTTCTGAGTTCTCTTCAGCATCAATGACAAGGCGCGGGTACGCAACGACGCCGTCTGCTTCAAGGTGATGAACGATATGAATTGCGCCTTCAACTACAACACCCTTTGGAATGCGTAGTGAAATAACGTCAGTATTCGCGCCGTTGAGTTCAGCGAAAATGTCTGGGTTTGATGTCATGGCGATACCAGCCAACGACTCTGCGATGCGAACTGAATCTGCGCCAACAGTTTCTGTGCGCAAATGTCCGTGCTTGTATGCGGACATATCAAGTTCAGCGATGCGGCTGTAGCGCCAGATTTCTTCGTCAGTGCTTGGCATGACTATTGCGGGGGTTGCGTTCATGTGATTTTTCTCTTAGGACTTCTTGCGTCGCCACCAGCGGGGCTTAGCGTTTTTTTCTTTGTCTACTTCTTCCAAGATCGAAGCGCCCATGGCGTTAATGATCTCTTCTGCGGCATCTAATACAGCTGCTGCTGAACCATCGTCTAAGCCAGGAACCTCGCGTGGTGTTGGCGGCGGAACAACACTTCCGTGTGCCCACGCAACATCAGCGAGGCGACGCTCGTATCCATCACATGGTTCCGGACAACGCCACGGCGCATCGGGAGCCAAGTCAAGGTTGCACTTGCGTACAGCATCTCCGGTCGCATACGTGCGACTTTCAAAGTGCTTGCATTCAGTGCGCATCGACATGGTGAACCGACGGCGTGATCAGCCGATGGAACCTTCCATCTGCAATTCAATGAGGCGGCTCCACTCAACTGCATATTCCATTGGCAATGTGCGGGTAACGGGTTCGATGAATCCGTTCACCACCATGCTCATGGCTGCTTCTTGAGTGAGTCCACGACTCATGAGATAGAACAACTGCTCGTCGGCAATCTTTGACACTGTTGCTTCGTGACCAATCTCTGCGTCTTTTGCGCCCACTTCCATGTACGGGAATGTACGGCTCTCGCTTTGGTCGTCAAGGATCAACGCATCACACTGCACGTGGCTCTTGCAGCCGTATGCACCTTCGTCAATGCGCACAAGGCCACGGTATGCAGTGATGCCCCCGTCTTTGCTGATTGATTTCGACACAATCTTTGACGTGGTCTCTGGAGCTGCGTGCACCATCTTTGCGCCAGCATCTTGATGCTGACCAGCACCTGCATACGCAACAGACAACACTTCACCAGTTGCTTTTGGACCCATCAAATACACGCTTGGGTATTTCATGGTGAGCTTTGAACCAATGTTTCCATCGATCCACTCCATGTGGCCTTCTGCTTCAACGCGCGCACGCTTGGTAACAAGGTTGTACACGTTTGGTGACCAGTTCTGAATAGTTGTGTATGTCACGTGCGCACTTGGCTTCACGACAATCTCAACAACAGCAGAGTGCAAAGAATCTTTTGTCCACACTGGGGCCGAGCAGCCTTCGATGTAATGCACTTTAGAACCTTCGTCAGCAATGATCAGTGTGCGCTCGAATTGACCAGCGCTCTCTGAGTTAATGCGGAAGTACGCCTGCAATGGCATTTCACATTCGACGCCTGGCGGAACGTAAATAAATGATCCGCCGGACCATACAGATGTATTGAGTGCAGAGAACTTGTTGTCACCGGGAGGAATAACAGTGCCGAAGTACTGCTTCACAAGGTCTGGGTATTCGCGCAATGCGGTATCCATGTCGCAGAACAAGATTCCTTGCTCTGACAGTTCGTCGCGGTTTCTGTGAAACACCACTTCCGATTCATATTGCGCAGTAACACCAGCGAGGTATTTGCGCTCGGCTTCAGGAATTCCCAACTTCTCGTATGTGAGCTTCATTTGCTCTGGAAGGTCATCCCACTCATCAACTTGTTCGGTTGCTGGCTTCAAGTAATAAAAGATGTCTTGGAAATCGATATCGGGCATGTTTGTGGCGAACCACGGCGCCATCGGCTTGCGATCAAAAATTCCGAGGCTGCGTAAGCGCATCTGTGTCATCCACTTCGGCTCGCCCTTCCACCATGAGATCTGCTCTACGACGCGCTGGTTAAGGCCTTTGACGGGTTCGAAGGCATATTCGATCTCGTCGCTCCAGCCAAGGCTGTACTTACTGAGATCAAGATCAAATGAGGTCATGTGGGTTTCCTTCGCTTCCTAACCACCGGATTCCCCAGGGGCTATTAACACTATGGCCATAGTAACAATCCCCAGGCGGTAACCCACACAGATAGCGTCAATCCCTTCATGGAATGTTTCGGTCTCGTCGGTCTCCCCAATGCGGGCAAGTCCTCGCTTTATAACGCACTCACCGGTGGCGGGGCCCTGGCTGCTCCCTACCCCTTTGCCACGAAGGATCCGAACATCGGAATCGCCAAAGTGCCCGACCATCGCCTGCTCGCTTTGTCGGAAATGTCACAGACAAAAAGCATCGTGCATGCAGCTGTTCAAGTGGTCGACATTGGTGGCTTAGTCGAAGGCGCAAGCAAGGGTGAAGGTCTTGGCAACAAGTTCCTCGCCAACATTCGGGAAGTCGATGCAATTGTTTACGTGTTGCGCGCATTCAAAGACCCAGACGTCATGGGTCCTGATGATCCACTTGAACATTTGCGGATTGTTGAACTTGAACTTGCACTTGCTGACTTAGAAACAGTTGAGGCACGTCTCAAGCGAGTGAGCAAAACTGCTCGCGTTGATAAGGGCAATCAAGAAGAAGCTGCATTGTTGCAACGTGCGTACGACGCGCTGGCTGACGGCCTACCGTTGTATCGCGCAGGAATGTCAGCAGATGACCGCGAAGCACTTGCACCTCATTTCTTGTTGACTAACCGTCGCGTACTTGCTGTGGTCAACGTTGGTGAAAACGAACTTGACACGATTCCGGCAATGGAAGCTCGTGTTCGTGCAGAACTGTGCCCCCCGGGTTCCGTGCAAGAGCACGAAATTGAAGTTCTCGGCATGAGCGTGCAGATTGAAGCAGAAGCTGCGCAATTAGAGCCAGCAGATCGCGCAGAAATGCTCGAGGCTCTCGGCCTCGGTGAAGGCGCGCTGACAAAGATGGTTCGCTCGGCATTTCACTTGCTTGGTCTTCGCACCTATTTCACCACCGGAGAAAAAGAGACCCGTGCATGGACATTCCACGCTGGCGACAAAGCCCCTGTGTGTGCCGGAAAGATTCACTCTGACATTCAGCGCGGATTCATTCGCGCCGAAGTTATTCACTGGGATGAACTGATTGATCTCGGATCATGGAATGCAGCCAAAGATGTCGGCAAGCTTCGCTCTGAAGGCAAAGAATACGAGTTCGTTGACGGCGACGTCACCGAGTTCCGCTTTAACGTATAGGTAGCGACACGGAGGTCACCATGAGTGCACCACAAGAACTCGAGCCCATCTGGCTTGTCAGCACAGGCAACGTATTAGCTGCTGGCGTTCGTACCGTGACTCGCGCTCAACGCCGTCGTGGCTTGATGGGTATTGCCGTTATTGAACAACCTCTCGTGCTTGAACCATGCAATTGGGTTCACACCATTGGCATGAAAGCAACAATTGACGTTGCCTACGTTGCGTCGAACAACATCGTGATACAGACTGCAACAATGAAACCGTGGCGAGTTGGTCCTCGCATTCCTTCAACAGCACTGATTATTGAAGCTGCCGCTGGTTCATTCGAACGCTGGAACCTACGTGTTGGTGATGAAGTCGAGGTGCGCCATGTCGAACGATGACATAGTTACCTCTGCAATTCACGCAGGCTTGTGGTTGGTTGCAACACCAATTGGCAATCTTGAAGACTTATCGCCTCGTGGTGCAGCCGTGTTACGCGCCGCAACAATCATTTGCTGTGAAGACACTCGTCATAGTGGGTCTTTGTTGAAACGAATTGGTGCGTCACCAGAACGACTGATTGTTGCAAACGAACACACCGAGCACGACGCTATTGAATCTGTGTTGTCGTATTTGTCTACTGGTGCAGTTGTTGCATTGATTTCCGACGCAGGTACTCCAGCCATCAGTGACCCGGGCGAACGCCTTGTGCGAGCAACAATTAATGCCGGGTACACCGTGCATTCAACCCCAGGTCCAGCTGCCTTTGTTATGGCTATAGCTATGAGCGGATTACCAACAGCACGTATTGCGTTCGATGGCTTTCTGCCACGCAGTGGAAGTGAACGGCGCGAACGACTCACAGAGGTTGCACGTGAACGACGCACCACTGTGCTGTATGAAGCACCACACAGACTTGAAAAAACACTTGTTGACTTGGCCGATGTATGCGGCAATGATCGCCTTGTGGTCCTTGCACGTGAACTCACCAAACTTCATGAAGATATGTGGCGCGGCACCCTTGGTGATGCTGTGCTGCATTCACGCGCCGTTGAACCACGTGGCGAATACGCATTAGTAATCGCGCCAGTTACGGCAGAGTCAGTTGACGTGACAGATGATGACATTCGTAGTGAATTGACGTCGCGTACATCTGCAGGCATTTCAAAGCGCAGCGCAGTTGATGAAGTAACCGCAGCCCTTGGCGTTTCACGCAAACGTGTCTATGCAATTTCGGTGGCTATATGAGTACTCCTGAAAAAACAGCAGCGTTCTTTGACCTTGACCGCACCCTTATTGCTGGTTCGTCGGCATTTGTATTTGCACGCGCCGCGTACGACGCAGGACTTATTCGCCCACAGGAATTCATTGGTGACGCAATCGGAGCAGTGAAGTTTCGCCTTGTTGGCTCTAGCGACAACTCAAGCACCAATGTGCGTGATCGTATTTTGTCTGCTGCTGGCGGTGCTAAACAAACCGATCTATTGGCACTGAACGAAATAGTTCTTCCTGAACTTCTTGGCCTCATTCGACCAGAAGCGCGCGCATTGCTTGAACAGCATCATGCCGCCGGCCGCGAAACATGGATCGTGTCAGCATCCCCCATTGAAATTGTTGAACCACTCGCTATCGCACTCGAGATGACTGGTGGCATTGGCACACGCGGTGAGGTTGACAACGGTGTCTACACAGGTCGCCTCGCTGGCCCATTCTGTTACGGGCCAGGTAAAGCTGAAGCAATTGCAGCCATCGCGGCAGAGCGCAATATCAACCTTGCTGATTCATGGTCGTATTCAGACTCCATGAGCGATGTTCCCATGATGGAAATTGTGGGCAATGCAGTTGCCGTTAACCCTGATGCACAATTGTCTGCACTTGCTCGTTCACGTGGGTGGCCAATTGTTGTGTTTGCTCAACGATCAAAGATGTTGGCGCGACGGACAACAACAATCACTGTTGCCCTTATCGGTATGGCAATTACGTACTCGCTCGGCGCACGTAGCAGCAGACGTTCTTAGTCTGCACCTAACGGCGACAGAGCTAATTGACGGCTCATTGCAACAACATTGCCAGCAGAGTCCCACATCACGCCGTCTTCTTCCCAATAACCGCCCTGCGTGAGAGCACTAGTGAACTCACACAGAATTGGACCAGGTACCGGCACTCCGCGCACATGCACGGTGAACTCAATGGTGGGCACCCAGCCCTTCATGCCGAACAAGTTGAACGTGACAGGTGGAAATGCATCAGCAGCAAGCAATAACGACAGCGTGTCAACAGGTCGACCATCTTTAAATGCGAAATATCCGCGTACACGCGCAATGCCTGATGGCTCGTTGGTTGCAAAGCTGACATCGTCAGGATGCAGGCGCATATCAAGACGTGAACCAAGACCTGGTTTCATATCGGGGTTTGCGGGGCGCACAGGACAATCGTCAAACGCAACCATGTCGGGCATCACCAATGTGTTCGATTGCGCACCGATAGATGCATCAACGTCGCCGAAAGTACCGATGGAACGAACAACATCACGACCATCGCGAGACATTGACGCAACAACTGTTGACAGCCGCTTGCCTGCTTTAACAACTTCGCATGTGGTTGTTGCAGGACCTTCCGGTGCTGGCGACAAATAGTGCATCGAAATTGAAACTGGATGCGCGCGGCCGCTCTCTGCACGCATGGCACTGCCAACCAGAGCCAACAAATATCCGCCATTTGCATTGCCGTTGATATCCCATCGATCTTCAACTGGTGTGTCGTACACACCGTTGCCAAGCGGGGTGGGGCGTGTGGCGTGATCGAACTCAAAAGACATCTGTACGAGGTTACGAAGTAAATGTCGCAATAAACGAACCGACGACACGAAGCGTCGTGGCGTAGCCTGTCTAGGTGGCCAAGTACTACCTCACCACTCCGATCTATTACGTCAACGCGCAGCCACATCTTGGTCACGCGTATACGACCATTGTCGCTGACGCATTAGCTAGGTGGCATCGCCTTCTGGGTGACGATGTGCATTTCCTCACCGGAACAGACGAACATGGTCTCAAGATTCAGCAAGCTGCAGAAGCAGCTGGCACGTCACCCCAAGAATTCACCGATTCCATCGCCCCGTTGTTTCAACAAGCGTGGCAACGCCTGAATATCTCGAATGATGATTTCATTCGCACCACCGAAACGCGTCACAAAGTCGGCGTACAGAAGTTGTTACAGGCCTGTTTTGATGCGGGCGATATCGAACTCGACAAATACAGCGGTTTGTACTGCGTTCCCTGCGAGGCCTATTACACAGAAGATGACCTTGATGGGGAAAACTGCCCTATTCACAAGCGTCCTGTGCAGCATGTTGAAGAAGAGAACTACTTCTTTCGTTTGTCACGCTTTGAACAACGCCTCATTGATTGGTACTCACTACACCCAAGCGCAGTAGTGCCAGAACACCGAGTAAACGAAGTTCTCGGATTCATCAAGCAGGGTCTCCAAGATTTTTCAGTCAGCCGAAAGACTCTCACGTGGGGTATTCCCCTTCCATTTGACCCATCACACGTTGCCTACGTCTGGTTTGACGCGCTTGCTAACTACATCACCGCAATCGGCTATGGCTCTGATGATGAAATGTTCAATAAATGGTGGCCAGTTGATCATCATCTCATTGGCAAAGACATCATTCGTTTCCACAACGTGTACTGGCCTGCAATGTTGATGTCAGCCGGCATTGAACCGCCAACTGGTTACGCAGTCGGTGGATGGCTTCTTGTTGGTGGTGAAAAAATGTCGAAGACATCAGGCAATGTGGTGAACCCACTTGACCTCGTTGATGAATTTGGCGTTGACGGTTTTCGTTATTACGTACTGAGCGATACGTCATACGGCAACGACGGAGACTTCACATACGAAGGACTTGTGTCGCGCTACAACTCAGACCTTGCTAACAACCTTGGCAACCTTGCAGCACGCATTGCATCTGTTGTTGACAAAAAGTGTGCAGGTCTTGGCACCGCACCGAACCCAGACAGTCTGTTAGCCACAGCCGCCAAAGATGCCGTTGCCGAAACGTCTGCATGTTGGCAACTTGTTCAGCCAAGTCGTGCGTTAGAGGCAACATGGTCACTGATCCGTGCCACCAATGCCCACCTTGAGAATCATGAACCATGGAAAGCAGAGCCAAGCGATCTGTTGAACACCGTGATGGGCGATGCACTTGAGGCATTGCGCATCGTGACTCTTCTTGCGTTCCCTGCAATTCCTGATACTGCTCGTGAGATTTGGCGTCGCATCGGAATGACAACAGATATTGAACAATGTCGCATTCCTGTCGATACTGAATGGGGCTTGTACCGCGCCGGTTCTCCTGTTGAAAAAGGAACACCGCTCTTTCCTCGTCGCACCATCGCATGAGCGCCACCATCACCGGATGGACAGATACGCACTGTCATATTCACGATGACAAAATGAGCTCAGCTCCAGCTGAAAGTTTGCAACGAGCACGTGCCGCAGGCGTTGAGCGCTTCGTAGTGATTGGCACAGATGCACCAACATGTGAGCAAGCAATCGCAATCGCCTCCCAGCACACAGACGTGTGGGCAACCGTGGGACTACACCCTCACGACGCCACACAAGGCACAGACTCAATACTTCCGTATGTCACGCAACCACGCGTAGTTGCTATTGGCGAATGCGGCCTTGATTACTACTACGAACATTCACCACGTGATGTACAAATGCGTGTGTTTGCCGAACAAATTGCTCTCGCGAAACAACACGATCTCACATTGGTAATCCACACACGCGATGCATGGGAAGATACTTACGCAGTACTTGACGCAGAGGGAATGCCTCAGAACACCATCATTCACTGCTTTTCTGGTGGCCCTGTCGAGGCGCAAGAGTGCCTTAATCGTGGTGCATATTTATCATTCAGTGGAATCGTCACTTTTAAGACCGCGAACGAACTTCGTGAAGCGGCTGTGCTGTGCCCCAGCGATCGCCTTCTTATTGAGACCGACAGCCCTTTCTTAGCTCCTATCCCTCATAGAGGTCGCCCCAATGAACCAGCTCACGTTGGTCTTGTCGGTACTGCCATTGCAGACCTTCGTGGAGTCGACGCCGCGGAGTTCGCAACAATTACAACAGCGAATGCTTTGGCAGCATTTCCTCGCATACATTCGTAGGTACATGAATCTCTCTCACGTCGACAAGAACCGCATGACGGTTGCAATGGTTATTACTGCCATTTTTCTTGCCGTGGCATTTATGGCATCGGGAAATTCCGGCAATGAACCGCTGACCACAGTGGCTCAGGCAACGACCACCACATTTGACCTCGGACTTGGGCTTGACTCAAACGTTGATGCTCCTGCCAATCTCGGCGGCCCGGTCAGTAATGACCCAAATGGTCAAGGGCAAATTGCATACCCTGCTGACAACTCTGGCCGCATGGTGCGCGGCAATGCCACCTACAAACGCCTGCCAGATTCAGTGAAGACAGGTTGCTCCACCACTCTTGTCCCCCTTGGCGCAACCATCACTGTGTTGAATTTGAACAATGGCCGAAAAGCGACATGCGTCAACATCAATATCGGTCCCATGTCTGGTTCTTTTGACATCACTCTCAATACAGCAGTGTTTGAAGCAATCGCTGAACTCGTCGACGCACCACTTCCCGTGGAGTTGACCTGGTGACGCTTTCTCGCACTGATGCTTCACGCCAATTAGATGGTGCCGGATTACGTGCGAAGCGTGCTCTGGGCCAAAACTTTGTTGTAGATGCCAATACGGTGCGACGTATTGCGCGTCTTGCCGACGTTGAAAACCATCCACACGTTTTAGAAATTGGCGCTGGCCTCGGATCTCTCACTCTTGCTCTTGCTGAAATCGCTACCGGCGTCACAGCAATCGAAGTCGACGAAGCACTCTTGCCTCTTCTCAACGAAAACGTGGGCGAACTAGCCAACGTCACGGTTGTTCACGCCGATGCAATGCAACTTGACTGGCCTGCTCTTCTTGGCGAACACACTGATTGGGTGTTGGTTGCAAATCTTCCGTACAACGTTGCTACCCCACTTATTGCTGACGTTCTTGACTTTGTTCCGCAAGTGTCTCGCATGTTGGTCATGGTGCAAAAAGAAGTTGCAGACAGATTTGCTGCATCACCCTCCACTAGTGCGTATGGTGCGCTCAGCGTAAAAGTTGCGTTCCACGCAACGGCGCGTGTTGTTGGTCAAGTACCTGCCTCTGTGTTCTTGCCACGACCCAACGTTGAGTCTTCGTTAGTAGAAATCACGCGTCGCACTACTCCGCTCGACGCATCTGTAGACAAAGCAAAACTCTTTGCACTCGTGCGAATGGGCTTTGCAAAGCGCCGCAAGATGCTGCGTGGTTCATTAGCTGGAAGTGTGGAACCACAGCACTTTGAGGCAGCAAACATTGCTCCAACTGCACGTGCAGAGGAACTTTCAGTTCACGACTGGTTGAGACTTGCACATATTCTGGAAGACAGTCACAAGTGACCAAAATCATTGCGCCCGCCAAACTCACGTTGTCTCTCGTGATTACTGGCGTTCGTAGCGATGGCTTTCATCTCATCGAAGCTGAAATGGTGTCACTCGACATTGCCGATGTCATTGACATCACTGATGCCTCAACAACCACACTCACTGTGTCTGGCCCGTATGCACATGGTGTTCCTACTGACGATTCAAACCTTGTGGCGCGAGCTCTTGTTCTTGCAGGACGCACAGCGCACATTCACATTGAGAAAAACATTCCTCATGGCGGAGGTCTCGGCGGTGGTTCCACTGATGCCGCTTCTGTCTTGCGCTGGGCTAACTGCACAGATCATGACGCTGCATCACGTCTCGGTGCCGATATTCCCTTCTGCCTTGTGGGTGGTCGGGCGATGGTTACAGGGATCGGAGAAATAGTCACTCCACTGCCCAACGAGGACAAGGAGTTCACCCTGTTTCTTCCACCAATTTCCGTATCGACACCTGATGTGTATCGCGAATGGGACGCTCTCGGGGGACCAAAAGGCCCCAATGGGAATGATCTTGAGCCCGCAGCAATCAGTGCATTTCCGGAATTAGGAATGTGGCGTGACCGCATCGAATCAGCCATCGACAAACGCCTGCACTTGGCAGGGTCAGGAAGTACATGGTTCACCCATGGCCATGTACAGCAAGGGTTAGATCAGATTCCTGATGTTCAGAAGGTCTACGCAACAACCCGCCCATAAGGGACCGAGAAGTAACGGACTTCTAAATAGAAATGTTTATTTGCGACGCTGGTGGCGTGTGCGACGAAGCATTTTTTTGTGCTTCTTCTTGCGCATGCGCTTGCGGCGCTTCTTGATCAGCGAACTCATAAGGCATATGAACCTATCGGGACAATGACGAAAACAAAAATCCCGATACCGTATTGCGCACGGTCCGGGGTCGTTCAAAGGCAGGACAACGGGTTTTGATCCCGTGAATAGGGGTTCGAGTCCTCTCCCCGGAACAAATGACTAGCAGTCGAGCCACGCAGTGACAGCCACTCCTCACCCTTCGGGCGGAGTCTGCGCCATCATCCTTGCCGCAGGTGAAGGCTCGCGCATGAAATCAGATCTTCCAAAGCCACTGCACGAAGTATGTGGAAGATCAATGGTGATGCATGTGGTGTACTCACTTGAATCAATTCCACTTGTTGCAACCGTGGTAGTCGTTGGACATCGAGCCGCTGAAGTAACTGCACATGTTCAACACAATGCTCCCGACTGGGCACGCATTCAATTTGCAACACAACACGAACAAAATGGCACAGGTGATGCTGCAGCAGCCGGACTCTCTGGTCTTACTTCGGAAATCAGCTCAAATACTTCAGCCGTATTGGTGATGCCTGGCGACACACCATTGTTGACATCACACACCATCAATCGACTCATTGCATCACACACAGCCAGCGGAAACGCCGCAACAGTTCTCACCTCCGTTCTTGATGACCCCACCGGATACGGACGCATTGTGCGTGACTCAAGCGGAAACGTCGCGCGCATCGTTGAACACCGAGATGCATCGCCAGAGGAACAAACTATTCGCGAGATCAATACGGGCATTTACCTTTTTGATTTCGCACTATTTGGTCCGTCACTCAAGGGAATTAATACCAACAACAGCCAAGCCGAGTACTACCTCACCGACGTTGTGGCGGTACTGGCATCGGCTGGCCACTTCGTCGGGTCTGTTGTCGCGCCTGCGTCAGAGACTGCCGGAGTCAATGACCCTCAGCAATTAGCAGAGGCTGAGCAAGAGATGCTCCGCCGAAACGCGACCAACTGATTCGTCCAACCTGCGAAGGTGCCCGAGTGGCCTGCGTGTTCTACCATTGGGGGATATGAACGCTAGGTCGATGGAAAAAGTCACTACGAAGCGATTATCGCTGTTTACAGGCCGAACTCATCCGACGCTTGCGCTAGAAGTGGCCGATCATCTCGGAGTCACCCTTGGTGATGCCAACATCGTTCAATTCGCAAACGGTGAAATTCGTCCGCGGTTTAGCGACAGCATTCGTGGTGGCGATGTCTTCATCATGCAGTCACATTTCGGAACAGATGCTGGTTCGATCAACGACTCCATCATGGAACAGCTCATCATGATCGACGCTGCACAACGCGCATCAGCAAAACGAATCACTGCGGTGTGCCCGTTCTACGGATACGCACGTCAAGATCGCAAAGCAGAAGGTCGCGAACCAATTACTGCTCGTCTCATTGCTGACTTGTTCAAAGCAGCAGGCGCATCGCGCATGGTGTCGCTTGACTTGCACAGCGGTCAGATTCAAGGATTCTTTTCTGGTCCTGTTGACCACCTCACAGCACTTCCTGTGCTCGAGCGATACGTGCGTGAACATGCGCCGCAAGACTTGGTCAT
>Ga0194047_10001169_pt1 | contig 16501 bp, 14 predicted proteins | sample JunL225m_MetaG_2_FD_160070 | JGI IMG/M metagenome (GOLD analysis project Ga0194047, IMG submission 160070) | Anoxic zone freshwater microbial communities from boreal shield lake in IISD Experimental Lakes Area, Ontario, Canada - Jun2016-L221-5m | ecosystem: Environmental > Aquatic > Freshwater... | reverse complement strand
AACATATATAGTGTGGTCATTATAAAATGGCGACATTACATAATTCGCTGGAGCTTCTTCAAAACCCATTTGAGAATGATTGTAGAGTGTATAAAAAATAATTATTGTTAATGGTATCATGTACAACCATTTAAAACGTTTAATGTTCTTGTAATTTCTAAACAGTTGTGTGCACAGGAAATAGAACACAATAACAAACCACAATCTAGAAATTAGGAACTTGAATGAAACAATCGGTATATCACTTGTGATACAAGTTATGAAAATCCAAATTAAATTTAAAATGATTGCAATGGTAATTGGATGCTTCATCACTTTAATATCCATTGTATTTTCATGCAACTGTTTAAAAATAAAAACAAGCATGATGCCAAAGATAATTGGTTCAGTAGGCAAACTCAGCCCAAGTCCACCTTCAAGGTTCTGTAGATTTATAGCAAGAGGTGTAAGAAAAACAACAAAAAGTATGAGTTTATCTAAGGAGAATAAGGCTAGTAGTACCACCAATATAATTGCAGGAACTAAATTGAAATAATAAAATTCCATATAAGTGCAAACAGCATTCAGTATTAAGAATGCTATTGCTAGCGTATATACTAATTTTATATTTTTTTGTTCTAACAATAGTAAACTAATTTTGCTTTATAATACTATTTTTCTTCTTGAATCAATAAGGACAAGCACCACAAACAAAAACATATTTGCAGATACTACAGATACAAGAACAATTAACGACCGAATTGGGTAAGCCTTTTTATCAGATGGAGTAGGATAGGTCACCATATTAGTATAAGTCAATTCTTTATTCATATCCTTCAGCACTTCATCAAATTGAAGTTTTATTGCCGAATACCCTTTGAGCAATTCCTCGTAAATTTTAATTCCACCATAAAATTCGCCTCCTTTTTCTTCAAGATTATGCATCATTTCAGTAATGTCTTTATTATCTTTATTTTTTACCAATCCTTTAACATATCCCTTAATAACTTCTTTGGACTGAGTTTTATAATCAAGTATATGATAGTTAGTCCTTATTTCGTTTAGTCTTGTATTCAATGAATCTAACTGATGCTTTTTGTAATTCAATTCATTCGTTAATACAACGAGTACTTCTTTTGTTTTATCTCTTTGCAAACTTCTAGCCTTTAGATTAAGAGCTTTGATAATTTCTTTCACCATTTCACAGGCAACGATGGGGTCTGTATCCAACACTTTCACTTCTATTGATTCAAATTGGGTGCGGCTAATTGTAACGTTTGATTGGTAAGTGGCTATCAATGTCGATTTGCCAGATTTTGCAGAAGTGTCAATTTCATACCTTTTGGCTAAGTTAAACTTTTTAATAATTGCATTTCGTATATCTGCCGACTCGAAAAGCTGCATCATTTGTTCGGTTGGGCTTTCCTGACCGTAGGGTGTAAGGTTGGAAGGATAAACAATTGCAAATGATTTAAATTTCGATGGGATAAATAATTCGCTAGAAAACAGTGCAGCAAGAACAGTAGCCGCAATTGTAATTATCAAAAAATGGAGTTTCCATTTCATGATAAGTTTTAAGTAGTAATAATTACTTTGTGTATATTCTTGCATTGTGTAATTGTTTGTGGTTGATGTTGCCTTTTCTAATGTTTTATCATTTATATCTTTATTTGTAGCTTCAATTATCGTTTCACTTTTTGTTTCCGAAGTTATTTCTTTCAATTTCGAAATTATTCTTTGCTTTGCCAGTTCTAGGTTATTTGTTAGATAAGAACCCATTTCCGGTTTCCGTATTCAGGCCGTTTCGTTTTTTGTGTTGACTTTAAACTGTCGAATATTTTCAATTAATAATATTATAATTATTGCTATGAGTAATGACGATACTAATGATACAACAACAATTATCCAACGAATAGGATATGATTTCTTTTCAGCCGGATATGCATTACTCACCACAAATTTCTGAGGAAGTATTTCTTTGGCATCTACTTGAGCTTCTTCATATTTTGTTTTTAATGAATTCAATTGCTTTCGTTGCATAAACAAATTATCGCGAAGAGAAACATAAATACTTCCGTATTGAGCAATTATTTTCAACTTTTCTTCAAGCAATTTTACAGCACGTTGATCTCCTTTTGATATTGCTATAACATATTGTTCGTTGGTGCGTTCAGATTGTGATTCGTAATCGTAAATACCCAAATTATTAATAACCTTTATTGAATCTGTAAGTCTATTTACATCCGCTACTTTTGCTTTGTACTCTTTTTCAACAATACTCAGTGATTGATAAGCACGATCACGTTGCATCCTAATTTTTGATGAATCGTGTAAGGCAGCAATATCATTCGCAATTATTGCCGCAGTATCAGGATTTCTGTCCAACACTTCGATTTTGACGGACATGTATTCCGTGCGTTTAAAAGTTATATTGCTTTGATACTCGTCATACAACTTGGTTTGTTTAAACTTATCAGTAGAATCGATACCATAATGTGACATCAAATGATACTTTTCACAAATTTTTGTTCTTATCTCATCAGAGTTCAAAATTTGAAGCATTTGCTCTGCTTCTTCCTCTTGACCAAATTGAAGAACATCCTCATTTTTAAAAGTGTTTTCAGTCAACAAAGCTTTTGAAATAGAACTTGTAGTAGCAGGAAAAAGAATAACCGTGGATTTATATTTCTCTTTAATCGTTAATGCAATAATACTAGAGATGACTATGCTCAAAACACCTATAACTATAAGTGGTTTGCGCCATTTATAGATAAAGTACAATACATTTAATGAATTAAAATCATCCGCAGCTTGCGTTTTATTCTCCATATTAAATAATCTAAATTAAAATGTTGGGACGACAAAAGTAGAAAAATTTAGTAAACTGCATAATTTAATATGCCTTCTATCAGAATTTGAGGATGCGAAAAATAGCCTTTATACTGATCATTCCTGTTACAAAAGCCCATAAGCCACATGAAGAACACATGATTGCAAAATTAACCAACCAATTGTTAGCTTGAAAAAGTTGAAAATGAAGCGTTTTTGAATAGTAATTAATGGCGATTACTCCAAGAGTGAAAATGAGAAAAGCAAAGAGTAATCTATAATTTACCTTAAACTTAAAAATCTTTTGTGCAATTGAAAGTTGAATAATAGCTGTAAGAAACTGAGTAGACATGCTAGAAATCGCGGATCCATAAGCCTCAAACTTTCGTATTAAAATATAGTTAAAAATTATATTAAGTACCATTCCGGATGCTGCCATAAAATTAAGTTGACGTAAATTACCGTTAGCAGTCAAAAGAGTTCCATAAATATAAGTAGTAGATATCGCAATAAAACTGAGCATTAATAAACTGAAAATCTTGGAAGCCTCATTCAAATGTTCGGCATACAACTCGACTGTATCTGTTTTGTGAATTGGATACAGCATCTCCATCAACTCTCGACTATAGAATAAACAACCTATTCCGATAACAATGGCAGGAGTAAGTAAAAGTCTACTAATCAATTTTACCAATGGTTCAACTGATTCTTTATGCTTTAGCATGCGTGAAAAAACAGGAAGAAGCACACCTGCAACCAAAAACGCAATCATATTTGTAGCGTCCAAAATTCGAAATGCTTGAGCATAGATCCCTGACTGAACATCGCCATCAGGTAACATTCGCTCTATCATCACCGAATCTATTCGATTGTAGAATGACATCAAAAGTGTTAGGATTGCGAAAGGCAAACTTTTTTTCATTATCATCAACGAAAAAGGGAAATTCCATTTAAGTTTAAAAGAATGTGTTTTTCGAACAATAATCACAAAGGCTGTAAATGCGGCTATTGAATATGCAACTGTTTGCGTATACACAAAATACATGATTCCGTTTTCGGTGTAAAAAACACCTGAATGTAGAAGAAAAACACATGCGATAATCATTATGGTTCGGTCAAGCACAGAGATCAAACCGTCAGTCTTGAATAAATGTAATCCAGCAAGATTTGAACGCAAATAATTAATAAAGAAAAGAAGAAACATATTGAATCCTTGTATCAATAGCAATTTCATTAATCGCGTGTCGTACCCTATCAAAAGTCCAACAACAACGACAACGATAATATAGATGACAGCTAAAAGAAGTTTGAGTGTAAAAAGGCTTGAAAAATGCTTGGTAAGTAAGTGGTTATTTTGTGAAATATTTTTGTTGTTGAAGTTGGTAATTCCAAAATCAAGTATGATGGTAAGTAAAAACGAGAAATTAAAGATGGCGAAATAAATACCGTATGCTGCTGTCCCGACTTGAAACTGAACCGCTTTATCTATTCCAAAAACATATATTGGCTTGATTAGAAGATTCAGGAATAAGATTAGTCCTAGATTGGTAAGGAATTTTTTGTGCATTACGCAAAAATACTTAATTTATTCAGGCTGGAAGATAAAGTTTTGGGTAAAGTGCTTAGCTCGATCATATTCGATGATAGCCTCGTCAACCACTACCATTGTTTTATATGCAAGATTCTTGAACAATTCAAAACAATTCTCTCGGTTTTCGTTTTCCCATAGTTCGGCATAAACAATAGGTCTGTACTTTTTTATCAAACCCTTGGCACCTTCTAATACAAAATATTCAAAATTTTCTACGTCTATTTTTATTGCGCTTATACGTTTGTTGGAATTTATCAGTTCGTCCATTTTATCAAGCATTAACAATGGCACCTTACACTTTTCACCTTCGTTAAACTCTGTGATAGATTGATGAACCACATGACTAAGGCCTTGCATCTTCACCTTCGAAATTACAGGCATCACCATTTCCACTTGACCTTCCGAATTCCCTAATGCCGCTTCAATCAATTTCACATTTGTGAGTTTGAAATAATTAATGATACGTTTGAGCGCTTCTATATTGCTCGGCATTGGCTCAAAACTATAAACCGTGTTCGAATTCGATATTCGTGCTAGATGTACCGTCATGATACCTATATTAGCACCTATATCTAACACAAACGAATTATTAGGAATCAGTTTTAAGAACTGAAAAAAGTCTTTTTCGTTCTTATCTTTCTTTAATGTGTAAATTTTATACAACGAAAAAACAAACAAATAGTTTTTAAATCCTAAAAGTGTGTGTAATAAATATTTTGCCTTGTTTTTCATTTATATCACTGATGCATCTTTTATGGACACATCAAATAGTTTATGTTAAGTTCTAAAAAGGAATTTGGCTTTAGCACTTAAAATAATTTAAGTCTAAAGCCAAATCCGGTTCTTTCATTGCCAAATGAATTTTTAAAATAGGAGGCAATTACTATTTTTATTAAGTTTTTAAATATCGATGTTTGCGTATTTCGCATTTTTTTCAATAAAATCTCTGCGTGGTGGTACTTCATCACCCATGAGCATACTGAAGGTTCTGTCGGCTTCGGCAGCATTGTCGATGGTAACTTGACGCAAGGTGCGAAACTCAGGGTTCATGGTTGTTTGCCAAAGTTGTTCGGCATTCATCTCTCCCAAACCTTTATAACGCTGAACACCTACTGAGCTTTCTTTTCCTTCGCCACCTGCAAGTTCTTGAATGGCTCTTAAACGGTCGTCTTCTGTCCAGCAGTATTTTTCTTGTTTACCTTTCTTTACTAAATAAAGAGGAGGTGTGGCAATATATATGTATCCGTGTTCAATCATTTCTTTCATGTGACGGAAGAAGAAGGTTAGAATTAAAGTGGTAATGTGGCTACCGTCTACATCGGCATCACACATGATAACGATTTTGTGGTAACGAAGTTTTTCGATGTTTAATGCACGGTCGTCTTCGGAAGTGCCTCTGAACACACCAAGAGCGGTAAACATGTTTTTAATCTCTTCGTTGTCGTAGATTTTATATTCCATTGCTTTTTCTACGTTCAATATTTTCCCGCGAAGCGGAAGAATAGCTTGATACGCACGGTTACGACCCTGTTTGGCTGTACCACCTGCGGAATCTCCCTCCACTAAGTACAATTCGCACAGAGCCGGGTCGGATTCGGAACAGTCGGAAAGCTTGCCAGGAAGACCAGAGCCGGTAAGAACGCTTTTGCGTTGAACCATTTCTCTTGCTTTACGAGCAGCATGACGGGCTGTAGCAGCCAATATAACTTTATCTACAATGGTACGAGCTTGTTTTGGATGTTCTTCGAGGTAGTTGTTCAGCATTTCGCTAACAGCTATATCTACTGCACCCATTACTTCGTTGTTACCCAATTTGGTTTTGGTTTGACCTTCGAATTGTGGTTCCTGAACTTTAACCGAAATAACAGCGGTTAATCCTTCGCGGAAGTCGTCACCGGAGATTTCGATTTTTACTTTTTGTAATAATCCCGATTTATCGGCATAGGCTTTTAATGTACGAGTAAGACCTCTGCGGAAACCGGCAAGGTGAGTTCCTCCTTCGTGAGTATTGATATTGTTTACATACGAATGGATATTTTCGGCAAAGGATGAGTTGTAAACCATGGCTACTTCCACTGGAATACCATTTTTGTCGCCTTCCATGTATATTACTTCTTCGATAAGCGGTTCGCGGGTGCTATCGAGGTAAGCAACGAATTCTTTTAATCCTCCTTCGGAATAAAATACTTCCGAACGATCGTTACCTGCTTCGTCTTTTTCGCGAACATCGGTAAGGGTAATGCGGATTCCTTTGTTCAAAAAAGAAAGTTCGCGCAAACGTGCCGAAATGATATCGTAATGATAAATGGTGGTGTTGAATATGGATGCATCGGGCAAAAAGGTAACTACTGTACCTCTGTTTTCGGTAGGGCCAACTTCTTTAACAGGATATAATGGTTTACCTATTTCGTATTCCTGAATATATTCTTTTCCGTTACGAAAAACATTAACGGTTAAATGTGTGGAAAGAGCATTAACGCAACTTACCCCCACTCCGTGCAATCCTCCGGATACTTTATAGGAATCTTTATCGAATTTACCACCGGCATGAAGCACGGTCATAACCACCTCCAGGGCCGATTTTTTTTCTTTAGCGTGATAATCGGTAGGTATGCCTCGGCCATCATCTTTTACGGTGATGGAATTGTTTTCGTTTATGGTAACAAATATGTTTTTACAGTGACCGGCCAACGCCTCATCAATGGAGTTATCTACTACCTCATAAACGAGGTGATGTAATCCTTTTTGTCCGGTATCTCCGATATACATAGAAGGGCGCTTGCGCACAGCCTCCAAACCCTCTAAAACCTGAATACTATCTGCCGAGTATTCGTCATCATGTTTCTTTTCTTTTTCGCTCACTTTTCGTTTTATTTTACTGGTTAAGTTTTACCCTTTTTTTTAGGGCTAGCAAAAGTAATATTTATATTGATATTATTGATGATTTGAATCAATAATAAAGGTTAATTTTATTAACATTTTATGAAGGGGAATTGTTGATGGTGAATTATGAAAGGTGGCTTGCTAAATTTGATGGATATGGGGCTAAAACTGATGTGAGTTTTGCTGAGATTGATGCGTGGTTTGTTAGATGAGATAGGTGTTTACTAATTTACGATTTGCAGTTTGTGAACAGAGGTGTTTAATTTATTAAATGTACTAAGTGTTTTGGTAATTGCGTTATGCGATTTGCTTACTCTGCTATCAGTTTCGCTAATTGTACTGTGTTTTTTGTTAATTGTGTTGTTCGTTTCGCTAATTGTGCTATTCGGTTTGCTAACTGTTCGATGTGTTTTGTTTGCTGTGTTATGTGTTTTGTTAGTTGTGTTATGAGTTTCGTTAATTGTTTTACTTGTTTTGCTAATTATTTTATGTATTTTGCTAACTTTGCTATGTGTTTCGTTAACTTTGCTCAGTGTCTCAGTAGTTTTGCTGATAGGCGCATGAAATCTTCTCGGGGTTTTAGCAGATTTGCTAAGGGGCGGATGAAGTTTGCTAGGAGGTTTGGTGATTTTGCTATTAATCGGGAGAATGTTGACGAGGGTATTTACAGACGAGGAGAGAGCTTATGTATATTAGAACATTAATTTTTTAAAAAAGCAATTAAATTATGGAAGAGAAGAAGGAATTACACATTGGTAGTATTATTAAAAAAGTAATGACAGAGAAGAATTATGGGGAGACCCGACTGGCGAATGAAATGCATTTGCATGTGACGAGTATAAGCAGATTTTACCGTCAGGAATCGATGCAGATTTCGCAATTGAAATTAATAAGTGAGATTGTGAATTATGATTTTTTTGCTGAATGTTCGGCACGGCTTAGCTTAAAGAATGGAGATGCGATGGCAATTAAAGTGGATGCAGAAGTAAAGCAAACGGAATGTGAAAAATTGCTTGCTGAAAAGTTATTGGAACTGGAAAAGAAAGAGCAGGAGATGGAGTTTTTGAAAAGAGAGTTGGGGTATGTGAAGGAGATAAATGAGCTTTTGAAAAGGAAGAGGGGGTAGGGTTTGGGAGGTGGAAGGAATTTTAGAATTTTAGATTTGTAGGATTTTAGAATGAAAAGGACAGGTCGCCCTTATAGGGCTTAATTTGATTGCTGTTAAAAATTTCTACAAACAGGTAGCCCCGATGGGGCAAAACTAAACTCTGATATTACTTAATTTTATTGTTGTTAAAAATTTCTACAAACAGGTAGCCCCGATGGGGCAGAAATTAAGTTTCGTTATTACTTTCTAATGAATAGTTTTTCAGATGAGGGGACGGAAAATGAGGGGAACTGAAAGAACGCAGGGAGGAAAAAAACGAGCTTGCTTAACACCGACTTCCGGAGGATACATAGAACTTCACTTGCCTACGTCATGTTGCCTAAAAAAGATTTGAGATATTAGATGTGAGTATTGAGATTGGAGATTTGAACTATGATTGTTGTCAGTTTGAGAAGAGCGGAGGGTGGCTGCAGTTCTTTTTGTTATCTTTGCGGCACAAAAAAATAAAGCAATGCTATCATTTAATAATACCAAAGTTTCGTTTTCGGGAAAAACGGATAAGGATTTAGTTCGTTCGTACTGGCTTTTTAAATTTATTTCGTACAACTGGTTTGTGAGTATGGGTAAGGGGCTTACTAATTTGGCTCTTAAACTCAACTTGCCTATTAAGCGCATTATTAAAGCTACGGTGTTTAAGCAGTTTTGCGGAGGAGAAGATATAAAGGAGTGCGACAAAACAGTGATTGACCTAAGTAAACACAACATAGGTACTATATTGGATTATTCGGTGGAAGGTAAAGAGGCCGAAGAAGACCTTGATATTTGTATGACCGAAACGCTTGCCAATGTGGAGAGAGCAAAGGCTGATACCAATATTCCGTTTTGTGTGTTTAAAGTAACCGGGCTTGCGCGTATGGCTTTGCTCGAAAAAGTGTCGGCCAAAGAAACATTGACAGAAGAAGAACAAAAAGAATTTGCGCGTGTAAGAAACCGTGTGGCGGCTATTTGCAAATCGGCTTACGAAAAAAAGGTGCCCATGTTTATAGATGCAGAACATAGCTGGATTCAGGACTCGATAGATGATTTGGCAAACGAAATGATGGCTTTGTACAATATCGAAAAACCACTTATTTATAATACCTATCAACTTTACCGAAAAGATAGATTGGCTTATTTGAAAGCTTCGTTCGACCAGGCGTTGAAGGGAAATTATTACATAGGTGCCAAACTGGTGCGCGGTGCTTACATGGAAAAAGAACGTGCAAGAGCTGCGGAGAAAGGCTATCCATCGCCCATACACGATACCAAAGCGGATACCGACAAGGATTATGATGAGGCTATGTCGTTTTGTGTAGACCATATCGACCGCATTGCTATTTGTGCCGGAACGCATAACGAAGATTCTTCGCTTGCTTTGGTGCAAATGATGGAAAAGAAAGGGATAAAAGCTCAAAACAAAAATATTTATTTCTCGCAATTGCTCGGCATGAGCGACCATATAAGTTACAACCTGGCAGAGGCTGGTTATAATGTTTCGAAATATGTGCCTTATGGCCCTATCAAAGAAGTGATGCCTTACCTTATTCGCAGAGCTCAGGAAAATACTTCGGTGAAAGGACAAACCGGACGTGAGCTAGGATTGATAATGAAAGAAAAAGACAGAAGAGCTTCGGTAGCGCTTACGCTGGTGAAGAAATAAACAGTGATGGCTTGAGAAAGTAAAAGGCCGTAATTAATGAAGGGGAATAGAAAGCAGGTGTCGGCTTTTTATTCCCCTTTGGTTTTATACACTATATAGTTTCAGATAATTCAGAGTTACCGGCAATCGCAGGTATCTTTTTCGGAAGATAAATCGATGGTGAAGGTGACTTTTGAAATGGTATCTACATCGTCAATCATTATTCTTAGTTTTCTCCCTAATGCCGACAAACCTTCTACAGCGTAGGAAGAATAAGGCTTATGCCTTACATCGCTCATGGAGTAATTCACTTTTCCGTTTTTGAGTACTTGTTTTATATCGGCTTCTGTAATGTTTCGGCATGGTTTAGAAGTACCGCTGTGAGGAGTGTATTGCAGTTTTTGCCAGCTGAGTTCTTCCATTTTAGCAGAGTTTGGCATTTGGCATCCTTTGCCTTTGTAAACAAAACTTACAATAAGCAATCCGAGCAGAAAGCCAAAGCCGTAAAGTCGAAGACGTCTGTATAAATCAGAATTTTTTGAAGGGATAGCCATTGTTAGATTTGAGATATTAGATTTGAGATTTGAGATGTTTAATGATTAATTAATCACTAAACTACATAGCGGCCATCAGAAGATTAATGTCTTTGTAAGGTAACTTGAACATTTCGCCCAGCATCTGATTGGTGAGTGTACCATTATATATGTATATACCATTTCTAACTCCGGCATCTCTTTTAAGCATGTTATCCACTCCGCCCTGCTCGCCTATATTAATAAGTATAGGAGCAAAAATGGTGCTTAATGCATAAGAGGCAGTACGCGACACACGAGAAGCGATATTAGGAACACAATAATGAATAACCCCGTGCTTCCGAAATACCGGTTTAGTATGATTAGTTACTTCGGATGTTTCGAAACATCCGCCTTGGTCGATGCTGACATCAATAATAACAGAGCCTGTTTTCATTTCGCTTACCATCTCTTCTGTTACGATTTGAGGCGTTCGTCCTTGTTTGGAACGGATAGCGCCTATCACCACATCGGCTGTTTTCAGATGTTTGGCCAACACGCGAGGTTGAATAACCGAAGTGAAAACACGAGTGCCAATGGAGGTTTGCAAACGTCTTAATCGATAAATAGAATTGTCGAATACTTTAACAGAAGCACCAAGTCCGAGAGCCGCTCTTGTGGCAAATTCGCCAACAGTTCCTGCTCCTAGAATAATAACTTCGGTAGGAGAAATGCCTGATATACCACCTAAAATAGAACCTTGTCCGTGATTAACATTGCTGAGGTACTCGGCAGCAATAAGTATAGAAGTGCCTCCGGCAATTTCGCCCATAGAACGAATAACGGTGTAAATGCCGTCTTCTCCTTTTATCCAATCGAAAGCAATGGCAGTAATTCGTTTTGCCATTAATTGTTTTAAATAATCTTCGGGTTGAACAGTGAGTTGAAGGGCAGAAATAAGAGTTTGTTTTTGTTGCATCATTCCAATCTCAACAGGAGAAGGAGGAGCAACTTTTAAAATAATATCAGCTTTAAAAACCTCTTCGGCAGAGTGTGCAATGTGAGCACCCGCTTCGGAATAATCGTTGTCTTGAAAATTTGCCATTGCACCAGCATTGGTTTCGACCACTACTTCGTGCCCGTTGTTAACCAGTAAGGCAACAGCATCGGGCACCAGAGCCACTCTGTTTTCCTGAAAGGAAATTTCTTTTGGAATACCAATAAATAACTTACCTTTTTTTCTGCCTATTTCCAGCATTTCTTCCTGCGGCATACGGGCAGTTTTGGTAAGTTCAGCCATTAATTCTTTGGATGTTTTCATTGTAAAAAGGACAGATTAAATTGTTAACAAATTTACTAAAACTATTGCAACGAATCTTAAAATTCTGAAATATTTATTAAGTGTGAATTGTTAGTAGATGGAAATGGTGACTAATCAACAAGTAAGGAACTTCAAAATTTTCATAAAAAAACGGTCGTGTTTAGGAGTTCTATTTATGTAATAAAATGCGATTATTATTTATGTGAGCAAAAGTGAAGTGTGCAAGGTTAGTAATACATTTTTCTTTTTACTAATGATAAAATATGTACTTTTGAGATGAATTTTTTTAATAACAACCACTAATAATTTATATTATGTCATTTGAATTACCAAAATTACCTTACGAGTACGCGGCTTTGGAACCGCATATTGATGCAAGAACAATGGAGATCCATCACTCCAAACATCATCAGGCTTATGTTACCAATCTGAACAATGCTATTGCAGGAACAGATGCAGAGAAACTAAGTATTGAAGAAATCTGCAAGAATATTTCGAAATATCCAATGCCGGTAAGAAATAACGGAGGCGGACATTTTAACCATTCCTTGTTCTGGAATATTATGGCACCTAGTACAGGTGGCGAACCGGAAGGAGAATTACTGACAGCAATCAATACAGCATTTGTTTCTTTCGCTGATTTTAAAGCACAATTTGCAGCAGCAGCGGCAACTCGTTTTGGATCGGGATGGGCATGGTTGCTTGTAAAAGATGGCAAACTTGCAATCACTTCAACTGCTAATCAGGATAATCCATTAATGGATATTGCTGAGGTTAAAGGAACACCTATTATGGCAATTGATGTTTGGGAGCATGCGTACTATTTGCATTACCAAAACAGACGCCCTGACTATGTGGCGGCATTCTGGAATGTGATTAACTGGAAAGAAGTAGCAAGAAGATACAAAGCAGCACTTTAATAATAGTATGATTTTATTAACGGGGATTGCTTAAAGCGTCCCCGTTTTTATTTTATAAAGATGAGAGTACCTTTGCAGTTAACATTATTGATTTTTATATTTTTGATTTTCGGTGGGCAGTCAAAGGCAAATCAATATTCGAATATTAAACTGTATGTGTACAGTGAAAACGGAGACGAGGTAATCCTTAATCCAACAGGAGTTGTAGAAGATACTTTATTACCCGGCAATACAGAATTGCGAAAAAAGACATTTCAAAAGAAATTCGTTTCGGCATTGTTTGCATTTCCGGCACCTTTCGGTTTTATGGGTGCACATAGGGTTATGCTTGGAACTAAACCTTGGGTGCCTGTGGTATATGCTGCCACCTTTGGAGGATGTTTTGGCATAATACCGTTGATAGATTTTTGTGTGATTGTGTTCAGTAAAGACATTACACAATATGAAAACAATCCTCATGTTTTTATGTGGATAAAGGAATAAAAGAAGTAAAACAAAAGAATAATAGTAATAAGCCAATGAAAATAGGTTTGTTTTTTGGGTCGTTTAATCCCATTCATGTGGGGCATATGGTTATTGCTAATTATATGCTTGAATATACCGACCTGGAAAGAATCTGGTTTGTGGTTTCTCCACAAAATCCATTGAAAATTAAAAGTAGTTTGTTAGACGAAAGGCAAAGGCTGCACATGGTAAATCTTGCTATTGGCGATTCGAATAAGTATAAGGCAAGCAATATTGAATTTAAACTTCCTCAGCCATCTTATACTATTAATACCTTAACACATCTTCACGAAAAATACCCTCAACATGAGTTCGTATTAATTATGGGTTCGGACAATCTGAAGAGTTTTCATAAATGGAAAAACTATGAAGAAATTCTGAAACAATATGAATTATATGTTTACCCGAGGGCAAACGACAAAGCAGATGACTTCGAGAAGCACAGAAAAGTAAAGCTGGTAAATGCTCCGCTTATGGAAATATCATCTACGGCTATTCGTTCGGCTGTAAAAGAGAAAAGAGATTTAAGGTATTTTGTTGCCGAACCTGTTTGGGAATATTTGAGGGCTATGCATTTTTATGAAAAATAATGAATGCGAAGCCGATATTATTCTTATTTTTGGTTTCAATATTAAATGAACAATTCAGTGAAAAATAAAATATACATATTAAGCTTGATGGTAGGCTGCTTTATAGCAAGCAACAAAACAACATTCGCCCAGGCTAAATATTTTAAGGGGTACGTAATTCAATTGACGAATGATACGTTATGGGGAGAAATAAAAAAGAACACAAAACGGGATTATGATAATTTCGTGAAAGTGTCGTACCGTAAAAATGAAGGGAACGAAATTAAAACTTTTGGGCCTAAAAAAATTAGAGGATACTGGGTGGATAGCACCCTGTTTGTTTCTAGAATGATTGAGGAAGATATGGTATTTGTTAAACGAATGTCGGCTGATACATCTTCTACTGTAGTATATGAAGCTCAGGTGCAGTTTGAGCAGGTGGGTGAAGTAAAAGTAGGAACAGATTATTATATTGAAAAACCTACCAAGGAATTTACAAAGGTGAAATCGAAAAAGGCATTAAAGGTAATCGAAGACTTAAAGGCCAAACATAAAAAGATTGAAGTTTCTGACCTGCCACTCAAGTAATATAAGTTCTTAACTAGTTACTGTCTTTTTGGTAAAAGAGATATCCATACTACTGAAATAGCATGTTTGCTATTAAAAGAAGGGATACTCATAATATAACTGTTAAAGACTTTCCATTTGCATTTAATACCAAACGCAAAAACTCACAGAGGTAAATTGTGATATTAATCATACTTTCTTTCTGATATATACGTTTCCTTTGTAAATCATAAAACAAAAGCAAATGACAAATACCAACGTTCATAAATTCCATATACCGGTAATGGGGCTCTGCTACACAGTGGATTCTCCTATTAAGGTAGCTCGTTTCGGGATTTCGTCTGTGATATCGATTATTGAAGACCGCTTAATAGAGATGATGAGGAAACATTATTATCCTACCATCGACCAGAAATACGAACCCATTCCAAAAACTGAACCTGATTACCGTGCAAAACGCGTAACCGATTACTTGAATCTTGTTAATACCATCGTTCAGCAACAAATGCAAAAGTTAAAAACCGAAGCGTTTGAAAGGGGTGCCGAAATTGTAAAGTATTTCGAAATGCTACCGCCTGACAGTGGGCTTAAGAAACTTTATTTAGATATGGTAAACTGCTCTAACGAGGCAGAAAAGAAGATAAAAGAAGCTTACCTGCGAACTCAACTTTTTGCCGGTAGCATAGATGTGAATATTCTGACTAAAGGAGATAGAGAGAACCGAGACAAAGACGGTAATTTGATTGTAGATGGTTCGGATGCAGTGGCAGCACTCAGAGGTTATATCAAGAGTGATTTATCCAATTCTTCTATTGTTTTTTCTGCAGGAATGAACCCCAGATTATACAGTTATCTTGAAAATTTTGATGCATTCGATCCGAATGAAAATTTCGAATTCACCAAAAAAGTAGTTATTAAAGTAAGTGATTTCAGGTCGGCACTTATTCAGGGTAAATTTCTTGCTAAGAAAGGAATCTGGGTAAGCGAATTCAGAATTGAATCAGGACTTAACTGTGGTGGTCATGCTTTTCCTACCGAAGGTTATTTGCTTGGCCCAATCATGGAAGAGTTTAAAAACAAAAAGAAAGAATTATCGGATGCCATTTTTGATGTTTACAAAACGGCTATTCAAAAGAAATTGAATTTAACATTTACTACACATCCCGAAATTCAAATTACAGTGCAGGGAGGTATTGGTACATACGAAGAGGATAATTTTCTTCATAAATATTATGAGGTTTCGAGCACAGGTTGGGGTACACCATTTTTATTGGTTCCGGAAGCGACTACCGTGGACGGACATACATTAAATCTGCTTTGCGCATCAACAGAAAAAGATGTTATTTTAAGCAATAATTCTCCTTTGGGCATTCGGTTTTATTATCTAAAAGGAACTACCGCTGATTTAGAAAAACAAGAACGTATTGCAGAAGGCAAGCCAGGAAGTCCATGTGTTGAAAAGCATCTTGGATTTAATACAGAGTTTACTGAAGAACCTATTTGTTTGGCTTCGCAAAAATATCAAGCACTTAAACTGGAACAATTAAAAGGATTAGGTTTAAGCCAAGAGCAATTCGAAAAACAAAAAGCTGAAATTACGGCAAAAGAATGTTTGTGCGTAGGGTTAAGTAATGCAGCTTCGCTTCTTTATCATGAAACTTTTCTGAATTATACAACCAGCGTAAATGTTTGTCCTGGGCCCAACATCGTTAACTTTTCTGAAATTGTTTCTCTGCAAACCATGGTAGATCATATTTATGGCAGAACGGATATTATGACTAATAAAAAACGTCCTCACATGTTTATTGCTGAGATGAAAATTTATCTCAATTATCTCAAAGAAGAACTTGAGAAATGTGCAGCAGAGTTGGTGGATGTAAAAAGAAAAAGTTATTTCCAAACTTTTGTTCGCAACATGAACGATGCGGTAGTTTACTACCGGAATCTGAAAGAATCTTTTATTGCAGACCGTACAGAATTTGACAAAGAACTATTGTCGGCAGAAAAAGAATTAGACAATATTAAACTTACCTATTCATT
>Ga0194047_10001167_pt1 | contig 16521 bp, 18 predicted proteins | sample JunL225m_MetaG_2_FD_160070 | JGI IMG/M metagenome (GOLD analysis project Ga0194047, IMG submission 160070) | Anoxic zone freshwater microbial communities from boreal shield lake in IISD Experimental Lakes Area, Ontario, Canada - Jun2016-L221-5m | ecosystem: Environmental > Aquatic > Freshwater... | reverse complement strand
CTTGAACATTTCGGTATGCCAAAATCTGCTATGTACATTCCTTTCTATATTCTTGTTTGCCGTGGTATCTTGCTTATACAAGGAAAGAAATTGGATTATGGGGATTTAGATCACTAGAAACGAATCGATACAAAAAAGAAAGGTCATTAGTATAGAACTAATGACCTTTCTTTTTTACTAATAAACTTTCCTTGCTAAAGTGTACTTCACTTTGTTAAGACGAATCTTAAAAGAAATGAACGTGCTTATTTCTTTTCGATTGGCAAACCTTTAGATGCCCATGATGAAAATCCTTTCGACATGTTTACCACTTTTTTGAAATGATGTTTCTCCATAAATTCGGCACACTCACCACTTCTACCTCCTGCTGCACAATAGATATAGTAGGTTTTGTTTTTGTCCAATTTATCCACTTGTTGTTCCGAATCTTTTGCTAACCAATCGAGTTGAGTGGCTCCTTTTACAAAACCTTTTTTGGTTAATTCTTCATTGGTTCGTAAATCAATGATTACTCCGTTTTTATCAGCGCTCGAAAGTTTTTGAAATTCTTCGGCCGACACGTTCGATACAATGCTTGATGTTGTTGATTGAGCAACCACTGAAAGTGAGCATGCACAGAGGATAATGAATAAAATATTTTTCATGATGTAAAGTTTTAGTTATTGTTTACTTACGCAAAGCTAATTCTTTTTAATAAATTTGGGACTTTAAAATAAATGAAATCATTATCCAAACCATTTGAAAGGAGTAGTCATTAAATCGACAGGAAGTTGGTACACCGTTTTGTTGGATGGCAAAACAATTGTGGATTGTCGTATCAAGGGATTGTTTCGAATAAAAGAAATTAAATCAACCAACCCCATTGCTGTGGGCGATTGGGTAGATTTCGAAATTGAAGAAGATGGAAGAGGTGTTATCCATTCGATTGACGAACGCAAGAATTACATCATCCGAAAATCCATTAATCTTTCCAAACAATCGCATATTATTGCAGCAAACATGGATCAAGCATTGCTGATTGTAACTTTGGCAATGCCTCGAACATCGACAGGTTTCATCGACCGTTTCTTGCTTACTGCTGAGGCCTATCACATTCCGGTGAGTATTATTTTTAATAAGATTGATTTGTTTGAAGAAGATAATGTGATGAAAGATGTGGATGATTTTATCAGTGTGTACGAACGGATAGGTTATAAATGCTACAAAGTTTCGGCTATTGACAATAGAAGTCGCGATTTATTAATGAGTTTAACCAAAGATAAAACCACACTCTTTTCAGGACATTCGGGAGTTGGCAAATCGACATTGATAAATAGAATGGATGCTAACCTCGACCTGAAAGTGGGAGCTATTTCGGAAGCACATAGCAAAGGAAAACACACCACCACCTTTGCCGAGATGCACCAACTCAGTTATGGAGGCTATATCATCGATACACCCGGAATAAAAGAACTTGGACTAGTGGACATGGAAAAAGAAGAGATATCGGCTTATTTCCCCGAGATGCGTGCCATCCGACATCAATGTAAGTTCAACAATTGTCTTCACCTCAACGAACCTAAATGTGCTGTAATAGCTGCTGTGGAGAACGGTGATATAGCTGCATCGAGATACAACAGCTATTTGGGTATAATGAATGGAGAAGAGTTGATAGCCCCTCTCTGACTCTCCCCGAAGGGGAGAGAACCTAATCTTATAAATGATGAGATATAATTTTTTTACGAATACAATTTCCTCTCCCCTTCGGGGAGAGATAGAGAGGGGCTCATGAAAGCTGTAATACAACGTGTTTCGCAGGCATCGGTTACCATTGATGGAAATATAAAAAGTGCTATCGGTGCGGGATTATTGGTTTTGTTAGGCATAGAAGAAGCCGATACAGCAGAAGACATCACCTGGTTGAGCGCAAAAATAATTAACCTAAGAATACTTGCCGATGAAAACGGAGTGATGAATGTATCGGTAAAAGATGCAGAAGGAGAACTCCTTTTGGTATCGCAGTTTACCTTACATGCTTCCACCAAAAAAGGCAATCGACCATCGTATATAAAAGCTGCTCGTCCTGAATTTGCTATTCCGATGTATGAAAAAATGATAGAACAATTAACACTTGACTTAGGGAAACCAATTAAAACCGGTGTGTTTGGAGCCGATATGAAAGTGAGTTTGCTGAACGATGGGCCGGTTACCATTATTATGGATAGTAAAGACAGGCAATAGAGGGTAGGGAATAGGCAATAGGAAGGTTGCTTTCCGCTTGTATTATTGAGAGAACAAGAAGGAATGAAAGTGAAATTAAGGTTTTAAACTTCCTACTACCTTATTATTCTTGTCCAATAAGTTTTGTTTTATTATCGGCAAGTTGTTTTTTTATATATGCTTTCAACTCCACAAAGGACATATTTTGAGTTTCAGAACTAATTTTTTCTCTGACATCTCTCATCATTTTTACAGCGTCAAACTGTTTTTCTTTTTTAGTCGGTGTACTCATGTTTCTAAATTGTTTTTACTGGTATTAGTGAACTTATTAGGTTTCATAATTTACTAAGTCTTTAGGGCTTCTGATTTCAATCATTGAATAGCCAAGTCGTAAATTAACAGAATTGTAGCCCTTAATTCTGTCAAGGTTCACGATATGTTTAAAGTTCCAACTTGCTAAAACGTCTACTTTATGAATTGTCGCCAAGGCAATGTGGCGACAATCTTCTAAACTCGATTTGCCAACTACTTTTTCGGTAATATAAGTATCAGCAAGTTTAATAGCTTCTTCCGTTAGTTCTATTCTTTGAAACTTGTTTGCAGAGTAGTTTAATAAGTGTTCTCTGACTTGTTGTGGGGCATTTATTAATTCAAGATCAAGCAAGTCAGATATTACAAAAATAATTTCATTATTGTCTAGCCGTTCATATAGTTTTGCTGTAGCTTCTCTGAACTCTTCGTCAAAATAACCACCAACTACTGAAGTGTCTATGTATATTCTCTGCTTCATTCACAATTCTATCATTACAAAGATAAACAAAATGTTATTGAGTAAAATATTTTGTTTTTTCTTTCTTCGAATAGCAAGTGTAAAAACATCTACTCGTTTTCTAATTGTTTTATTGGAAAAGAAATAGGGAGGTGAGGACACCACCTTCTATTCGGCACAGGCGAAACACGCCTGCGCCAGCGGGGTTTTTCGCTTTATAGCGATGGCAATTTTGCAGAGCACATTCCATCCCCAAAATCCCATCCTCTCTTAAAACGCATGTATTGAGGTCGATTTTTTTGGTTTCTGCTTTATTTTTGTATTAAAAAGAGGGTTGTGCAACGGCTACCTATGTTATGCGTTCGTTGTTTTTTCTTTCGTGTCCTGTGTTGCTTTGTTAATAATACTTTCACGTCCAATAGCGTTTAAGGAAATACTGCATTACTTGTATTCCATTCAGTGTCAAACTTGTTATTTATTGTTGTCAATATTTCTGGTTCACTCATATTTGAAAACATAAATGTTTTTGAGCCAAGGTCTTTTAATGAAGCACCAAAATGATATGCTTGTCTGTTGTCTATGATTATAAACCTGTCGTGAAAATTATTACTTTCCCTTATTTCTATGTTTTGGTATTGTGCATTTGCACTGTTAAGTAAAAGTTTCAAGCTCTGTATCACTTTAGTATTCTTGTCGGAGGTGATGATTTTAATTTTACCAACATTGTCTTTTAAAAGGAAGTTTATTAAATTTTCGTTAATATAATTGTCAACTATTTTAATTTCGGTTGTGGCTCGTTTAATTATTTCTAATAATTTAAAAACAGCATCGTAATATTGTCCTTTGAAAAACAAACCTTGTTCGTCAACTCCTGTTGGAAGGTCGCAAATAACACTATCAATAAATTTGCAAGTGTTTATCCAATCTGTTAATAAAACTTTCGCACATTCAAATTGTTTTAATTCTTGGTCAATAAAAACACTATTTGGCAAGTGTTCTAAAGTGTAATCAATGCTTGTTGTTTCAAAAACATCAGTCGTGAATTTTTCAAACCATTCTGTTTCGTTGAAACTGATTTTGATGAATTGTCCACACTTCTGTCTAAAGGCATTTTTTCTTAATGCTAACGCTTTGTAATCTGTCGCAAGAGTTGCCGTAATCTCGTCAATTTCTTTTATCAGTTCTTCTGATTTCGTCAGGAATACTTGTAAGTTTTTTGGTTGCATTTATTTCTTTCGTTTAAGTTTCATTCGTTGCGATAAAGTTCGTTACGCGCGTTCTCACAATGACGCATAACTAGTTTATATATGCCATAACGTGGCACAAATCTCTCCATTTTTGGGTAGATATGTGCCATAAAAGCTATTTTTAAGATGTATTTATCTATTTCTTAATTTTTCCCTTCACAAATATACATCAATTTTATAATCCCTAAACTATATCTATATATATATGTATAAGAAATTCTCCTTTTGAACTATTTTCTAATTAAGTTTTCCTCCGTTTTGCGTGAAACGGATGGTTTCCATTATTGGTTTTGCTTCAGTTCACGCGAACTGGACACTTTCCTAATTAGGTTTTGGTTCGTTCCGTGTGAACTGGACACTTTCCTAATTAGGTTTTGGTCCGATGCACGTGAACTGGACACTTTCCTAATTAGGTTTTGGTCCGATGCACGTGAACTGGACACTTTCCTAATTAGGTTTTAGTCCGATGCACGTGAATTGGATGTTTTCCTAATTAGGTTTTGGTCCGATGCACGCGCATTTTACATTTTTATTAAAAACATTCCAGCTTCTCGCCATTTTGGCATTGTTTTTAATTTAACATTATGCCAAAATGACAGCGCATTAGATTTCAGGGGTTGTGTTTTGGTGTTTTTGATATGGAAATGGTTAAAATTTGGGTTTGAAAACGCAATTGCTGCGGCAATTGTGTTACTTTTGATATACATGACGCTACTTTTGACTTTCATGTTGTTACTTTTGATGTACACAAGGCTACTTTTAACATTCATGACCTTACTTTTGATGTACACAAGGCAACTTTTGATATTTATATTGATACTTTTAAGAAAGACGTAGTTGTTGGGAACATATAAACCTTTTTTGAGCTTTACGAAATATGAATGGTAGGAATTTACGAATGGTTGGATTACGAAGCGTGATACGCTGACTAACTGCACCTGATTGAAGTGGAAATCCTTTTTCTTTGTCCTTTTCGGGCAAAGAAAAAGATTGGAACGGAAAGCAGGACGAAAGGAAACGAAGCGTGACGAACTGCCTGCCTTCAATTAGATTTGAGATATTAGATTTGAGATATTAGATTTGAGATATGAGATTTAGTTGTTGGTTGTTAGAATAATTGCCTACTGCAAAATTGTGAAATTGAACAATTGCCTACTGCAAAATTGCAAAATTTTCTTTGCGCCTAATTACTATTAACTAGTACCTGCTACTCAAACCTCAATGCTTCAATAGGGTCGAGGCGGGCAGCTTTAGCAGCTGGGTAAAGTCCAGAAACTAAGCCTACCAACATACAAAGCAATATGCCACTGAAAATCCAAACCCAAGGCACTATGAAGCCAACACCCAATTGAAACGAGATAAGATTGCCAATGGCCATGCCCAAAAGTATACCTAACAAACCTCCAATTTGGCAAATTACAATGGCTTCGACCAAAAACTGAGTTCGAATTACTTTTTTGGTAGCACCCATTGCTTTTCGAATGCCTATTTCGCGTGTTCGTTCGGTTACCGATACCAGCATGATGTTCATTAGCCCTATGGCAGCACCTAGCAAAGTGATGATGCCAATTAAAGTGGCACCTGCAGTTACTTTCTGAATATTGTCAATCAGCAGTTTTGCCAAGTTGTCGCTCTTTGTGATTTCAAAATTACTGTCTTCGCCCAGTTTCACATTTCTCACAATTCTAAACACACCAGTAGCTTCGTTTATGGCAAGTTCCATGAGTTGTTGGTTGGTCACCATCACATTGATGGTATACGTCATATCGGGCCGCGAAAAATATTGTCGCACGTTGTTCAGCGGAAGTATTCCTATTTTATCACCACCAAACCCAGCGCTATTTCCTTTCGATTTAAGTATGCCAACGATTTTGTATTTGCCATTTCCAATGGTTATCACTTTATCTATGGGGTCGTCTTTGGTAGAGAAAAGAGCGGAAATAACATCCTTGCCCAGTATCACCACATGGCTGCCATATTGTGCTTCTTGAGCCGAGAAGTTCCTGCCTTTTTCTATCTCGTAGCCCGAAGTAAGCATGTAGTTTTCGTCACCGCCAAACACCTGAATGTTGGGGTTTGTTTTTTTCGATTCGTATTTCATCACACTGGCTCCTGATGCGCGGGTAGAAACCGAAGGAGTAGCCGGGAACACAAACTCATGCGTAAATCGAGTAGCTTCTTCATATGTAATGCTTCGGAAGCGTTTTGCTTTTCTACCATTTTGCCCGATGTGCATGGTCATCTCTCGGTTTCGTATGGTAAAAGTATTGGCTCCCATATTGGTGAAATTGCTATTGATTGACGATTTAATAGCGTCAATAGAAGTAAGGATGCCCACCAAAGCCATGATACCGATGGAAATAATAAGAGCAGTAAGGACGGTTCGCAACAACTGACTACGGATAGCACGTAGCGAAATCCTAATATTTTCTTTGATAAATGAAGCCATCCGTTATGAATAATTGAAATGCAAAATTAGAAAACAAATTGGATTTTAAGTTGAATCTTCGGACTTGAATCCCTTTTAGAAATATTTTCGATAAAAAAGAACACCAAATCGCGATAAAAATGTACTTTTAGGTCGTAAAAAAAAATAGTACCGCCAATGGCAAAAATATATTTACACAAATCTTTTCTTTTTATCTTTCTTGTTTCGTTTGTATGTGGACTAAATACGGCCTATGCACAAGCAAAAAAAGGCGATACTCCAAAAGGAAAGACAACCACCACTCCACAAAAAACAGGAACACCTACTAAAACAAATCAAGCTGCAAAACCAGCCAATACCAAAAATATAAAAGCAAGAGGAATAATAGCTGCCGATATGGATTGCTTGGTGAAAGTAAATGGTTCGGCCAAATTGGTAAATGCTACCGCCTATACTGCCAAAGTGGTGATGCTGGTTTATGGAATCAATACCATCGAAGCTACTTCTACCGATAAAAAGAATCCTGCTTCGTTTCGCACCACCATTGATGTAAAAGATACTACCAAACAAATCATCGAAATTTCTTTTTTTGATGATAAAAAGTTTTTGGATTATGTGAAAGAAGGTCGTGTTGACATGGTAGAAACAGCCATCAAAAAGAATCCTGATTTGATAAACAACGAAGGACAAATTTTAGTGAGCTCGCCATTGCAACTTGCCATTGTTAATTCGCAACCCGACATCGTGAAATTATTGGTGAAGAATGGAGCTAAATTCGATACCCCTGAATACATCTATCCAATGCACAAAGCAGCAATATTTGCCTCATCGCAAAAACCTAAAGACAAAGACATCGCTCCAGATAGAGAAATGATTGAATTCTTTTTAACCAAAGGTTGCAAACTGAATGAGAAAGATGAAGGAGGAAACACCCTGTTACATGCCGCTTGCCGAGGTTTGAAATTAGACTTGGTCATCTTTCTATTAAACAAAGGACTTGACATAGATGCAAAAAACGATTTTGGAGATACTCCATTGAAAATAGCAGAAGCAAAGGGTGGTGTATCCATCATCAATTATTTAAAATCGAAAGGTGCTAAAGAAGATAAACCTAAAGATAGTTTAGAAGAAAAGAGTGATGATACCTCAAGTGAAAAATAGGAATTCCGACTTCCCTCAATTGGATTTTCTTCTTTCGGTTAATTTTACAATTCATTTACAAAACAACAATAATAACACAATAATTTAATTATGGCATTCGATATCGAGATGATTAAGGAAGTGTATAAAAACCTTCCTGGGAAAGTAGAAGCAGCGCGAAAATTAGTAGGACGTCCGCTTACATTAACAGAAAAAATTCTTTATTCACATTTGCATAAAGACCAGAAACCGGAAAATTTCGGAAGAGGAAAATCGTATGTAGATTTTACACCCGACAGAGTGGCTATGCAAGATGCTACCGCTCAAATGGCATTGTTACAGTTTATGCAAGCAGGTCGCCCAAAAGTGGCTGTTCCTTCTACTGTTCATTGCGACCACTTAATTACAGCAAAAAACGGAGCAAACGAAGATTTAGCATTTGCGAACAAAGAAAGCCGCGAAGTATATGATTTCCTTGGTTCGGTATCTAACAAATACGGTATTGGTTTCTGGAAACCAGGAGCAGGTATTATCCATCAAGTAGTATTAGAAAACTATGCATTCCCTGGCGGAATGATGATTGGTACCGATTCTCACACTGTAAATGCAGGCGGATTGGGAATGATTGCAATTGGTGTAGGTGGTGCTGATGCTTGCGATGTAATGGCAGGATTAGCTTGGGAATTGAAAATGCCTAAATTGATTGGTATTAGATTGACCGGTAAATTGAATGGCTGGACAGCTCCTAAAGATGTAATATTAAAAGTGGCAGGCATACTTACCGTTAAAGGCGGAACAGGTGCAGTGGTTGAATATTTTGGCGAAGGTGCTACTTCAATGAGTTGTACAGGCAAAGGAACAATATGTAACATGGGTGCTGAAATAGGTGCTACCACTTCTACCTTCGGTTACGATGATTCCATGTCGCGTTATTTAAAAGCAACCGGTCGTGCTGATGTAGCCGAACTAGCTGATGGTGTAAAACAACATTTGACAGCGGATGCTGAAGTATACGCTGACCCTGAAAAATATTTCGATCAAGTAATCACCATCGATTTGAATATACTGGAACCACATGTAAATGGTCCTTTTACTCCAGATTTAGCTACACCTATTTCTCAGTTAAAAAATGCTGCCATTAAAAACGGCTGGCCATTGAAAATTTCGGTTGGTTTGTTGGGTTCTTGCACCAATTCTTCTTACGAAGATATTTCGCGTGCGGTGAGTCTAGCAAAACAAGTTTCTTCAAAAAACTTAAAATCGAAAGCTGAATATTTAATCAATCCGGGTTCGGAACAAATTCGTTATACCATCAAACGCGATGGATTCATGGAAGTGTTCGATAGCATCGGAGCTAAAGTATTTACCAATGCCTGCGGCCCATGTATAGGTATGTGGGACAGAATGGGTGCAGAGAAACAAGAGAAAAACACCATTATCCATTCGTTCAACCGTAACTTTGCTAAGCGTGCTGATGGTAATCCAAACACGTATGCATTTGTGGCATCACCCGAAATAGTTACTGCAATGGCTATTGCAGGCGACCTTACTTTTAATCCACTTACGGATTACCTTACTAACGAAAAAGGTGAGAAAGTAAAATTGGATGCTCCATCTGGTGATGAGTTACCAGTAAAAGGATTTGCAGTGGAAGATCCGGGCTATCAAGCACCGGCTGCTGACGGTAGCAAAGTGAACATTTTAGTTTCTCCTACTTCCGACCGTTTACAATTACTCGACCCATTCACAGCTTGGGAAGGTGTTGATTTGAAAGGATTAAAACTACTAATCAAAGCAAAAGGAAAATGTACTACCGACCATATCTCTATGGCTGGTCCATGGTTAAAGTATCGCGGACACTTAGATAATATTTCGAACAACATGTTGATAGGTGCTGTAAATTTCTTTAACGAAAAAACAGACTGCGTGAAAAACCAATTAACAGGCGCTTACGATGCGGTGCCTAAAGTACAACGTGCGTATAAAGCTCAATCCATCGGTTCGATAGTGGTTGGAGATGAAAATTATGGTGAAGGTTCTTCGCGTGAACACGCTGCCATGGAGCCTAGTCACTTAGGAGTTCGTGCTGTATTGGTTAAATCATTTGCCCGTATTCACGAAACCAATTTAAAAAAACAAGGTATGCTTGGTTTAACATTTGCCGACAAAGCAGATTATGATAAAATAAAAGAAGATGATTCAATTGATATCATCGGTTTAACATCGTTTGCTGCCAACACTCCATTAACAGTAGTGTTGAATCATAGTGACGGAAGCCGCGAAGAAATAAAAGTAAATCATACCTACAACGACCAGCAAATAGAATGGTTTAAAGCAGGTGGTGCATTGAATATTATTCGTGCTAATGTGAAAGCGTAAAGTTCACCAGAACTAAATCGTTCTAAAAATAAAACCTCCTTACATTTAGTTGTAAGGAGGTTTTTTGTTTAGTCTTTCACTCGGTTAAATCTAAGTGCTTTTAACATCCAATTGGGTAATGGTTTCGTGGCATCTCGTTTCCTTAGATCGAGGTACCAACCTAATTTTTTGAGGATAGGAATTTTCTTTGTTTCAACAAATTCTATCAAGGCTCCATCTGGGTCTTCAATATAACTAAAGTGACCAGCTGCTTCTCCCATATCAAATTTTTCACCACTATCTACTGTGTAGGGGTATCCTTTAGCGGTGCATCGTTCTTTCATAGCTGATTGGTTACTTATATCGAAACAAAGATGAATAAACCCTTGGTCGCCCCAGAAACGATTCTCGAATATTTTCCGTGGACTGCGTTCGTAAGTCTTCACAAGTTCTATTTGACTTGCGCCAAGCAATTGAGAAAAAGCACCTACTCGTGGAGCACTGTGTCCGAGTAATACCCTTCTTACTTTTAGCTTACCAGAAGGAAGGTTTTTAAAATCCTCAAATACTCCGGTTTGGTCGTAAATCACTGTATCGTATCCCAATATGTCAGCATAGAATCTCATAGAACGATCCATATCACTTACACCAATCATACATCCTGATGGGCCCCCTGTGAGTTGTTTGCCTGTCCCAAACCAAGTGTCGCCCGTTACTATTTGAAACAAATTATTCCAAGGGTCGCGTAAGTAGAAGGTATCGTTGCCAGCAACATCCTTTGTCAGTCCACTAATAATATTCACGTTTTTCGATTTCAAGAACTCGTACGAGGCCTTTACATCTTTCGATTTCATTCGGGTGCAATAAAAGCCAAGGTCTCCAAGTTGTAGTTCGAACGAACAAGGCTGGGGTACACGACTTGTGTATTGCCATATTTCGAAACCTCCACCACCTGCCATGTTTATCGCCAATATAGCGTGTCGTTGATGAGGTTTGCCTCCAGTATAGGGCAACATCAAATTCGCTTCAGCAGCTTCTTCAAAGATTGGGATATCCATACCAAAGTGTTTGCGGTACCAATCAAAAGCTTCATGAACATTAGGTATCCCGATTCCTATTTGTTGAATCCCTGCTATTGTAGGAGTTCCATCTGCTTTTCCTGAAGGTGAAAAATTTGTCGTATTGTTCATTGTTCTTGTTATCCTTTATTCTCTGCCTTCCCTTTTGAAAAGCACTGAAGCCTTGAGGTGTATTATTCTGGTTTTTGTTTTTTTATTAACTTTGAAAATAAGGTTGGGAAAAAGCGTTTCACCCAGATGGCTCTAAGTTCTTTTCCTCCAACAAAAAGTTCTTCTTTGTTTTTTTCTATCGCAGCTAGTATTTGTTTGGCACAAGCTTCAGCACTTATACCTTGCTCTGTACTTGGATCCATGTGGTTGTGTTTTGTACCTTGGCTAGTAAGAGCGTTAACGGAAATGTTTGTACGTATTTTCCCAGGGCATACAATCAGCACTTGAACATTATCACCTTGAATTTCCATTCTCATCGATTCGAAAAATCCGTGTAGCGCATGTTTGGAAGCTGAATATGCCGAACGAAGATAAAACCCAAACTTTCCTGCTATGCTACTAATGACAACAATATGGCCACTTTTTTGTTTTATCATATAAGGCAATACCGACTTGGTGAGAGCGATGGTTCCAAAAAAATTCACCTCCATTATTTTTCTATCAATATCAATAGTAGTTTCCTTTGTAAGCGAACGCTGACTAATTCCTCCATTGTTAATCAATAGGTCAATCTTTCCAAATTTTGCAATCACTTTATGAGTGAGTTCATCAATCGTTGAAGTGTTGGCAAGGTCGAGGGGAAGTACCATGATGTCATCATCCTGTAATTCTAAGGATGATTTCACACGATGCAATTCATCTATTCTTCTAGCAGAAAGTATAAGTTTTGCACCTTTATTAGCAAATTCAATCGCAAGTGCTTCGCCTATTCCAGATGAAGCTCCAGTGATCCAAACCACTTTATTGTTAAACGAATTCATTGATTGCAAAAGTAGCTTAATTTTTTATACTAACTTTGTAGCAGTATAAAAAGTATGGGGAGAAGAATTATTTTTGTTTTTATTTGTTTGGTATTTGTTGCCTGTTCAGGCGAAAAAGCTGTGGTAATTCCAGATTCAATTTTGTCGAAGGAAAAAATGGCAGAGGTAATGCTTGATATTCACCTCATGGAAGCTTCTATGAATATTTCTGGTGTGAATCCTAATAAGATTGATTTGGCAGGTAGCAAGGTACCACTTAATATAGACGTTCTGAAAAAACACAACTTGACCAAAAAGCAATACGATGAAAGTTTTAGCTTTTATTCCAACCATCCCGAACTGCTATCTCAAGTGTATCAACAAGTATTGAACGACTTAAGCAAGTTGCAAGCTGAAGTTTCGAACAAGAAATAGGTGAATCAAATTTTATCTTTGATGAACAAAGCAGCTGTTTCTTTTATGGCTTCTTGTACTGGAATAAATTTATAATCTGGGAAAGAGGAAAGGATTTTATTGTTCGAAAAAAAACTTCTTCTATGAGCCGAACGGGCTGTTTCTTTGGTGATAAGAGGAGAAGCCCCAGTGATGAGGTGTCGAAGCTTTTCTTCGCGCCAAGCAAAACCACTCAATAACTTTCCAGCTTTAATGCTCGATTTTGGGCGACTGAATGCTTCATGTATTGAGTCGAAAAAGTTCCTAAATGAAACATTTTCTGAATTTAAAATATAGCGTTCATTGATGATTTCGCTATCCATTAGTCTTGTCATCAATGCAGTTACATCGCGTACATCAACAAATCCATTCCAACCGTTGGTGTAAAATTTTATACCATTGTATGCTTTTGCAAACATGTTCGAACTACTTTGTTGCCAGTTACCCGGACCAATGATTACTGAAGGATTAACAATTACAACATTCAAGCCTTCTTCTGCAGCCCGCCATACTTCACGTTCAGCAGCATATTTGCTAATCGCATAATTCGAATTTTCTGGAGACGATTTCCAAAACATTTCTTCGGTACATAATTCATCATTTTTTGTTCTGCCAATAGTTGCAATGGAACTTACATGGATAAATTTCTTAATGTTTTTTTCGATTGCTGCATTCACCATGTTTTCGGTACCTTCAATATTGGTTCGCATCATTTCGTGTTCGTGTTTAGGTTCGAACGAAACCATGGCAGCACAATGATAGACTTCTGAAACACCATCCATCACTTCCATCAAGGAGTAAACGTCTAGTAAATCAGCATCGACCCATTCAATATTTTTAATTAATTCATCAGCTTGGTTTGTGTAATATGAAAACACTTTTTTAACCTGAGAAGTATTTCTAGTACTACGTTTTAGTGCACGTACCTTTTTACCCGACTTACATAAATCGAAAAGAAGATGTGTGCCTACTAATCCTGTTCCTCCTGTAACTAAAATCAATGCGTTTTGAATATATAGGCTGCAAATTTATCTTTTTAATTGAAAAAAAAGACTAATTAGGTTGATAATGAAAGGAAATATGAAAAAGTGATTTAATACAAATCCTGTGCGTCAATCAAATCAATCACGTCATCAGTTTTGCTTTTACCCAATTTGATATTGCTTTTTAATAACTCGGTATTGGTATGTTGTAAATTATTGTCACCTGAACTGTTGCTATTATTCATGTCAACAGCATTGTACATTTGTAAATTGTTGTAGATTGATTTTGTTTTCCCAAACTTGATGACTACACCAAAATCAACAAACAAACCATTTTTAATTTTCTGTTTATAATTCTTATCGTAGCGATTAATCATATTAGCTTTACCAGAAGTTGGGAAAAATTGGATGTTATTGCCAGTCGTAAGGCCACCGCTCAAATAAAAATTAATATGTTTAGAAGGGATTACATCGATTCGTGTCCCCAATAGAAATTCTGTTCGACCAAAATACAGTGTTTTGTGATCATAAATACTACCCAATGCGATTGAATCGTGGTTTGAAAAAGTATAGAATCCTCCTTGTGGTTTGGCATATAAACTCGTGCTAATGTACTTTCCTGATGGTATGCTAAGAGTAACACTCCTTGGAAACTGAAGACTTAGATTAACTTTATCAAGTCTTCCTATTCTTACTCCAACATAAGGTAGGTTGAATAGATTTCCATATAAAAATGAGCGTGTAAACCCAATGCGGAAACTAAAGCGATCGTTAACGGAACAATTGTAAAGCAAGGTAGTTGATAACCTCAGTGTTCTGGTTGTGCGGTATCCTCTATCTTGAGTAATGAAAGGAGCTACTTCAACAAAAAATATACTTCTCTTTCCGTTATTATACAAACCTCGAAAACCCAAATAGGTTTTTGATAGAGTATGTTCACTGATTCCACCAAAATTAAGGTATAAGTTAGTAAGTCCTCCAGTAAGAAGAAAATGAAGGTTTTTTATCCTCGTACTATCTTTATTGTGATAGTCTTTTGTGTAAATAGGTGTGGTAAACCCCAATGTCAATTGACTTATCTTGTAAGACTTCAATCGTTCGGAAACCTTGTTAACTGTATCAAGTGTTCTTTGGGTTGGAATATAGAAGTTTCCATAGATTGTAGTGTTGAAATAATGTTTAGGAAGTTTTATCGGCCTAGATGCAATACTATCAAAGGCAAAAAGCTTTGTATGATTAAGTACAAAGCATATCAATAAAACACAAAAGCATTTTGCTACCTTCACCTTAGTTCTCCTTGATCGAATTAATTATTTCTCTCTTAAAACTTTCTTCTGCCCTGCGAATGGCAGCAACCTTTTTTACCGGCAAAACCTTTTTGAATTTTTCGTAATAATCTTTGTACAGTTCATATTCCTTTTGTCGTAATGTTAGCTCAGCGGCTAGGTATTCGTCTGCCTCTTTATCTGTTTGAAAATTATAATTAGTTTGAGCGTTGTACTTTTGTCTAAACGTTTTTCTGACAGCATTTAATTTGTCATTCATTTCATTGTAAAGTGGCCAAAAGTCTTGTGCTTCTTTTGATGTGAAGTCGACTCTGTTGTTTATAAAGGCAGTTCTTAACGCATCAATCTTGTCTCGTTTAGCATCTGTTTGTCCATACAATTGTACTAGACTCAAACAGGAGAACAAGAGAATAAGAAAATACCTATAAGAAGTTTTCATTTCGATATTATTCAGTTTTGTTAATCAACTTTTTCGAGGGAATGCTGTCAACATCTTTTGACTTGTTTATCTGCTTATCCAACTTATCCACATCCACCATTTCGTACAAATTATCATCATCCATTTCTCGAATGGTATGTTCGTTTAGCATTTCTCTTTTCTCCAAACATGCGAGTGTTTTACAATCTCCATCAGGCAATGATGTATTGTTTTTAAAATAGAACAATGCTGAAATGCCAATAATAACGATCATTCCAAGTGCGAACCTGAATTTTGGCTTCACTAGTAACAAAAGAATCTGATTCCAAATGCTAGTGCTTTTTACATCGGCCTGGTGAATTTTCGCCTTTATGTTATCGGATAAGGTGTCAAAGTAATTCGTGTTCAGTTCAAAACGATGCGGTTTGTCGAGTGATAAAAGGGTAAGGAATTCTTTCAATTCTTCTTGTAATTCAATCTTCTCTTTGATTTCATGAGAAAGTGCGTCAAGGTAATTGGTTGAAAGAGGTTGTAAACTTGGTTTTGATATTTTGTTTAATTCAGGAAAAGCCGCCAATTCTGCTTTATAATCTATCTCAAATTCCGTTTCTGAAAAGTAATTATTTGGCAATACAAATCCTGCTGTTTTCTCAATAGAAGCTAAGGCGGTAAATTCTTGCAATTCCTCCATTCGTTCTATTTTAGAAACTATTTTATTTTCAAGCGAATTGAAATAAAGCGGAGGAACAGCAAATGGAAGCTCCTTGTTCGTTCCGAACAAATAGCTTTCTTTCTCTTCTTTATTATTAGTATTCTCGTGCATTTTGTCTTTGTTCAACCATTATTTATTCAACAAATATTCTTCAACCTTTTTTGCAGCTATATGGTACGATGCTTTTAAAGCCCCTTCGGATGTTTCAAGTATTTCAGCCATTTGTTGATAAGGAGTTTCATCATAATATCGCATATTGAAAACAATTCTTTGTTTCTCGGGTAGCGTTAATATTGCTTTCTGCAATTTTAGTTGTATTTCATCCCCCTTGTAGTAATGGTCAGTTTCAAGTGCTTTGCTAAGTTCGTGCTCCACGCTACTGAATGAAATTAAATTTTCGCGTTTCTTTTTTCTTAAAAAATCTAATGATTCATTAGTTGCAATTCGATACATCCATGTATATAGTTTCGAATCTTCTTTAAAATGAGCCATCACTTTC
>Ga0194047_10001166_pt1 | contig 16522 bp, 16 predicted proteins | sample JunL225m_MetaG_2_FD_160070 | JGI IMG/M metagenome (GOLD analysis project Ga0194047, IMG submission 160070) | Anoxic zone freshwater microbial communities from boreal shield lake in IISD Experimental Lakes Area, Ontario, Canada - Jun2016-L221-5m | ecosystem: Environmental > Aquatic > Freshwater... | reverse complement strand
ATCGAGTACCGCATTTACGCAGAAGACCCGGTGAGTTATCTACCGCAACCCGGCACCATTAGCCTGTACCAACCGCCCGAATTGAGCGAGTTTGTGCGCCTTGATAGCGGCTACGGCAAAGGTGATACGATTACGCCACATTACGACCCGCTAATTGCCAAACTGGTGGTGTGGGGCGAGAATCGCGCCGAGGCGTTAGAGCGCAGTCGTGTTGCCCTTTCGCAGTTCCAAATCGAGGGTCTCAAAACCAACCTGCCGCTACATTTGCGCTTGCTAGACGACCCCGCTTTCGTCAGCGGCAACTACAACACCGGGCTTCTCAAAGCCTAACTCAAATTATTTAGAAGTGAAATAGTCAGGCAAGGGGTTTCACCGCCCCTTGTTTTGATTCGGGCGCATCTTGTAAGAGCGACCTCCGTGTCGCGATTTCTTGCCTTCCCAAATCCCCCACCGAAAAACCCCACCGCACGAAAGTGAATATGTCAAAAAAAGGATTTGTAAAAACTTTACGCCAGATTGCGGGCGCGTAAATCCCGTAATTGCAGCCCCACCACGCCCGAAATTATCAGCAACGTGCCGAACCATTGCAGCCCGCTCATGCCTCGTCCTAGAAAGAGCAACGAAAGTACGCCCGTCATGGAGGGTTCGAGGGTTTGAATCAGGCTACTAACAGCGGCGGGTAAATACTTCAAGCTGGCATTGAAAAAGGCGTAGCCGCACAGCGAGATAAGCGAAAGGGCAATGAGCAGAAACCAACCGTTCCAATTCAGGGCGTGCGTGAACAGCCCGAAGCCTTCCTGTATTAAACCGAGAGGCGTTAGAACCAACGTAGCGGAGAGAAAGTAGTAAAACAGGTTTATCAACCCACCCCTGCGCTCAGTACGCGCCACCACTTTTCCTATCAGAATGTAAATGGCGAAAACCAGCCCACTGCCCAACCCCATTATTGCGCCGAGCGGACTTTTTATCAGAGCTGCCGGGTCAGTGATGCCCGCCACCAGCCCACAACCGAATAGGATTATTGCAATCGCGATTACCTGCGCCAGCGTCACCTTTTCGCGCAACCATAACGCCCCGCCCACCGCCACGAAAACGGGCGAACAGAATATCAGAGTGGTAGCAACCGCTCCGCCGTTTTCCTGTACCGAACCGTTAAAAAGCAGCGCGAAAATAGCGATTCCCACCAGACCCGCCAGAAAAAACACTCCCATTTCACGCCACGAGACCAATAACGCGCTGCCGGGATAGAGCCTCCGCACCACCACACCCAGCGATAACGTGATGATAAAGGTGCGCCAGAAAGCCAGTTCCACCGTTGTCATGCCGAAATCGCGACTCAACGTTTCTATAAAAAGGGCGGTGCTAGACCAAACCGCCGTGCTGCCAAATGCCCACAGCAAACCTGCTCGGTACTCTTGCGCGTGGCGATGTGCTACGACTGAATCGGCTTTAGCCGTCAAAACGTGGCTCTCTTTCTCAACTTAAACCGAGATACGAACTCAACTCCTCAAAGCGCGAGAAGGTAAAATCGGGGCGGCTGGCGCGTAATTCCTCGAAATCATAAAAATTTGCATTTGCGGAAGGTAGGAAAAGGGCGGTATGCGTGCCTGCGGCTTGCCCTGCTTGCACATCGTAGATATAATCGCCCACGAATAGGGTTTCGCCCGCCGCTTTCCCAAGCTTTGACAGAGCCACCAGCGCCGACTCAGGGTGCGGCTTGGGCTTCTTGGTATCGCTGCTGGTAATAATCGTGTCGAAATATTGCTCAATCTTCAGCCGCCCAAGCGTATAATCCAACGCTTCACGCGGTGAGGAAGTGACTAGACCCAACTTCAGCCCTTTCCGGTGACACGCTTCCAGTATCTCCAACGCGCCGGGGTAAAGCTCCAAATCGGCGAACGCTCGAAAAAAGCCCTTCCCCATATATCCAGCAAACTCTTCTATTGAAGACGCGCCCACTTGCGCCACCGTTTCTGGCAAGGGCTGATACCAGTATTGTACAAAGGCGCGTTCGTCCTCTATCTTTTTATCGTAAAAGCTGAAAGCGTAACGATACGTTTCCATCCATTTCGGTAACGATTGCGCCAGCGTACCATCAAAATCAAACAGAATCGTAGAAAGATTCATTAGAATATGCTCCCGTTAGACAAGAGGTTAAACCCCCTTGATATATTGCGCCCGATTAGCGTCCCAACCGCTCCAAATCTTCGGGTGTATCAACATCTTCATGTATAGCGGGGTCAGCCACCGCAAGCTCAATCACCGCTTGCGGGTGCGCTTTGACTATTTCGCGTCCGCCGCTATCGCCCTGTAACGCTGCCAGTTCGGAAAAGAAGCCACGCCCGAACAACGCTGGATTGCCGCGTTTGCCGTTAAAAGTGGGGAAAATAATTTTATTGTCCGAATCGGGGAGGCTCAGGAAATGGCTAATAAGATTACGCGCCGTTTCTGGATTCACGCGGGGTTGGTCGGCAAGGATAAAAAGAGTGCCTCGACTTTGTGGGTCTAGCGCAGCCACGCCCGTTGCCACCGAAAAGCCCTGCCCTTCTGCCCAACGTGGGTTGAAAACTATTTGCATCGGCACATTTTTTGTGTCTATCGGTCTGATATAGCTATTGAGAATTTCCAACGCTGCTTGCTCTGCGTTGCCTAATACTACAATCACTTCACCAGCGCCCGACAGCAACGCCAGCGAAATTGCCCGTTCCAGCAGAGTAGTTCCGTCCGCCGGGTAACATTCCAGTTGTTTGGGTTTACCGTAGCGCCGAGCCGCACCCGCTGCCAACACCACCGCGCTCACCAACATCACCCGCTTTTCCTTACCTTTCGTGGTAATTCGTAGGGACGCATTCTGATACGCCCGGATTTAACTCAGGGGAGGTTGAACTTCCCGAACTGCTCGCCCCCCACCGTTATCAGCACCTGCTTCTGATACTTGTCGAACTCGTAGAGCGGTTTGCCTTTATCGGGGGGCGGTAGGTTGTCCCACTTGTAACTTTCTTTGACGCTACACCACTCTCCGCCGCTATCGCACTCCCACAGCTTTACCTGTAGCTTGTTGTTAAGCGCGTATGCGCCCATCACCCCATTGTAATCAATTAGCGATTCGATGCGGTAGGCGTGGTCGGGCGTGCTGAAATCGTAAGCCAACGTACCCTGCCCGGTATATGCGCCTGTCCCAATGAAAAAACAAATAATGCCCAAAAAAGGCAACGCCGGACGCACAAAGACAAAGGCAGGTTTGGGTATAGGATAACAGTATAGGGCAATGAGGGCGGGAAAAAGAAGCAAGAAATTGACGATGCCAGCCGTCAGGGTGAGAGATTTGCCGCTACTATAGAGCCAAAAAGGGATGCTGCCTGTGCCGCTATAAGCAGGCTCAACCCACAATTTCGCTACCAGCGCGGTTGCCAACGCAAAAACAAAAGCGAGAAGTATTACCGCTGTTATATTTTTATCGAGCCTGTACCACATACCACTTTCTGTTTTCTAGTTCAAATACCAGTACATTAAGTTTGAGCTAAACGCGCCTAGTATAGCACATACATAGGCGATTAATAGGCAGTCGCAAAGTCCCTTTCTCTCCTCTAATCCAGCGGATGCAGCAAGTTAATGCCCTAAAAACGTCTCTCGCAACTACCCTGAGCAATGAAAAATAAAGGTTGCGAGTGTCTCAAAAAAAGAATATACTAAAAATCGTCTTCTGGGGAGGAAGACCGGGGAGGGTCAGTTCGCCATAGTTACACACCTCACTCTTATACAAAAACTGCCATACCACCACAGAACTGCTCACTTCCGTGAAAAAGGCGCATGGGATGCGTCAAAATTGAGAAAGGAGAAGCAGAGTGACGTTAAATTCTGCCGCTGAAAAAATCGTCAAAGCCGCTATCAGAGAAATGGAATCACTTGCGGCATTTGACCCTGAAATATTTGATGCCATTAAGAAAGAAGAAGCTCGCCAGAAGGACAAAGTCGAGCTAATTGCCAGCGAGAATTACACCAGCCGCGCGGTATTAGAAGCGCAAGGCTCGATAATGACCAACAAGTACGCCGAAGGGTATCCTGCCAAGCGTTACTATGGCGGTTGCGAGTATGTGGACTTAGCCGAAACGCTTGCAATTGAACGCGCCAAAAAGCTCTTTGATGCAGCATGGGTAAATGTTCAGCCGCATAGCGGCGCACAAGCAAACATGGCGGTATATTTCACGCTCCTAAAACCGGGCGATACCATAATGGGTATGAACCTTTCACAAGGTGGACATCTTACACACGGTTCTCCGGTCAACTTCAGCGGCAAGCTTTACAATGTTATTCCCTACGGTGTCAATAAAGAAACGGAAGCAATTGATTACGAGGAACTAGCGCAACTGGCGGAACAACACAAACCCCGCGCCATTATTGCAGGGGCAAGCGCGTACGCCCGTACCATTGACTTCAAGCGATTCCGCGAAATTGCCGATAGCGTAGGCGCATACCTAATCGTAGATATGGCGCATATCGCTGGTTTGGTAGCGGTTGGCTTGCATCCAAGCCCGATTCCTTACTCGCATGTGGTCACTACCACTACCCACAAAACCCTGCGAGGACCACGCGGGGGCATGGTACTTTCCTCTGACCCTGCGCTAGGCGAGCAAATAGATAAAACCGTCTTTCCGGGCATGCAAGGCGGACCTTTGATGCACGTTATCGCCGCCAAAGCGGTAGCCTTCAAAGAAGCGTTACAGCCCGAATTCCGAATTTACGGTGAAAATGTTATCAAAAACGCCAAAAAGATGGCGGTGACTCTTCAAGATGAAGGTTTGCGAATTGTTAGCGGCGGAACCGACAACCACCTAATGATGGTTGACCTGCGCCCGGTTGATGTAACTGGCAAAAAAGCCCAACTAGCGTTGGACGAGGTAAACATCACCGTTAACAAGAATACGATTCCCTTTGACCCTAAATCGCCTTTTGTAACCAGCGGCATCCGTGTCGGTACGCCCGCCACCACTACTCGCGGTTTTGGTGAGAGCGAAACCGAAGAAATCGGGCGAATCATTGCCTTCACCCTCAAGAATCTTGATAGCGAAACCGCTTACGAAGAAGCGCGGCGGCGCGTTGCAGCAGTGGTAGAGAAGTTCCCTGTTCCGGGTATTGACTAATTTATGAATAGCTGGGGCGAACGAGCAGTTCGCTCCTTTTTTTACAGGATATTGTGCAATGGATGGATTATTTGTATCGTCTCACCCCTTAATTCACCACAAATTGACTATTCTTCGAGATGTTAACACCGAGCCTAAACGCTTCCGGGAAGTGGTTTACGAAATAACCATGCTGCTCGCCTACGAAGCATCCGAGGATTTACCCACGCGGGAAGTTATAGTTACTACCCCATTGGAAAATACCCCAAGCCGTGAACTGGCTACCGTAATCGGACTGGTGCCAATCTTGAGAAGCGGTTTAGGCATGGTTGGGGCAATGCTCGCGTTGATACCAAGTGCGAAAGTCTGGCACATCGGCTTGTACCGCGACCACGATACGCTACAGCCCGTGCAATATTACAACAAGCTGCCCACTAACAGCCCAACCGAACTGTGTCTGGTACTCGACCCGATGTTGGCTACTGGCGGTTCGGCGGTTGCCACCATCTCTATCCTAAAAGAATGGGGCGCACGAAAAATAAAGTATATGGGGCTGATAGGCGCACCCGAAGGAGTGCAAACTCTACGCGATGCCCACCCGGATGTGCCAATTTACCTTGCAGCGTTAGACGACCACCTGAATGAGCATGGCTACATCGTGCCGGGTCTTGGCGATGCCGGGGATAGACAATTCGGCACAATATAGCGAGAGAAACAATAAGGTTTCGGGTCTAATACTACTAACCAGATTCGTGCTTTTTGATAGCTTGCTCGAAAAGCTACAACCCTTGTTACCCGTCCGAAAGCGCTTTGAAAACTAGCTTGCCGTTCATCTTTGAAAATGTTAAACTTATGTAGGCAAATTTTAAGGTGAGCCAACGTTGGTAGGGTTTCGCCTTTTTTATTTGAGGTACTTTCAAAGCTCGGATCTCAAGCAGAAATAGTCTTGCCCGCTGGCTTGAAAAAGGAGTTTTGGAATACTTCTTCTACTATTAACCAACCAATAGCAGAAGGAGATTTCACCTATGCCTATAACAGCAGTAATCGGCGCTCAGTGGGGCGACGAAGGCAAAGGCAAATACGTTGATATTCTGGCGCAGGATGCTCAAATTGTAGCTCGCTTTAACGGCGGTAATAATGCCGGGCATACCGTTATCAATGAACTGGGTACATTCAAGCTGCATTTGCTCCCCAGCGGCGTTTTCAACCCAAAGGCTACCTGTATTATCGGACCCGGTGTTGTGCTAGACCTTGCCGGTATAGCCGAAGAAATCAATACCCTTGATAAAGCCGGAGTCCCGCTCAAAGGGCGGTTATTTATTTCGCCGCGCTGCCATTTAGTAATGCCCTATCACCGAGTTCTGGATAGGCTTTATGAAAGCGCAAAAGGACATCTCAGCACCGGCACAACCGGTAGAGGCATCGGGCCTACCTACGCCGATAAAGCCGGATACAACGGGTTGCGCCTCGCCGATTTGCAACGCCGTACCCTTTTCATCGAAAAGCTCTCAACCCAAGTTTCCATCAAAAACCGTCTGATTGGAGCTTTGGGGGGTGAACCTATGGATGCCGACAAGATTGCGGACGAATATTTTGAATATTTCCGCATTCTCCAGCCCTTTATTAAGGAAACGTTTGGGCTGCTACAAGACGCGGTTAAAAGTAACCAGAATATACTGCTGGAAGGGGCGCAAGCAACCTTGCTCGATACCGATTGGGGTACTTACCCATTCGTTACCGGTAGCAGTACGTTGGTATCTGCCGCGACTCCCGGTTTGGGCATCTCGCCCCGCGCCATTGAGCGTATCATTGGGGTATGCAAAGCATATACCACCCGCGTTGGTAACGGACCAATGCCCACCGAATTGACCGATGAGACAGGAGATCGTATTCGCCAAATTGGGCGCGAATACGGCACCAGCACCGGACGACCGCGCCGTTGCGGTTGGCTAGATGCCGAATTAGTGCGCTTCACTGCCGCCCTTAACGGCTTCACCGAACTAGCGTTAAGCCTGCTAGATGTGCTGGATACTTTCCCCGAAGTTAAAATCGCTACCGCTTATGAATGGGGCGGACAAAAGGCGCACTATTTCGAGGGAGACGCAGTATTCCTCGAAGAATGCACCCCGGTTTACGAAAGTCTGCCGGGTTGGGAAAAGGATATTCGGGGAGTCAATCGCTGGAGTGACTTGCCGCAGGGCGCAATCAGCTACATTGAGCGCATCGAGCAGATAACAGGTGTGCCTGTTAGTATGATAGGCACAGGACCTGACCGGCGCGAAACCATTATCCGCTAAATAACCCAAATCAAAAACAAGGGGCATAAAAAGCCCCTTGCTTGAAATATCTTTCCTGAAGTGAAATACTCTCTTAAATCAGGCTTGCCAGACGCTTGATTCCTTCCTCAATTTGCGCCGGAGTAAGCGCACAAAAGGGTAAGCGCACAAAGCGTTCGCCTGTATCAGTGCCTTCTTCCAACAAATCGGCAAAGAAACTGCGCCCATCGGTCAATACCAAACCCTTATCCTTCGCCTGTTTTAACAGGTCAACCATGTTGCCTTCACCGGGTAGGTTCACGCTTACAAAGAAGCCCCCTTCTGGTTCGGCAAAAGGCACGCCCGGCAAATATTTCTTGATTGCCGCGATGGTAGCGGAAAGGCGCGGCGCATAAAGTTCTTTTAGATAAGCAAGGTTAGTATCGAAATAGCCGCTCTTAAAAAACTCCACAACCGCCGCTTGTGTCGGCAGCACTGGAGCTAAAATTGTTTCTTCCATCAAATCACGCAAGCGCGTAACTAAATCTGCCGGAGCAATTGCATAGCCAACCCGCAACGCCGGGCTGATGAGCTTACTAAAAGAACTCAGCGTTACAACCCGCTTCGGGCTAATATCGCGCAGCAACGGCACAGACTCACCACTGTAGCGCAAGGTGCGATACGGCACATCTTCAAGCAACCAGAAATCGTGCTTTTCTGCCAATTCCACCAGTTTCCGGCGTTTCGCCTCCGAAGTAGTAACCCCCGCCGGATTCTGAAAATCAGGAATGACGTACATAAAAGCCGGTTTATATTGTTGCAACGCCAGTTCCAGCTTTTCAAGGCTTACCCCATCCAAGTCGAGCGGAATGCCGATTACAGTAGCACCACGCCTTCGGAAAGTACGAATAGCACGGTCGTAGCTAGGTTGCTCTACCAGCACTGTATCACCCGGCTTGATGAATAACGCAGCCAGTAAATCCTGCAAATGTAGCGAGCCATTGCCGATTATGACTTCATTTTCGGTTAAGCCGTATTGCTCCCCGATTAATTTGCGAAGCGGTAGGTAGCCGCCATTATGCCCGTATTGCAAAACTACTTTCGCATCCGGTCCGCTCAAAACAGTATGCAAGCAATCGCTTAGCAGCTTTGCGGGCAAGGCTTCCGCCGCAGGAACGCCGCGTGTAAATAATATTTGCTCGGTCTCAACCGTGCCTGACATGCTTAATCCTCCTACTTTTCAGGCAAGGGATTTAAATCCCTTGTTTTTTTGCTTTCTGTTCAACCCTGCCCATAAATTTGGCATTATCAATTATAAAGCGTTCGTGTACCCCTTCGCCCACCTTTTCTACATCATCGTAGGCTACCACCTTAAAAACCAAGCGGCGGCCATCTATTTCCGCTAGTTCAGCCTCTGCCCGTATCTTGAAACCAACCGGAGATGCCGCGATGTGCTTTACTTCTACCAATGTCCCGACCGTACTAAAACCCTCCGGCATAGCATTTTGCACCGAGTGCCATGAAGCAGTTTCCATTAGCCCAATCATGTTCGGAGTAGAATAAACCCTTGCCAATCCGCTACCGAAAGTAGCGGCAGTGTTGGCATCCACTACTTCAACCTCAACGCTGGCTTTCATACCCACCTTCAAAGTTTGCTCCGGCGACACGTCTTTGTTTCCTCCTGAATCGTAATTCTAGTAATGAATCTGAGCATCTTTGCACTATTTAACCTCAACGGTTAAAGCTGTTCTCCATTATATCACCGCTATAAGCGTTCAACACAACCTGACGATTGTAAGCAGAGCTTACTCCAAACCATGCCGGTATCTTTTTATTATCTTGAGTCTGGTATAGTTGCAAAATAAAGGTATCAACAGGGGTTTGCGCCGAGAAACCGCGTGCCACTAACCGTTGTGCCGCTATGTTACTATCGAGTGTTTTAGTTATGTCAATTTGACCTGCATCACTGAGCAGTATCGGTTTCTGGGTATCATCCACACGCAATATTCCTCGTGCCGAGTCGTAAGCTATTACCCACATTTTCATAACATCGGGTTGTACAAAGTACAAATTCCAGACAACGTGGTCTGCCCCAAATTGATTGGTCTGCGCCAAAACCAAAGTTGCGGCAGGTTGTTCTATTCTGGAAAACGCTCTAGCATAAGCCTCTTTAAACGAGCCTCGCGCCTGACTTAAAATTCCCAAACTCGAATTAATCGGAACGGATGTATAAGTTGGCAGAATATAGGGAGTGCTGGTAACGGTTGGCGGAGGACGAAAAGGCGTAAAAGTAGGCAACGGAGTAACAGGGGTAGGGCTAGGGAAAACTTCGGTGGGGGTAAGCAACGGAGTTTGGATAGTGCGTAGGGTAGGAACAGGCGTATTAACGGTTTCCCCGCAAGCAGCCAGCAGCATAAGACAAAAAGTGAAGGCAAAAAGTAACCTTGAATACCGCATTGCTCATTCCCTAGAAATCATTGCGAAGAATTTGCCCATTATAAGCGTTAATTACTAACTGCTTACCCTGTGGCGCATTGGTCATAATAAAACTGGGCTGCCGTGTAAGCCCATCCAGTTGGAAATTTACCACATCTACCGGAATATTAACTCGTAGCCCTGCCGCCTCAACTCGACTGACCAGTTCATCGCCATCCAGCACTCGCGCCATATCAAACTGCCCCACATCCGATAGCATAGTGGAAGCCACTTCTTCAAGCTGTAAATCGGGTTGGGCTTGCTCAGAACGCGCATCGAAAAGCGCACGCCAAGTTTTGCGCCCCTCCAACCATGAGAAATAAAAAGTCCAAGTAGTACGTTCCGGTTTGAGATTTTGGGCTGAAGCAAAAACAATCACTGCCTGTCGCTGCAAAAGTTGAACCCGTGCCAACGCTTGTCGATAAGCAAACTGGAACGAAACCCGGCTGGTACGCAATGACCCTATTGTGGTTTGTCCAGAACTGGTATTAAGAGTTGGCGTAGGGCGAACTCCGCTAGGCTTACCGCTCCCGCCGCTTGGGATTGAGTTACCCGGTCCGGGCGTTCCAAAAATTTGCGCCATCAAAGTAGGGTCAGCATTAATAAAGCCTCGATTAGCGTCATCATCGCTCTGAAGCGTTGGTGTAGGAAGTGGCGTATAGTAATTAAGCGAAGCGGTGGTGGTAGTGCGTACGCCAATTGCAATGGTAGCAGCAGGCGAAACATTATCAAAATTGGCAGGAGTTGGAGGCGGTGTCGGAGGGATATAAGATGAGCGGGTAGCAAATTCTTCACCACAAGCAGCAACCAAAAATAAATTTAACCACAAAGTAAAGACGGTGAAAATTAGCCTTTTTCTCGCCTTATTCGGCGAAATACTTCGCTGTAAACCTGATACTACCGATGGCATAGGCGTTGCAAAATTTAGCCCCTATAGAATCTGCCCGACTAACCGGATGAGTTGTACAGGGCTGAAGGGCTTGGTCATAAAATGGTCGGCTCCAACTGCTATCGCCCGCGCACGGTCACTACCCTGACCATGTGCAGTTAGCATTACAATTACTATCCCGGCAGTATCGGGGTCGGCTTTCAGCTTCTCGCAAACTTCAAAGCCGGTTAAGCCCGGCATTGCCACATCCAGTAGTAGTAGTTCGGGCATTTCGCGGCGAGCAATTTCCAGCGCTTCCAAACCATCGGACGCTTCCAGCAAATCCGCGTCTTGTGAAGCTAGAGTTTCGCGAGTTAGAAGACGCAAGGCATCCTCATCTTCAGCTATAAGTATTTTAGGTTTTTTATTCATTTGCGCTTGGCAAATCGCCTTTCCAGCCAACTCAGGGCATCGCTAAGCATTCTAAAACGGCTCAAAATAGTAAGCAGCCTGACCCGGTTGTTCTTCTACTCCCACCTCAATAGCTTGGAGCAACTTTGTTTCCGGGCGGTTTAATTCTAAAATCCGCTTACGAATACAGCCAGTTAAATAACGCGCCAACTCTTCGGCGGTGGTGTTAAGCACCGGCAGCATAACTACTTCGGCAACCGGGAAAACATAGCGGCGATTCTGGTAAAGCGCCTCTAATTCTTCTCCGGTTATATTATAACGCAATTGCTGGTTATCGCGTGCCAGCAACATTTTGTGATTTAAAGCATTACATTCCAGCCGCACTAGCGGTTTTAAATCACTAAAATTATAGAGAAAGGCATCTGCGCCGCTCTCACCCTCCAGCATAACCTCTACCCGGTAATTATGCCCATGCAAAGATTCGCAACGTCCACTCGTGGTTATAAAGTGAGCCGCGCTAAAATCGAAATTTTCTTTATAAACCTTAATCCGGTATCCCATTCAACCCTTCTTTAAGAAATTAGCTGCATCAGCAAATTTTTGCGTTCCGAAAGCGATTTCCCACGCAAATCGGCTATGCCGTTCTCGGTTACGATAATTTGTGCCAAATGACGTGGGGTACTAACTGGCGTACTCGCCTTTAAGTGCGGTACGATTCGGGGATGCCCTTTTGCTGTAACACTCGGCAGGGCGATTATCGAAAGACCGTTTTCCGCTCCCCACGCCCCAATAACATAGTCAAGTTGTCCGCCAACCCCCGCTAGTTGCCAATCACCCACAGCTTCAGCATTCACCTGACCCCAGTAATCAACTTCAATCGCCGAATTAACCGATACAAAGTTCGGTAATTGTGCAATATGCGCCGGATTATTGGCGACATCAATCCCCTGCAATTCGATAGCGGGATGCTCATGGGCGTAGTCGAACAGGCGTTGAGTGCCGATTAATAGAGCGGTAACGCTCTTGCCCTTATCAAAGGGTTTATTTTGATTTGTCACCGCCCCCGATTCCAGCAACTCGATTAACGGGTCGGTAATTGCGCCGCCGTGAATACCCAAATTCCGGTGTGATTTGAGCAAACGCGCCACCTGTTCTGGCACTGTGCCAACCCCCAATTGTACCGTTGCCCCATCTCCAATCAGACTAGCTACATTTACCGCCACGCGCCGCTCTAAATCGCCCGCCTCCAATGGAGGAACTTCCAGCAAAGGGCGGTCACTTTCGATAACGGCTGCAAATCTATCAATATGTACCCTCAAGCCGTTAATGCGCGGCATTTGGTGATTCATTTCGGCAATAAGCAAAGGCACGCTATCCACCAACGCTTCGGCATAATCCGCGCTAGGTCCGAGTGAGCAATAGCCTTCCGCATCCGGTACAGATACCTGTAAAAAAGCCGCATCCAGCTTTAAATAGCCTCGCCGAATTAGACCCGGTACTGTTGAAAAACTGGCAGGAACATAATCCACCAACCCGGCGTGTGCTGCGTGCCTTAAAGAGGGATGCGGGAAAAAGCTTTTCAGATGCAATTTGCCTTCGCCTAAAAGGACGGTATCGGCGTAAAGAGGCGGGGGTGAACCTGCTCCCCGGTAAGTAAGGGCATATAGAGTCGCGCCGCTCAGCGGTGTAACGCCAGAGCGGAGAACACCCACAAGACCTTCCAATAAAGATTGAGGCTCGGCACAGGCAGAGTGAAGCGCGATTATAGGGGCGGGAGGCAATAGCTCCAGACATTCGTTAACGGATTTGAGCAGGTTCAAAGGTATTGTTTCCTCTTTTTTAGGGGCATTATACCCGTGTATATAAAATAATACAACGCCGAGGGAAACGACTCGGCGTTGTTGCGAAACGAACAACGAAAGGAGATTTAACAAATATTGAGGGATAAATTCTATGGAGTAGTACGGAGATACTGATTGGCTCAACCAGTTTTGATAAAGCCTATGTACTTTCCAATTGAATTATTACACTTCAACATTACAAAACAAATTACAACGGTATTTAGTTTTTTTTATTAATAATTATTAAACTCTATTTGATACTTCCCGGTCTGTTGCAAAAAAAAAAGGTTGAGGGCAAACGAGAGGGTAAAGCCTAAGCATTTAATGTGGCTAGTACGAAAGTAATGGGTTTGCTAGTGCAGCAAAGGTTCTCCAATATGACACAGTCGCAACATCATTTTGACTATGCCTTTAGTAAGCAGTTGTTTTCAATTTCCTAATGAAGCTTTGTTTTTTCTATACTTTCTTGCATATCTACGCTACCCCTCGCCATCGGGTAGCAAAGGGGTTAAAGCGCGATAGTTATGCCAGAGTCTAGTAATGAATGTTAACGTGTGAACCGATACTAAGGAAGTTCCAAGCGTAAAAGCTCTCGTCCAAGCCCATATTCACACAGCCATGACTTGCCTGATAGCCAAAGCTAGAACGCCACCAAGCATAATGTAACGCATGCCCTTCGCTGGTGAAATACTGAGTGTACAGCACATTGTATAGGTCGTAATAATCCTCAGTACCGATGTCACCACCCTTCATGTGTTCGTTCGGAATACGGCTGAAGATGGCGAAAGTACCCACCGGGGTTTCGTGTCCCGGCTTACCTGATACTACTAATATAGTTTTGATGGGAGTGTCACCTTCCATAAAAGTAGCATTAAAAGTGGTCAGATTTACATCAACCCAGTGTTCCCAAATGCGAGTATCTTTGGTTACTGACATTACGCTCGGATCAAGTCCACTTGCTTGAGTGCTAACTTTACGGGCGGCTGCCGCCAACGGACCGAGTTCTGCCAATTTCACGCCAAAGCTTGGATGAAACAGGAGTCGCGCCCTTTCAAAATCCTGCGCTGCTACCCATGTATCACCTACCAATAGAGGATATTCCTCGCTGATGGGATAACCGAAAAAGTATAAGCCGCCCTGCGTATTCCAAAATTGCTGGAATCCACCACCTAGGCTATGTTTGGTAGCTTCAAAGTAAACTCGCGAATCACCATTTGGCAAAGCGGCAATCGGTTGGTAAGCGGGATTAGCCCGTTCTTCCGGTGAAGCAACTGAATATAATTCAGTACCGAGCAAGCCCAAACTTGTCTCCCATTGCGTTCCGGCTAAATCAGGGTGGTATTCCATACGCGCTTTTTGAAAATACTGCACCGTACGTCCATTTTCGGTAAGTTCATCGGTTACAGGACAGCCACACGAGTCGAATTTGCCGTTCATTTGCCAGAAGCGCAAGAAACCGTAGCTGAGATAGTGACCACAATCGGAAAAATAGATTTTATCCGGGTTGGGGGTGGGCGAAAAATTATTAGCGTAGGGTATAGTGGGTACGAAGGATTTAACCTGATTAACAATCGGTGCAGAAGTATTTGAACCTGTCTCCGAAGCCGCAAAGGTCGTACTAATTCCGTTAGTAATTATCAACATAAGGGCAAACGCCAATAGCCAGCGATATTGTTTAGCTAGTAAGGACACCGATGCAACCTCCAGTTATTATTTCTCAATTTTCCGCTTAAAACTAGACAGGGAATTTAATAGGCAAGCAGATTATTTTCTTGCCAAAAACAATTTTGCAAGCGAAATCCAATATTAATATTTTGCAAATCTTATATGAAAACGGCTACCCAATGAGCTTCTGGGATGCCGCCTATATAGTATAGCAGTTTTTCAGATAAACCGCATTATTTTTGTAATTTTCGAGTAGCTGCGCCAGTTTTGCTCTTTTGACCAATTATAACCGCTTACCAAATTGTACTTGCTTTTTGACCTAGTAAAGGAAAAAGGGCATTTTACTTTTAGTGATATACTGGCAGGTGTCAGAATAGCTTTGTGGTATGTGGTTGTGGATTTAGTTTTCATACATTACCTTCTGACCATGAGTTTTGTTGAATGCCTCGTGCTGAGCTAGACCTTATAGCTTTTGCTATTTGTTATTAACTTATTTTTGTGCAAACGCAAGCTTAGAGATTTTGCCATGAAACCGCTGGAACTAGCTATCCGAAAACAACTCAAACGCTTCACCCTACAAGCAGAATTGAGCCTGAACGAAGAAGAAGCCAGAGTGCTGGTGCTTTTCGGAGCAAGCGGCAGCGGCAAAAGCGTAACGCTCAAGTGCATAGCCGGAGTTATAGAGCCGGATGCGGGTTATATATCCATCTCCGGCAGGGCAGTTTTCGATAGCCGTCAAAACCTGAGCGTAAAGATTCAGAAACGCAATGTCGGATATGTGCCTCAAAATTACGCTCTTTTCCCACACCTTACCGTTGAGCAGAATATAGCCTTTGGTCTGCACCACGAAGAACGGATAGCTACAACAAAGCGCGTGCGCGAGTTATTGGGCTTGATGCAACTTGACGGGCTGGAAAAGGTTTATCCGCGCCAATTATCGGGTGGGCAACAACAAAGGGTCGCTTTTGCCCGCGCCCTTGCGCCACGCCCTTCTATTTTGCTGCTAGACGAGCCGTTCTCCGCTCTTGATGTCAATATCCGCGCAGAATTGCGCCAAAATTTAGCTCACCTCAGCCGTGACCTCGCTATTCCGGTGGTATTTATCACCCACGACCTCGAAGAAGCCTATATGCTGGCAGACAAGTTGGCGGTATTGGATAAGGGGCAGCTTTTGCAGAGCGGTAGCCGCGACCAGATTTTTTATCACCCTGACAACGAACGAGTAGCCCGGTTATTAGGTATTCGTAATATAATTGCAGGGAAAGTTACAGAAGTGAACAGCGACAAGCGGGTTGCACTGATAAATTGTAACGGGCTAATGCTAGAAGCCGCCATTGGACAAGAGCAAGTGATACCGCAACCGGGAACTAAGCTTAAAGTGTGCTTGCGCCCTGAAAATCTGGAACTTATACGCACTGGAGAGGAAGTAACCTTGAATAGTTTTCGGGGAATCATTACCGAAGAAGTGGCGCGAGGTTCGCTATACACGGTTTATTTTGCCCCGCTTGCCGGAGATTTGACGGTATTTCCTCCACTCGAAATAGAATTACCTGCTCGCCAGTATCTTGCGCTCAAGAGTATGGATTCTGGACAATGGCAAGTCAGGCTCGAAGCCAGCGCCGCCCATTTAATCTTTCCGGAGGTTCTAAGTGACCAAAGTTGAGAACGAAACTAAAGGAAAAAGCAAAAAATCACCGCTTCAACCCGAACGCCCCGCCACTGAATTTGCCTTGCTAGGGTTATTGTGCGAAGGAGCAAGTCACGGCTACGAACTAACGCGCCATTTCAGCGAAGATACCGAACTGGCACAGGTATGCCAACTTGAAATGAGCTTGCTATATGCTTTGCTCAAAAAGTTGGAAAAGGAAGGTTTGGCGTTGGGCCATG
>Ga0194047_10001163_pt1 | contig 16541 bp, 18 predicted proteins | sample JunL225m_MetaG_2_FD_160070 | JGI IMG/M metagenome (GOLD analysis project Ga0194047, IMG submission 160070) | Anoxic zone freshwater microbial communities from boreal shield lake in IISD Experimental Lakes Area, Ontario, Canada - Jun2016-L221-5m | ecosystem: Environmental > Aquatic > Freshwater... | reverse complement strand
CCATTAGATAAAGCTGGAGTGGATTTAAGGCGGGATATTCATACGATATTAAAGCAAGCTAATTTTGACTACAGTCGCCTTCAATACAATACGGTAGTCTCTGCATCGATGAAGATGCTTAATGCGCTAGAGCAATCTAAAGATCAAGCACCTCAAGTAATCTATGAAGGATTGGGTATTCTTTTACGAATTCTCTATCCCATAGTGCCGCACATGACCTTTGTCTTGTGGAAAGAGATTGGATTTCAAGTCACTCAAACTGTACTAGAAGCTCCCACACAAATTATTGATGCTCCGTGGCCTCAAGTGGATGAGTCTGCACTAGTTCAAGATGAGCTTACCCTCATGCTTCAAGTTAATGGAAAGTTAAAGGGGGAGTTCACTGTGCCAGCTACTGCCAATAAAGAGGCTATTGAGCAACTTGCTATGCAGAGTGAGGTGGTTAAGAGAATTTTAGGAGATGTTATTCCTAAGAAAATCATTGTTGTACCAGGTCGTCTTGTAAATATGGTAATTTAGACAAATGACCCGTCATTTTCAAGAACACAAAAGAAGCTTTTTAATAAAGGCCTTTTTAGTATTTTTGTTTCCGATCATGGCATCAATTGCCGCGTGTGGATTTCATTTGCGTGGCGAAGTCATTCTTCCCTATAAAACGATCTATATTGGTGGCGCAATGTCCCAAGAACTTCGGCAATATTTGATCCGTTATTTAGAGACTGGAACAAACGCGAAGGTGGTGACGGTCGCAGCGCAAGGGGAGATGATTTTAAATATAATTTCAGAGACTAATTCACAGCAAATATTGTCGTATAACTCTGCAGGACAGATCACTGCCTATCGATTGGTAACGCAGGTGAAGTTCAATGTTGCAGATCAAGAAGGTGAACAGCTTTTGCCGGACTCCGATATTTATCTGACTCGGGATATGGACTTTTCAATTACAACACCGGCTGCTGCTGAGAATCTCCAAATTGAGCTCACGACAGATATGCGTCGGGATATTGTGTCCCAAATGTTGCGTCGAATTGGCTCATTGCAAAATCGCAAGCCAAAATAATCTAATTCATCGAGAATCATTTCTATGATTAAGATTGAGGCCCTAGAGAAGCATCTCACCCAAGTTAAAGTGGGTTCAGAATCTCCTAAGTGTTTATACGTCATCAGCACCGATGAGCCTTTGCTGTTGATGGAGACGCAGGACAAATTAAGGGCAGCACTATTGGCTCAAGGCTTTGCTGAGCGTGACGCCATGATGGTAGAAAAAACATTTAATTGGTCAAGCCTCGTTTCTGCCAACCAAAACATGTCTTTATTTGGAGATAAAAAACTCATTGAGTTGACGATTCCCACCGGAAAACCTGGGCGAGAGGGTGGCGATATGTTGCGTAGTTATGCTGCGCAAATTAGTCTGGCAGATCAAACTAATTTAGATACAGTCACTTGTATTTATATGCCTAGGCTAGATACGGCCGGTTATAAAAGTGCTTGGTTTACGGCCTTAGATCAAGCTGGATCGGCGGTTCGAATTGAGAGTTTAGATAGAACAGTTCTGCCTCATTGGTTAAAGCAAAGGCTTAAAGTCCAAGGTCTAGAAGTTGAACCCGGAGAATCAGGGGAGAGGAGTTTAGAGTTCTTAGTGAGCCAAGTTGAAGGAAACTTGATTGCTGCGCATCAAGAAATTCAAAAGCTTGGGTTGATGTTCCCCAAAGGAGTGGTGTCTGAGGAACAGTTCAGAGATGCCATTTTAAATGTTGCACGTTATAACGTTTTTCAGCTCTCAGAAACCTTCCTTGAGGGCGACATGAACCGAATCAACCGGATGTTAGATGGCCTCAAAGGAGAAGGTGAGGCCCTTGTTCTCGTCGTATGGAGTCTTTCTGAAGAGATTCGCTTATTAATGAGTCTTAGGCAAGAAGTTGATGCAGGTGGTAATTTAATGGGTGCAATGAAAGCTAAACGTATTTGGGGTAAAAAAGAACAGTTATTTCCGGGGGCTGTTCGTCGTATGAATATGGCAACGATTCAGAGGGCTACAAAAATGATTGCAGATATCGATAAACAATCTAAGGGGATTGCAGCACCAGAGATGCCTAAAGATCCCTGGGATGGACTACGCCGGATTGGTGGGCTCTTTAGCTACCAATAAATGAATTTAGATAAATGTACGTAAATAGTGGAAAATAAGCATTATCTGGACAAATATTTTTTATGACTGAAATTACTTCTGCACTTCATCAACCTTCCGTTGAAGCTATTCAAGCTGAGATGATAGAGATAGGTAAAAAAGCCCGCTTAGCATCAAGAGCGATGGCTAATGCATCAACGCAACAAAAAAATACAGCATTACTTCATATGGCGAGTGCTATTCGTGCTCAAGCAGAGGCTCTTAAAACAACAAATTCAATTGATCTAATTCGTGCAAGAGCCGATGGTCATGATGCTGCTTTTATTGATCGCTTAACGCTAACTGATAAGGTCATTGCAAGTATGGCTGAAGGGCTTGAACAAATTATTGCCTTACCTGATCCGATTGGCGAGATGCTTAATTTAAGACAGCGTCCCACAGGAATTGAAGTAAGTCAGATGCGCGTCCCTCTTGGAGTGATTGGGATCATTTATGAATCACGTCCTAACGTGACGATTGATGCTGCCGCGTTATGTATTAAGTCGGGTAATGCTACGATATTAAGAGGGGGTTCAGAGGCTATTGAATCTAACACAGCACTTGCGAAGATAATTCAAACTGCTCTAGAAAAAGCAGGGCTTCCTGCCGAAGGTGTGCAAGTCGTGAAGACCATAGACCGAGCAGCTGTTGGGTCGATGATTACGATGAATGAGTATATTGATGTGATTGTGCCTCGGGGCGGTAAAAGTTTAATCGCGCGCCTTATGAAGGATGCGCGGGTGCCGATGATTAAGCACTTAGACGGTATTTGCCATACCTACGTTGATGAGTTTGCTGATTTGCCAAAAGCCATTACGGTGTGTGACAACGCTAAAACACAACGGTACTCTCCTTGTAATGCGATGGAAACCTTATTAGTGCATTCAAAGATTGGTGCTAAATTACTGCCCCCGCTGTGTAAGATTTATCTCGACAAAGGGGTTGAACTCCGAGTGTGCAGAAAGACTAAGGGTATTTTGGCGCAAGCGGGTTTTGAAGGAATGATTCGATTGGTTGATGCCACAGAAGCAGATTGGCACACAGAGTATCTTGCACCTATTTTGTCGATAAAAGTTGTTGATTCTCTGGATGATGCGATTAAACACATTAATGAATATGGTAGTCATCATACCGATGCGATTATGACGGAAAACCATCTTCATATGAATCGCTTCTTAAAAGAAGTCGATAGTGCAAGCGTGATGGTCAATGCCAGCACGCGTTTTGCAGATGGCTTTGAATATGGACTGGGCGCTGAAATTGGAATTTCTAATGACAAACTCCACGCACGGGGCCCGGTAGGTCTTGAAGGCTTAACCTCCCTCAAATATATTGTTAAAGGTAACGGTTCAATTCGAACTTAATGGCTTCTATTTGAAGAATCTTTGAGCTTAGAGTAAGCAGTCACTAAAATAAAAAGGAATTGAAATGGGTATGACAGGGTATTTATGGGTGAAAGCACTTCATATCATTTTTATAGCCTCATGGTTTGCGGGGCTTTTTTATTTGCCAAGAATATTTGTCAATCTAGCGATGGATAGTAATCCAGCTGTGCAGGAAAGGTTACTGGCCATGGCGACTAAATTATTTAAGTTTATGACCATCTTGGCCATACCCGCTGTGGTTTTAGGGTTTATTTTATTTTTATATTATGGTGTGGGCCGAAGCCCAGGAACAGCTTGGATGCATGCTAAGCTATTTTTAGTGGTTCTTGTGATTGGTTATCATCATGCATGTTGGGGGATACTCAAGAAGTTCCGAACTGGGATGAACAAACACTCACATATTTGGTTTAGATGGTTTAATGAAGCGCCAGTGCTTTTGCTCACACTTGTGACTCTTCTTGTTGTTTTAAAACCCTTTTGAAATTATTTGTTGTTTGTCCTCGTGGCCTTGAAACTCCTTTACATGAGGAGTTAAGTGCATTAGTCCAAAAGTTCCTAGAGCCCACGACTGAATCGAACGCAGAGCTCAGAGCGCAGTTGAGTTCTACGATTATCAGTCCAATTCCTGTCAAGCCCACTGGCGGTATAGAAGTATCAGGCTCGCATACTTTAGTCATGTTGATTAATCTCTATTCCAGAATTGCTAGTCGGGTCTTAATGCAACTAGCTCATACGACCTATCGTAGTGAAGATGATATTTACAATACTGTTAGAGGTCTAGCTTGGGAAGATTGGTTTGATCCCACGCAAACCTTGAGGGTTGATACGACATCACAACGTTCTAATTTAACCAGCCTTAACTTTGTCAATCTCAAAATTAAAGACGGCGTGTGTGATCGTATGCGCGAGGTCAAAGGCGAGCGTCCTGATATCGACCGTGCAACGCCGGATGTCAGAGTCATGGCGTTTATTAACCAAACACATCTCTCGGTTTATTTAGACACTTCAGGCGAATCCTTATTTAAACGAGGATGGCGAGATGAAAAAGGGGCTGCCCCGTTGAAGGAAAATTTAGCTGCGGGTATCTTGGCGCTGACAGGATGGGAGCCTTCTAAGCCATTATTTGATCCGATGTGTGGTAGTGGTACATTTTTAATTGAAGCCGCTCAAATCGCTTTGCATATACCGCCAGGAGCTATCAGAGCCGGCTTGGTAAAACAAGATCATACCAACAATGAATTAGACACACCATTTTTAAGAGAAGATCAAGCTCCAAAAAATCTGAAGCTGAATACAGAAGAAACTCTTAATGTAGAACTAAATAAAGCAGAACTAAATAAAGCAGAACCAATGCCCACCATTGCTCAAGAGTCTTGCGTCATCAATGAAACTTTAGCGGACGCGCTTGAAGAAGAAAAGCCTGCTTCTGTATGGCAAGCGCCTATCTCAGAGGTTACAGGTCAGCCTATCGTGACGGTTAGAGTTAATCAGCCGATTACATCCGGTCACCGGACCCAGAATCTTAAAACAGACCAACAACCCGTTTCTTTAGAAAGTAAGAGAACACGTGTTCTTGATCATCGAGTCGATTTACCAGAACAACGACAAGTGCGTCGAGCACAACAATTCAAACCGACGAGAGTTGACTTGGTCAGTGAAGTTCAGGGGTTTGGCTTTTCAAGACTAAAACCTTTTGCGCTAAAAAAAGAAATGCAGTCGTGGGAAACCTTAAAGCAAGGTGCGACCCAAGAGATGAAGCTTTTTTCTAGAGAGACTTTGCATATTGCTGGATCAGATATTAATGAAAAAATGGTGGCAATGTGTCAGAGAAACTGGCAAAAGGCGGGGTTACCTGGTAAGCCTGTAGTCAAGCAAGTCGACGCCTTAGTATCCAAAAATCCATTTCAAACGAATGGTATCTTACTGTTTAATCCTCCCTATGGTGAGCGAATAGATATTAAAGGTGGTCGTGGCGATGACGAATGGGAAACTCAAACTTTTTCTAACGATAAGATGCAACGCGGCGCAAGGGATCCTTTGCCTAAAAATATTACTGATCCAGAATTTGTGGAGTTTTTGGCTCAGTTTGGAAGACACCTCAAAAACCAATTCCCCGGCTGGCAAGTCGACGTCTTAACCGCTGACATGGGATTGCCAGGTCAGCTCAGAATGAAAGAATCCAAGCGGACACCATTATTTAATGGTGCGATTGAATGTCGCTTATTTCGGTTTAACATTCTAGAAGCAATTCGTTCAGCCTGATTTTTACGCATCAGTTGCTAGTGAACATTCCCAAGTTAAAATAAAGAATATCGTTAATAAATAAAAAGAAAGCTATTTATGGAATTCAATACTTATATGTGCCTCATTTGTGGATGGATGTATGACGAGGAAGCTGGGCTGCCTGAAGAAGGTATTGCACCTGGAACATTATGGAAAGATGTGCCTATTAACTGGACCTGTCCAGAATGCGGCGCACGCAAAGAAGATTTCGAAATGGTTGCTATTTAAGGAGCATTGACGATGACAACTAATCAAGAATTATTTGATCGGGCGCAGATTACAACGCCTGGTGGTGTGAACTCACCAGTTCGTGCATTTCGATCGGTTGGAGGAGTTCCCCGATTTATCAAGCGAGCACAGGGCGCATATTTTTGGGATGTTGAAGATAAAAAATATATTGATTGCATCGGTTCTTGGGGACCGATGATACTCGGGCATGCGCACCCTGATGTCGTTAAAGCGGTTCAACGAGCAGCTGAGAATAGTTTTAGTTATGGCGCTCCGACTGAGGCTGAAATCTTGATGGCAGAAAAGATTGTTGAATTAGTGCCAAGTATTGAGCAGGTAAGGCTTGTATCCAGTGGTACAGAAGCTACGATGAGTGCGCTAAGGTTGGCTCGTGGTTTTACTGGACGTGACTTGATTATTAAATTTGAAGGTTGCTACCACGGTCACGCCGACAGTTTGCTTGTCAAAGCAGGCTCAGGCTTATTGACATTTGCTGAAGAGGGGATTGATCTTGCAACGAATGCACCCTCTTCTGGCGGCGTTCCGCAAGACCTCGTTAAACACACCTTGGTGCTGCCTTTTAATGACTTAGCAGCGCTTCAGGCCGCATTCAAACAATTTGGTCCTCAGATTGCTGCGCTCATTGTTGAGCCGATTGCTGGCAATATGAATCTCGTGCAGCTCTCACCTGAGTTTATAAAAGCCATGCGCGAGCTGACGAGTCAGTATGGATCCGTTTTAATTTACGACGAAGTGATGACTGGATTTCGGGTTGCACTGGGTGGCGCTCAAAGTATTCACGGTATTCGACCGGATCTCACTTGCCTGGGAAAAGTGATGGGTGGTGGGATGCCAATGGCAGCGTTTGGTGGTAGAAAAGACATTATGGGTAAGCTTGCTCCGCTCGGAAATGTTTATCAGGCAGGAACTTTATCCGGCAATCCTCTGGCGGTTGCTGCAGGGCTCACCACTTTAAACTTGGTCAGTCAACCCGGATTTTTTAAAACGCTCTCTACTCGGCTTACACATTTACTTACCGAGATGACAACATTAGCTCATGCTGCAGGCCATGATTTTGCAACGGATCATATTGGTGGGATGTTTGGGATTTACTTTGCCAAACAAAAACCAAGATCACTTGCGGATGTCACAGCCTCTGATATTGAGAAATTCAAGCGATTCTTTCATGCGATGCTCGATCATGGAGTCTATTTAGCGCCGTCAGCGTATGAGGCAGGGTTCTTATCAATAACTCATGATGAACGGGTGATTGAAGAGATGTTATCAGCTGCTAAAAAGGCATTTAAAAAGATATAAACAGTATTGAAGTAATTACTTGCTAACTTAAAATGTATCACATTGTAGTCGAATAATGCTACTTTAGTATATAATGTGATACATGCCCAGCAAACCACCCGTTATATTTCCGAATGAAAAAAAAATTCTGACCAATTTCGGTGAGCGGATACGGCTTGCCCGACTGCGCCGTGAAATATCAGCAGAAACACTAGCGGCACAGTCGTTGATCTCGAGAATGACACTCCACCGAGCAGAAAAAGGATCACCGGCTGTTTCACTGGGAGTTTATTTAAGAATAATGGCTGCCCTAGGCTTACAGAGTGATTTTGATTTACTGGCTAAAGATGATGTGCTCGGTCGTAAATTACAAGATTTGGAATTAGCGGCGAGGAGGGATGATAATGAAAGCAAATCAGCTCGAAGTCTGGAATGATATTGCAATCCTATCCCCTGAGCCTAAAAAGTTGGTGACTTTCATCAAGATCACGGCATTCTTAGGTTTATTTATGATCGGAAATGGCTCGACAATCCCAAAAGATTTGCGATTGATCCTGATCCAACGCTTGGTAATTTTGGGATTCTTCTAGATTCATCCCCTAATCGCTGGTGACAAACTTTAATGAAGCGAAGAGAGGCTATAGAAGCTAAGGATCAAAAGTGCTAATGAAAAACTTACAAGCTTGGGACTTCTTTCTCGGCGTGCAAGATGTAACAAGACAAGGTGCACTTAGGCTAAGGTATAAAGATACATCAACCAGATCTTACCGATGTCATTAAAACGGCAGAGTTTTATGAATTCACTCAATTAGAAGCTCAGACAATCCTAGATGAGATCCTGCTAGTCACGAAAACTTGGAAGGAAGAAGCCAAAAAAAGCTATAGTTAATGCAGAAATAGAGCTAATGAGCTCAGCATTTAAGAATTAAAGCCCAACAGGTTTCACAAGTCCTGGGACTTGAATAAACTGTGGGGTTTTTTCTATCGACATTGCAGTCAGATCCCCACCCCACACGCAACCGGTATCTAAACCGACGACATTGGAGCGATTAATTAAACCAAGTGTTGACCAGTGCCCAAAAATGGCTCGGTATTTCTCTGTTTTTCGTTTAGGGATTTCGAACCAGGGATAGTAATTTTTAGGAGCCGTAGTCAAACCTTCTTTACTGATGAAATCCATTTCACCTTTAGTAGAGCAAAAGCGTAATCGTGTAAACGAATTGATAATCACGCGTAAGCGGTCAGGACCTTTGAGGGTGTTAGACCACTTAGAGGGTGTATTACCGTACATATTTTCTAAAAAGGTTCTGTAATTCTTTTTACGAAGTGCTTTTTGAACCTCAGAAGCTAACTCCATGGTTTGATTAATATCCCATTGGGGTAGAACCCCTGCATGAATAAACAAATTGCTACCATCAAAAAGTGCAACAGGACGATGGCGCAACCAATCGATTAAATCACGTCGATCAGGCGCACGCAAAACATCGTCAATCGTATCTAAGGACTTTGGACCCCGGATATTAGCATCGCGAGCTAGAAGATGTAAATCATGGTTCCCTAAAAGGCATTCTGCCTCACCTTGTTCCTGCCAAGACTTGAGTCGGCGTAATGTTCCTAAAGAGTCAGGGCCTCGATTAACGAGATCACCCACACAGATAATTTTGGAGCCTAGAGGAAGTTTACTCACGAGTTGGTCAAGTTGCGTCGAGCAGCCTTGCACATCACCAATCGCGTAAATTTGATTCATAAGAAAGCTTTATAGAAGAACACTATTCAAACATTGATTTTAAAAGAAATCCCAAGAAAGAAAATAAACTTTTAAAAATAGGTATTTATCATTCGTTCGAGTCAGATGATTTTACAACGCTAAAGCGTTGTAATGTGTTTAACCTCGCTTGTGCATGATCCACAATGGGTAAAGGGTAGTTGTCATCCAGACGAATTTCAGCAGATTCTAATTCAATAGCACCTGCTAGCCATGGCGCATGAATTGATTTATTCGATAGTAAAGACAGCTCAGGACAATACTTACGAATAAATTTACCGTCTTTATCAAATTTCTCAGATTGGGTGATGGGATTAAATATTCTGAAATACGGCTGAGCATCACAACCGCTAGATGAAGCCCACTGCCAGCCACCGTTATTAGCAGCAAAGTCGAAGTCATTCAGTTGATCTGTAAAATAAGATTCACCCCAGCGCCAGTCAATACCAAGATCTTTCACAAGAAAGCAAGCAGCGACCATCCGCAAGCGATTGTGCATATAACCCGTCGCATTGAGTTGTCGCATCGCGGCATCAACGAGTGGATAACCGGTCTGACCAGTACACCATGATGCAAATAGTTTTTGAGCATGATCACCGGATTCCCAAATAATTTGATCGTAGCTGGGCTTGAATGAAACACCGTTTGCTAAGCGAGGGTGATTCGATAAAATCATAAAATAGAAATCTCGCCAGACGAGTTCGTTGAGCCATGTGCTAGCGCCTAAACTACCTGAGCTCATGATGCGAAAAGATTCTCGCGCTAGTGCGCGAATAGAAATTGTCCCAAAACGAGAGTGGGTGGACAAATAACTTGGACCTTTGATCGACGGAAAGTTACGAGTGGCTTGATACTGATCCATACGGTCTAAAAAATCTTCATAGAGTTGCGAAGCGCCAGACATCCCAGGACGTACGAAGGTATCAATATCCGTTTTATCAAATCCCATCGACTCTAAACTGGGCATATCGTGGCGAAGTGTTTTCGGAATTTTCCCGAGCTTTTCAGAATGGCTTGGGATGTTAAAGCAAGGGTAAGGTGCTAAGTCATCGGGCGTGAGCCTTTTAAACCATGCATTTTTAAAAGGGGTAAAGACAGAGAAGGTATTGCCTTGCTGGGTGAGTACTTCTCTTTTCTCAAAAATGACTTGATCTTTAAAGCTCATAAACGAAATGTTCAGAAGTTTTAAAGCCTCTTCTACTGCGTGGTCTCTTGCAATAGCAGAGGGTTCATAATCACGGTTGGTTAAAACGGCGTCGACGCCAAGTGACTTGGCTAGGGTAATAATCTCTACTTGGGGGTCGCCATAGTGAACCATGAGTCCACTTGAAGGCGATTTACTTTTTAGTTCGTGATTAATTTCTTCGAGTGATTGCCAAATAAAATCAACGCGGCGATCTTTCTTTAGTCCTTTTTTTAGAAGAGGGTCCAAGATTGTCTTATCAAAGATAAAAGTCTGAAATACCTCATCATAGGAGGATAGTGCCGTGCTTAATGCGGCGTGATCATAAAGGCGTAAATCACGTCTTAACCAAACAAGTGCTCGAGTCATTGTTTCTTATCCGAAATTTTTAATGTTTATATTGGAGGCAGTGCTTAAAATTTTATATATTGAAATATCACTTGATTTTAATAGAATATCAAAATAAGTAGGCATACGATTTGATCTAAGATAAGATAGAATCATGAGCTTTTATACCGACGACGCCTCCCATTTATCCAATCAATTATTGATTGCTATGCCCGGTATGCTAGATGATAACTTTATAGGTACAGTGATTTATGTGTGTGAGCATAATCCTCAAGGGGCTATGGGGCTCGTGATTAATCGCCCGACAGATCTCGATCTCATTGATCTTTTTGAGAAAATTGAGCTCAAATTAGAAATCGCACCGATCGCACCTATACTGAATCAGCCTGTATTTATTGGAGGTCCCGTTCAAACGGAGCGTGGTTTTGTTTTGCATCCGCAGGCCGATGATATTCGGTATAACTCCTCACTGACTGTTCCAGGTGGCTTAGCAATGACGACATCAAAAGATGTATTAGAGGCAGTATCTCAAGGTCAAGGGCCAAGTAAAATAATGATGACCTTAGGTTATGCAGGTTGGGGAGCAGGACAGCTTGAGGACGAAATTTCTCGTAATGGGTGGCTTAATTTAGCGACTAATCTTCATCAGATCAATGAAATTGTTTTTGATACCCCGTATAAAAATCGTTATCAAAAAGTGATGTCACTCATCGGTATAGATCCCAATCACTTGAGTGGCCAAGTGGGGCATGCGTGAGCAAGAAAGTCTAATGCAAACCATTCTTGCATTTGATTTTGGGGAAAAGCGCATTGGTGTTGCAGTAGGAAACACACTCCTTAAACAAGCGCAAGCACTTAAAACAATTCATCATAAAAATGTTGATGAAACATTTAGAGCCATTAAAAAAATCATTGATGAATGGCAACCATCTCATATTGCTGTGGGCTTACCCAGGCATCCTGATGGGCAGCCTCATGAGATGACTGCAAAAGCGACCCGGTTTGGCAACCAACTTCACGGACGATTTAATTTGCCAGTGACTTGGGTCGATGAGCGTTATTCATCGGCAACGGTGAGTGATGCAGGTGGAGATATTGATGCTCAGGCAGCGGTTTTGATCTTAGAGCAATATTTCAATGAAAGCAGTGCCCAAAGCTGAAACTGAAACTGAAACTGAAACTGAAACTTCAAGTCATGAGCTATGCACGGTGAAATACTAAAACACAGGATGCTGAAGGATGGGCTCGTCATTTTTATGAATTTAGAGAATAAAGCCATAAAAACAATCATATTCATAAAATAAATCCAAAATTCCTGGACTATGATTTATATCAGATTTCAATTTTGCCCAGCAAAAGGAAAAATCATGCCTCAAATCAACTCATATCAAAAGGATTTTGTTTGCATAAATATATAGTTGCACATCAGAAATTAGAGTGGAAAATCCCTTTTGAGCATAAGTTGGTCACAGTGGGTCCGTATAGAGAACCAGGAGCGATATATTCTGGGGATTATCTCAGTGAAGATATCAACCTCAATAGAACTTTTGCAATTTACAGAGCTATTCCTGCAATATTAAAAGACATGGAAAATTTACCCGATGATGATTACGTCACCATGTTGGGATATCGAGCATATTTTGGGAGACATTTAAGTTCAGATTACACCCATTCTTTTTTAGATAACTTCACCAATTCAGAGAGCCCTGATAAGCAGTACCGAAATATAATGTCTCCTGAGGAATTGCAAAATGACTGGCAGTCCAAAGTTCTTCTCGACATGCCCGTAGGATATGATTTATTAACTTGTAAACCCTTAGGGATTGGCGCAAACATAATGAGTCAATATGCAATTTCGCATACGCATTTAGATGACTTGTTATTCGGGTTGGCTCACGCTGTGAGAGCTGGAATTATTAGCTCTCAAATCGCAGGTCTTGTGGCGAGTACAAGCACGATCCACGTAGCCATATTTGCCTCAAAAGTTAAATTTTTTAGGGATTTATTTGAACGAATTTGGTGGTTAATTACTACCTATTATGAAAAAAATCATATACAAAGAGATGGTTATAACGAGAGGTCATTGAATTTTATGGTTGAAAGAATCATCTCTATTTTTCTGATTGGAAAGATTTATGGGGAGAATTTTCCAGCCATATCCACAGACATGATTGCAATAGATCAGAATTTAGAATATCAAATCACAGTCAATGGTGTATAGGATGAGTGCGAATCAAATAGAACAACCCACAACTCAACAGCCCGTCGCACAGCAAACCATAGGTCAGTTTGGTTATCGGCCGACTATATATGAAAATTTACGCCGTATTTTTTCCAAAGGACTCATCAAAATTTTGTTTCTCAATGGAAAAAACAAATTTTCTAATGTATTTATGCAAATGCTAGATCCGCATTACTCAATCATTTGGAACGGGCAGTCCAGTAAAAATAAAGTGATTCGATTTAGAACAGGGCACGGAAGGCTTTTATGGCGCGCCAATACGTTCTATAAAGAAGAACCTATGATGATTAATTGGCTCAAGACCTTCAATCAGGAGGATATATTTTTAGATATTGGTGCCAATGTAGGGACGTATACCGTACCAGGTGCTATTGAATCTAAATTAACCTACGCATGCGAACTAGATCCCATCAATATAGGGTTATTAAAAGAGAACTTGTTTCTCAACGGGCTCACCCATAAAGTCATTATCATGCCATTTCCGGCAACAAGTAAACATATGGTGGCAGATATTTTTTATCGAGATTTTTCAAGAGGAGATGCATTGCAATCGATTGGCAATGAAACTCCGCTTAATACGATCGAGGGAAGTGGTAAACATGTCTCGTTGCAATTAGGGTTTCCTTTAGATTCGATTTTTGAGCAATTTAATCTCGAATATCCTAGCAAAATTAAAATCGATGTAGACGGTAATGAAAAAACTGTATTTGAAGGTGCTACTCAAGTAATTTTTAATGCGGCTGAAGTTTACTATGAGGATAGTGGCCTAAAAGATAGCGAAGATATCATCAATCAATTTATCTCACATGGTTATCAAATCGTAAGTAAAGAGCGCCCCAAAAATTCTGAGGTCGGATGTAACCTGCTATTTCGCAAGAAGACAAGTTAACACCACATTCAAATAATTGATCAAAGTAATCTAAAACCGTATCCGAACCTTGATTATTTGATGTGGTAGCTTAAGCTTTGAGTTGTTCTACGACTTTCATAGCGTGATCAATCGTGTCATCAATGTCAACACCATAGATATAAGCGCCTGCACGGCCGATCGAAAAAACACCATCGGGCATTAAGTTAATGTATTGGTCAGCTTTAGCCTTTTCAGCTTTAAATGGCATGGGGTAGTACTTACCATTTAAAGAAGGAATTTCAAGTGTAATTAAGGTGCTATCAGACTTATGCTGCGTAAACTTTTTATATTCAGTTACTCGGGTATATTTTTCATCACTAGAGTAATAAGTAAAGTAAACATTTTCTGGTAGAGCAAATTCAACAGGTAGGACGATCGGAATTAAATCGCGACCACGATAAGGCAATTCTCCATAACAATAATCAAATAATAGATCTGGAGAGATTGTGTTAACAATTACATCATATTGGTGCTTTTCGTTATTAAACACAACGGTTTTATTTTGGATATCAAAATGAGTAATTTTAGTATTTAAGAGAACTGTTGTACCAACAGTAGCAATATCAAAATAATCGTCGTAGCCATTGGGTGCAATAGGATAAGCAGAGATCGCTCTATCCCAAGCTGCTCGTGCACCTTCTTTAATAGTGACGCCTTTGGGAGACCAAGCAAAATCATCGATGGTTTTATTGTCATCAATCATCCACATTTTTTTGGAATAGGTATCTACGAACTTGCTATAGAGTGATTTACCAATCGAATAAATCCAGTACTCTTCAAAATTAGTAGCAAGTGCAGCTTTGTTGGCTTTCCTTTTTTCCTCGGGGCTTAACTTTGCGATCTGTTCAGGACTCATCAGCGCAAGTGCTTCTAGATTTAAATCTTTTAACTCTTGGTTAATCTTTGCAGAATCAGGCATTTTTGAGAAATCATCTGCATGAATCGGATAGCTATAAAATGCCTGATCACGTTCAACATATGTTGAAAATTCATGTTCAGCGCATCGTCTGAGTGGACAGTATTTATTGAGATACTCATAAACATGGTTCCAAGGCGTTAAAAAATGTCTTGGACCAAGGGTATACGGGTGGCCACCCATATATTTTGTTCTAACTCCAGCGCCTAGGTAGGGTGCCGATTCAACTAGTGTGACGTCCCAACCGCCCAATAATTTTAATTGGTGAGCAGCAGCGCATCCGGCAAACCCTCCGCCAATAATTAATGCTTTTTTCATTCAAGTCCCTAATCAGTGGAATTAGTTAGATATTGCTAAGAAGTTTAAAACAGAACTTGATAGGCAAATAAGACATTTAGGGGATAAAAGTCGTCTTATTCGAGCAAATAGAACTCAGTTAATCATTCAAAATATTATAAAAATATGCTGATATTCCCCCAAAGCATGCCATCAAGTGAGTTCATTACATGTTACAAAGTTTTCTTACAGAATCTGAAGTAGCCATTTCCCAAAAACTACTTGAAGATGGGTATGTGATCAGTCCTGTGGACAATCTCCCGGGTTTAAATGAGATTAGAAAAATGATTGTGGAATTAGCGTGCCATCATTTAAAAATAGATTACCCGAGCGATCCAGAGCATTTTTTAAATCATATCCATGACTTGGTGACTGTGGAGAATCTTAATAGTCTAAGATTAGCGATTTTTAGAGGTATGAATGACTTAAGTTGGCTCAGGCCTACTTATTTCTCATTGGGAAGATCAAATTTATTTTCTCTCGTGGGCAATGAGTTGGCAATGCAGAACCGAGTTAATCCATCTATTCAGTTGCCGATGGATAACTCATCACTTTTAGACATTCATTCTGATATTTTTAGTGGCGAGACACCATTTCAGGTTGTGCAGTGGTTGCCCTTAGTCAGTGTGTCTGGTAAAAAATCTATGTTTATTTTATCGCCAGAGAAAAGCAAAGCAGTGGTGAAAAATCTAAAAGATATTGGCGATATGCCAAGTGTCTATGAAGTGGTTCAACAGGATCTGAAATGGTTAGATATACCTTATGGTCATGTGCTGATTTTTGACTCAAGTTGTTTACATGGCAATGTGGTGAATGACTCCCTAGAATCACGGTGGTCTTTAAATTGCCGGTTTACTGGATTATTTACACCCTATACAAGTTATGAGAAAAAGTTGGGTTCATTTTATTTGCCAATTACGACTCGTGCAGCAACCAAGATCGGTATCAGATATGTTGAACCTGGCGGGTTCAAGGAATAAGCCATGAGCATCATTAAATCAGGCTATCGAGGGTATGTGTTTGCAAGGGAATTTGGCGGGGCCAAAGTACCTATCCCCATGCAATCTTTGGCATTAAGAGACTATTGCCAAAGAAAAGGCTATATCTATAAGTTGCATCAAGGTGAAAATATTTTTCCCCACTCTTATTTAGTTTTGGATGGAATTATTAATCATTTAAAAGACCTCGAAGGTCTTTTAATGTGCAGTATGTTTATGTTGCCAAAACGCAGTAGTCGAAGAAAAGAAATATATCAAAAGATATTTGACCAAGGTGCTAGCTTGCACTTTGTCCTCGAAGACACCGTACTTCGTAACTTTAACGACACCATACTCGTGGAAGAGATTCTTGAGATTAATAACTTATTGCCACTTTGTCCAAGTGGTCTTGTGCTTGAAAATTCTCACAACGAATGACTCCCATCGTATGAAAATCTTAATCACAGGCATCGCTGGATTTGTGGGGCATCACTTAGCGCAAGGA
>Ga0194047_10001162_pt1 | contig 16542 bp, 16 predicted proteins | sample JunL225m_MetaG_2_FD_160070 | JGI IMG/M metagenome (GOLD analysis project Ga0194047, IMG submission 160070) | Anoxic zone freshwater microbial communities from boreal shield lake in IISD Experimental Lakes Area, Ontario, Canada - Jun2016-L221-5m | ecosystem: Environmental > Aquatic > Freshwater... | reverse complement strand
AACAATTGGCCAGGGAATACGTATCATCGATTCTGCTGAAGCAGTCGCCCTCAGGACAAAACAACTCATGACTGAGTCTGAACTTCTCAATCCCTCCCTGAAAACCTGTCCACCACACCTGCTGGTCAGTGATCTGCCTCAAAAATTCAGCATGCTCTATCAGCTCTTTATGGGTTCCGAACTGCCGGATGTTGAACTGGTTGACGTTGGATAAACAAGGCCGATCTTCCAAAGATTACTGGTTCAACCCGGTACTCTATCTATTCTGAGTTGCCTTTTGTATCCATACTTGTTACTTTTGTTTTTTCACATTTGATTTTAATGCGCACAGCGTGAAAGTAAACCTCGACAGAACATCTTCAGGATTCTGCATCGGCGTGCAGGGAACCATATATGTCGCCGAAGAAAAGCTCAGGAAAGAGGGTGGGTTATACTCATTTGGAGATGTTGTTCATAATGAGGTTGAGGTTAAACGCCTTGAAGCTCTTGGGCTTACAACCGTTGATGAAAACGGGTTTAAGGAACTTAAAGATGCTCAGGTGCTTATAAGGGCTCACGGTGAACCACCATCGACATACAGGATTGCTCGAGAAAATAATCTGACTCTTACGGACACTACCTGCCCTGTTGTTTCAAGACTTCAGCGTACTACGAGATTGCTCTATAAAATGGGCTATCAGATCATTATATACGGCAAGCATACCCATCCGGAAGTTATCGGCATCAATGGGCAGTGTGATAACAATGCGATCATCATCAAGCATGCCGATCTTAGTGACTCTAAAGAGTTACAAGGTCTTGACATCACAAAAAAAGCTGCTCTTATTTCTCAGACGACCATGGATATTCCAGGGTTTTACGAACTGAAAGGAAATCTGGAACAACTTTTTGCAGATACAGTTTCTGAAAAAGCAACTCCATGGATGGCCATACGTGATATTGACATCACAGCAGATATGACCAAAGTGCTTTCCATGCCTCGGCATGTCTTCAAGGATACCATTTGCCGACAGGTATCAAGCAGAAACCAGAAACTTCATGAGTTTTCACTTGCCAATGACATCGTGATATTTGTAGCTGGCAAAAAAAGTTCTAATGGCCAAGTGCTTTATAATATCTGCAAAGCAGCAAATCCGCACAGTTACTTTATAGAAGATGTCGGAGAGATCAAGGATATATGGTTGAAAAACGTTGATGGCAGCCTTGTTGAAAGTGTTGGGGTATGCGGAGCGACTTCAACACCAATGTGGCTTCTTGAAAAAGTAGCCCTTCATATTGAAAACAATTTCGGGAATACTCCATGAAGTCACATGCTATTGTCATAAATGGGCAACAAGTCAGGGTCGAGTCCGGTGTTTCAATTCTTGAAGCCGCGACATCTGCAGGCTTACATATTCCTACGCTGTGTTTTCTTGATTCTCTCCACGAGACGGGATCATGCTGGATGTGCATTGTTGAAATCAAGGGTAAAAACCGTTTCGTTCCAGCTTGCCATACACTGGTGACGGAAGGTATGATTATTGAAACTCACAATGACACACTGAACTCGATGAGGCGACAGAGTCTTGAAAGAATCTTCGAAGAGCACAGTGGAGACTGCATGGGACCTTGTGAATTGTCCTGCCCTGCCGGATGCGATATACCTGACTTTGTTGCTGCAATAGCAGCCGAAAATGACTGGGAGGCCATTAAAATAATCAAGAATACTATCCCGCTTCCTGGAATTCTCGGCAGAATCTGTCCAGCTCCCTGCGAAGACGTCTGCAGAAGGCACGGTATTGATGCGCCAGTTTCTATCTGTGCCCTGAAACGGTATGCTGCTGATAAAGACAGTGAACGGCAGGATCGGTTTGTTCCTGAACTTGCCCCAGCAACAGGAAAAAAGGTTGCTGTTATAGGTTCCGGGCCGGCTGGTCTCAGTGCTGCTTATTTTCTTCTCTGCAAAGGAGTTGCTGTAACTGTTTTTGAGTCCGGTGCAGAAGCCGGGGGAATGATGCGTTACGGGATTCCCCGCTTCAGACTTCCCGATGATGTTATAGCGAGTGATATTGAAACTCTGCTTGCCATAGGGGTTGAATTCCGCTTCAATACTACTTTTGGAAAGGAGATCAATCCTGATATCCTGAAAAAAGAGTTTGATGCCCTTTTTATCGCGGTCGGCGCACAATCAGCTTCGATGATGAACATTCCGGGAGAACATGAACAGGGAGTAATCAGCGGCATTGAGTTCCTCCGCAAAGCTGCTGGCCGTGAGCCACAGCACATTGGAAAACAAGTTATTGTAACAGGTGGTGGCGATACTGCTATTGACGCAGCCAGAACAGCAATCCGGCTGGGTGCGTCGCGGGTAACAATTCTTTATAGACGATCAAAACAAGAGATGCCGGCAAACAGTGCTGAAATTGAGGAAGCTCTCGCTGAAGGCATCACTCTCGTGGAATATGCTGCTCCTGTTGCTATCAGAACAACAACCGAAGCGCTTGAAATAACTGCAATAAGAATGAGGCCTGGAGAAACAGACAAAACCGGCCGAAGAACACCAGTGCCCGTTGAAGGTTCAGAATTTACCATAAACGCAGATACAATCATTTCTGCTATCGGTCAGCACATTGACCCTTCTGCAGGTATGTCAGCAGGAATAGGGGTTGGGCAGGGCGGAAAACTGAAGGTAAACCCTGAAACTCTGCAGTCTGAAAATCCATGGATTTTTGCTGGTGGAGATTGTGTAACAGGTGCGGATATTGCCATCCGGGCTGTTGAGCAGGGCAAAATGGCTGCTCATTCAATCGAGCTTTATGTAAAAGGAGAAATCCCCAGGCCACAGAAAAGTTCTTTCAATTCCTCCTTTGGCTCTAGAGATAATGCCCCGCAGGCGTTTTACCAGGGAAAAGTTCCAACGGATAGAGTCCGGGTTCCTGAACTGTCTTTGGAAAAGCGCTCGGAAAGTTTCAAGGAGGTTGTTGTCGGCTATACAAAAGATCTGGCCATCAAGGAAGCGCAAAGATGCCTACAATGCCGCTGCAATGCAGTCACGGAATGTCGGTTAAAAGAGCTTGCCGATCGTTATCTGCCTATGCATACCATTGAAAACCATGTTCATGCAGGCTTTTATAAAGCAGAAACCGCCGAAATAAGCATGGAAAGAGAAAAGTGTATTGACTGCGGAATCTGTGTTCGAATGCTTGAACAGCTTGAAGGCAATCTGAAACTTGAAAGTACTGTTATGAGTGAAAATTGTCCTACAGGTGCAATATCTCTGGCCGAAAGGTCATAACCGGGTTACTTTTTCGGTGATTTCGGCCCATTAAAGAAATGACCGAAAAGAGACGCGAAAAAATGGAATATGTTATTGAACCAGAGTGCAATATGCTGAAAAGCTTCATGTGTTGAACCTCCGGTAAGCTGTAGATAGGCTGCGTATAGCACTAGTAAGGCAGCAATTACGAGAAATAACCGCAATACCCTTCTCAAAAAAGAAAACAGAATCATGATCGCGATGATGACGGCGATAACAAATATTACTGGATGACCGACAAGGTAGTCAACGGCTTTTTCCATAGCTTGATGCTTATTTTTTTATAGATATTCCTGTAAGATACCTGCGATTTTTCGGGAGGGAGAAGCACTTGCAAGTTTATTTCGCGCTGTGAGCAATTCACGGTGCATTGACCCGGCTGTTTCAGGGTTATCAAGAATCATTTTGGCTTGCCGGTATATCTCAGGCCCGTTGGCTTTCTGCTGGAGAAGTTCCGGTACAACCCGCTCACTGCTTCCAAGTCCTTTCGTTACAATATTTGCCAGCGATATATTTTTCAGTTTCACTAACAGGCTGCCTATCAAGTAGTTAAGCATTCCTGTTTTATAGACCACAATCATAGGAACACCGAAACAAAGTGATTCTAGGGTTGCGGTACCTGAGGTGACCAGAACAAGTTCGCTGAACTGCATGACTTCATAAGCTGAACAGCGGATGATGGTGAGATCACTGTACTGAGACAAAATATGATACGAGGTTTCATTGAGATGCGGTGCACGACCTAAAAGAAATACCGGATGGTACTCTTGATTCAGAAACCGGGCTGCTTTAAGCATTTCAGGCAACAGATGAGCAACCTCCTGTGGACGACTTCCGGGAAGAAGGCCTATTAGCCTTTTACCCTGTTCAATAGTATTTTTTTTAATAAATATATCACGGGTAGGAAGCGAAAGTTCATCAAGCTGTTCAATTACCGGATGACCGACAAATTCTGCATTAATACCGTGACGGAGAAAAAAATCTACCTCAAAATCAAAAATAACAAGCAGGCGATCAATATCGCGTTTTATAGCTTTTACACGCCCTTCTTTCCATGCCCATACCTGTGGGGATATATAATAAATTACCGGAATGCCGAGTTCATGAAAAAAACGGGCCATCAGCAGGTTCATGCCCGGATAATCTACCAGAAACGCAACCGCAGGCTGTTCCCTTAGGACCGCCTCTTTGAGATCACGAATAACCCGTCGAAGAAATCCTGAGTGTTTCAGTACATCAACAAAGCCCATGATGCTCATTTGGGACGAGTCGTAAAGCAGCTCGGCACCCAAAGCCCGAAGCTTCTGGCCACCAATACCAAATACCTTGAGGTCAGGCCTTGCTGTCAACAGTTCATCGATAACTCCGGCGGCATGCATATCTCCTGAGACCTCACCTGCTAAAACAAAAAGCTTCTTTGGCATCAAAAACGAGAGATAATTGGATGAACGACAGGGAAACTGTATTTTATGGCTTATTTGTCATAAGAATGACTTTTTATGTTTCAATTCCCATTATATCAAAATCAATAAAGAATGCAAGTTAAATTCGGTACTGACGGATGGCGCGCGATTATAGCAAAGGATTATACCTATGAAAACCTGAAACTTGCAGCTCTGGCATCTGCCCGCTACTTTCTTAAACACCCGAATAGTGCGAAGGGTGTATGTGTTGGCTATGATACTCGTTTCATGTCAAAAGAGTTTGCAGAATATACTGCTGAAGTTTTCTCATCAAGGGGCCTGAAAGTATATCTTTCTGACAGTTTTGTGTCAACACCAGCTGTCTCTCTCTTTACAAAAGCAAAACAGCTTGCCGGAGGGATTGTGATTACAGCATCACATAATCCTGCTACCTATAACGGCTTTAAGGTAAAGGCATCCTATGGCGGTCCGGCTCATCCCGAAGTGATTGCTGAAATTGAGAATAACCTTATAGAGGTAGATCCCGCTACGGAGATTGTGGCCGATAAAAAACTGATTGAGCTCTCCGATATGAAGGGCTTTTATCTCAACTATATTAAAAGCAGCATTGATCTTCCGCTGATTCGCGAGTCAAGATTAAAAATAGCGCATAACGCCATGTTCGGCGCAGGTCAGGATCTTATAACCAGCCTGTTTGACGAATCTATGCTCAGCTGTTATCATTGCAGCATCAACCCTGGTTTTGGAGGTATTAATCCTGAACCGATGCCTCAGTATATCGGTGAGTTTATTGAATTCTTTAAAGAGGTCGGACCTGATGTCGCCATTATTAATGATGGAGACGCGGACAGAATAGGCATGCTTGATGAAAACGGTGATTTTGTAGACTCCCATAAACTCTTTGCCATTATTCTCAAAGATCTTGTCGAGGAAAAGCATCAAACCGGCGAGGTAGCAAAAACATTTGCACTCACTGACGTCATCGATAAGATTTGCAAGAAACACAATCTTAAGATGCATGAACTGCAGGTTGGGTTCAAACACGTCAGCAAGCTTATGACTACCAATGACATCCTTATTGGAGGTGAAGAATCCGGCGGCATAGGCATTACTTCTTTTCTGCCTGAACGAGATGGCGTCTATACAGGTCTCTTGATTCTGGAAATGATGACTCGCAGAGATAAAACCCTTTCAGGACTGGTACAGGAACTGTATGATGAGTATGGATTTTTCTGTTATAACCGACTCGACCTGCGTGTAAGTGATGAAAAGAAACAGGCTATTATTGATCGAGCGTCAAAAGGTGACCTTGAAAATATTGCCGGATACAAAATCCTGAAATTCAACAATCTCGACGGATATAAATATCATTTTGAAGGTGGATGGATGCTTATTCGACCTTCAGGTACTGAACCGGTACTTCGCCTCTATTGCGAGGCTGATTCGCAGGAAAAGGTGGATAAAGTTCTTGCTTTTGCCGCCAAGCTTGCCTGATAAGGCTTCGAAGATAAGAATGGCAGTGACGAAATCACGATGTTACAATTCCTGGATTTCGTCATTGCTCTTTTTTTGGATAACCCCGCACGAATTCCAATTTTCTGACGTCCTATAGATAAGCAGTATTTCAAACACGCAGCTTGGGAGATCAGGTCAATTGTATGAATGTATAGCCGATGCGGAAAAGGTCGCAATAGCCACCGCAACTAAAATCAGTGTATTGCATAAATCAGGTATGACATCGAAAGATACGTTGTTCAGAAGTCTGGTTGCAGAACATCAGGAAATGGTAATCAATACCTGTTACCGCTTTGTGTTTAACCGAGAAGATGCGGAAGATATTGCTCAGGATGTCTTTATCGAAGTATTTCGATCACTTGAGCAGTTCAGGGAAGAATCAAAATTATCAACTTGGATATATAGAATCGCCGTCACGAAGTCCCTTGACCATCTGCGCCATTTGAAACGAAAAAAACGGTTCAGCTCATTAAAACGAATTGTCGGCTTTGAGGATCCATCAGCTGAAATTGCATCACCCTACAGCGAAAATCCTGCGGAAACCTTCGCAGGAAACGAACAGGCGGAAATATTGCTCAGTGCCCTGAATAAACTCCCCGACAGTCAGAAAACTGCGTTTCTTCTGAGTAAACAAGATGGATTCAGTAATCAGGAAATAGCTGATATTCTTAAAACATCGGTATCGGCAGTAGAGTCTCTGGTACACAGGGCAAAGAAGAACCTTCACGATAAGCTCTTTGTATACTACACAAAGCAATAAGTATTTTTGAAAGCACAAGTTTTTCTGCTGCCTGTCGTCACATGTAATGAAACCGAAATTTATGATGAAACAGCGTAACAATAATATAGAGGCACAGGTCGCTGAGACCATGAAGCTGATTGATGAAATAAAACCTCTTAAGGTTAATCATCTTTTCAGGGTTCGGCTTATGCAACGGGTAGAGCGGGAGTTCGAACAGAAATCGGAACACGCACGTCCTATGTTCGGCAATCGAATCGATCTTCGACTTGCCTTTATGGTTCTCTTGATTATAGTCAATCTTGGTGGTACGCTGTTAACAGTGCAGCAGAATAGTCACAGTGCGACCTCAGGTATCAGCGAAATGCTTGACAAGCTCAGTGATGACTATACGAGTCAGGAGTTTGCCTATTACGACCAGACAAGCCCCGCTCAAACTGAAACTGTTACGAATGACAGCCAGACACCTTGAAAAATGATGCCCTGGTTCTTTAAAGCTTTTAATGCAATGACAATAATATGAATTTTTTTACGACAAAGCGCCTGGTTACCTCAGCTTTTGTGCTTCTTGTGGTACTGAACGCTTTACTGCTTAGTATGCTTTGGTGGCAGAACGCCCATAGACCTCAACTTTTTAATGGAGGCCATGGATTCAACCATGAATACATGTTTGCAAGGCAGCTGGACCTTAGTGAGGCGCAAACATTACATTTCGAAAAACTGCGTGAGGAACATTTTCTCAAAGTCAAACCTGAAATGGAGGCAATAACCCTCCTGAAAAAACAACTGGTTGAGGAGTCTCTTAACGATAATCCAGATACAAAAAAAATTGATGCTTTTGTTACCGGCATTGGTTCCCATCAGGCAGCTTTAGAACGTGAACTGGTACAACATTTTCATCAAATGGCTAAGCTCTGTACCCCTGAACAACGAGTAAAACTTAAAGCAGTGCTTGAAAATATGGCTACAAGAAGGATGCATGGAGGCAAAGGCAGATGGGGTGATACTCCTCAAACTGGCAGAGTGGATTGCAATCGCCCTCCGCGTTAATCAAACCCTATAAGCTAAAAAGAGCCACTCATCAGAATTTGAGTGGAGCAAATATATGTTAGAGAATCACTTTTGTGATATTTTATTTTTCACTTTAACTGCAACCAGCATAGCTTCTTCGCGGAAAAGAGCCATGGCAATCCCGAGATAGAGGGCGAGCAGCAAGGTTTTAAGAACGATAACAGTGGTCACCGTTGAAAGGAATGCGCCAGCATAGAACTGAAAACTTCCAAGCAAGACTCCTGCAACTAACAATAGAATAAGTTTAAGCCAGTCATAGGGGATGGGAAAGACCTTCAGTGAATACAATGCCATAACCATACACATGACAACTGTACCAGCTACAATTGCATAGGCTGCGCCATCCATGCCGCTCAAAGGAATAAGCCACCAGCAAAAAAGTGCGGTAACACCGGCACCAGCGAAAGTAACAACCGGCAAATAGCGGGTGTTGCCAGTGATAAGAATTCCTGCTGAAAGATTTGTTGAAACCATGTCGAAAACATAGCTCAAAAATATCCATGGCAAAATAGAAAGCCCTATCCAGTACTTAGGTGGCAGCAGGTAAAACCGTCCGGCATAGTGATGGCGAACAAGATCAGGCACAAAGTATGTTGCTGCCAGGGCCAAAAACATTGTGAAAAACGTCGAAATATTCAGCACATGCTGAAATAACCGCTTCGCATCGGGGTCCTTGGCATGTTGCAGAAAAAACGGCTGCCAGGCAAAGCGAAAAACCTGAATAAAGAGCTGCAGCACCACTCCGAATGCTGCAATCCTTCCATAAATACCTACAATATCAGAGGCTTGGTAGCCTTTGCCATAGATAGTATCTATCTGCGATACTGGTATGCGGATTAAAATATTTCTGTCGATAAGATGAATCAGAAGTCCGGCAATACCGGTCGGGACATAAGGCAAACCTATACGGAGCATTTGTCGCAACTGCTCGCCTGAAAAGAAGATTCTGAACTGACGAAAAACAGGAATAACCAGCAGGAGACTTACAAGTGAACCAAATGCCTCTGCTATAAATACCCCTGACAAACCAGCTTTTAACGGCACAATAAGGATAATTGCGCTCACAACAACTGCAATTACCCCGACCACTCTTGCTATAGCAAATTGTACGGCCTTTCTTTTCAAACGAAGTTCAGCAAAGGGAATAACGAGAAGCGTATCGATCCACAAAATAAGAGCGGCATACCGAACAAACGTAAAGTCCGTGGATGATAATCCGATCAATTGAGCAATAACCGGCGCAAAAAGGACTATGCCTAAAGCAAAAAGCGTTGAAGAAACAAAAAGTGAGAGAAAAGCTGTCGAAAACAGCTGTGTTTCATCCTTGTCCCGATTGGCAGAATCTGAAACCACTTTGAGATATGAGGTTTCAAGTCCATAGGAAAAAAGAACATTAGCCAACGCTATATTGGCATAAATAATGGTTTGAACGCCATTATCGAACGTAGAGAGTTTATTGGCATAAAGAGGAACCAGCAGATAATTGAGACTGCGAGCCAGAATAGAACTGGACCCGTAGATAACGGTATCTTTGAAAAGAAGCTTTAACTTTGAAAGCATGCAGAAATAAAATCAGAAAGCTTTAAACGGTGCCTGTTCTAGTCGATTCGGACGTTCCATGACCATTAGCAGCTTCCTTTTGCTTGCGTATTGCCTCCTCATCTATCTGAAACCTGCCATCTTTTTGTATTACAGGAATTCTTGAAATAACTTCCTTGAGATGTCGCTGGGCTTCAGCCTGCTGCTCTTTGAGTTTGTCCAGTTCATCTTTGTTGAGGCCAACCGGATTGTCTTTATCGATCAGAGAATCTTTGAATGACTCTATTTCGAGGTTTTGCTCTGTTTTCATATACCCTATAAACTTGGTGAACAAAAAAACAAACAGAGCAAAAACACTAAGGGAAAGAACCATAATGATTACCCAACTCATGGAATCAAAATTCATATCAGAAGCTTTATGATTAGTAAACCAAATGCTAATTAACCAATTTAGCCGATATTACACTTTATAAAAAGTGTAACTAATTATCTTTTGTTTATTCCGGCATCTCTCATGAAAGATTCTATGAAAGCAACATCCCTGACACGCATTACAACAACTGGAAAATCAATTCTGGAACAGGAATCTCTTGCCATCCAACAGATGGCCGACCGACTTGATGAAAGTTTTTCGGATGCAGTGGAGCTGCTTGCTTCATGCAAAGGAAAAATCATTATTTCAGGCATGGGCAAATCCGGGATTATTGCCCAAAAAATTGCCGCTACCATGGCATCTACCGGCTCGACGGCTCTTTTTCTGCACCCTGCCGATGCTGCTCACGGAGACCTTGGCATAGTCGACCATGATGACGTTGTGATATGCCTGTCGAAAAGCGGAACTACTGAAGAATTGAATTTTATCATCCCTGCACTTCGACAAATTGGAGCTTCAATTATTGCCATGACCGGCAATAAAAGATCTTTTCTATCCCAAAACGCAGATATTACGCTTGATACCGACATTGAAAAGGAAGCCTGTCCCTACGATCTGGCTCCTACAACATCAACTACTGCCATGCTAGCCATGGGAGATGCTTTGGCAATTTCTCTGATGCAGCAAAAAAAGTTTACGCAAAGAGATTTTGCCCTGACCCACCCGAAAGGCTCACTTGGACGACGGTTAACCATAAAAGTTACTGATATTATGGCAAAGGACAGCGCTGTGCCACTTGTCAGAGAAAATGCTTCTGTTACCGATCTTATCCTTGAAATGACCTCGAAACGGTATGGCGTCAGCGCAGTCATCAACGAGGCTGGTTGTTTGACCGGTATATTTACCGACGGGGATCTTCGTCGTCTGGTACAAAGCGGGAGGGAGTTTCTCAATCTCAGTGCGGGATCAGTGATGACGGCGAATCCTAAAACGGTTTCGACTGCCACCATGGCAAAAGAGTGTCTTGATATTCTTGAAACCTATCGGATAACACAGCTGCTTGTCTGCGATAATGAACAGCATCCGGTCGGTATGGTACATATTCACGACCTGATAACCCTTGGCTTGTAGTCTGCCTCAAGGTTATCAGGAACTTATGATTGGGAGCGGATGATTTTGATACTGTCGTTATATTCTAATTATCAGTTAATATCGTCTTCATTATCATCTTCGTCAAAGAGCTGAGTCTCTAAGCCTGTCATAAATCCCATCATGAACATTCTTTTGGAAAGCTCCGGTAAAATTTTGTCAAGATCATCAAGACTGAATTGGTAATCCGCTTCTATAGCAGCACTTAAACTTTCCTTAGCAGTTTCAAAAGTTTGTTCCGCTAATTCCCACAAGCTTTCCACTGATTCGTTGTCTTCCATAGCTTTCTCCTGAAAAAAGCCACCGGGACATGCAGTAAACCCGAGGCAATAACTGAAACTGGTGACCAACGCTGCACTCGCTGATTTTACTGTAATATAAAATAATTACTTCGTTTGCATGTGTCGCATATGACAACACATTATCACCAAAAGCTAGAAAGTGGCATTCTCTATAGGTTTATAGATCATCTATTTCTTGTGCATTTTCAATGCTTTTTCGGTGATAATTTGATCCACGTTCGAAGATATTGAGAGAGTGCGCATGAGATCGAGCAGGTTTTGTTCGACATTCAGGTTCAGTTCGATTGGCCGTCCGCCTTGAAAGTCGGGATTTGAACCCTTAAGCTTGATGGTTATGGCTGACTTTCCATCCGGAGCCATATCAATCGAGGATACAAGCTGCATGTAAAGAAAATTAGAGAGAGCCTCGTATGTGGTACGAAGTCCCTGGTTTGCAGCTGCCCGTTCTTCAGGGGTGGTGGCGTAAATAATTTGTCCTGATTGTTCAGCCTGCATACCTCCATCGGAGATTGCAAACACATTATTTTTCATTTTTACCGGGATGGATCCTTTCACAGAGCCTGTTGCATAAAGCTTTTTTGTGCCCTGCAGGTCAAGCAGTTTCTGCAATGGAATATTGTTGAGCTGTAACTCGGTTTCACCCTCTTTTGTTTTCATATCGTATTCGAGATGATGAAGAGTAACAGAGCCACCAAAGATATCGGCGCTGAAATCTGAAAGAGAGGCTAGGTCCGGATTCTTAGAATTATGCCATAGTGATATGGTTCCTTTTGGTGAGATGAGCTGCATTTCGCCACCATCATTTTTGCGGACCATATTTTTAAGCGCAAACCTTAGAGATGTGCCCCCTCTGAATGAACGATTCAGTAAAAGATCTGGCTCTTGAATGGAGTATTCTGCATCTTGTTTTTGTGATCCAAAAATGCGTTCGCTCGTACTTTGCTGCTTTGATGGGGGGGCAATAGTTACAGTGCCGCCTCCAGAGGATTGAACATGTGCGTTCCTGATGGAAAATCCTGTTTTTCCTATTGAAAGAGGAATCGTACCACTGACTGGGCCCTTTAGTGAACCTTTGAAATCGCCGTGCAGGCGCACTCGGTCAAGGGCCTTGATATTTTTCAACTTCAGAGTGAACGTTGTTACCTGAGATGACGGGCTGAAGAGGATCGGCGTTGAAGAGATTGTTCCTCCAAGCATTGCTGATGACAGGTCGTTCATAGCAAGCCCCGAAAATTTATTGTTCCGGTTTTTGAGTGTAATCCTTGCATTGAGATTATTTAGCAGCTCACGTCCTCCCAGATCGAATGATAGCAGTGCCTGTTTTTCTTTTGTGTAGAAGATGATCTTTGTCCCCTTATCGGCAATGACAAATGCATTACGAACGAGAACCGTCGAATCCTGAAATTCAACAGGAATAAAGCTGCTTATCCGGCCTGTGGCAAAAGGTGTTTTGCTTCCACCACCGTTCAACCCCGGGAGTTCAGCAAACGGTATTTCAGCTAAACTGAGGTTACATCGAGACCGTTTTTCTTTTATATCGTACTCAATGCGCTGAGCTGATGCTTTCCAATTAAAAAGGTCTACTGAACAATGAGTAAGGAGAAGAGTACAGGGTTTCTGTGGATCGCGTTTCGAGCCAAAGAGTGCCCTAAAGTTTCTTACCGATAATTGGTTTCCATCGCTGAAAAGTTTTGCTACACGCAACGTATCTATTCTCTGTTGCCAGTGTTCAGCTGCAGCAAGCCTGACTTTGAAGTTTACATCTTCAAGCCGGAGCTTTTCACGGGTAACTGTAGCGCCCTGAATATTGTAAAAAGCAGAGAGAGGTTTTAACTTGAGGTTGAGGCCTTTCTTGCGTGAAACCTCAATAACAGCGCTTATTCGAGGTTTCCTATCACCAAAATTAAATGCTTCAGGATCCTGCTTCACATTGATCGAATCAGCTTCTACAATGAATGTAGCATCAAAAACTTTTGGGATAAGAGATGGTACAGCGGAAATATCGCGGTTTTTAAAATCCCAGGAGAGTAAGCCATTGGTAAGGGAAAGCGTATAGGTTGCAGCATCGCTGCAGCCATCAGGTGGTGTAGTAAAGACTGCTTTCATAGAATGAAATCCTACACCAGAAAAGCCCGGCCGACCTAAACCGGAAAATTCAATACGAAAAGGTTTTCCCTCAAGGGCACGACCAATAAGCAGCTCGGCATACCAGGGAAAGAAAAACCATGCTGTTGCCGGTATAAATGCCAACAACAGCAGCACCATCAAAAGAATGCGCAACGACCATGTCACAGCAAGTTATTTAGCAGAATTACGGTACCTTTTTTGACCATTTCCCCTGAATCTGTACCCATGTTCCTGCAGGAAGACGTACATAGATTTTCTGGAACATCATACTTCCAACGGCCTCAAGCGTCAGGTTATTCTTAGCCGCAACTTTTGCATACTCTATACGACGTGAATTATTGATGGTTGTTATGAGTTCCTGAGCGTCAGCAGGAGATGCGGGAGGAACCGACAGCAGTCCGTTGTCAACCTCTCCAGCAAGACCTTTTGAGCGGGCAGTTTCAAGGTCGAGTGCATAAGCTGATGCGGCAATACTGAAAAGCAGCATTATAGCGACCGCTACAGTGAAAGTTATGAATTGATTTGTTTTCATTGTTCCATTCCTTCTGAGTTAGAATAAACCTTTTTTGTTGTCAATCAGGGAGTCGAGTTCACGGTCAACCTTAATCCGGATTTCGTGATCGATTTTAATATTCATGTTGATCACAATGGGTTTATCGGGCGCTTCAACCCTCACGGTCGGACTGCACCCTGTCATAAGTGCTCCGGCGGTAATCGAAAGAAGTGCTAGCCTGCCAACGGTTCGTTTACTCATGGTTTTTCCTTGGGTCTTTTCCTTTCGAATTGGAGATCTTCTATTTCTGCCACAGGGTAATTTTTCGATCTAATATCGTTATTGATACATCCCCTTACAAGAGATAAATGAGCTGTTTCCTCATGTAATCCCTATGATTAAGATGCTTCAACGATGCGTCTTTACGTATTAAATTAGCTCAACGCCGGGTAATCGGTAAAGCCTTCAGGGCCTGGTGTATAAAAATAATTCATATCCAGCTCATTAAGCGCGGCACCTGACTGCCATCGGGCAACCAAATCCGGATTGGCAAGGAGCGGTCGTCCTACAGCTATCAAATCACATTTCCCCTCTACAAGGTCATTCTCGGCATGCGAGGCATCGTAGCCACCAGAGAGAATCAGCTTCCCCTTAAAATTGTTACGGAACATAGCCTTTGTTGAGTCAGGCACCTGCGGAGACCCCATTGATGAGTGATCTACAAGGTGTATGTAAAGCAAACCGCGATCATTGAGCTGCGTGGCAAGATAGGTGTAATCAGCCTCCATAGCCGGGTAGAGCGACATATCGTTGAAAATGCCGTAAGGTGACAGGCGTATGCCAACCCTCTCATTACCGATCGCCCTGCTCGCTGCGTCAGCGACTTCGAGCACAAAGCGGGCGCGGTGCTCAATTGTGCCGCCATAGTGATCTTTGCGCTGATTGGAAGTAGGGCGTATAAATTGCTCAAGCAGATAGCCGTTTGCGCTGTGCAGCTCTATGCCATCAAACCCTGCTTGAATCGCGTTTCTAGCAGCCTGGGCAAATTCTTCGATAGTGCTACTGATATCACCATCAGTCATCGCCTGCGGAATGACATACGGTTTCATACCCTCCGCATCTGTGTATATCTCACCGGTAGCCGCTACTGCTGAAGGCCCCAGCAGACGTGCACCAACAGGTAAATTGAGAGGATGACCTATTCGTCCACCATGCATTAGCTGGATAAACAGCTTTCCCCCTTTAGCATGAACTGCATTAGTGACAAGCTTCCAGCCGTCTATCTGCTCCTTTGAAAAAATTCCGGGTATACGCGGATAACCTAACCCATTGGGAGAAGGAGATGTGCCTTCAGTGATGATAAGCCCTGCCGAAGCCCGCTGAGTGTAGTACTCAGCCATAAGCTCGTTCGGAACATTGCCTATTGCCCGATTGCGGGTCATGGGCGCCATAACCAGGTGATTCCGGAGCGTAAGTGAACCTATTGTGGTTGGTGAAAATAGCTGCAACATGATGTTTCCCTCCTGAAAAATGAGCAGGTTGAATTAACGGTAGTAAAATGATACCTATTCACTTACCAACTCCTGGAGCAAAGTAATAATTCAGGAAATGAACAGTCTCGCTGGAAATAATTACAAGTTGCCTGTAAAGTATCGTGGTTAAAACAGAAAGTTAGAAGTAGAAAAGAGGAGAAAGAATAGGAATGAGAGGATATATACGTTAAAGGCGCAAGGAAATGCGCCTTTAACGGTAAATAAAATAAATGCAGCTGCGTCGATCGCGCTGTGTGTGTTACCTGCCGAGTGCCTTGATCATGGCTTCACCCAAGTCAGCAGGGCTGTCAACGACGTGAATTCCTGCTGCTTCCATTGCTTTTATCTTGTCGTCTGCGGTGCCTTTTCCGCCAGATACAATAGCCCCTGCATGACCCATTCTGCGTCCTGGAGGCGCTGTGCGGCCAGCAATAAATCCTACAACGGGTTTCTTGAAATATTTTTGGATATACTCTGCGGCTTCTTCTTCGGCACTTCCGCCTATTTCGCCAATCATAATAAGCCCCTCTGTTTCATCATCTTCGGCAAAGAGCTTGATGGCATCGATAAACCGGGTCCCTATAATTGGATCGCCTCCAATACCGATACATGTTGACTGACCAAGACCGACCTGTGTCAGCTGATGTACTGCCTCGTAAGTAAGAGTCCCACTGCGGGATACAACACCGATGGTGCCTTTTTTATGGATAAAGCCTGGCATAATGCCGACTTTTGCTTCGCCTGGCGTGATAACTCCTGGACAGTTCGGCCCAACAAGAACTGCTCCTTTTTCCTTGACAAAAGCATAAGCTTTCATCATGTCGTTAACAGGGATACCTTCGGTAATACAGATAATCACTTTAAGACCGGCAGCAGCAGCTTCCATTATAGCGTCGGCGGCAAAAGAAGCGGGAACAAAAATAACTGTTGCGTTGGCCTCAGTTTTTGTGACGGCCTCCTGTACGGTATTGAACACTGGACTG
>Ga0194047_10001161_pt1 | contig 16552 bp, 12 predicted proteins | sample JunL225m_MetaG_2_FD_160070 | JGI IMG/M metagenome (GOLD analysis project Ga0194047, IMG submission 160070) | Anoxic zone freshwater microbial communities from boreal shield lake in IISD Experimental Lakes Area, Ontario, Canada - Jun2016-L221-5m | ecosystem: Environmental > Aquatic > Freshwater... | reverse complement strand
GGAACGTGCTCGGCCTGATGCCTCATCCGGAAAGGGCCAGTGAAAAGCGGCTCGGTTCACTTGACGGAAGAGGGCTTTTTGAGTCGCTTTTCCGTCATATTGCCTGTGTGTAAAGGGTTTTTGCTAGATATGCAGAAATATAAAGTTTTTTTCTGGTTGCTTTTTGATTTTGCGAACACTTCTTTCAGCGTGATGATGGTCACGTTTGTCTTTCCCCTTTATTTTAAAAACGTGATCTGTAAGGGTGAACCTTCCGGAGATGCCTTGTGGGGGTTCAGCGTCAGTCTCTCCATGCTTCTTGTTGCCGTTATATCACCTGTGCTCGGAGCTGCCGCTGATTATTCGGGCAAGCGCAAGCGCTTCCTTTTCGTCTTTACCCTTACCTCAGTTCTTGCTACGGCCCTGCTCTCCTTCTCCGGGCCAGGAATGGCCTTGATGGCTATTATTCTTTTTATTCTTGCCAACATGGGGTTTGAGGGCGGCCTTGTCTTTTATGACGCCTATCTCAAGGAACTCGCCTCCGATAAAAGCGTCGGCAGAGTCTCCGGTTATGGTTTCGCTATGGGCTATCTGGGTGCACTCTCCATTTTACTTCTTGTAAAGCCGCTGTTAAGCAACGGAATCGTCCTTTCAAATGTGTCGAATGTGCAGTCAAGTTTTTTGGTGGCTGCCCTTTTTTTTGCCTTCTTTTCTGCTCCGCTTTTTCTTGTGCTGCGTGATGAAAAAAAAGAAAAGAGATCCGCGATCTCTTTTGCCGCACTCAGTCGTTCCATTAAGGAGGTGAGGTATACGGTTCGGCATATCATGAACTACCCGGATCTTGCGCGCTTTCTTCTTGCCTATTTTTTTTATAATGACGCCATTTTGACTGTTATTGCGTTCTCATCAATTTATGCACAGAACACTCTTGGCTTTACAACAGGCGAGCTGATTGCCTTTTTTATGCTGGTGCAGACGACAGCCATTGCCGGGTCTGTTCTTTTCGGCTTTGTGACTGATAAAATCGGACCGAAAAGAACCATCGTGATTACTCTTATGATATGGTTTTTTGTTATTGTTGCGGCCATTTTTGCAGACAGTAAAGAGCTGTTTTTTTATACAGGAATGCTTGCCGGCATGTCGATGGGCTCATCCCAGGCAGCCTCCCGATCAATGATGACCCGGCTGACACCCCGTGAACATGTTACTGAATTTTTTGGCTTTTATGATGGTACGTTCGGAAAGGCTTCGGCTGTAGCTGGTCCATTTGTGTTCGGACTGGTATCCTCACAGGCAGGGAGCCAGAAAGTGGCGCTTGCATCACTGTTGTTGTTTTTTACGACTGGATTGTTGCTGATGACCAGGGTAAAATCCGTCGGACGCGGGTACTCTCCTGAAAAATAAAGAGAGTGTGTCTTTCAAAGCATTATCTTGCTTTGTGACGGTACATGGAAGTAAAACAAAGAAGTGATGGAAGAAAAGGAGGCAAAGATATTGAAAAAGTCGGGTGTTCGTGACCGTACCACTTTTACAGAATATGTACGCGCATTTATACCGTTTTTCTGGAAAAATTTTATTCATGACAGGATTTTTCTCGGCGCCGGTTCTCTGGCTTTTCAGACGTTGCTCTCGATAGTACCAATTCTTGCTGTTGTTCTTTCTATACTGAATGTTTTCGTTGTTTTTGCACCTTTGAAACGATCTCTTGAGGATTTTCTTGTTCAGAATTTCATGCCGGGTGTTGGAACTGTACTCAACCACTATCTTTCGGATTTCATAGGAAAGACCACCAGCGTTCCTCTGTTGGGGGGAGTTTTTTTGTTTATTATTGCACTCTCTCTTATCTCAACAATTGATAATACCCTGAATGAAATCTGGGAGGTACACTCTCCCCGCAAGGCACTACAGGGTTTTACTCTCTACTGGACTGTACTGACACTCGGACCAATACTTATCGGAAGCAGCCTTGCAGCAAGTTCCTATGTCTGGTACACTGTCTTTACAGAAGGACCCCTGCTTGAAGTGAAGACACGTCTGCTGTCGTATTTGCCTTTCATCAATTCAATTCTTGCCTTTTTTCTGCTGTATATGCTTGTTCCAAACCGCAGGGTCAGATTTGTTCATGCTTTTTCCGGCGCTCTGCTTGCAGCGATTCTCCTCGAGCTGTCAAAGAAATGGTTCGCCCTTTATGTTTCCAATTTTTCAACATTTGAGCATATTTATGGCGCATTGTCGGTTATCCCGATGCTTTTTTTCTGGATTTATCTTGGATGGCTTGTTCTGTTGACCGGCGCTGAGTTTGTTTTTTGTCTCGGAGCGCTTATGCCCTCAAACCGTATAGTAGAGCCCTTCAATCCTTTGCGGGGTGTTCCCATGATTCTTTCTGTTCTCGGTTTTATCTGGAATGGTCAAAAAAATTGTTCTTCCACAAATATGAAGAAAATATTGAAGTCTGACCTTTCAGTAAATCCTTCAGGGTTAAGAAAAATTGTTGATATCTTGTTGTTGAGTGATCTGATTCATGTTACGGCAAATGGTGACCTTGCTGTCAGCCGCGATCTTTATGCACTGACGCTGTATGATCTTTACGCAATTATTCCACCATCTTTTGTCGGTGATGAAAACGGTTCGCTGATTTTAGCCAGTAATAGCGTACATTTAAAGACAATCAGCAAGGGAGTTGTCGAATGCCTGAAAATCAGTATGGATATGCCCCTTGCGATCTTGTTAGAGGATAGTAATCAACAGCATTCATGAGTTATCAGGTTATAGCCCGGAAATACAGGCCTGCAAAATTTTCCGATATTACTGCGCAGGAGCATGTCACTCGAACGATTCAGAATTCCCTTCGAATGGGGCGAGTTGGTCATGGTTACATTTTTTCGGGGTTGCGCGGAGTAGGCAAGACCACAGCGGCAAGAATTTTTGCCAAAGCGCTGAACTGCCAGAAACTGATGGATGACCCTGAATACCTGCAACAGGTTACCGAACCTTGTGGCGAGTGCGAAAGTTGCCGTGACTTTGATTCGGGGACCAGTCTCAACATTTCCGAGTTCGATGCCGCATCCAATAACAGTGTTGACGATATACGTGCGCTTCGTGAGAATGTCCGGTATGGACCGCAAAAAGGGAGATACAGAGTTTATATCATCGATGAGGTGCACATGCTCTCAATTGCAGCCTTCAATGCCTTTCTGAAAACTCTTGAAGAGCCGCCACCTCATGCTATTTTTATTTTTGCTACCACGGAACTTCACAAGATTCCGGCAACAATTTCTTCACGCTGTCAGCGTTTCAACTTCAAACGAATTCCTCTGGAAGATATTCAGAATCAACTTCAGTCTATCTGTGATGCCGAGCATATAACCGTTGAGGGTGATGCACTGCAGCTTATCGGGCGCAAGGCTCAGGGCTCAATGCGTGACGCGCAGAGTATTCTGGATCAGGTTATAGCATTTTCAGCCGAAAATGATCATGATGGTGCTATTAGCTATCAGGGTGTTGCCGATCTGCTGAACTATATTGATGACGACACCATGTTTGATGTTACCGATGCTGTTATGGATGGTAATCCCTCTAAAATGCTTGATGTTGCGCAGTTTGTCATAAAAAATGGATATGACGAGCAGGATTTTCTGGAGAAGCTTGTCGAACATCTTCGAAATTTTCTGGTGGTGCAGAATCTCTCCTCCACTCGTCTTGTTGAACGCCCGGATGCTGTCCGTGAGCGTTATCAGCGGGATGCCGGAAATTTTTCCCCTTTTGCCGTCATGCAAATGGTCGATTTTATCCTGCAGACACAGAAAGAACTGAAGTTCCAGTTTGAGTATCAATTTCGGTTTGAGCTTGCGCTGTTGAAGCTGATCGATATTGTCCATTCTGTTCCTGAAGTTGCAACGGTGCCACCGCCTCAAAAAAAAAAGTTCCTGACCACAAACTGAAGGTAAAATCCCAGGCGTTACCTCCTGTTTCAGATCCGGACGATTCTCCGTCCAAGAAAACAGCAACTCCCGAAGATATAGATCTTGGTTCATGGCAGAAAAAACTATCAAGTTTTGCATCAAATTCTGCTTCGAAACCGCTTAGGGTGACTTCCAGGACAGAAATTCTTTCTGATGCCGGCAATCCAGCTCTTGAGAAAATTGTGAATCTTGCTTCACTGCAGGTAGAATGGAACCAGTTTCTGGATCATTTGGCCAGGAAAACCCATAACTTTATGGCAACGCATCTTCAGTCCTGCGAGCTGGTTTCATGCAGTCCGACCGGGGTACTGGAGATTGCCTGTTGCAGAAAGTTTTCTTATGAAGAGCTTGTGCAGGAGAGGGCCACTCTTCAGCAGGAAATGTCAGACTTTTATGCACTACCGCTCCAGCTTCACATTCTTTATGACGCAGAAAAAGATGCCTGTACCAAGGAGAAGACTGTTTTTACCCTTTTCCAGGAACTTTCACAGACTAACGAGGTTGTCAGGTTTCTCATCACGGAGTTTGGTGGAGAACTTGTCTATTGACCGGCGCATGCCAAAGTTTTATAAATTATTAAAAATTGCCCATATTCAGGGTTTTAAGTTTATTTTAATTTCTTAATGCTAAAGGACGATAGCGCTCTATGAGTAATGCAGATAGCAAGCAAATTCTACACAACCGGTTTCGCTCTCACACTTGTGGTGTCTTAAACCCGAAGCTTGAGCACAGCCCAGTAAGGCTTGCTGGCTGGGTTCACAGAAAACGGGACCATGGAGGACTGATTTTTATTGATCTCAGAGATCATACCGGGATCAGTCAGCTTGTTATCCAGCCAGAGCAGCAGCAGCTTTTTTGCAAAGCTGAGCAACTTCATATTGAGTCAGTTATCTGCATAGAGGGTATTGTTGTACGTCGGGCTGAAGGAGCCATCAATCCGCGAATGGCATCAGGAGAGATTGAGGTGGTTGTCAGTCAGATGACTATTGAGAGTAACGCCCATCCATTACCCTTTCCAGTGGCCGATGAGGTGCAGACGTCAGAGGAACTTCGTCTGAAATACCGTTTTATTGATCTTCGTCGTGAAAAAATCCATGAAAATATCATTTTTCGCAGTCGCCTGACAGCGGCCATACGCCGCTACCTTGAAGAGAAAGAGTTTATCGAAATACAGACTCCGATTCTCACCTCAAGCTCACCCGAAGGTGCTCGTGACTTCCTTGTTCCCAGCCGTCTTCATCCTGGTAAATTTTATGCGTTGCCCCAGGCTCCCCAGCAGTTCAAGCAGCTTTTGATGGTTTCTGGATTTCCGCGCTACTTCCAGATCGCTCCCTGTTTTCGTGATGAAGATGCCCGGGCTGACCGCAGTCCCGGCGAGTTTTACCAGCTTGACATGGAGATGGCATTTATCGAGCAGGATGACCTTTTTATTATTCTTGAGGGGATGATTGAGCACCTCACTCGTACCATGTCGCACAAACGCATTGCGCAGTTTCCCTTTCCAAGAATCAGCTATAAAGAGGTGATGAACCGTTTTGGCACTGACAAGCCTGATTTGAGAATCCCGCTGGAGATCCAGGACGTTACTCCGCTCTTTGTTGATTCAGGCTTCAAGGTTTTTGCCAACAATACTGGTGCAGGCTGTTGCGTCAAAGCGCTTGTTCTCAAGGGACGTGGTAACGAATCAAGGCTCTTTTATGACAAGGCAGAAAAACGGGCAAAAGAGCTTGGTTCAGGAGGTCTTGCCTATATACAGTTCAAGGAAGAGGGCCCGAAAGGTCCGGTTGTCAAGTTTCTCTCTGAAGAGGCTCTTGCAATCCTTAAAAATCATCTTGGTCTTGAAACCGGCGATGTGGTCTTTTTCGGGGCAGGGAAGTGGGAATCGACATGCAAGATCATGGGGGGAATGCGAACCTGGTTTGGTGACCTCTATACTCTCGACAAAGATGAACTCTCTTTCTGCTGGATTGTGGATTTTCCAATGTTTGAATACAATGAAGAGGCAAAAAAGATAGACTTCTCCCACAATCCCTTCTCCATGCCCCAGGGAGAGATGGAGGCGCTTGAAACCATGCCTCCGCTCGATATTCTCGCCTATCAGTATGATATTGTCTGCAACGGCATTGAACTCTCCAGCGGCGCTATCCGCAACCACAAGCCGGATATCATGTACAAGGCTTTCGGTATTGCCGGATACTCACGCGAAGAGGTTGACCAGCGCTTTGGCCACATGATCGAAGCCTTCAAGCTTGGGGCACCACCGCATGGAGGTATTGCTCCAGGACTTGACCGGCTTGTCATGATTCTTTGCGACGAGCTGAACATTCGCGAGGTCATAGCGTTCCCAATGAATCAGCAGGCGCAGGACTTGATGATGTCTTCCCCTTCTGAAGTCACTCCTGTTCAGCTTCGTGAGCTGCATCTGAAAATAGACTTGCCGAAAAAAGCGGAAGTAAAAAAATGAGGCAATTGTAATAAAGGCTGGCAGTGTCAGCCTTTTATTGCAGAGCAGGAGTTTTTTTCAACACAGCAACCGTAAAACGGCTGACACAGGTAAGTTTGCCTGCTTCATTTCTCAGCTTTATATCCCAAACCTGTGAGCTTTTTCCCAAATGGAGGGGGGTTGCCGTTGCGTAAACGAAACCGCTCATTGTCGGACGAATATGGTTGGCATTGATCTCCTGTCCGACAATGTAGAATAATTCCCGATCGACACAGTAGGATGCAGCAATACTTCCCACAGTTTCAGCCAATGCCAGTGAGGCTCCGCCATGCAGAATACCGATACGCTGGATGGTACGATGGTCGACGGGCATTTTTGCCGTCATGTAATCAATGCCGATCTCGGTCATTTCAATGCCGAGGTGACGGGCCATCTGGCCGTCAATAATCTGTGTGGTGTTGATCTCTTCAACGCTGACGGGACTAAAAAAAATTGATGAGGGAGTCATAATCAGCATGAAGTAAAATGAGTTTGGTAAGTAAGGCTTTATCCACTGAAATGGAGCGGGTGACGAGATTCGAACTCGCGACATTTTGCTTGGGAAGCAAACACTCTACCAACTGAGTTACACCCGCTTTTCAATGGTGGTGAGAGAGGGAGTTGAACCCTCGACCTCAGGGTTATGAATCCTGTGCTCTAACCAACTGAGCTACCTCACCATTTTATCGGCTGAAAATATACTACAGGCGTTATGAATAAACAAGAAGGAACAAGTTTTATTTGTTCTTTTTTGTGGTGTTACGTTTGCGGAGCAGATCTCTGCCGGAATATCGCATCAGCAACTGGAATATCCTCTGGAGTTGTGATCTTGATATTGTGGTACCCGGTTTCAAAAATCCTGATAAGCTGTTCCGGGAAAAAACGTTCAACCAGTGCGGCATCATCAGTGGCATACCACCCTTCAAGCTCGGCCTGTTCATGTGCCTGAATCAGGAGTGCACTTCGAAAACCCTGGGGAGTCTGTACCTGGAGAAGCCTGCTGCGGTCAAGTGTTTCTCCGAAAAAACCCGGAGTATCACTAATATATTTAATCGTGTCCTTTGGTCTGGTTGCTGGAACACAGGCTCCGTAGAGCATTGAGAGACGCGAAATCTCATCAATCTCTTCAGGTGTTATGAGCGGTCGTGCACCATCATGAACCAGAATCGTGTCCGGCATATTACCCGTCAGGCGTCTTTCCTGTTCAATAGCCTTTATGCAGTTGTTGACGGAATCCTGCCGCTCCATTCCTCCTTCGATAATGGCCTTCAGCTTGCTGAAGCCAGCAGCGGCAGCCATCTCTTCAAGTAAGGTTCTGCTTTCTTCCTTTGTCGCGATATAGAAGTGTTTAATGGAAGAAGCTGTTTGAAATGCCTTTAAGGTGTGGTAGATAACAGGAAAACCGCCAATTTCAAGCATCTGCTTGCTTTGTCCCTCATTGAGCTGCATTCGTTTTCCGATACCGCTTGCAGCAATAATTGCTGTGGAATTCATAGTGAAGAGGTCAATCGTTCAGGGTTTAATGAATGAACATGGCATCTCCATACGCCAGAAACAGGTAATCCTCTTTGAGCGCAGCTTTATAAGCTTCCATCAGAAGCCTGTGCTCGGCAAAGGCGCTGACGGCCATAAGCAGAGTGGTTTCAGGCTGCTGAAAATTGGTGAGGAGAGCATCAACCACCTTGAACTGGTAAGGGGGATAGATAAACTTGTCTGTCCAGCCTCTTCCAAATTTTATTTTGCCATCAACTGTGGCGTTGGCTTCAAGCACACGAAGGGTTGTTGTTCCGACAGCAAAGACACGTCCTGTTTTGTTGACCTTGGTTTCATTGATCTCCATGGCCGTCTGGTAGGGAATATTGAAATATTCAGAGTCCATTTTATGTTTGGAGACATCCTCGACTTCAATGGCGCAGAAGGTGCTCAGGCTTGGATGAAGGGTTATCGGCAGAATTTTTACTCCAATCTTCTGGATTTTCTGCAGAATCGGCATGGTGAAATGCAAGCCTGCCATTGGAGCAACAACGGCTCCGGTCTCGCTGGCGTAAACGGTCTGGTAGTTTTCTTTGTCAGCCTCCCTTGGCAGGCGAGTAAAGTAAGGGGGGAGGGGAATGCTGCCGATTCTTTCAACAAGACTGAAGACATCAATATCCGGATTGAGGAACCTGATCGTTCTGCCACGGGAAGTTGTGTTATCAACGACTTCAGCAACAACATCCTCCTCGAAGTAAATCTTGTTTCCTACCCTTACTTTTCGCGCAGGATCAACCAATACATCCCACAATCCAGCCTCTTTATTGAGTACCCTCAACAGAAACACTTCGATTTTGGCATCGGTTTTTTCTTTCTGTCCAAATATCTTGGCAGGAAAAACCCTGCTGTTGTTTAAGACAAGCAAGTCTCCTTTTTTAAAATAGGAGACAATATCATCAAAGACTTTGTGTTCAAAATCTTTTCTCCGCCGGTTCAGCACCATCATTTTGCACTTATCCCTGGGCGAAGCCAGCTCATCAGCTATTTTTGTTTTGGGTAAAGTATATCGAAAGTTAGACAGGCGCATAAGCAGTTTAATAGGTCAACAAGAAGAACATAAAGAAGAAACAATAAAATCCGGGGGGAGCATGCTTCTCATGCTTTCGCCCCCCAGAGGTTTTCAAACAGAGGCTGAATGATAGGGCTCACCTTTTTTAAGGGTGAGATGGTGCCCGGCAATGCACGCGAGGGCTTCATCTTGTTCCGATTCGATCAGGGTGACAATAATATCGTTCTTTGCGATAGTAAGGGCATAACGGTTATTCCTGAAACAAACACTCAGCGACAGTTTATTCCATTGAGCCGGCAGGTTTGGATGCACATTGAGTTTTTCATTGTAGAAAGAAATACCGGCGAAATAGCGGATAACCGTATCAAGTGTTCCTGCCATGACACCGCAGTGAATACCTTCCTGTGTGGTTCCTCCCTGGGTATCCTGAATGTCGCTTTTAAGCGCCTCGGAAAACCACTTCCAGGCCATATCATGACCGTCATACAGGTAGCTTGAGATGATGCTGTGAACTACCTTGCTCAAGGTTGAACCATGACTTGTTCTTGGTTCGTAATAGGCATAATTGTTTCTGACCAGGGTAACAGGATCAGGCACCTGATATCCGATTTTTATCAGCAACTCGGCGACTTCCCCGGGAAAGAGGGTATAAAATGTCATCAGTACATCAGGTTGTTTGGCAACCTTGTACATATCAGGAGAGTCATCCTCAGCCTTCAGTATCCTGTCCATACGGTGGATATTGCCGTACATGGTACGGTAATGCTTCCAGTCAAGTTCCTTAAGGTTCTTGTACCCTTCAAACTGTTCAAGGATGCCATCGTTATCAATCAGGACATTCATGTGCCGGCTTATATCCTGCCATTGCGTGATTTCATCAGGATTGAGCCGGATTTTCGCTGTCAGACGTTTGAGAACCACCGGATCAATTTTTTCACCGATTTCGGCAGCTTTGTCAAACAGCCAGATCGCCATGATATTGGTATAGGCATTATCTTTCAATCCCTCCTTCCCGCTTCCGGGAAGTGTTTCATGAAACTCGTCCGGTCCCATCACGCCTTCAATGTGATACTTGTTTGTCACCGGAGAATAAGTGGAGATTGACGCCCAGAACCTTGCAATTTCAAACATCAGCTCCGCACCGTATTCATTAAGGAACGTGGTGTCGTCCGTGTCATAGATATAGCGCCATACATTATAGAAAACCGCGATAGAAACATGTCGTTGCAAACGGCTGAGGTCAGGTCCCCATGTCCCGCTTTTTGGATTGAAATGAACAACCTGCGTGTCTTCAAGACCATCATCAGCCGTTTGCCAGGGGAACATGGCACCATTGTATCCGTTTTCACGTGCATACTCTCTGGCTGCATCAAGCCTGCGATAGCGGTACAGAAGAAGCGCCTTGGAAATGTCGGGAAAGAGGCGGTTGAAAAATGGAAGAATAAATATTTCATCCCAGAAGATATGGCCGCGGTATGCCTCACCGTTCAAGCCACGGGCAGGCATTCCTGCATCGATGGATGGATTGTGTATTGATGCAGTGCACATCATGTGATAGGTGTGCAGTCTGAGTAATTTCTGGCTGAATCGATCGCCTTCAACAATCATATCAGCCTGTTTCCATATCTTCTCCCACGCACTGGCATGTGCTTTGAACAGTGAATCGAACGAGTCCTCGCTTTCAAGTGAAAGTTTTGCTGCTTTTACTGGATTACTTGTCTTTTGATCAAGTGATGTATGAATCGATGCCAGTTTTTCAACAGTACAGCTTTTGTTTGGACTCAATGCCATTGTAAACAATTCACCGATATAGCGATTGTCACTTAAGGTCGAACGTTCAATAACTGCCGGTTTTCCATGAGACAAAATCCTTGTTTTCGTTCCTGTTACAATGTCGTAATGCGACACATTGGTACGAACATGCAGGAGAAGAATCTGATCCTCACTGGAGCCCTCCACATGTTCCAGATGATCGCTTGTCAGCTCACTGTAGCGCGCAACATTTTTGTTTTGTATCCGACCGTCTATTCCAGAGCGGAACTCGACATCTGCACTGTAATTAACTGGCTTGAGAGTGAACTTCAATGCGCAGCGATGTGGGTCGTCCATGCTGGCAAACCTGCTGCTGACGATGCTCGTTATTCGTCCGAGATTGTCCTGAATGACAATCTCCCGCTCCATAAGGCCGTTGCGCAGGTTCAGGTTCTGGCGGTAGCTGAGTATCTTCTGCTCAAACGGATCAATAAACATTCCTCCCCCAATCCTGAACTCTACGGGAAGCCAGTTAGGAGTATTGACAAAGTCATTGTTGAAAACGGTTTGGCCGTGAACCTCCGAGGGGACTCTGTTGAAAACCCCGGCAATATAGGTGCCAGGATAGTGGTGTTGAAAACTGGAAGAACCTTCATAAGAACCTCTTATGCCAAGATAGCCATTGCCGGAGGAGGTCAGAGTTTCGCGGACTTTTTCCTCCTTGGAAGAAAAATCGGTATACGTCAGATTCCATCCCTCATAATCAATGCCTTTATTGAACCACAGCTCAATCTCTTTAATCGTAATCTCGCCGAGATCACTGACAACAATATCTGCGCCCTGTTCTTTCAGTTTTGAACCTTCGATGTCACGGGCAATTCCGAGCACCATACCGAAATTACTCCGGAAACCTGCCTGAACACCAGAAATAGCGTCCTCAACGACCACGCATTCATGAGGTTCCAGTCCGAGGTTTTTGGCCGCCATGATGAAAATATCAGGATTCGGCTTTCCCTTAAGACCGAGTTCAATGGAAACCTCTCCATCAACACGAGTTTCAAAAAGATGCTCCAGTTTGGCCAGCTTCAGAATAAGCTGGCAGTTGCAACTTGAAGAAGCAATACCAATCCTGATACCTTTCGATATGAGTTCATTGATGAGATCAATCGATGAGGTATAGACTTCAGGGCCCTCCTTGATCAGGATTTCTGTAAAGAGACCGTTTTTACGGTTTCCCAGGCCACAGATCGTCTCTTGTTCCGGAATGTCGTCCAGTTCACCAAACGGTAATTCAATATCTCTCGACAAAAGAAAGCTTTTGACGCCTTCCATCCGCGGTTTCCCGTCTACATACTTGTGGTAGTCATGAGCAGGGTCAAACGGAACATAAGGTTCGTTGTTGTTTTCTGCGTAATTTTGAAGAAAGGAATTAAACATTGACTCCCATGCCAGACTGTGTACTTTTGCTGTGCCGGTAATGACACCGTCGAGATCAAATATTGCCCCTTTAAAGATGTTGCTCATACTGGTAGTTAAATGATTATCATGATGCAAAATCGTTGTTACAGAGAGAGTAAACCAAGAATAGTTAAAAGAACATCGGGGTAAGGAACCGTATAGCTGTTCGGGCAGATTTCCTTAACCTCCTCTTTAAGCTTCTCGTCTCTCGTTACAAAAACGGCCCAGACATCATTACACATTTCCATCGCCTTTTTCAGCATGGGAATGTCCGATGGGGTATCGCCGCACACAAGAGTAGAGCCTTCCGAGCCGTTTATGCCCAGTTTTTTATATATAAAGGAAAGTCCATCACCTTTGTCAAAATCCTTGATCGGCGAGTCTTTTGAAGCTCCGTCAATTGTTAAAATAATTTCAATATCAAGACCGGTATCTTCAATTCTGAAATTCCTGCCACTCGGGTCTATTTCCTGGACAACGCTTTTTACCATTTCAAGAAAAGCAACAGATTCCTCATCTCTGATGGAGTTTGTGATATCCTGACGGGCAACAGTTGTCTGGCCAAATTTAATCTGGAGTGCGGAACCGATAAAGTTGAATTTCTCAAAATCCTGTTTTTGAAGAAGTACCAGTATTTTTTCGTTTAAAAGCTGAATCAGTTTCTGTTTTTGTTCATCAATTGGAAAGCTGTTGAACTCACCATTGATATCGATAAACTCTCTTCCTTTGGAACCAGCGTAAATAAACGTGTGGCTCGGGTTAATTGAAACATTCAGAATGCCGAAATCTTTCAATGGGGCCGAGGTGATGATAATAGGGTGATTACAGCAGTTTCTTGCAAAGCGGGTCAGAAATACTGAGTTGTAGATTGGTTGTACAGAAGAGCGATAGCGGCCGCAGTAGTTGTTCGTTGTTCCGTCACGATCAGTGATAAAGGCGTTAAAGTGCTTTCCCTTGAGAGTAGTGAAGCCTTCGTTGATATACGTGCGAAAATCGGGAATGAATTTTGCGAGGTAATCAATGAACTTATCCTCACCGTATTCAAGGTAGTAGATGTCTTTCTGGAGTTCCCTGATTTCATAAGTGAGATCAACCTCAATCTGTTTCTTGCCATCAAGGCGCAGCAGACGTTGCCCCGTATCATCATCAATATAAATGGTTTCCAGTGAGTAAAGGGCATTTTTCAGCGATTCAACACATGATTGCCCTACCACCCGCTGCTTGATGATGTTTTTGACTACCGGTTCCCTCAGTTCACGTGTTTCGGCCTTCAGTTGGTAGAGTTCTTTCAGGGTACGAATATCCTGTAACGTGATCGAAGTGGAGCTTGTGCTCAGCTTTCGCTCCTTAAGAATACTCTCGTGCATGCTTTACTTGTAAGGGAGTGATGGGTGTTGTAGTATGTCCCTCAATCTAACGAAAATCTTTCAAAAATCGGTAGAAAACTTTAACAAAAAAAATAAACAAAGCAACAAATATTTTTACAGCAATTTTTCTTGTTTTTTTCTTGAAAAAGCAGGCAAAGTGCGTTTCAAGAGAGAAACAGGTGTATCTCAGGCAGGAAATCGATTCTTCAGAAACGAGATAATATGGTGGTGTATACTACTTACAGAATCAAGGGCATTGATGCAGACAAATCGTTCATTATTCATTCTCATGATCTCCCTGTATCCCTGCTGGACGTGGCGGTAAAACTCAATTCCGGATTGTTCCATACGGTCAAGTTCTTTGTTGTCAAAATCCAGGGGAATTGATTTTTTGGAAAACTTTCTCTTCATAGCCTCTTCGGGCTCAATATCAAGATAGAAGGTGATATCCGGAGTTATGTTGCAGGTTGAAATGTTGATAATTGAGCGGAGCAGCTCCAGATCCAAGCCTCGACCATAACCCTGGTAGGCGGTCGTAGAGTCAAAAAAACGGTCAAGAATGACCATTTTGCCACTTGCAAGCGCTGGTATTATAACATCCTGAACAAGCTCAACCCTGCTTGCTGAAAAAAGGAGCAGTTCACCAATGGGGCTGATTTTATGCTGGTTTTCAAGAAGGATAAGACGAATTTTTTCAGCGACGGCCGTGCCGCCGGGTTCCCTCAGGGTGACAACATCTCTCCCCAAACCAGTCATAAAGTTGACCAGTTTATGTATCTGGGTTGATTTGCCTGAACCATCTATTCCTTCAAAGGTTATCAGCATGAATCCTGCCTGGCATGACGTTCGGGATACCGTTTCAGTATCGTTGGTTAATGTGGCTGGCCCGTTGGCCTTATCAAAATATCGTTTACATCAACATGGGGAGGCTGACTGACTGCAAACATGACCGCTCGGGCAATATCGTCCGACTGCAGCTCAGTAGAAGCTGGTTTTTGCAGATGATCCCAGAAAGGAGTGTCGACAATACCAGGTTCAATCAGCGTCACACGGATTCCTGTACCCACCATCTCATTGCGGATAGCCTGTGCCATGCCGGTAACCGCCCATTTTGTTGCCGAATAGAGGTTTCTTATGGAGGTGACCCGTCCAACAACTGAACCGGTGATCAGAAAGTGGCCTCCATTTTTAACCAGTTCAGGCAAGGTCAGGCGAGCTGTTACTGCAGCTCCATAGACATTGACCATCACCATCTCTCGCCACTCATCAGGCTTATCCTCACCGCCGTAAAATGTTGATCCTTTCGAAAATCCGGCATTGGCAAAAACAACATCAATTCGGTCAAATCGCATCAGGCTCTTATCCACCATCTCCTGCTGTGATTGCCACTCAGCAACATCACAAGTAACAGCAAGGGCGTTTTCAGGGCCAAATTCAGTGACCAATTTTTCCAGCTTGTCGGTAGATCTCGCTGCAAGCACAACCTTGAATCCGGCCTCAACTGCACGCCTTGCGGTTGCTTCTCCAATTCCGGTTGATGCACCGGTAATCAGAAATACCTTTTCATTCATCGTATCACGCCTGTTTAAGGTTTGTAGGTGTTAAGCGCGCTATGCTTGCGGCCATAAAAATAATAAATGACAATGCCTGTAAACAGCCAGCCAATAAGCCTGATCCAGTTTTCCACCGGCAGCGAAAACATCAGCGTCAGGCAGGTGAGAATACCCGCAATGGGCACAAATGGCACGAGAGGGGCCCTGAAAGGGCGGTTGGCATCAGGGTTAGTTTTTCTCATAACAAGCACTGCAGTGCATACTACAACAAAGGCAAAAAGTGTTCCGATATTGACCAGTTCAGCCAGCAGTCGCAAAGGGAGCATGCCGCCCAGCGTGGCAACAAAAACTCCAGTCAAAATAGTTGATTTCCAGGGAGTCCTGAACTTTTCATGAATTGCCCCGAAAAACGATTTCGGCAACAGACCGTCACGCGCCATGGCAAGAAAAATCCTCGGCTGGCTGAGCATCATGACCAGCAGTACCGAGGTGATGCCAGTAATAGCTCCAAGCGAAATAACAAATTGCGCCCAGCCAATACCAACCTGCATAAAGGCATTGGAGACAGGGGCATCAATACTGATCTTGTTGTAGGGAACCATACCGGTAATAACAGCCGCAACAGCAATGTAAAGTATTGTGCAGACGATCAGGGAGCCGATCAGGGCGATCGGGATGTCCCTCTGGGGATTCTTCGCCTCCTCGGCATGCGTCGAAATTGAATCAAAACCGATATAGGCAAAGAAAATCATGGCCGCTCCGGCAAGCACCCCGACAGGGGCTCCGCCAGTGCCTGGTTCACCGAGAACGGTGTGGCCGAAAATACTGAGTCCGGAAAACCCGAATGGAGCAAACGGTATCCAGTTGGCAGGTTTGACATACATTGCCCCGAGAACAATCACCAACAGCACAATGGCAACCTTCACCATCACCATACCGGCATTAAAGTTGGCGCTCTCCTTGATCCCCTTGACAAGCACAATCGTAACTGCAAAAGTGATGAGAACCGCCGGAAGATCAACCCATGCACCAGTAGAACTCAGCAGTCCATTTACAGGGTCGAAATCAAAGGGAGCATTGGCAAAAAGCGCAGGAACCCCGAGCCCGAAGATGCCTATAAAATCCTGAAAATATTTTGACCATCCATGAGCAACCGTTGCCGAAGCGACCCCGTACTCAAGAATCAAGTCCCAGCCGATAATCCATGCCATCAACTCTCCAAGCGTGGCATAAGCATAAGTATATGCTGAACCAGCCACTGGTACCATGGATGCAAACTCCGCATAGCAAAGAGCAGCAAAAATACAGGCCATACCTGCAACAGCAAAAGAGAGCGTCACTGCGGGGCCAGCCTTGTCGTGCGCAGCAACGCCGATAAGCACAAAAATTCCCGTTCCGATAATAGCGCCAACGCCAAGGCTGGTCAGAGCAACCGGCCCGAGAATCCTGTTTAACCG
>Ga0194047_10001159_pt1 | contig 16558 bp, 21 predicted proteins | sample JunL225m_MetaG_2_FD_160070 | JGI IMG/M metagenome (GOLD analysis project Ga0194047, IMG submission 160070) | Anoxic zone freshwater microbial communities from boreal shield lake in IISD Experimental Lakes Area, Ontario, Canada - Jun2016-L221-5m | ecosystem: Environmental > Aquatic > Freshwater... | reverse complement strand
GTCGAGACCGGGCCCAATATGCCAGCCTGTGCAACTAGGGGTGATCCAATTCGATTAATAGACACCATAATCATCAGCATCGGAATTACGGTGCACAAACTTGCATTGAGTAGGCTTAGCCAATAAATCTGCGGAAGTTGTTCAAGCATTGCAGTTGGGCTATAAATCAGTGATTGAGTAATGCTAAATACAGCCGAGGCCGAACTTGCGTAAAACACTAAGCGAACGCTACCGATTCGCTTGACCATTTCTCCAGCACCAATCATATAGACCGCATAGAAGCAGGCGCTAGAGAATACGAGAAGCATTCCAATCCAGGCACGAATTCCGGTAGAGCTAGCATCTTGAATAAATACAATGATTACCCCAAGATAGCCGACAACTAAGGCATACCATTGCAAGCGAGAGATTGGTTTGTGTAAAACAAAGTATGAAATTAGCAAAACAATCGTTGGTGTGAGATATAAAACAATTCTCTCTAGACCTACAGAGATATATTGAAGTCCAAGAAAATCGACATAACTTGAAAGAAAATAGCCCAGAAATCCCAAGCCAATTAACTTTCCTCGATCAAGCCAGGTAAGGGGGCTCATTGATCTTTTGCGTGAGTGCCACCAGTAGATGGAGTAAAACATCGGAAATGCCATCAACATTCGAAGCGCAATGAGTGTCTCAGCATCGGCGCCATCGGCATAGGCAAACTTGATCAGTACCGCTTTTCCAGAAAATAGCATTGAGCCAACGGCGGCCATGAGGATGCCATAGATGTAACGGCGACGTTGATGCTCTGCAATTGCTGGATGCATAGATTTATAAAAGCTTGTTGAGTAAGCTTCTCATCTCCAGGATCGTTTCTGATGGAGTAAGGCCAATAGGACCAACCCCTTTGCTTACTAAGTTATCAGCTGCAAGAGCATGGAGTTGAACGGCGATTCCCGAAGACTCCCAAAGGTTAAGTTGATGGCGTACCCCTTGAGCAGCAATTGCAGCAATGCTACCGGTGAGAATATCCCCCATACCTCCTGTTCCCATGCCGGGATTTCCTTCTTCGCATTGCATAGCGGGGTGTTCAGGGGAAGCAATTAAGGTATGTTGACCTTTTAAGACCACAATCGAGCGAGTCAGTTCTACTAATTTCTCAATACAAGCCAGTCTATTCGATTGAATATCTGTCCCACTGATTTTTAATAATCTTGCTGCTTCACCAGGGTGAGGGGTAATAACAGTAAGACCCGGAAATTGTTGATTGCGATTTTGTAAAGCCTTGAGTAGCTCTTTTGAGGAGGCTATGAGGTTCAGAGCATCTGCATCAATGATTAAGGGAATATGAGGAATATCGAAAATCTTCTCAACACTGCGAAGAGCCAAAGCTGAATTTCCAAGACCTGGCCCAATCGCAATGACATCAGGTTTAATGTTGTGCAGACCATTTATTGCTTCTAGGTTCGCTAGCCGAATCATGAGCTCTGGATGATCTATGCAAGCATGAGCAGAGGTGGGATCTAGCATTTCCAAGATCGTCCAACCCGCACCCAGATGCATGCAAGCATTACCTGCTAATAAGAGTGCTCCTGCCATTCCAGTTGCACCCCCAATCAACACTACCTTACCAGCATCTCCCTTATGTTCTGCAGGACTACGCTTCAGGCGTGATGCTATTAAAAGAGCGTTGAGCTTAGTAGGGGAATGAATCATCTTTCTGGCGCTAGAGCTTCTTCAGTTAATCAGCTACTTTTGCACCTTGAATATTGTGACGCTTCATGGATTCGGCAACGAAGCCAGAGGACTTCAAGTCTGTAATGATATTACTCAAGTAAGCGCTAGTCTTTTCATACTCGGAGCGTGCTTTGGGGATTCCAATTGCTTGGTTGATCACCATAAAGCGACCGGGTAGCATACGTAAGCCCTGATAGCGTTTCGCATCGCTTTCTAATTGCTGCTTTACGCCTGCAGCTACGTTACCTTTACCAGCCATAAAATCATCAATCACAGCCTGGGAACTGGCAGCACGTAGGATCGCAGCATTTTTGATTTCACGAGTGAGAAATAAATCATAGGCACTGCCTTTACCCACTACGATTTCTGCGCTGGAGCGATCTACTTCTTCATTGGTCTTCAATGGTGAGTCTGCTTTCACCATATAAGCTCCTTCTATCTGAATATAAGGAGGCGTATAGCTGACATCAGCCCCACGGACTGGATCTATAGCAACAAAAACCAAATCAATATTGCCCGTCTTGATGGCGTCTACAGTTGCTCCTGCAGATTGAAAAGGAATTAACTCCACTGCGATTCCAGACCGCCTACCAATTTCATTAGCAATATCAATGCTGATCCCTTTCGGTTTTTGGGAGACAGTATCAAGACCGGCTAAAACAGGATTACCTAAATTAATACCGACTCTTAGAGTGCCGGTTGGCGCAAAGGATTGAATCAATTTTGGATCAATTTTGTTCATAGGCTGGGAAAAGCTTATTTGTGAAAAAAAGATAAAGAGGAGGCTTAGAGTAATTTTCATAGGGTAATGATATAAAAAAACCGCGGCGAACCGCGGTTTAATTTTCCTTGGATGAGGATTATTTCTTTGCGTCTGCTGCTGGAGCTGCTGCAGGGGCAGTTGGAGTCGCTGTTGGAGCATCTTTTTTAGCTTCTTCAACATGAGTAGCTTCTGCGCCGTGCTTCTCGCCGCCCATATCAATGTCGCCGTCGCCTTTAATGAGTAAATAGGCGGTGGCACCAACTAATACCAGTACCATGATGATGATTGAACGGTTACTCATTGCTTTTCCTTCGATTTGGTTGAAATTCTTGCAATATTAACCCTTCTTGAAGGCAGCGTAAATCCATACAAGCCCTAGGCTTGCTCTTTTTTATAAGCTAGGTATTAATACTAGTGTTTCCTTTTGAGTAAGCGAATAGAGAATTTTTGCAGCTAAAAGTAATATGAAATTAATGATGACATCAAAGGTTACTGTATGAGTGCGAAGCTCCCAATGAATAATTCTCAGACCATCACAGATTTTTTAAGCCTTAAAAAAAGTCAGATGTCTGAAGAAAGTTCGATAGATTCTTATAAATTTGCTTTTGACGATGAGGCTTTTCTTGCGCGTCCGGAAACTATCGGTATCCGCTTTGAACTAGAGTTGCTCAAGCCAGAAATTCTGCTAAATGAACATGGTATTGATCACACTATTACTGTGTTTGGTTCTACCCGATTTATCAGCTACGAACACGCCTTGGATATGGAAGCAAAAGCTTCAACTCCTGAGGCCTTAGAGATTGCCAAGAAAGCAGTACTCCACAGCAAGTATTACGAATCAGCTAGAGAATTTGGTGGCATCGTGGCACAGTACAACGCGACACAATCAGCGGGCATGAATAAGTTATATATTTGCACGGGTGGTGGCCCTGGAATTATGGAAGCTGCCAATCGCGGTGCTTTTGAGGCAGGTGATGAAACGATTGGTTTTAATATCAGCTTACCAAGAGAGCAGCATCCGAATCCCTACATTAGCCCTGGCTTAAGTTTTCGGTTTCATTACTTTGCCTTGCGCAAGATGCACTTCATGCTAAGGGCAAGGGCAATTGTTGCTTTTCCAGGAGGCTTTGGATCCTTTGACGAGTTATTTGAAGTACTGACCTTAATGCAGACGAAAAAGGTTGCTCGCTTTCCAGTAATTTTGGTGAGCAAGTCATTTTGGACGGAGATGATCAATTTCAAGCAAATGATTGAATTTGGGGTGATTGATCAGGCAGATCTAGAAGGAGTGCATTTTGTCGAAACCGCCACAGAGGCATGGGCCATTATCCGGGATTGGTATAGCCTAGCTTAGTAGCCCCTGTAAAATGATCAAAAACCTTCGACCATGAATACACAACAAGCCCTCGAAACTTCTCTTGATTTACCGGCCTACCTTTTAGGCGCCACCATGCTCGTGGTAGTCATGATATTTCATGGTTTTGCGCTACTGCAAATTGCCAAACGCTATGAAGTAAAAACCTTCTTATATCTCTCTGAGAAGAGGTATACGTCAGTAGCTATTTGTTTTTATATCAGTGTGTTTGGTTTATTTTTAGCCCATCTCATTGAGATTGTGATCTGGGGGCTAGCTATATATTTATTTCGTTTATTACCAGATCTAGGCGATAGTATTTTGTTTAGTGGAAGCACCTATACAGCTATGGGCTTTATGGAAGATATCCTACCCAGTGGTTGGAAGATGCTGGCGGTAATTATTGCGTTCTCGGGTATGTTTGCTTTTGCCTGGACGGCATCCATCATGATTACGATGACTAAAAATTTTCGCCAAGCCTATACCAAGCTTCATATGGAAAAACTCAAGCTTTCCTCTGAAATCATTGATCGCTTTCATTAATTCATGAGCAAAATATGGGATGCCATCATTATTGGTGGCGGTGCGGCCGGTTTATTCTGTGCAGGCATTGCAGGGCAATTAGGTAAAAAGATTTTAGTGCTCGACCATGCTGAAGTATTGGGAGAGAAGATTCGTATTAGTGGAGGAGGTCGTTGTAATTTCACCAATAAGCATAGTAGTCCTGCCAATTTTCTTTCTTTAAATCCTCATTTTGTCAAAAGTGCATTAGCACGTTATCCCTCAACAGAATTCATCAAACTCGTTGCATCTTATAAGATTGGCTATCACGAGAAACATCAGGGACAACTTTTTTGCGATGACTCTGCTAAGCAAATAATTGAGATGCTCATGGCTGAGTGTGCAAAAGGAAAAGTGATCATTCGCCATCCAGTATCTGTACAGTCTTTAGGACGCGATGGTACAGACTGGCTTGTACAAACGCAGCAAGGGATAGAAAGAGCAAAAGCAGTAGTCATGGCAACTGGTGGATTACCGGTACCTGCAATTGGGGCTACACCATTTTCATTGGATATTGCCAAGCAGTTTGGTTTGAATGTAATTGAACCAAGGCCAGCTTTAGTACCTTTGTCCTTTACCGCTGAAACCTTTGGGAAGCTCAATGAATTAGCGGGACTTGGCGTACCCGTCAGAATTGCTGCAGGGTCTAAGGGGTATCGTTATGGGGCTAGCCGATTTAATGAAGATCTACTACTAACTCATAAAGGTTTGTCTGGTCCGGCAGTCTTGCAAGCCAGTAGCTATTGGGTGGAAGGTGAGCCATTGCATATTGATTGGCTAGGAGCCTTAGAGCGCCCCGGTGGATTTAATTGCGATGAGCTCTTTAATCATGAAGAGAATCGCCTGAAGCTCACAGAAACTATTTTAGCTTCTGTCCTACCTCAGCGTTTAGCAAAAGTATTTGCCGAGCAAAAAAACTTACTAGGCAAAAAGTGGGCTGAAGTATCAAAAAAAGATCGACAGTCTCTAAAAGAATTACTGACGAATTGGTCTGTTAAACCAGCAGGAACCTTAGGATGGAAAAAGGCTGAAGTAATGCTCGGTGGCGTAGATACAAAAGACTTAGATGGGCAAACCATGATGTCACGTAAGCATTTAGGATTATTTTTTATTGGTGAATGCGTGGATGTTACTGGCCACTTAGGAGGACACAATTTCCAGTGGGCCTGGGCAAGTGGTTTTGTTTGTGCCCAAGCGCTGTAAACCAATATTCATATTCCTCACTTCAACTTTTTCTTTTTCTCTCTTGAGCGAATATTTAAAAGCTCTACAGATAAAGAGAATGCCATTGCTACGTAGACATATCCCTTAGGAATATGTACTCCCATACCCTCTGCAATTAGTACTACGCCTACTACCGTCAGAAAAGAGAGCGCTAATACTTTAATAGAAGGATGCCGATGCACAAAATCACCAATCGGTTTTGCGGCAACCAGCATGATCATCACAGAGGCCATCACTGCGGCGATCATGATGCTAATTTCATCAACCATGCCTACAGCAGTAATGACGCTATCTAGCGAGAAGATAATATCGAGCAGACCAATTTGCAGAACAGAACCTATAAACAAGGCGGACATTGATTTATTGGTGTGAGGAATATGATTATTTCCTGCGCCCTCTGCATGATCTCCGACCTCTACTTCGGTATAGATTTCTTTTGAGGCTTTCCATATCAAAAAGAAGCCACCCAATAATAAAATTAAATCTCTACCGCTGATCGATTGACCTAACAGGATAAACAGTGGCTTAGTTAAGCCCATGACCCAAGATAGACTTAGCAATAGAAGAACGCGGGTGAGTAGGGCAAATACCAAGCCAAAGCGACGAACCTTTTCCCGTATCTCAGTGGGAAGGCGATTGGCGATGACGCTAATAAAAATAATGTTATCTATACCCAAGATGATTTCAAGGGCAGAGAGCGTTAAGAAGGCTATCCAGGCGTTTGGGTCGCTAATAAGTTGCAGGAAGCTTTCAATCATTTTTTTACCATTAACAAGATATCGCCAAAGCTTAGTTTAGCTAAGTACCCTAAGGGAGCATGCTCTAACATGAATCCCACAATAGTTTTCGGGTTACTGTAGTAAGCCGACTTATTCGTTGGTTTGATTACGCATCCAGTCAGCTGTATTGAAAAAAGACTCTTCTAGCTGTTTGGCGATGCTCCCATCGACACCACAATCTTCCAGGGCTTGATACATGCATGTCAACCATTGATTGCGCTCTTTGAGGCCAATTTTATAAGGCAAATGCCGTGCTCTAAGCATAGGATGGCCATATTTGGGGGAGTAGATATCAGGACCGCCCATCCAGCCCGTTAGGAAAAATTTCAACTTTTCTCTTGAGCCCGAGGTATCTTGAGGATGCATCGCTCGTAACTCAGTCAAGCTAGGCTCTAGGACCATGAGGTCATAGAAATGATCGACCAATTCAGCGACTTTATCGATTCCACCAATAGTGTCATAGAGGCTTTTTTGTTCACTCATCCCCCCATTTTAACGCCTCGATAAAGGGGGGAATTGGCACTTACAGATTTTGGGTTTAGAGTATATGGAGGGTATTTCAGGAACGCTTACTTTAAGGGAGAGTCAAAATGGATGCAAATGATCTACAAAAATGGCAGAGAGAAAAAGCAAAAGAGCTTTTTGAGTATTCGCATAAGCTGTTAGATGCCGCTAAACAATTAAGTGAGCATCATATTGCTGAGATGGAATGGAGCATGAAAAATGCCTTGGACAGCGCTAAATCTGCCGCTAAACATGACATGGAGAAGTTAAAGGACTTGCAAGCAGAAGCGGCGAAAGAAGCCACTAAGCGAGCAGCCTCTTACCAAAAGAAGGTGAAATCAGTACTCAAGGATATTAGTGAAGGCGCTGCCGATGAAACTGAAAAACACCTTGAACAGGTTCGCAGTTCTTTAGTGAATTGGCTACAGGATGCTGAAAATAAAATGCCAGCTCATGCAGATAAGTTATCTAAAGTTGTTAATGAAATGTCTACTACTGGACAGAATATGTTTAAAGAAGGTAGAAAAATTGTTAACCAGGTAGCAGAAGCTGCCGAAAAGAACATAGATGATCTTGTGAAGAAATCTTCTGGTGGAAAAAAGTAAAAGAATTTACTTTTATTGAACTAGGCTGCCCTTAAGAAATTAAGTGGCAGCTTTTTTATTTCCAGCCCTGTATCCACCGATCAGAATTCAGAAGTTCGCGCCAGGAAATTTGCGCACTTTGCTTGCTATAGACAGCCTCAAGCTCAACAAACTCGATAGCCTGTTCTGGTTCATCAGGAAGAATGACTTTGCTGACTAAAAAATGTTTTTGTTTAGCAATAGGATGAACGGCAGTCCATTTACTGAGCAGTAATTTCTTTGGGCTAATCCGGTTCATAGGACTATAGTGCGTTGCACTGAAAAAGTTGACCATTTCCCAGAAGTACTCCGCTTGATTGGGTAAAAGTATAGGCAGACTCTTCAATATTAGCGGGGCATTTTTGTGCAAAGTAACTACGCTCGCCTAGGCTTCCACAATAATCTAACTTCAGATTCTGAAATTGCATTTGTGCCTTTTTGAGAACCATCGAAATCTTAGGCTCAGTGGTATATGCGCAATTCCAAGTCGTGTAGCTATCGCGCTCACACGCGGCAAGACCCATAAAAGATATCAGGAGGATTAGGAATTGAGGCTTTAAGCAGAACATTGCCAAAGAATAGCGAAGTTTTGACTTTATTGCCCCATCATTTTTTAGAAGTCAAAATCTAGAGCACCCAAAAGTGGTGAGTGCCATCCTTGGCAAGTTGCTCCACAAGACCAAATTCCCAATCTAAATAGGCTTGCATTGCATTTGTATCAACGCTGGTACCTTCATACGGGCGCTTATAGCGATCCAAGGCAGGAGAGGCTAAATGGCTTGGACCTTTTTCTGATTCGAGCCCAGCTTCTAACCAAGCTTTAGTGCCTCCCTCTAGTACATAGACCTCGGCTTTACTCAGAGCTTCAAATTCTGCGGCAGCAAACATGGCAAGCTCACTGGGAGTGCTGGTAAGTAGATAGCGGTCTACCTGAGGAATATTTTTTAGCGCATCTGTTAGTTGCGAACGAAGGGCGTACCAACTGCCTGGAATATGACCCTTGACATAATTGGCGTGGGTACTCAAATCAATCGCAATCGTATTGCTATCTGTTTTTAACCAGGTAGATGCTGTTTTAGCATTCATGGTATTGACATGGGGTAGTGATGGCAATGGAGCACGCCAAGCCCCGCTTTCGGTAAGATCTTCTTTCTGCAAGCCATCTAAAACATACACATCCCAAGCCATTTGGGCTAACCATGATGCTGGCATGTTGGCTCTAACACCGCTTGGATCTGCAAGCACAATGCGTGCACCACGAACGGGAGCTACCATCTCTGTCTCTTGGACGAGTTGACCGCCTGGCACTGAACGAAATCCTGGGAGATGACCTGTTACATATTCTTCTGGGGTACGGGTATCAAAGAAGTAAGTGGTGCGATCTTTTTGTGCTTTCCAGTCCTCTATATCAGCCAGGCTAGCCCTTTTAACCCCTGCACGATCAGCAACAACACGCGCTCGATCTGCAGCTGTATTTGCGGTGTCTTCGCTTACCTCGGCAAATTTCCGTGTTTGCCCTTTATCCAATTCTTGTCCAGCCAGTGTCCAGCCAATAGTGCCATTACGTAGGGCATGCACTTCATTGGGTATGCCAGCATTGATTAAGGACTGCGTTCCAATAATGCTGCGAGTTCTGCCCGCACAATTCACAATAATTTTCGTTTTAGGATTAGGCGCTAGCTCTGGGACTCGTAGTACTAACTCAGCACCTGGAACACTAATACCTGTAGGAATACTCATCGTGTGATATTCATCAAAGCGACGAACGTCTACCACTACAACATCCTCTTGGGTATCTAGCATTTTCTTTACTTCCTGCGCTGATAGGGAAGGTGTATGCCGTTTTGATTCAACAAACTCCCCAAAGGATTTACTAGGTACGTTGACATCCTTAAATACTTCACCGCCAACAGCTTTCCAGCTGGCAACGCCGCCAGCAAATTGAGATACATCGCTATAGCCCAGTGCAATCAAGCGCTCTGCAGCCAGCTGCGCATATCCTTCACCATCATCTAATGTGACGATGGGAATATCTTTGCGTGGAAGTTTGCTAAATGCATCAATTTCAATGCGTGATAAAGGCAGGTTAGCGGCAAAAAGAGGATGCTCTTGTGCATGTGGATGTTCTTCACGTACATCCAGAAAAGCAATTTCTTCTTTATTGAGAAGCTTGTTACGAATAAATGCATAGTCTTTAGTTTTAATACTCATCATATCTTTGTATATTTAAATTTAATCTAATTTAGCGTTGGACTTTTTGACAACTTCACTCCAACGAACTACTTCTTGGCTAATATAAGTAGAAAGTTCGGCGCGTGTCATTTTGGGAACGCTGGCACCCAATCCTGCCCAGCGCTCTTTAATTTCTGGAGAGGCTAGTGCTATTTGTACCTCGGAACTCATTTTTTCAACGATGTCTTTAGGGGTACCCTTGATTGCCCACATTGCATACCAGCTATAGACAACGAAGTTGGAAATACCTAGCTCTTGGGCAGTAGGAACATTCGGAAAAGCATCACTTCGTTTATTGCTAGCAATAGCAACAGCAATGAGTTGGCCATTTTTAATAAAAGGGGCAGCGCCTGCTACGGTATCAAACATCATATCTACTTGTCCTGCAACTACATCTTGTAACGCAGGGCCAGTTCCTCGATAAGGAATATGGGTAATAAATAATTTGTTTTGCATCTTAAATAATTCACCAGTGAGGTGTTGAGAGGTGCCATTACCAGTAGAGGCATAGTTATATTTTCCAGGGTTCTTACGAATTTCTTCAATGATGGATTTGAGATCGTTCTTAGGGAACTTATTTGGATTAACAACAATGACATGGGGAACACTGCCAATAATGGCAATCGGCTCAAAATCTTTTGTAATGTCATATGGTAAGTTTGGATACATACTCGGGGCAATCGAGTGATGCACTGCACCAAGAAGCCAGGTATATCCATCGGGCGCCATCTTTGCAGCAGCCGCAGCACCAAGAGTGCCGCCAGCTCCCCCACGGTTATCTACTACGATGGAGGTTCCCAGTTGAGAGGACAGCTGCTTGGCTAGAGGGCGCCCAAAGGCGTCAACGGCCCCACCAGGAGGAAAAGGATTAATAAAGGTGATTGGCTTTCCCGGATTAGGCCAGGCGCTCGTCTGGGCACTGGTCGTGAGGGTCAGTAGGCTGGTAAGGGTCAAAAGAATGAGCTTTTTGAGCATTTTGCTTTCCTCTAGGATCATTTTTATCTAATTTATCCATTTTGACCGATCCCTGCTTTCTAGGCGTTATCCCTGATGAATTAGGCTAATTTCTATCGTTTTTATGGGGATATACTGACTGCGTTGTAGGAATGAATAATTTTTAGATTAATGGGAGACACGATGTCACAACACGATACATTGTTAGCTGCTTTTGAAGCATATAAAGCCGAAAACGAAAAATTTATTGAAAAAGGAATTAAGGCGTCTGCAGCGCGTGCTCGTAAGGCCTTGCAAGAAATTGCTGGCGCTTGTAAAGAGCGTCGCAAAGAAATCACCGCTACAAAAGAGGCAATGGAAGCTAAGAAGTAATTTTTGCTCTCAGTAAATAGAAAGCCTAGCCTTAAAACGCTAGGCTTCTTTTTTAGGGGAAGCTTCAATATCGATCCCAAAGAGGGTGAGTTGCATCGCTTTGTTCCGTGTCGCAACTAATGCTTGATATTCCGGACTATGCACCCATGCATGCGCATCTTCTGAGCTAGGAAAGCTCAATTCAACGAAAGTACTAAAGGGCGCACATTCAAGTTCATTCCAAAAGAGTTCTGTGACAGCTCCCCGAGCTTGAATACTGCCCCGATAGCGCTCTACCGTTAGACCTACCTGAGAACGGTATTGCCTAAATGCTTCTTGGTCTTGCAATTCCATTAAACCAATCACTTTGACTGACATAAGCCCTCACACGAATATCTTAATGATAGGAGTGTATATCCGCGCTATAGTAAAGACATGGATCGCGAAGAATTTATCTTCTTATTGAGTCAGGAAGCCTATCCGGAGCCTGAAGAGGTCCATCGTGAGCCAAACGGACACTTGGGTAATCACACGCATCCATTTGAAGTTAAGGCGCTAGTTTTAACTGGCAGTATTGATCTTATGTTTGACCATCAAATAAGAACCTATGGCCCGGGCGATATTTTTCATTTGGAACATGAACAGGTGCATGCCGAAACGTATGGTCCACAAGGCGTGCATTACTTAGCTGCTAGAAAACAACCAACCTTTTAATTGGGATCAAGATGAAAATCGGATTTATTGGTTTAGGAAATATGGGTTTACCAATGGCGTTTAATTTATTAAAAGCAGGGCATGAAGTCATTGGATTTGATTTGGTAAAGAGTCAGTTGGATGCATTTGCTGCGGCTGGTGGTGCAGTAGCGCCCAATGCAAATGCCACAGCCAAAGACGCTGAGCTTTTAATCACCATGTTGCCAGCCTCAAAGCATGTAGAGGCTTTATATCTTGGAGAACATGGCCTATTGGCTAATGCTGATCCAGAAACATTACTAGTCGATTGCTCCACGATTTCACCGAAGGTTGCTCAGGCGGTGGCTTTTGCTGCAAAAGAAAAGGGCTTTGCCATGATTGATGCCCCTGTCTCGGGAGGGACCGCAGGTGCGCAAGCTGGTACTTTAACTTTTATGGTGGGAGGCAATCCTCAAGATGTGGAGCGTGCCCGCCCCGTACTAGAAAAAATGGGTAAGAATATATTTCATGCGGGGGCCAGTGGGGCCGGTCAAACAGTTAAAGTCTGTAACAATATGCTCTTAGGTATTCAGATGCTGGGAACGAGTGAGGCTCTGCGTCTAGGGATTGCTAATGGCATGGATCCCAAAGTATTGTCAGATATCATGTCTAAAAGTTCTGGGCGTAATTGGGCTTTGGAGTTGTACAACCCCTGTCCAGGCGTCATGGAAAATGTGCCCTCGTCTAAGGGCTATGCAGGAGGCTTTGGCGTAGATTTAATGTTAAAAGATTTGGGCTTAGCGGTAGAGAATGCCGATAATCTAGAAGCTAATATTCCCTTAGGAAAAATGGCTCAGCGTCTATATGAAAGTCATAGCAAGGCTGGGAATGGACAGCTCGATTTCTCGAGCGTCTTTAATCTTCAGAAAGCAGATTAAGAAATGACCAAAGGTTTCTCTTGAGCTTTGCTCATTTGACCAATGACTCGTGCGCCTAAAAATTGATGTCGATTAAAAATTTCCAATACTTCTCCAACGGTTTCTTGACTGCATGACACTAATAATCCACCGCTAGTTTGAGGATCCGTTAAGAGCGCTAACTGTGCTGCGCTGAAATTGGCGGGGATGACAACATCGTGACCGTAGCTATCCCAATTTCGCCCTGAGGCACCTGTCACAATTCCATCTTCTGCAAATTGAAGGACATTAGAGAGCAGGGGAACTTGGCTCCAGTCAATATGCGCTGTGCAATGCGAGCCCCTTGCCAGCTCTAACATATGTCCGGCTAAACCAAAGCCAGTAACATCCGTTAGCGCATGAACTCCTGAAAGTTTTGCAAGATCAGGACCAGCAGAATTGAGCTTAGTGGTGTTCACAATCATTTCTGCATAACCATCTGGTCCCAGCACATCTTTTTTGAGTGCGGCTGACAAGATACCAACACCTAATGGCTTACCCAGAATGAGAACATCGCCTGCTTTTGCAGAGGCATTGCTTTTAATGCGCTTGGGATCGACTATACCGATAGCAACTAGACCATAGATTGGCTCAACAGAATCAATCGTATGTCCACCAGCTATTGGTATTCCGGCGCTACGACATGCTTCAGATCCACCCTCTAAAATCCGGGCAATCGTTTTATTAGATAAGACTTTTACAGGCATACCCACAAGCGCTAGAGCAAACAATGGAGTACCACCCATTGCGTAAATATCGCTAATAGCATTAGTAGCAGCAATTTTTCCAAAATCAAAAGGGTCATCCACAATCGGCATAAAAAAATCAGTCGTTGCTACGATGGCCTGCGCGTCATTGATTTGATAAACCGCCGCATCATCGGATGTTTCGATGCCAATCAGTAATTCTTTTGGGAAAGGAAGTTGCGGAACGTTCTTCAGAATCTCCGAGAGAACGCCGGGGGCAATTTTGCAACCACAACCACCCCCATGCGATAGGGAGGTAAGACGAGGCTCTTGATTGATGCTCATAAGGATAATTTTAATCCGAGATTTATCTGCTAAAACTCTTCTTTGGTGGGCTGCTGCGCTTTGCTGGAGGTTTGCTACGGGCGGAATTAATAGTGCCGCTGCCAGATTTTTGACTGCTTGGCTTTCTCGATTGCTGGTGCTGTTGGCTGCGCAACTGAATCGGTTGAGCCACCGCATTTGGATCAGGCTCAAACCCTGCAATCACCTCTTGCGGTAGTTTTTGCTTAATCAGTCTTTCAATATCCTTTAGCATCTGATGCTCATCCACACACACCAGAGAAACTGCCACACCATTAGATCCAGCGCGGCCTGTGCGTCCAATCCGATGAACATAATCTTCTGAAACATTTGGCAGGTCAAAGTTCACTACATGGGGTAGCTGGTCAATATCAATCCCCCGCGCAGCAATATCAGTCGCAACCAAGGCTGTGAGCTTGCCCGCCTTAAAGTCTGCTAAAGCTTTAGTGCGTGCGGTTTGGCTTTTATTGCCATGGATAGCCATACACGTGATGCCATCTTTTTCTAATTGAGTCACTAGCTTATTGGCACCATGCTTAGTACGAGTAAAGACAAGAACCTGTTTCCAATTATTGCCTTTAATGAGGTGGGCGAGTAAAGCTTGTTTTTTAGTGCGATCAACTGGATGGATTAATTGCTCAATCGCTTCATTCGCACTATTACTGCGCGCTACCTCGATAAGCTCAGGAGCATTCAACAATCCATCAGCTAAGGATTTAATTTCATCAGAGAAAGTTGCTGAAAACAAGAGGTTCTGACGCTTCTTTGGTAGTGCTGCTAGAACCTTTTTGATATCACGTAAAAATCCCATATCGAGCATCCGATCGGCTTCGTCTAAAACTAAAATCTCTACCGCATCTAAGGAGACGCATTTTTGAGACATTAAATCTAATAGACGGCCTGGAGTGGCAACCAAAATATCTAAGCCAGCAGCAATTGCTTTAATTTGCGGATTTGCACCGACACCACCAAAGATGACTGCTGACTTGAGGCCTGTATATTTGCCATAGGTCATAACCGACTCTTGAACTTGAGCAGCCAATTCACGGGTAGGAGTCAGAATTAATACGCGCAATAGACGTTTTCCGCTACTCACTTTGCTAGTGCTAAGACGCTGCAAGATGGGTAGCGTAAATCCAGCTGTTTTGCCTGTGCCAGTTTGAGCAGCAGCGAGAAGATCTCCGCCTTTTAAAACAGCGGGGATAGATTTAGCTTGTATAGGAGTAGGGCTGGTGTAGCCTTCTTCGGCAATGGCACGAAGAATGGGTTCGGATAAACCGAGTTCTGTAAATAACATAGGGACCAATGAAAAATTGGCCCGTATTCAATCAAAAGACTATCCCGGCCAATGGGGTGAGCTGCCACGCTAAAGCATTTGCAGTAAGAAGCGCTATTTTAAGTCATTAGCGACTTGTTCTGACTTATTTCACCTGGCTCCAAAGGTTTGGGACAAGAGTATTGGCATATCCGGAGATAAAGATCTTCTCAGTTCCAGTGATTGGATCAAATACTGCACGTTGAACTTTGCCAATATTGCCACCATAGACATGAATGCTGATTGAGGTCTGGTCCTGATGGTTATTGACTACTTCATGGATATCATGCGCATTTGGTGAAACAGTATCCACATGACCTGGTGAGCAAATGCTAGGTGAGCCTGCTTTATAACTGCCATCGGCTTGTTGGTGGTAGGGAGTTCCTTTTTCTTCACCCCGCAATTGACCCACCATTCCCCATACAGTGTGATTGTGAACTGGCGTCTTTTGACCAGGACCCCATACAAAGCTCACAATTGAAAAACGATCAAAGGGATCTGCGTACAGTAAATATTGTTGATAATACTGAGGGTGCGGTTTTGTGAACTCTTCAGGCAACCAATCATCAACCGAAATTAAATTCTCTAGCAGCTTTTTTCCTTTGGTAAAGATCACCGCTTCGTCAGCTTGCTGTTCTAGCAAAAGCGTGAGTTCTTTAACAAAATGTAGTAATTTTCCATCAGCCATATTGTGCTCAATCAATAAATAACCAATCTGGTATTGCTTTGGGTTTCAAGGTTTTGGTATCAACACAAACAATATTCAGTAGGGCGCTAGCAATGATTTGTAAATCATCCCCATTACCCTCGTGAACTATGCGGCTCGCTGTTTGCTTTACTGCAACCTGAGTGCGCCTTCGCTGTTCGATGACCTGATCAATATAGAGAAGATCATCCAAGCGCCCTGGCTTATAAAAGTGCATGGTGAGTTCGCGAACAGGTAACAGAATTCCAAATTCATTGATTAACTTGGTGGGACTGAGTTCGCGTTGATAGAGCCATTCGGCGCGACTGCGCTCAAAAATTTCGAGATAGCGTCCGTGGTAAACAAAGCCAGCTGCATCCGTATCAGAATAACAAACGCGATGTAAGTAAGGAGTGGGGGGAGTAGTCATTCGAGAGTAGATTTATTTCGGTAATAAGAGAATCATATTACGATGTGGAATACCCGCTTCATCGTAAACGTTCCCTTGTATTTGAAAGCCTTGTTTTTCATAAAAAGGGATAGCGGAGACTTGAGAGTGCAGGATCAGGCTCACCATACCCTCCGATTGCGCATGAGCCATCAGTTTTCTGAGAATGCCTCGTCCAAATCCTTGATTTCGAAAGCGGGGAAGAACGGCCATCCGACCAATTTGCCCATTTTGTCCCCCAATGTTGACAAGCCGGCCTGTGCCAACACACTTAGAGTCCTGAAAGGCAAGAGCGTGCATTGCCAATGGGTCGAGTTCATCTAATTCAAGGTCTTCTGGGACCCCTTGCTCTTCAATGAAGACTTTATGGCG